>Ga0163150_10003919_pt1 | contig 20362 bp, 15 predicted proteins | sample OliLakLV19P2IB_FD_148628 | JGI IMG/M metagenome (GOLD analysis project Ga0163150, IMG submission 148628) | Freshwater microbial mat bacterial communities from Lake Vanda, McMurdo Dry Valleys, Antarctica - Oligotrophic Lake LV.19.P2.IB | ecosystem: Environmental > Aquatic > Freshwater > Lake >...
GTGCCATTCTTGTACTGCATCTGGGCAACACTGCGCATGTTTTTTTTCTGCTCGGGCGCCAGTTTTTCGGGGTCCACTTTGGGAGGCGAAACCATCAATTGCCGGATCGGAACGGTTTTCCCCTGTTGCAACGCTTCCCGCAACTGCCGCTGGGCATTTCCGCCGTTCATGCTCTCCAGCCCAAGGTCACTCATGATCTTCTGCGCATCCGCCCGGTCTTCACGGGGAACCGCCCGCGACCGGTTCATCTCGACGCCACTGAAGAACCGGGAAAATCCGTTGAAGTCGGCCTGCGTCCACTGGTCAAACGGATGCTTGTGGCACTGGGCACACTGAACCTGGATTCCCAGGAAAGCGTGTGCAAAACTGTTGGCCTTCTCATCCTCACCCTGAAACTCGCGGCGCATCCAGAACAGCGGCATGTCGGCACGGTTGACAAAATCCGAACAGTCATCCGAACGGAACATCTCGCTCATTTGCGTGCAATATTCCAGGTAGGTTTGCCCGTCAGGCCTCGCTTTGGACGTGACTATCCCCTCCACCAGCTGGTCATACGGCATATTGTCCGCAACACGCTTGCGAATCCACTCGTACCACATTCGCGAAGGAGCATCGGACGACGTATTCCCTATGTCACGCAACTCAAGGGTGTTGTTTCCGGTCAAGTCACAGAAGAACGTCGTCCACCAGGCGGCATAGGCTGGTGATTCCAGCAACTCTTCGATCTTTTGCTGCCGCTTGTCCGGCGACGGGTCAGCGACAAATTCCCGCACTTCATTCGACGACGGCAGCGTTCCCGTCATGTCAAGGTAAACACGCCGCAAAAAAGTCGAATCGTCAGCAACGTCGCTGCGAACCAGACCGATCTTGTCCAGCTTGTCCTGGACCAGATCATCAACCGGGCCATACGACTCCCGGTTGATCGTGTTGATCCGACCGGTTTCCGGAGCCACGGTCCAGCGCCGCATGACCGGCACCGGTTGAACTGCGTTGTCATAAAAAATAACCAGATGCGAATCACCCCGGTCGCCAGCGGAGACATGTCCGGTTTCGGATACCGTTGCGATCGACGGATCATTCGACTGGAAACGGCTGAGCGGCGTCACGTCTTCATGGACTCCATCGGCCCAGTGGGCGATGACTTTCAGATCGACCTGTTCGATACCCGTTTCAAAAACCAGTTCGGCGGGCTGAATTTCCAGCCGCTCCAGTTTCACCAGTTCCGGTTTTCCATTTCCTCCTGACGACACCCAGTTCTTCAAAAGACGATACTGCCAGCTGGTCTCCTCGAAACGGAGCCCTCCTTCATGAATGTCAGCATCCGAAGGCTTGGCCAGGATCAGGCTTTCTACCGGGTCACCCGAATCGATGCGGCCGGTTCCCGTTTCGTGAATCGCTTTGTGGTCCGCATCAAAGTCATACCCGAACAGACTTAACCGGAATCCCGCCTGTCCCTGAAACGAGCCGTGACAGGCCCGACCGTTGCATCCCAGTCGCCCCAGCAATGGGGACACGTGCTTCTGAAAATCAGGCACTTCGCTGGCGTCACCGGCAAACCGCAAATCGACGGACGGAAGCACGTCATACGGCTCAACGGGCTTTTCCAGTTCGTTGTTGCCATCGTTCGGGCCAGCCATGAACAACGGGCCAGCCATTACCGGTAGAACGGCCAGCCCGATTGCGATCATTGCAAAAATAACACCAATCCGTTTCAGCATCGTTAAGATTCCCTGATTGATTTCGCCCGTCTGACTGCTGTTCAAGAATACTTCAAATCCGGAGCCGCTGCCCACGGGAAAACGCCCGATTTCCCTGATCCGCCAACTGCGAAAACAGCTCAGCCCAAGCCCAACCGGTAGACCTCGAATCTATTGCTCGCCGCCACCGTCACCCCCCGACTTCCCGTCCTGTGATGGGGGTTTGGTGCTGTTCAACCGCATCCGTTTGGCGCGGTTCATCAGATTGGTCATCGACTTCTCGACGGTTTGCCGACGGTCCGTTTCGGAGGCAGCCAACTGTTTCTCCAGCCGCTCCATATGACCTTGCAACTGGCCTATATCCATCGTCAACTGCTGGGCCCGAAGTTCTTCCCGGGCCACGACCAGTTGACGCAGGCGGCGCATCTGGCCCTGCCTGGTCTGCTCGTCGGACCGCTCGCTGAACAGTGCGATATTGGCCAGCAACAACTCGATCGCCGAACTGTTCTTCCAGCGTTTCAGCCCCAGTTCGTACAGGTCCGCATTCCGTTTTTTCAAATTCTCCAGCCGGCGAACATCCCGGTCCAGCGACTCCAGTGCCCGCTGATACTCCTGCGGGTTTCGCCGTTCCAAAACATTCAACAACCGGGCCACACCGGGCTGGTGTTCGTTGGCGAAAACCAGCAAAGCGGCCTTGCGGTCGTCATCAATCACCGCTGGCTGTCTCGCATCCCTTGCCTGGACCCGCTCCGGCACCCGGACCGGATCATCGGGAACCTTCAGCACCGGAGCAATGGCCGGATCCTGGGCCTGAACCGGTTTCCCGGTTGCCAACAGTACCAGCATCGCCAATCCGGCCTGTCCAAAAATCTGTAACACGAATGCCGCTTTCATAGGTCTTGTGTTCACCGCTCACCACCCGGTTGAGACACTCTCAAAAAATCTGCTCGTCGTCCACACCCGAATCAAAATCAAGTCCATCCAGCGCCACTGCCGCTGCAAAAATCCACCCCTGACCATCCGCCTCACCCGGTTCTGGCAGATCACCGTCGACCGCCAGCAACGTGTCAAAGTCTTCATCCATCAACGATGCAAATCCCCAAGGGTCATTTTGGTCCATTTCAACGGACCAAAGCGCGGCCAGCATCGCCTCATCATGCGCACGAATCACTGCCTCACTGTTCCAGCGCGCCACCACAGACACCGCAACCAGAACAATCGCAGCCATGGAAAGAATGGCCGTCAACCGCCAGCGCCTTGCTGCCGGTTGCGACTCCATGGTTTTATCCAACAGACGAACCCGACCGTTACCGGCACCGTGTTCGGCAAGAACTGATTCAACCATCCCATTGGAAATGGTTTCGACCCCGCTCAGTCCCGCTTCACAACATCCGTACAATTCGACCGCCCGCCCGACAGCCATCGCCACATCGGGCTCGGCTTCCAGACGCTTCTGGAATTCCAGCGACTGGACTTCGTCCAGATCGCCGGTAACAAAACACCAGGCCCGCCAGTCCAAATCTGACCCGACAGCACGGACCGCATCAGACGATCCACCATCGCCCAACTGGTCCGCACGCCGTTCAACTTTTTTCCTGTCCGGCTTCATTCAATCCCATTCCAGTTTCAAAAGCCGGCCGCATTCCCACTGACTGCGGCCGGCAAAAATCTGTTTATTCAATTCCCAACATTTTCCGGACCGCCTCGATCGCACGCCGCATCCGGGTCAACACGGTTCCGAGGGGAATCTCAAGCCGTTCGGCAATTTCGGCGAACTTCAACCCCTCGTCTATCCGCAATCGCAAGACTGCCTGCTGGTCAATCGACAACTGGCGGACTGCATCTGTGGCCTGCTGGAGCCTCTCCCGTCTGATTAGCTCTTCACCTGCCTCAAGTTCTTCACAGTCCGCCAGCTGCCTCATGATTGCCACCTGCTCCAGACCCCGCCGCTCGATCGATTGTCGTCGCTGCAGTTGCCTGGCGCAGTTGAATGCCACCCGAAACAGCCAGCCTCTCAGGTTCCCCGCCACTGGCGGCCCACCCGATTCGACCAACTTTGAAAAAGTCTGTTGCAGACAGTCCGCCGCCGCATGCTCGTCCCGTAAAACGCCCCGCAGAAAAGCCAACAAGGCCCCGCAGTGCTCCGCCCAGGCTACCTCGGCTTCGCTGACGGAATGTTCGGACTCGCGGTTCAAACCAGTCTCGCACCAGAAAAGAGCTTCCCTCGATCCGCCCGTCCGTCGCAAGACCGTCCAGCATCGGCTGGTCTGTCCGCAATAAACAATGCGCAACAACCCGGGTTTATTTCATTGGAACCCGTAAAAACCAAAAATCGACCGGGCACCAGCAAAAAAGCCGCGAAAATGTAGGGTCCGCTGTGCGGACCAACCCGGCCCCAGACGTTTGAAGCGTAAGGGTCCGCTGTGCGGACCACCCCAGTTCCAGACGATTGAATTGTGGTATCCCTTCATGCGGCCCAGTCACCAATGGACGCCATACCCTGCCTGTCCGCATAGCGGACCCTCTTTCGCTGCGCTAATGCATTGATATAGCCGGGTCGAGCCCGAAGGGATTGCGGCCATTCTGCCTGTCCCAATTAGGCTCTGCCTGTCCCAATTAGGCTCTGCCTGTCCCAATCAGGCTCCAATCAGGCTTTTCGCAATTCTTCAATACAATTTCCCGGGTCCATCCCAAGATTGCATCACAGGGTTTCCGGGCAACCACAAGTCTGGATTCGCGTCACAGCGATGTTATAATCGGGATATGAACGCTCAATCTCAACAGCTGCTCGACGCTGCGCTTGCGATGCCGGAGTCGGATCGTGCACATCTGGCAGCGTCGCTTCTCCGCAGCCTTGACCCTCCCGACGATCCAGGTGCTGACGCCGCTTGGTCAGCCGAAATCGGGCGCCGAATCCGGTCCATTGACGACGGCTCTGCTGAATTGCTTCCGTGGAACGATGTGACAACCGAGATGCGGCAACGACGCGATGGTTAACTTGCCCTTCTGGTTTCATTCGGAGGCGCGGGCTGAGGTTCTGGCGGCGCACGATCGCTATTTTGCGGTACGCCCAGAACTCGCCGAAAATTTCCGGATGGAATTGGAGCGTTGCCGCAAGGTCATAGGCCGTAACCCTGCGACCTGGCCAGCGTATTTATTCGGCACTCAACGGTATCTGATGAAAGGGTACCCATACTTCATACTTCATTGTCTACCGACTAACGGACGTAAGGATCGAGGTTATTGCCATTGCCCACGAGCGCCAGCGTCCCGGATATTGGTCCGATCGAAACACCGCCGGGTGACAAAAACAAGGTATTTGCGATTGTCAGGTGGTCGTCGATGACAACCTGAATGGAATCCGGAGGGATTAGCGGCGGTGAATGCTCGTCTCAAGCGCAACGGAGTATCCTCTCGACGATTGATCCAGGTGGGCAATGTCTTCCCGAGCGAGCTGCCGGTCCGGTTAATGTTGCACAGGGCGTTGCGGTTACAGCCGGTAACAACCCATCCACAGAAAAACCAGCATGCGAATTCCCGTTATCCGAGGACTGATCGACCGGCGAATCCTGGTGAATTTCCGGGTTGATCCCGACGTACTGGCAAAAATCCTCCCGAATCCGTTTCGGCCCCAGTTGGCCGGTGGTTTCGGAATCGCCGGAATCTGCCTGATCCGCCTGAAGCAGATCCGCCCACGCTTCCTTCCATCGATCATCGGCATCGGCTCCGAAAATGCCGCGCACCGGATTGCCGTCCAGTGGGACGTCGACGGCCAACGTCGAACCGGTGTCTATATTCCACGGCGGGATACTTCGTCGTTGTTGAACGCCATGGCGGGAGGCAGAATCTTTCCCGGCACGCATCATCGGGCCCGCTTCGACATCCAGGAATCGGGCGATCACTTTCGGGTTGCCATGCGCAGCCTCGACGGGTCGGCCCAGGTCCTGGTTGATGGAACGGTCGCAGACCGCCTCCCCGATGATTCAGCCTTCCAGTCGCTGGCCGATGTTTCCCAGTTCTTCCAGACCGGATCGCTCGGCTACTCGGCGAACGGGAACTCTGGCGAAATGGATGGTTTGGAATTGCGGACCTTCAACTGGCAAGTCGAGCCGCTGGCGATTCGAGAGGTTCAGTCCTCCTTTTTCGATGACCGCTCCCTGTTCCCGGCCGGATCAGTCAGCTTTGACTGTGCGTTGTTGATGCGCGGAATCGAACACGAATGGCACAGCCGCGACCCGTTGCCCTATTCTCCATCCGGTGTCCCGGCTTGCCCAACCGGTTGCCTGTCGGGGAAGTAAGGCTGATTCCTGTCCGGAACGTCCCGGAACCGGCGGTGACAGTCCGTGCAGTTCGACTCGATGGCCCTGAATTGCCGGGTCAGACTCGTGTCGGAATCAATCCTGCCAGACCCGATCCTGTCCGTGCCTGCAATAGCGCTGCGTTGCCGCAATTCTGATTCCAGCTGCCGGGTAAGGCCTTCGCCCTCGCGCAGCAACTCCAGAAACCCCGGCGGTTTGTCCATTACGTAATCCGCGCGAAGCATTTCCGTAAAATGTTCCCGCAGCATTAACGCTTCATGATCCGGGTTCAGATCGGGGTGAGATGCAGGCGATCGCCAGCCGGCTTCAAAAACCCGCTTCAAGTGATCGAAAGTTTCACCAAACCCAACCATCGCTTCGGCCATCGGAGGAAGTTCGGAAACTTCCGGAAACCGGACTTCGTATGCGTCAAGTTCCTGCTTGTCGATCAACCGGGCATTTGCAATGGACCGGAACAGCCCTATGTAATTCGGATCGGTTCCCGCAATCTGCAAAACCCGCTGTGCCTGGTGGGCGTTGATCATTCCCGCCGCAACGCAGGCGACCGCCGACGCGGCAGGGCTGCGATGCTTGCCGTGATGGCAATGAACATACACCGGCCCATCGAGGTCCCGAACTGCACGGGCCAGTTCGACAACCCGTTCCGGCGGGATACCGTCATATCCGTGAGGCAAATGCACGTACCGCAAGCCGAACTGTCTGGCCAAAATAAAATCGGGCCGTGCCCCATCGACACTGACGATTGTTCGGACTCCCAGCTCCTGGAGTTCGCGAAACGCCGCTTCGCCGGCCGGCAGTCCGCCTGAAAACACCTTTTCATGCAAACGAATCAGGTTCGGCAAATGTTTTGCTTCCAGCTTTCGGGGATACCCCTCAAGCGGATGCTCCGTCCCTGCAACTTGTTGCCCGCCTGCAGAATCCTGGGCGCGCAGCACCGGCCCTGCATTGCCGGTTTCGCTTCCTGCATCGCCAACCAACAGTGCCAGCAAGACAGGAATAGTGATGCGAAGGGAGTTCATAACGGAATCAAAATAGTCGCCGGGGGTGAAGGCCCTTCGGCGGGAAGCTCTGGATGAATCCAAACAATTGACTGCCGGAAACAAAACTGGCAACCGGACACATTGAAACTGCTAAAATGATACCGCCAGAACACCGTTTCATGTTGCGGACGTTTTCCTCGAGCCGCAAAAACAACAAAGAACGCAAAAACCCCGGCGGCTATGCAGTTTGTGTAGACTGAATCAGGGAAGGCGGTGGTTCGAGTCCCGATCCCAATCCTGACAACCAGTGGTTTTCGATTTTCCAGCAGGTGATTTATGCCAGAGAAAAAACTTGCCGAAGTCCTCAGCGAACTTCACGAAAGCCTGACCCGGGCTGACGAAGTCGATACGGAAACGCGGGAGCAGTTGAAGACTTTGCTGGGCGACATTCAGCGGATTCTCGGGGACCCCGAAAACCGGGATGCCGGGGCGATGGAACCCGTCATGAACGATCTGCAATCGGTTTTGTTGCGACTGGAGACCGAACACCCTTACTCCGCCGGCCTGCTCAACCGCCTGGCAGAAGGACTGGCCAGCCTCGGGATCTGATCCGGACAGCCGTTCATTTCCCCGAAACCCGGGCGGCATTCGTTCGAACTGTTGTTCCGTGAAACAATTCTTTGGTGCCGTTCGCCCCCAGGGTTCAACCCTCTTGGGGTCGGCGAAACACCCCATCAATCCTCCCTCCCGGGCTGTTGGACTGATTCAACCCAGATCAATCCCTGGGCCTCCATTGTTGCGCGCAAATCGAGCTTTTTTTGTTGAAGTGCCGCGACTTTGCTGGCCGCTGCTTCGATTTCAGGTTTTGCTATCTCGACCTGTTGACGGTGGGTCCCAGTCGGACCGTGAGTGGATCCGGCCATGTCGAACAGCACACTTCCCAGGCGCTGCTGCGCGGTTGGAATGTCTTTGACCGTGCGCGACCGCTTTTCCTGGTCCCCTTCCAACAACCTGGTTAATTCCCGTGCATCCGTTTCCAGACCGGTAATCTGCTGCAGCAGCGCCGCAGGATCGATTGCCGATTCCAGGACCAACGTGCGCCTTCCTTCAATCTCGGCCCGGAGTCGCGAAAAGTCGGCTGACATTTGGTTCACGCGGCCCATCAAGACCGAAAGTTCACGCTGGAAACGAATCGCTTCGTCGCGGGCGACTGCCGGAATCGAAGGATCAAAAATCGGCTCGACCAAAAACTCGCTCGAGTCGCTGATCGCTGTCAACACGTCGTTTTCCAACCGATGCATTTGGGCACGATAGGTTCCGGGTCCGACCAGTGCCCCTGGCATACCGGTCGAAGGTGATGAATACCTCAGGTTCCACGCAACCCGGTGCAGGCCGGCACTGGCCGGGCAATCGACACGGGCCACGGGCTGGTCGTCCGGCGAGCGGATTTCCACGAAATACCGGACCGGTTTTTCAACCGACTCGGCCTGCAGTTCTTCCCAGGACGGAATTTTGACGTCGCGGCCCGCTTCGGCAGCTTCCTTATCAGCCTTGAGTCGTCGCTCTTTGGCTGTCTTCTGCGTTTCGCGAATCCAGACGGTCATGGCCGCTCCGTAAACCGGATTGGCGCAAGAATAAAAACTGTCTCCGAGGAAATCCCGCGGGAAAACACCCGATTCGACAAACCAGGGCGTCTTGCGCGGACCAAACAGTTTTCCATCTGCCTCTGTTGCAATGACTGCCGACAATTCGCGAAGCGGCGTGTAGTCGTCCAGCACGTAAAAACTCCGGCCAAACGTGGCGCAAACCAGATCGTTCTCCCGTTTCTGGATCGCCAGGTCGCGGACCGGAATGTTCGGCATGCCCCCGGTCAGTTTGATCCATTTCGCTCCTGCATCCAGCGACACAAACAGGCCGAATTCGGTTCCCAGGAAAAACAGGCTCGGAGAAACGTGATCCTGTTCGATGCGCCAGACCAAATGCCGGTCCGGCAAATCGGCTGCCATCGATTCCCATGTCCTGCCCCGGTCCATCGATCGCAACAGATACGGTTTGTAATCCCCGGTTTTGTGATCGTCCAGGCAAACGTAGACCGTGTCCGGGTCGTGCCGGTCGGCCTTGATGTCATTCACAAAGGCATGATCGGGGACGTCAAAAAAGCGGCCAATTTTCCGCCACGTCGCCCCGCCGTCTTCGGTGACCTGAACCAGTCCATCATCCGTGCCAACGTAAATCAGCCCCTCGACCTTTGGGGATTCGCTGACCGAAGTGATGTTGCCGTATTGGCTCATCGCGTCCAGGTCATAACCGCCATCCACACCATGAACGCGGCCCATCATCGGCAAGGCCAGCCGGTTCTCGTTCCGCGAGAGGTCGGGACTGATCGTGGTCCAGGTATCACCGTGATCGTCACTGCGATGAAGGTGATTGCTTGCGAGATAGACCCGGCTGCTGTCATGCGGGCTGATCAGGATCGGGCTGTCCCAGTTGAATCGGAATTCCGGTTCGCCCGCTGCAGGCTGGGGCCGCACGCTGATCGACTGGCCAGTCCGCCGGTCGAATCGGCGGATGTAACCTTCCTGCGATTCGCAATAGACAATGTCCGGATTTTCGGGGTTGATGGCGTTATCGTGTCCGTCACCGCCGATCGGGATAATCCAGTCGCCGTTGCGGATCCCGGTCTCCAGCCGCGTTCGGGCCGGTCCGTATTGGGTGCTGTTGTCCTGGGTTCCGCCGATAACGTGATAGAACGGCAAATCGTAATCCACATCGACTTTGTAGAACTGGGTTAGCGGCAGGTTTTCGAAGTGCGTCCAGGTTTTGCTGAAGTCCCTGGAAACATACACGCCACCGTCGGTACCGCACAGAACGAAATCGGGATCGGTTGGATGAAAGACGACCGAGTGATTGTCCACGTGTTTGTAGCGCCCTTCGATCTGCTCAAACGTCTTGCCCCCGTCCACACTCCGGACGAGGTAATTATTGGCGTGGTAAATACAGTCGAACCGGTGGGGATCGACCCAGATTTCCTGGTAGTAGTGCGGGCCGGTTCCACCGCTGACAAAGTCGCTGGCTTTGGTCCAGCTCTCCCCGCTGTCTTCGCTGCGCCAAAATCCGCCAACCCGGTTCAACAGTTCGATCGTGACATATACGACATTGTTTTTTTGCGGAGATACGGCCAGCGAAATTTTCCCCATGTCACCCGACGGCAGCCCCCCCGACAGTTTTCGCCAGGTTCGCCCGCCGTCAACCGATTTATGAATCCCCGATTCAGGCCCGGTGTTCAACAGCGCCGCTACGGTCCGGTGTCGCTGGTGGAGTGCGGCATAAAGCACATCGGGGTTCTCATGGTCGATCACTACATCGGTGCAACCGGTCCATGACCCGGCCTTTAGAACCAGCTCCCACGTCTTGCCCGCATCCACACTCCGGTACAGTCCCCGCTCTCCTCCTTCGCTCCACAGCGGTCCCTGCGACGCAACGAACACAACATTGGAATCGCGAGGGTCGACGACAATTTTGCTGATGTGCTCGGAATTTTTCAGCCCCAGATTCTCAAAACTCCTGCCGCCGTTGAGCGACCGGTAAACTCCATCGCCAAAGCCAATGTGACGTCCGCCAACGTTTTCGCCGGTGCCGACCCAGACGATTTCCGGATTCTGCGGATCGAGGGTTACACAGCCGATGGAATATGAACCGTATTTTTCAAAGATGGGTTCCCAGGTGTTTCCGGCGTTCACAGTTTTCCAGAGATTGCCGCTGGCTGCCGCGACGTACCACGTGTTCGGACTGTCGGGATTGATGGCCATATCACCGATCCGGCCCGACATCAGTGCCGGCCCAATGCTTCGCAGTTTGAGCCCGGACAACAGTCCTTCGTCGAGCTTGTCAGCCACATCGGAATTTGCCGAATCGCCGGCCGATAAGCTGCCGCTATTGGCTGACTCCTGGGCCGTCAGGTGACCGACTTGGAAAAGAAGCAAGACGCTGACCGACAGCGCCAGCAGAAAAACCGACAAGTTGTATCTCATGATGAATGTGAACCCGTTCCAGTCGATGGTTGTCCAAACCCGTGCCGGATCGCTCCGGCAGCGGCATTCCTACAGTGTGAACTGGTCACTGCAGCCGGTCAAATTTTGAATGGGCCAGCGTTGACCGTCCCGTCCTGGCGGCTTAGAATCGCTGACTGTTTTTCCCATGGTGGTCGTAGCTCAATTGGTTAGAGCGCTGGATTGTGGCTCCAGAGGTTGGGGGTTCAATTCCCCTCGATCACCCCTGATTTCTGACCGAAGTCCAAAACGGGGTGCCGGCACGGCCGGGGAAACCCGAGTTTTGGTGCCGCTGCAAGACCATTTGGGCTGACTCAACCGCCAATTCCAGGCTGTGGATCCATACAACGCAGTTAACACGGCATCCCGCTCTCATGGCCCCCAACAAGCCTGAAAAACAGCGACCCCTGGCTTGGGAAGACGACTTTAGCCGAAATGCCCTCGACGACGCTCCATTCTCCAACGTCGTCAATGTCGCCGAGCTCGACTGGACACGTCTTGAAAACCTGTTCAACAAGTACGTCGACGAAGACTTGCGGCTCGATCTCGACCTGAGGACGCTGGTCGCGGCCGACATCTTTCCGATTCCGCACGACGATGATCGAGAAAGTTATTCGCGGGGTAACCACGAATGGTTTTGGCTGAGCGGACTGATCGACTGGCTCAAGGTCCGGCATGGAATTATCAATCGCGATTTTGAACCCCAGTCAGTTCTCGAAATGGGAGCTGCGTCGGGGCGTGTTCTGCGTCACCTTTCGGCCCAGGGAAAATTCCCCGAACTGTGGGCCTTCGATATCAACTACCGGCATGTCCGCTGGGTCAGCCAGTTCCTCGACCCTGCCATCCGATGCTTTCACAATTATGCCCTGCCCCATCTGCCCATCGCCGACAAACAGCTGGACATGGTCACGGCGTTTTCAGTGTTTACGCATATCGACACGTTTGAAACAGCGTGGATCGCCGAGCTTTTCCGGATTATGAAACCGGGCGGGATGGCCTGGCTGACTTTTCAAACCGAACATACCTGGGACTCTCTGAAAGACACCTACGACAACGACCTGCGACTGGGCGTTCTGAAAGAAACCACCTGGTATCGTCCGGAAATGCTGGATGCACCGATGCCCGGCGAGCGGCTGGTTTGCCGGCATTCCCAGGTTGGACCCTACCGCGGGATGGTCTTTCATCATTCAGACTATCTGCGCCGAACGTGGGGGCCGTGGTTTGAGATCGTCGAGATGCTCCCCCTCTACCACGGCAAAGACCAAACGGTGTGCGTGATGAAACGACTCGAAGACTGAGCGCCTGGCCCAAAAGGGGCCTGGCCCTCTCGGGTTTCAAAGGGTCTGACCCCTTTTGGGACAGGCAGCGAGTCGAACCCATGGACTGCGCCAGCAGACCGAAATCATTCGGGCGCGTTTTTGTCGACGATCCTTGCCCCATCGGTCAACAGATCACCGGGGTACATGATCACCCGCTCTCCAGTCGCCAGGCCTCCGGTCACTTCGACCATCGTCTCGCTGCGGTGACCAGCCTCGACATGACGGAGAACTGCCACGCCATCCACTGCACAGAAAACCGCCCACTGTTTCTTGTCCCGGAACAGGGCACCCGACGGAACCTGCATCACATCCGGATCGTTCCACGTGACAATACCCGCCTCGACCCGGTAACCATCGCCCAAAGCACTGGCATTGGCGACATCGGAAAAATCTCCGACGACAAAAACCCGCTGCTCCTCGACGCCCAACGCACTGATCTTTGTAAATGCCGATGGCTCGACCCGGCGAACGACCCCGGTCAGCGGCTGGTCACCACCCCATTGCTCCAGTCGCATGGTTGCACCCGGCCGGATCTTCACGGCGTCCGTGCTCAACACATCAACGACAATTTCCAAATCGCCCGGGTCACCGATTTCCATTAACGGCGTACCAGGCCCAACCACGGTAGAACTTTCCTGCAACACTTTTAAAACCACTCCGGGGACAGGTGTGCGGATTTCAAAAGTTGGCTGCGCCCGGTCAGAACCGCCCGGCTGAAACCGGGCGACCGCCAACTGGGCCTGTTCCAGTTCGAAGCTGGATATTTCCTGGTCATACTTTGCCATCCGGACCGACTCCCGTTTCGAATGGGAATCCGCCTCGGATTCTTCGTACTCCTCTTTTGCAATCGCATTGGCAGCCACCAGCTCCGCCGCCCGCTTCAGTTTCGATTCAGCCCGAACCAGTTCCACCTGCGCCTTTTCTATCGCCGCTTCGGTCCGATGCATGGCCGACTGGGCCGCCGCCACTCTCGCTTCGGCCTCCGCCCTCTGCCGCGAATCCAGCATCGCCGGATCGACCGGTTCCACGGTGGCAAGAATCGTCTGCCCGGATGCGATCGGATCACCAGGTTCCAGGTTGATCCGCAGCAACCGGCCAGCCACGGGACTGGAAACTGTATACCGTTCGCGGACACGGGTCATTCCGTCTTCACGAACCAACTCCTCCAGCGGTCCGCGCGACACGACGGAGGTCTCGACTTCCATGGTCTGCGGCCAGAACGCAGCAGCAAACAGTGCGGCCACGATCCCCACGCCCAATACCCACCAAAAAATTCTCAATATGTATTTCAAAGTACCCAACCTGTTCCTGCTGCACACATCCAATTGTAACTATTCACGGGTTTTCAGCACGGCGACCAAATCCAGCTGGCCGATTCTGCGCTGGACCACCCAACCCGAAATCAGCGTCGCAATCACAACTACCAGCACCGAAAACACGATCGTCTGTCGCGAAATAATCAGCGGAATCCGGTACATCTCGGTATCCATCCCCTGGATGAATATCGCCGACAGCCCGAATCCAATCAGAATCCCAAGCGGAATGGCCAACACGGTTTGCACAGCCAGTTCACCCAGCAGGATCGATGACACTTCGTGCCGGAAAAATCCCATAACCCGCAATGTCGCCAGTTCCCGACTCTGCTCCGACAACGAAATCCGGGCCCCGTTGTAAACCACACCAAACGCGATGATCACGGCGAACATCACATTGAACGCCCGCATGACCAGCAGATTTTCCGCGATCGATTCCCGAAAACTCTGCAACGCCGCATCCTTGATCGTGATCGCGGCAACCCGCGGCGTGTCCTTAAGTGTGCGATAAAGCTCCGTCAACCGCGCCGGATCGGCTTCCACAAACGCTCCGCTGACTCCGCTGTCCTCACCCAGCAAATGCCGGACCGAATCCAGCAACATGTAAGCGTTCAATCCGCCGTATTCCTTGATAATCGCCGAAACCGGTACCGTCCTTACCGCCCGATTCCCTTCCAGCACCGAAACCGTCACGACGTCGCCAGCCCGGGCATCCAGAATCTCCGCCAGCTTGTCCGACAGGACAATTCCATCCGGCGGAATCGGGACCGGACGTTCATCGGTGTTCAGCAACCGGAACAAATCATGTCCGGGATCCAATCCCATCACACCAACACTTCGCCAGCGGTGCCCTTTCTTTAACCGCGTGGAGACCGCGCGAAACGGCTGAACCTGTCCCACACCTGGCAAATTGCCGATCGCGTACACAACTTCCGGCGTGCTGGTTTCGATAAGCGACACCGACAGTTGCTGCCGTTGGGACAGTACAAACTGGAAGTGCATGATGTACTGGACGGCATCCAGGACAAATATCCCCAGAATCAGCACTGCGACACTCATCGCGATCCCCGTCACCGCAGCCAGCGTCCGCGCAGGCCGCCGCTCGATATGCCGCAAGATCATCCGCATCGTATGCGGCAACAGCCTGGCCAGTCCCAACCGCTCGGGTATCGTCGGTCCATACCGCGGAGGAGATTCCGGCCGCATCGCCTGGGCGGGGGGCAACCGTACCGCCGAAAGGACACTCCGGCTCGCCCCCAGCACCGACGCGACAATGCTGATCGAGACGGCAATGGCAGGCAATCTCCAGTCCAGCTCAACCTGGAAAACCGGAAAGTGGTAAATCTCGGCATACATCGTGGTCAGGTTTCGACCCATCCACCATCCACCGCCAATACCCACCACCGTTCCCACCAGTGCGATCACCATCACCAGCTTGAAATAATGCAAACCAATCGGGAATGGCGAAAACCCAAACGCCTTCATTGCCGCTATCTGTTCACGCTCCAGTCCGACAATTCGTGCGATTACAACGTTCAGCAAAAACGCGGCCACCGCAAGAAAAATCGTCGGAGCAATCAGGGCCATCGTACCCAACTGCTGCATTTCGTCCGATGTGTACCGGTAACTGGTCTGCAGTTCCCGGTCGTAGGCCCCGTTGCTCCCCCACGGCTCCAGCAACCGGTCGAGTCCGTCAATCACAGCCTGTGTATTGGCCCCCCGTTCCATCGTGACGCACACGTCGTTAAATGCACCGTCCATGTCAAAGGCCGCTTCCATCTGCCTCCGGCACATCCAGAAAACACCAAACCGCTTGTCGTCGGGCAACAGACTTCCCGGCTGGATCTGGATAATGAATTCCGGCGATAGAGCAATCCCGACAATTTGTAACGGTCTTTTGCGGCCATTCAGCGTGGCCGGAACGGAATCACCAGGCCCTAACCCATGCGCCGTGGCGAATGTTTCAGCACACAAAACTTCATCCACCCGGTCCGGATCCGGCCAACGTCCGGCCCGCAGGAAAACATCGTTCAGCACCGGGCGCTCCCGGTCAGGTACCGAAACCAGTTTCCCGATTGCCGGCTCGTCCATGTCCGGTACATCCAGCGAGACGCTGCTGACAATCCGCTCGCAAACGGTGCTGACTCCTGGCAAATGGCGAATCCGTTCCACCATCGAATTCGGCGCGCGGCGCACGTGCGAAAAGACCTCGGCAAAACGGTACTGCCGGTAATAGTCCTCCCGGCTCCGCTCCAGCGACGACAGCGCGCTGCGGGCCATGATGAACATCGCAATCCCGGCCGCCATCACCAGCGCAATCGCCAGCGCCTGGGACCAAATTCGTCCCAGGTCCCGGAAAAGTTTTCGGTCCAGAATGGTCTGTGGATTCAATTCAGTTGCCTGTCAGAATGAGCCATAACCAGTCAGTCGTCTTGACGAAAATACAACTGTGGACATCCGTAACAGCTCTCCCTCTCCCCCGCCTTTACGGGGGAGAGGGCCGGGGTGAGGGGGTTTTGTCGGCGGATTACATTGGTCAAAGTCTGGCATTGCCGTGAGCTCGAAAAACAAATTCGAATCTTCATTTACCACGTCAGCTCCGAAGGCTCTTTCTTGATCGAATTGCTGTGAATATCCGCAATCCTTCCGTCGGACAAATGGACCACCCGGTCCGACATTTCGGCGATGACCGCGTTGTGCGTGATCACAGCAGTCGTTGTACCCAGTTCGCGGTTTACCCGGGCAATCGCCTCCAAAACAATAACACCTGTTTGGACGTCGAGCGCTCCGGTCGGCTCGTCACACAACAGCACCTCCGGCCGCTTTGCGATCGCACGGGCAATCGCCACCCGCTGTTGCTCGCCGCCAGACAACTGTGCCGGGAAATGCGATTGCCGCTCTTTCAGACCCACCATCTCCAGAGCCTCGGAAGCCGGCATCGGATTGTCAGAAATCGAGGTGATCAGCTCGACATTTTCTTTCGCTGTCAAACTGGGAATCAGATTGTAAAACTGGAAGACAAACCCAACGTGTTTCCGGCGATAACGGGTCAGCGCCGAATCGGTGAACCGCGTCAACTCGGCGTCGCCAAAGAACACTTTTCCGCTGGTCGGAGAATCCAGTCCACCCAGGATGTTCAGCAATGTCGATTTGCCGCTTCCCGACGGCCCCAACAAGACCACGAACTCGTTTCGATACAGATCCAGATCGACACCCTTTAGGGCATGCACCTGGACGTCACCCATCGTATACGTCTTGGTAATCCCGGTCGCCCGGAAAACGATCCGCGTTTCGTTAACAGTAGCCATCCGGCTCCAGAAAACATTTTGCAACCCAATTCATGCCCCCTCTCCCATGGTTTTGCGGGGGAGAGGGTCGGGGTGGGGGCTGAATTACCTTGAACCCCGATTCATCACCCGCCCATCAATTGATCATACCGCGCGATCATCGCCCCGGTTTCTCCGGCTACCGATTCGTCACACCTGACAGCGTTCTGGACCAGTCCTGATTCGCGAACCAGTGACCGCAATTCATCCAGGCCGGACAATTCGCCGCAGGCCATCGCCTGAACAAGCCCGTTCCCAATTGCTGTCGCCTCAACAGGTCCTGGGATGACGGTTCGGCCGGTCACGTTCGCCGCAAGCTGGTTAAGCAATCCGTTTTGCGAACCACCACCAACGACATGTATCACATCAAATTGCCGGTCGAGTATCGCCTGCATCAGTTCCAGAACGTTCCGATATGCAAGAGCCAGCGAATCCAGGCAACACCGCACAAACTGCCCTGGCGTTTCCGGAACAGGCTGTCCCGACCGTTTGGCAAACCGCGCAATTTCATCGACCATGTTTTCCGGTGCATGAAAATCCGGTGCGTTCGGATTGACCAGCGTGGCCCCCGATTTCTCTGCCGCCGCCATCGCCGTCAAGTCGGCATACGAATACTCCTTGCCGCCCCGTTTCCACACCGCGCGAGATTGCTGAACCAGCCACAGCCCCGCAATGTTTTTCAGAAACCGGGTCGTGCCGTTCACCCCCGCTTCATTGGTAAACATGTGACGCTGGCTCCCTTTGGTCACACAAGGCGATTCCAGTTCCGCTCCCAACAGACTCCACGTCCCGCTCGACAAATAACACCAACGACTCCCCTGCCCTGCCGGTACCGCCGCGATCGCACTGGCGGTATCGTGCGAACCCGGCGCGATCACGGCCACATTTGGATCGAGCCCCGTCGATGCCGCGACATCCCCCCGCAACTTCCCCAACCTCGTCCCTGGCGGAACCGTGGGCCGAAGCATTTTCGACGGAATCCCCAGCTTCCCCAGCATCCCTTCAGCCCACCCGCCGGTCCGGATATCAATCATCTGGCTGGTCGAAGCAATCGAATGCTCGACCGCAATCTCACCCGACAGCCAGTAATGAAACAGGTCGGGAATAAACAGCAACGTCCCGGCTGTGTTGACAATCTCCGGGCTGGACTGGGCAAACGCATACAGCGAATAAAGCGTATTGATCGGCATCATCTGGATGCCGGTGGTCTGGTAAATCTCATCGACCGAAACAACCTGCTGTGCCCGTTCGCAAAACCGGATATTTCGCGGATCACGATAGGCATGCGGAACAGCCAGCAATTCCCCCGAGCGGTCCAGCAAGGCCCAATCGATCCCCCAGCAATCCACACCGACCGAAAGAATCTCGTGCGACTGGTTCCGCGCCCACTTATTGGCAGCACCAAGCCCCGCCAGAATCTCCCGCCACAGCCCGGTAATATCCCAGTGCAACCCCGACGGCAACAAAAGCGGCGCATGGGCAAACCGGTGCAGTTCGTTCAGCACAACCCGGCCACCATCCACGCCAACCGCCATCACGCGCCCCGACTCAGCCCCCAGATCAACCGCCAAATGAATTTTCATCAATCAAACACTCCGACCGACAATTGTCTGGATCGCCCACTGGGCCTGAAAAACGAATCGAGCCATCGCTCACCGGAAAAAAACGGAGAACGGGGGATAACGCCTGCCAATGTAGCGAAAAACCGAAACAACCGGTGGGCAAGCCACCGGGATTGGGGACGGGGAAAGCTCATTGCACGGTAGTAAGAAACCGAAAGATCCGGTGGGCAAGCCACCGGGATTTTTTTGGGGAGGCCAGCCTTTCTGTAGTGAGAAACCGAAAGATCCGGTGGACAAGTCACCGGGATTCGCCAGAACCTTCACCAAAATCCCGCCGGCTTGAACGGCGGTACTTTCGGCTCCCAACTACACAAACCTCGCCCAACACCCCCCAAAAATCCCGCCGGCTTGTACGGCGGTACATTCGGCTTCCAACTGCACCAGCCTCACCCAACACCCCCCAAAAATCCCGCCGGCTTGTACGGCGGTACATTCGGTTTCCAACTACACCAGTCATTCCGCCTGTTCCGATTTCTTCGGTTTGTTTGTGACAGATTCCGGATCGAGGCCCATTGCAATAAGCCGGTTCATATACTCTGCGAAACCGCTCGCTGCCTTGGCAATACCGTTCGCTGACAACATCAAATACCCGGTCACAAAAAGTATGATACCGACAATGGCCAAACCAAAGCCAAAATTAAATGCTGTGTAACCCCCCGCATTGTGCGTTCCAGCGCTGGCACCCAAACCCATTCCAATCATTCCGGCAAGCACAATTACAGAGATAGACAACAGTCGCATCGATTACTCCGCATGGAAAGTTGAAACGAACGGTAGCCGTCAGTTTGAGTTGATTCAGGACTTTCGTGATGGTCCCAGGATAGCGTCAATCCTGGATGGATCCTGCCGATCATCGAGAACAGCAAAAACTTCAACGTTGCCTGGCTCCAGTCGATAGTAGATCGAAAATGGAAATCGCTTGGAAAGCGCGCGATAAAACCCGCGATACTTTTCGTGAACACCTCCATACAGCCTTAGCGATTCAATATCTGACGTCAGACAGTCGTTAAAGTATATCCCCAGACCCTGCTTTTGACTCTCGTAAAAATCCGCGCCAATTTCCAGGTCCCGCTCGGCCTCTGGTAGCAGGCGAACTTTCATTGCAGGCGTTCCCGAAGTCGTTGCTTTGCGTCCTCCCAGGCAACGAAGGACGTGCGACCCTCACGAACCGCAGCCTGTCGTTCAGCCAACACCTCACCATGCCAGTCCGGCGACGGGATATCCGAGGGGCGACGTGAGAGGTCTTCCCACAATCGTTCCATCAACAACAGCTTGTCGGCAACCGACAGGTTTTCAATTGGCAATTCAGATGCAGTATCCATGATTGCATTTTACCCGCAATTGAAACCGCCAGCAAATCAAGCCCTACCTCACAAACGCATCCGCCAATCCGCCGTCAACCGCCAGGATCTGCCCCGTCGTCTTGCTCGATTTGTCGCCGACCAGAAACGCGATCGCCTCGGCCTGGTCCTCGGGCAGTATCGGGCTGCGGGTCAGCGTTCGCTGGGCGTAAAACTCTGCCAGCCGGTCCCGCAGCGATTCCGTCGAGTCCTTTTCGTCGAACTTGATTTCGTACTTCTTCAGCGAATTAATCACCCGGTCGCGGGGAAACATCGAGCTGCCGGCAACGACCGTCGCCGGAGCGACTGCGTTCACGCGGATATGCGGGGCCAACTCGATGGCCAGCTCGCGAACCAGATGATTCGCCGCAGCCTTCGAAGCATCATAAGCCAGGCT
>Ga0163150_10003920_pt1 | contig 20361 bp, 14 predicted proteins | sample OliLakLV19P2IB_FD_148628 | JGI IMG/M metagenome (GOLD analysis project Ga0163150, IMG submission 148628) | Freshwater microbial mat bacterial communities from Lake Vanda, McMurdo Dry Valleys, Antarctica - Oligotrophic Lake LV.19.P2.IB | ecosystem: Environmental > Aquatic > Freshwater > Lake >...
CCCGGGAGCGAGCGGCTGCCGGCGAGGCCGGCGGCGGCGGACCCGGTGGCGAGGAGGAAGCGGGTGGCGAAGGCGGCGGCGGCGACAGCGAGGGCGACGGCGCGCAGCAGCGCGAGGGCGGCCTCGAGTCGACTGGCGCAGGCGGCGAGGGAGCCGGCGATGGCAGCGGCGCAGGCGGCGCAGGCGGCGAGGGCGGAACCGGCGACGCCGAGCAGGGTGGCCCCGTCACACAGCAGGGCGGCGTCGGCGGCGGCCAATCGGGCGGCAAGGGCCCGAGCTCGATCCCGGCCGACATCCCGGACGGGAGGGACGATGACATCGTCGCGCGGCAGATCCGCGAGGCGGCGATGAGTGAAACGGACCCGGAATTGCGCGCAGCGCTCTGGGAGGAATACCGTCGCTACAAGAAAGGTCGCTGAGGTCGCGTCGAGATGTCGATGATACGAATGACGGCGTTGGGAATCATGTTGGCGGGCGCGCTCGCGGCCACCGGCTGCGTGAAGGAAACGCGCCCGGTCCCGGTGCTCCAGGCGACGCAGGCGACGGCTGAGATCCCGGCGGAACAGCTCCTCGACGTCGGCGTGCACATCCTCGATCCGGGCATCCCGCCCGAGGTCGAAGACGATCCCGAGCTGCAGGACAAGACGCGCGTCTGGCCGGATATCCGTCGCGCCGAGGCGCGCTACGTCGCGATGCAGCTGCGCGACACGCTCGAGGACACCGGTCACTGGGGCACGGCGCGCGTGGTGCCGTCGAGCGTCAGTTCCTTCGACCTCACGGTGGACGGGACGATCCTCGAATCCAACGGCGCCATCCTGAAACTCGAGGTCACAGCCCGCGATGCCACCGGCAAGCTGTGGATCGAGAAGAAGGAATACGAGGGCCGCGCCGATACGCGCGTATACCGCGACAACTACACGGCCGACCGCGATCCGTTCGAGAACGTCTACGTCGCCATCGCGGACGACCTGCTCGCGGCGCGGAATCTCAAGAGCGGCGCCGAACTCGCGAACATCCGCCGGGTGAGCGAGCTGCGATTCGCCGCCGACTTCGCGCCCGTGGCGTTCAGCGAGTATCTCGCCCAGAACAAGCGCACCGGCGAATACAAGGTGCTGCGCCTGCCGGCCGAGGACGACGTGCTGATCAAGCGCATCGACCAGATCCGCGAGCGTGACTACGGCATGATCGACACGGTCAGCGAGAACTACGCGGCCTTCAGCGAGCGACTCGATGAGCCGTACACGAGCTGGCGTCGCTACACCTACGACGAGATCACCGCCGAGGAGAAGCTGAAGGCCCAGGCGCGCAATCGCATGATCCTCGGCGCCGCCGCCATAGCGGCTGCCGTCCTCGTCCCTGACAGCTGCTCGAGCAGCAACTGCGATCGCGTGGCGGACGCGGCCCGCTATGGCGGCATCGCGGGCGGCGTTGCCGGCGTGATCAGCGGCTACAAGAAGCGCGAGGAAGCGAAGATCCACACCGAGTCGATCAAGGAAATCTCGGGATCGTTCCAGACCGAGGCGGCGCCGTTGGTCGTGGACGTCGAGGGGCGCACCCTGCGCCTGACGGGAACCGCCGAAGAGCAGTACGCGGAATGGCGTCGCCTGCTGCACGATCTATACAAGGAAGAGACCGGCCTGGTGCCTACCGCGCCGGTCGCACCCGCTGCCGACTCCAAGGCGACTGCCGCGCAATCGAGCGGCACGGGTTGATCCCGGATGAAGGAGCTGACACCCGGGCTCGAACTCGGCGCCCGGTTCGTGCTGGCGCGGCGGATCGGCCGTGGCAGCAGCGCGGAAGTCTGGCTGGCGGTCGACCGCACGCACGGCGAGCGCGTCGCACTCAAGTTCCTGGAGGATTCCCTCGCGGCTGACGCCACTCGCGTCGCGCGGCTCGAGGGCGAGGTCGCGCGCGCGCAGGGACTGCCGCGTGAGCACCTGGTGCAGGTCCACGGGCTCGAGCGCGTGGAGGACAGGACCTTCCTGGTCATGGAGTTTCTCGAGGGCGGCGACCTCGGGCAGCTGCGTGGCCGTTCGTTCGAGAGCTGGTCGCGCGCGGCGGATGGCGTCGCGGCCGCGCTCGAGGCGCTGCACGCCGCGGGCCTCGTGCACCGCGACCTCAAGTGCGCAAACGTGTTTTTGGACGGCGCCGGCCGTGCGAAGCTCGGCGACTTTGGTCTCACTGCGCTCGCGGGCACGGCGCCCGAGGGCGGTTCGCCCTACAACGCGAGCCCGCAGCAGCTGCGCGGCGAACCGGCGGCGCCGGCGGACGATCTCTACGCCTTCGGCGCGCTCCTCTACGAACTGATCGCGGGCCATCCGCCGTATTACCCGGAGATCACGCGCGACCGCGTGCTGTATGAACCCGTGCCGCCGCTCCTGCCGCGAGGCGAGGTGCCGGTCGCCGTGCGCGATCTCGCACTGCGCCTGCTGGCGAAGTCCGTGTCCGAGCGCCCGCCGTCGGCAGCCATCGCGCGTGCGCGGCTCGCCACCGCGGCAGCCGACGAGGGCGGATCGCTGGCGCCGCTCGTCTACGAGACGCCGGTCGCCGTGCCCGCGCGCGGCATTCGCAGCCGCTGGCTGCCGCTCGCACTCGCAGGCCTCGCGATCCTCGCGGTGGCCGCGGTCTTCCTGTGGCCGCAGGATGCTGAAAATGATTCCGGCTTCGCCCGCAAGGCGCGGGTCGAGGCAGAGCAGGCCGGGCGCGCCCGGCAGGGCGCGGAACAGCAGCGGCTCGCCCGCGAAGCGTCGCGCGATCAGGCTTCGGCCGCGCGTGAACGCTTCGACACCGCTTTCAAGGCACTCGATGCGCGCGCCGCGTCGCGCTGGGCGACCGCGGAGTTTGCGCAGGCGCGCGACGACGGCGCCCGTGCGGCGCAGCGCTTCGCCGTCGGTGACTATGGCGAGGCCGTCGGGCTCTGGGACGCGGCCTCGGCCAGGCTCGGCGTACTCGACAAGTCGCAGCCGGAAGCACTCGCGGCAGCGATGAAGCGCGGCCAGGACGCGCTCGCAGCGGCCCGGACGGCTGCCGCGCGCGAGGCATTCGGGCTCGCGCTCGCGATCCAGCCGAACCACCCGCCCGCGACCGCCGGCCTCGCCCGTGCCGGCCGGCTCGACGATGCGCTTGCACTCGTGGACACGGCACAGCGGGACGAGCAGGCCGGTCGCCTGTCGTCGGCGGAGGCAGACTTCCGCAAGGCGCTCGCCATCGACGCCGCCGTGCCCGGCGCGCAGGCGGGGCTCGATCGCCTCGCCGCGAGCCGCAGCGCCGATGCATTCTCGGTTGCCATGTCGCGTGGCTTCGCCGACTCCGCCGCGGGACGCAATGATGCGGCGCGCGCGGCTTTCAACCAGGCGCTTTCGCTCCGGCCTGGCTCACGCGAGGCGCGGGACGCCATTGCCGCGCTCGACCAGGGGCAGCGGGCATCCGCGCTCGACCTGCTCACCGCGCGCGCGCGCGCCGCGGAGGGCGAGGAACGCTGGGACGAGGCGCTCGAGGCCTGGCGCGAGGCCGCCGGACTCGAACCCACGCTCGAGTCCGCGCGCGACGGGCTCGCGCGTTCGACGCCGCGTGCCGAGCTGCAACGCCGGATCGATGCGCTCAACGCGCAACCCGAACGCCTTTGGGATCCGGCCGGTCGGGCGGAGGCCAGGAGCCTGATCGCGACGGCGGCCTCGACGGGCAACCCGCGCGAGCGGCTCGCGGTCTCGGCACGCGAGCTTGAGCGCATCGCGAAGGCCGCGGAACTGCCGGTGCGCCTGCGGCTCGAGTCCGACGGGCAGACCCAGATCGCAATTTATCGCGTCGGCCAGTACGGCAGCTTCGCCGCCCGCGACGTGGAGCTGCTCCCCGGGCGCTATACGGTGGTCGGAACGCGTACCGGGTATCGCGATGTGCGGCGCGAGGTGGTGCTGCCGCCGGGCGCGGGGTCTGCGGCGGTGGTCGTGAGATGCGAGGAGCCGATTTGAAGGAACTGTGGCTGGAGGATCCGCTGGGCGCGCGCAGGATCCTGCCGTCCGACCTGCCGCTCACCGTCGGTGGCCCAGGCGCGGCCGTGGTGGTGCCGGGCTGCAGGCCGGGCGAGGTCCGTGCACGCGTCGCACTGACGACGCAGGGGCTCACCGTCACGCCGGACCCCGGCGCCGATCCGCTCGACGGGGTCGGCATCACGCTCGAGGATGCGGACGGACGCACGACGATCGTCGTGCGCCACGGCGGCGTCGCGAACCTGACGCGCCCGCCGGCATTCGCGAGCCATGCCGCCGACCAGGCCGCAGACGATCGCCAGCCGATCGAGATCGTCGCCTATGAGCCGCGCGCCGCCCCGGCTGCGCCGCGCACGAGGGGTCCGCGCAGCCGCGCGGCCTGGCTGCGCTGGGGCGGCATTGCGGCGACCGCTGCGATCCTCGTTTTCCTCTTTTACGCGCCGGCGGTCGAGGTCGCCTCCGACCCCGCGGTCGACTTCGACGAAGTCGATTTTGTCGGTACCGCCTGGGATCTTGGCTTCAAAGGCCGCTACCTGGTGCCGCCGGGCGACTACCAACTGGTCGTGGAATCAGAAGGCTACGCGCCGGCACGCCAGCCGGTCCGCGTCGACCGGCAATCCGGACAACGCTATGTCGTCGCGCTCGAACGCCTGCCGGGCCTCGTGGCTGTCGATACCGGCGGTATCGAGGCGACGCTGGCCGTGGATGGCGTCACGATCGGCAAGCTGCCCGCCGAACACGAGCTGCCGGCCGGGACGCGCGAGCTGGCGGTCACGGCGCCGCACTACGCCGAGGAGCGCCTGCGCTTCGAGGTGGCAGGCGGCGGCGAACGCCAGGAACTCAGGGTCGCACTGAAGCCGCTGTTCGCGCGTGTGGGCGTGAGCTCGGTGCCGGCGGGCGCGACCGTGTGGGCGGACGACCGCGAGCTCGGCACCACACCGCTCGAGACCGAACTCGATGCGGGTCGCTATACGCTCGCGCTGGTCCATCCGGAGTTCCGCCGCTTCGAGAGTCCGATCACCGTGGTTGCGGGCCAGCCGCTCGCGATCGGTCCGGTCGAACTCGGCATGCCCGACGGCCGGCTCGTGGTGCAAAGCCGGCCCGCGGGTGCGGACGTGAGCATTGGCGGCCGCTATCGCGGTCGCACGCCGCTCACGATCGGCGTTCCGCCCGGCATGCCTCAGGAAGTACTGCTGACGCTCGCAGGCCACGCGCCGGCGACGCAGTCCATAGCCGTCGAGAGCCGCGCCGAACGCCGGGTTTCCGTGGACCTCGTGGCCGTACTCGGCGAGGTCCGCGTCACCGGCCAGCCCGCGGACGCGATCCTCTACGTCGATGGCGCCTCGCGCGGGCCGGCGAACCAGAAGCTCTCGCTGTCCGCCGCACCGCACCTGATCGAAGTTCGCAAGGCCGGCCTCGAGCCGTTCCGCGTCACCGTGACGCCGCGCGAGGGCCAGACCCAGGTCGTCGAATTCGCATTGAAGACCGCGGGCGAAGCGAAGATCGCCGGCATGCCGGCGACGCGCACCACCTCGCTCGGCCAGCCGCTGGTGCTGGCGACGGGTGGGAGATTCACGATGGGCAGCCCGCGCCGCGAGCCGGGCCGCCGCTCGAACGAGGCCGAGCGCCAGGTCGAACTGCGCCGGCCCTTCTACATCGGTCGCTTCCAGGTCACGAACCGCGAATACCGGGAGTTCAAGGCGGACCACCTGTCCGGCATCTTCAAGGACGAGACGCTCGACCTCGAGCGCCAGCCGGTCGTCCGGATCTCCTGGCAGGAAGCCGCGGCCTTCTGCAACTGGCTCTCGCAGCGCGAGAAGCTGCCGCCGGCCTATGCACGCAACGGCGACCGCCTCGAGCTCATCGAGCCGGAAACCACCGGCTACCGCCTGCCGACCGAGGCGGAGTGGGAGTTCGCAGGACGCTTCGATGGTGCCGGTGCGACGCGCAAGTATCCCTGGGGCAACGACCTGCCCGTGCCCGCGCGCACCGGCAACTGGGCCGACGCGTCTGCGATTTACCTGGTGCCGGTCACGATCACCGGCTTCGACGACGGCTTCCGCGTGGCCGCGCCGGTCGGCAGCTTTGCTGCCAACCCGCTCGGCGTGCACGATCTGGGCGGCAACGTGCTCGAGTGGACCGGTGACCGTTACTCGATCTACGTCGTCGGCCCAGACTACCTGTCCAGCGATCCGGTCGGGCCGAAGTCCGGCGACAGTTACGTGGTGCGCGGCGCAGGATGGATGACCGGCAAGGTGCCGGAGCTGCGCCTCGCCGTGCGCGACTCGGGGAACAGTGCCCGGCCCGACCTCGGATTCCGGATCGCGAGGTACGCCGAATGAGCCTGCGTCACATCGTCGCCGTGCTTGCGGCTGCGGCGTTCGTCGCGGTCGCCGCGGCGATCGAGCCGCCGCCCCCTGCACCGGCAAGTCAGGAGCCCGCGCCCGCCGCAGAGGACCCGGCGAGCGACGCCGGCGTGCCTGCGCCGGCGCCCGCCGCGGAGGAGAAAGGCGAGGAAACCCTGCCGCCGCTGCCGCCCGACACCGCGCCGGTGGGACCGCCGCCACAGCGCTTCAACCCCACGGAGAAAGTGCGCGCCGACTTCCCGGTTTCGTTTCCGATCGACATCTGAGGACAAGAATGAAAACCCGCTACCCGAAGGAATTCCTCTACAGCCTCGGATCGCTGCTCGCCGCAGTGATCCTGGTCCACGCGATCTGGACTGCGTGGGTGCGACCCAACGCGCAGGCGGTCCTTACCGTGCAGGCCGAGGGGATGCGCCTGGATCCCAATTTCGTGTCCGAGCGCTCGCTGTTCGTGATCATGAAGGACTGGGAGCAGGAGAGCTGCGTCATCCTCATGATCTGGGCGCTCGCGATGATCGCCTTCAAGAACCGCTCGACGCGGCGCGAGCAGGAGCTGATCGACGGCGACCCGGTGCGAGTGCCGGAAGGCATGCGCATCCTGCCGGAGGACACCCGCGAGCACGTGCGCCAGCTCGAGACACTGCCGCCCGAGCAGCAGCAGTCGCTGGTCGTGCGTGCCTCAAAGGCGGCGCTGGCGCGGTTCGGCGCGACGCGCAACGTCCAGGACGTCAGCGAGGCGGGGCACGCGGTCTGCGCGGCGGAAGCCGAGCGTCTCGATTCCGAGCTGTCGATGATCCGCTACATCGCCTGGGCGATCCCGGCGATCGGCTTCATCGGCACGGTGCGCGGCATCGGCGATGCACTCTCGCAGGCGCACAAGGCGGTGACGGGTGACATTTCCGGCGTGACCGAGGGCCTTGGCGTGGCGTTCAACTCGACGCTGGTCGCGCTGCTGCTGTCGCTGGTCCTGATGTTCCTCCTGCACCAGCTGCAGCTCGCGCAGGAGCGGCTCGTGCTCGACGCCGAGACTTACCTGGACAACCGCCTGCTGCGGAATCTGCAGGTGCGTTGATGGCAACGATCGGCATCGAAGTCGTCGACGCCGCGCTGGTCGCCGTGCGCGAAGGCGTGCGCCTCGCGGCGAGCCCGGGCGTTGCGCTGCTGGCGCCCGAGGGCCTGCGGGTCGGAGAAGCGGCAGCGGCCGCGCAGCGGCTCCAGCCGGTACTCGCGGCCGATCGTTTCTGGTCCGACCTCGCGCAGGATTCGTACGCGGGCAACGCGGGCACGACGCAGTCCCACGCGGACCTCGCGCATGCGCACCTCGCCGAGGTGTGGCGCGCGGTCGCGGCTGCAGGCGATGAGGCGGTGTTTGCGCTGCCGGGCTCGATGCGTCTGCACCAGGCCGGGCTCCTGCTCGGCATCGCCCGCCGCATCGGCATTCCGGTCGCAGGCCTTGTGGATTCCGCGGTCGCCGCCTGCGCGGGGCTCGCTGCGCGCGCCGACGTTCTGCACCTCGACGTGCACCTCCACCAGGCAGTACTGACGGTCATGGAGGGCGCGACGACCCTGCGCCGGCGGCGCGTCGAAATTGCGCCGCGGGCCGGGCTCAAGGCGATGTACGGCGCCTGGGCCCAGCTCGTCAGTGAGTCGCTGGTGCGCCGCACGCGCTTCGATCCGCTGCACCAGGCTGCGTCCGAGCAACAGCTCTACGAGCGTCTGCCCGGCTGGCTCGCGGGGCTCGCGGCGGAAGAGGCCATCGACGTTTCAATCGACACGCCCGCAGGCAGTTACGCCGCGACCGTACGTCGCGAGCAGTTCACGCTGGCGGCCGAAGCCTGGTACGCGCAGGTTGCCGAACTCGTGCAGGCCGGGCACCGCGCGGAGCGGCCGACGACGATCGCGCTCGGTGCGCGCGCAGCCCGCCTGCCGGCGCTTGCTGCCCGGCTCGCCGTGCTGCCGGGCCTCGAAGTACTGGAGCTGCCGGAGGCGGCGCCGGCCGACGCGGCCGCGGTACGCGTCGCCGAAATCGGCCCGGTCGAACCGGCGCAGCTCGTCACGGCGCTGGTCCGCAGCCACGCGGCGGCCGGCGCGGCAGCTCGCGCGGCCGGACAGGCGGCGACCCACGTCGTGCTCGAGGGCCGCGCGCACGCGATCGACGAGCGGCCGCTCGTCGTCGGCCTCGGCGAGGGCGCCGGCCGGCGCATCTCGCTCGAGGGCAGCGGCGAGGGCGTCTCGCGCGCGCATTGCACGCTGCTGCGCGAGCGCGGCCGGTCGATCGTGCGCGACCACAGCAGATACGGCACCTTCGTCAACGGCGCGCGCGTGGAGGGCGAGGCCGAGATCGGCGCGGGGGACAGGCTGAGGGTCGGCAGCCCGGGCTTCGTGCTTGAACTGGTGGCGGTGGACTGAGATGGCTCGGCGTCAAACCACCACGTTCAGCATGTCCTTCCTGGACGTGATTTCCTGCGGCTTCGGCGCGGTCGTGCTCTTTTACACGATCATCGCCGCGCAGGCGGGACTCAACCGGATCGAGGAGAACACCGAGCTCTCCGCCGACGCGCGGCGGCTCGAGCAGGAAGTGCTCGACGGCTACAAGCAGCTCGCCGAGCTGCGCAACGCCCTGGAGTCGACCGAAACCCGCACCGACCGCGCGGCCGGGCGCGCGCGAGAGATAATGGACAAGTTGCGCGCCACGGAGGAAGAGCTGTCGCGCTACGAGCACGACACGCTGGCGCGCCGAGAGAGCCTCGAGCGGCTGAAGGCCGACCTCAAGCAGCTCGAGGAAGGCACGCGGCGCCTGCGCGAGACCGCGCCGCCCGAGGCCGTGCCCGCGCCGCTGGATCGCGAGCAACTCGTGACGCTCAGGGTCGACGGCCGGCGCGTGCTCGTGCTGGTCGACTCCTCGGCGAGCATGCTCGACGAGACGCTCGTGAACATCATCCGCCTGCGCAACATGCCGCCCGAGCGGCGCATCGCCTCGACCAAGTGGCGCCAGGCGGTGAACACCGTGGAGTGGGTCGCCGCGCGCCTGCCTGAGTCGGCGCAGTTCCAGGTGTACGCCTTCGATACCGCGCCGCGACCGGTGGTCGAGGGCACGGCGGGCCGCTGGCTCAACAAGAAGGACGCGGGCCAGATGGAGACTGCGCTGCAGGCGCTGCGGCGCACCGCGCCGACCGGCGGGTCCAGCCTGCAGAACGCCTTCGCCGTGATCGGCCAGCTCGACCCGGCGCCGGACAACGTAATCCTCGTGACCGACGGCCTGCCGACCCAGGGGGACAAGCCGCCGCTGATGCGGACGCTGGTGACCATGGAGCAGCGCGAGGACCTGATGCAGGAAGCCGTGAAGTCGCTGCCGCTTTCGCCGCCGCCGGTCAGCATCGTGCTGCTGCCGATGGAGGGCGACCCGTCGGCGCCGATCTACTTCTGGCGGCTGGCGCGCGCAACGGGCGGCGGCTTCCTGAGTCCGGCGAGGGACTGGCCATGAAGCGGCGCACGCGGCGCGACACCGAGACTTTCAGCATGTCGTTCCTCGACTGCATCTGCTGCGGCTTCGGGGCGATCATCCTGCTGCTGGTCCTGAACGAATTCGGCGAGCCGATCCAGCTCGAGAAGAGCAAGCAGGACCTCGACCAGCAGATCATCAAGATGGAAAAGGAGCTGTTCGACATCCGCGGCACGTCGGTCGTGCTCGAACGCGAGCTCAGGGAACGCATCACGACACTCACCGAGGAACAGCGGCGGCTCTCACGGCTCCAGGGCGACCTCTCGTCGATCGAAGGCCAACACAAGGCGAGCACCGATGAGGAAGACGCGCTCAAGAAACTTACCGAGACGCTCGCGACCGCGCGCCGCTCGTTGATCGACGAGTCGGAGGAACTGGAGCAGACCGGGCGGCGCAGGGTTTACGAGCAGCCGGTCGCGGGCGTGCCGATCGACAGCGAGTACGTCATTTTCATCGTCGACACCTCGGGTTCGATGCAGTCCCAGAACTGGCGCTACGCCGAGCAGAAGCTCGGCGAAGTGCTGAACATCTATCCGAAGCTCAAGGGCATCCAGGTGATGGACGACGAGGGCGGATACATGTTCCCCGAGTACCGCGGCAAGTGGATCCCGGACTCGCCGGCGCGCCGCAAGGCGATCCTCGACCGCTTCCGCAACTGGCAGGCGTTCTCCAACTCGAGCCCTTCCGAGGGAATCATCGCGGCGGTGCGTACGTTCTGGGGCAAGGATCGTCCGATCAGCATCTACGTGTTCGGCGACGAATTCACCGGCCCTTCGATTCAGGAAGTCGTGGACATCGTGGACCGCATCAATCGCGCGGCCGGCACCGGCGAGCGGCTGGTGCGCATCCATTCGCTCGGATTCCCCATCCCCGGCCAGTATCCGCAGCACACGAGCATGCGGTATGCCACGCTGATGCGCATCCTTTCGGCCCGCAACGGCGGGGTATTCGTCGGCCTGCCCGAGGGGCAGGCGGCCGCGATTCGACGGAGCAGATGATGATGAAATCGATTCCAAGCGCGGTACTCGCCGCCCTTTGCCTGGGGATGCTTGGGGCCTGCACGACGACCAAGCTCGAAACGCGCGCGCAGCTGCCGCCGCCGCTCCTCGAGCAGCTGCCCGTGCGGATCGGCATCTACTTTCCCAAGGAGTTCCGCGAGTACGTCCACCGCGAGACGCGCGCCAAGATCGACTACGAAGTCAACCTCGGGCCCGCGCACGTGATCAACATGGAGTGGCTGCTGAAGGCCATGTTCCGCGACGTGGTGCTTATCGACGACCCCACGCGCGTCGGGTCGCTCTCGCCGCCGCTCACCCTGGTGCTCGAGCCGAAGTTCGAGGAGTTCTCGTTCCTGACGCCGAAGGATGTCGCGGGCGAGGCGTTCGTCGTCACGATCCGCTATCTGCTGACGCTCTACGATGGCACCGGCGCGCGCGTGGATTCGTTCGCATTCACCGGCTACGGGCGCGAGAAGGCGCGCACGCTCGCAAGCAAGGAACCGCTAGCGCTGGCGACCCAGCGAGCCATGCGCGACGCAGGCGCCAAGATCGCGGTCGAGTTGACTGACCAGGAATCCGTGCGGCTGCTGTTGCGCGGCGCCGGGAGCCCATTGCCGGCCTCTCCGCCGCAGCCGCCGGATACGCTCCGGTCGCCCGAGCCGTTCACGCCGGCGCAGATACCGCCGACCACGGACGAACGGACGCCCGGCAACCGGTGGCCCGTCGGGGAGAAGGATCCTGCAGCGCCGCAGGACGCGCCGCCGGAGTCGCCGGCCGGACAGGCACCTGCTGGTGAACCCGCCCCGGCGGAGCCGCCGCCGTCAGTTTCCGGGACTTGAGGCAGGCTCGGCGGCGGGTGACGGCGCCGGCGCCGGCGGCGCATCGGCGGGTGCCTGCGGCGGGTCCTCGCCCGTGAACTCTTCGTACCACTCGCCGGTGAAGGTGACGCCCGCGGTCGAGACCGGCTTGCCGTCGGCGAAACGCGGGCTGTAGATCGCCTTCGCAACCGCGCGCCGCGAGAGCCCGACCTGGTCCTCGTTCATGTTGCTGGACACGACCGTGATGTCCTGCGGCAGGCCGGCTTCCGTCACCCGGAAGCTGAACACGGTCTTGCGGATGATGTACCGGCCCGAGAGGGTGTTCAGCCCGCGGCTCGCCGAAACCGGCGGCCGGTAGAACACCATGCGCGGCGCGCGCAGCGGATGGCCCGCGAGCGAGTCGGCCGCGGACTGCGCATCGAAAATGGCGGAGGCCTCCGTGTAGTACGGCATGGACATGACCGGCCGCGAGGTTGCCTGGAACCAGTCGCCCAGCTCGACCAGCGCCCGTGTCATCAGCTCGGGCGGCGGTTGCGGCGTCGTGCGCAACAGGTCCAGCGCCTGCTGCACCGACTTGAGGCCGGTCCGGTCCGCCGCAGCCGGCGGTACGCGCGACTCCTTGTAAACCTTTCCGATGACCTCGCCCGTGATCTCGTCGCGCGCGGGTTGCTGGCTCTCCAGCGTGTCGGGGGCCATCGTGTACTGCAGCCGGTGACTGCGCCCGATGCCGGTGAGCGCCGTGACGGCCTCCGGGCTGTAGCCGGGATTGGCCTGGAGCGCGGCGTCGCGTGCGCGCATGTACATCATCCGTGCCGCGATGAACTCGCTGAGTCCTTCGTAAAAAGTGCCGAGCTCGAGCAGCGGCGGTATCGTGCGTGGGTCGCCGTATCCATGATTCTGCTCGGCGATCTTGAGCGCATACGTGTAATCACGCTCGGCGCCGCCGTAGTCGCTGATCGCGTAGCGGCTGTCGGCAGCCAGCTTGAGCAATGGGACCTGCTGCAGGTTAAACAGGCCGTCGGCGCGGCGGCTGACGGCGAGCGCGCGCTCGTAGAGTTCGGCGGCCGCCTGGTGCTCCTCCTGGGCCGCGAACACGGCGCCAAGCCCGGCAAGTGGCACGATCAGGCGCCGTGACGAAATACCCTGGGTGGCTTCGAGCATGTCGAGCGACTTGCGATAGCTCGCATTCGCGCCCGCGTAGTCCCCGATCTGGTATTGCGTGGCGCCGAGGTTGTTGTACGCAATCGGCAATTCGTAATCGGGGTCTTCGCCGCTCTCCGACAGTTCGACCACCTGCCGGGCGTAGATCAGCGCCTCGTCGAAGCGCGAAGACTCATACAGCGACCGGAACTGCTGGTAGGCCTCAAGGCGCGAATCCTGGCCAAGGATCTTGAGTTGCTGGCGGGGGACGGCGGGCTTGGCCGGAACCTGATTGGCCGTCGCCTCCGGCAGGCTCTGCTCGCCCGCAACGGATGGCCCGGCCGGCGGCTCCGTGGCCTGGCCCTCGGCGGGCAACGCGATCAGCAGCAGGACGGCAAGCACAGGGGTCATGCTTAGGGCAGCTCTGCACAGGTGGCGTGAGGCGCGTTGTGCGCGCGCCGCGCGGCCACGAGGCGCGACCGACGAAACGTGGTGGATCCACACGAGGAGGGAGCAACGCCGTGGTCGCGCGGCCCGTGCACAACCCCCGGGGGCCGGGCGGATTTGCGATCGGGCGGTGTCGCTCGTCGCTCATGTATCTCGATACACATCGCTCCTCGCTCCTTGCCGGATCGCAAATCCGCCACGGCCGCGCCCACGCCACCTGTGCAGAACTGCCCTAGACCATAGACCATTCCCCGCGGGCCGTGTTCCCGCAAGACACGCCAGCGGCTCATCCGGTGCCGCCCTCCCGCTCGAAGACCGCGATGAGCCCGCCCGCGCAGATGGCGAGCAGGGGATCAGTGATTTCCGCGGTCTGTCCGGGCAGCCAGGTCTGCAGCAGTTCGACGGCGAAAATGGTCCCGGCGCCGAGGCTTGTCGCCGCGAGGACGGACCGGCCCGCCTGCGCCAGCAGCCAGACCAGTGACCCGATCGTGAAGCAGCGCAGGAACATGTCGGTGAGATTCGCGGCCCGGTACTGCGAGAGTGATTCCTCGAAGGGCAGGAACGCGAAGCGATCCGGGGCGACGTGGAAATCGAAGGGCCATAGCCCGGTCCAGGCGATCAACAGGAACAGCGCGGCGGCCAGCAGCCGGGCGGCGTGTGCCCGCGGCAGGCGAGCAAGCGGCCGGGAGAGGGCGAGTGCGGTGGCCATGCCCGCGAGTTCCTCGCGCTCGAGCGCCATGTCGGCGAACAGGATCCGGCCTGCAAGTAAGACTGCCATCGCGCCGGCCGCAAGTGGCACCGAGTGACCCGGTGCGAGCCGCCCGCACACCACGATGAGCGCGAGCCAGGCGAGCGCGTGCGCCAGGAAGGCGGTCACTGCAAAGACCCCGCCCGCGAACAGGGGCGCGAATGCCGAGGCCCACTCGCCGGGATCGAGGGCAGGCGCGAACGGTGCGAGGCGGAAACCGATCCAGGAGAACAGCAATGCCGCGGCAACCGGGTGGCGCAGGAGGCCCGCGAAGCGGGACGAGTCCAGGTTTCGCCGCGTGCGCGCAATGGCGAGCGCGAGGCAGGCGCCGGCAAAGGCGCCAGCCGTGTTGCAGGCAAAGTCGGCGAGGCTCGACACGCGCCGCGTCTCGTAGAGCTGCGCCGTCTCGATCGCGAACGAGAGTGCCGCGCCGATCAGGGTTGCCGTGAGTACCGCGAGCGCGCCGCCCAATCTTCCGGCGAGCAGCCAGGCGAGGCAGGCGCCGAACGGGACGTAAAGGAGCACGTTGGCTGCGACGTCGCTGCGCGTGGTGCCGGCTCGCGGAAGGACGCCGGCCCGCGCGAGCCCTTCAGCGCCCGCGAGCGAGAAGCTGAAGGGATAGAGCGAGCCGAACACGATCAGGAAGGTGATGACGGCGAGAAGCGAGGCCGCGATCCGCCGGTCGTAGAAGATCACGCGTTTACCCGAGCCGCACGGAGCGCCGCAACTGCAGGATTTCCTCGTTGCCGAGCAGCCGGTACCTTCCCGGCGGCAGGTGGCCGAGCTTGAGCGAGCCGAGCGCAACCCGCTCGAGGCTCCTGACCTTGATGCCGACGCGCGCGAACAGGCGCCGGATCTCGCGGTTCTGCCCCTCGGTAAGCGTCACCGAGACCAGCGAGAGATCGCCGCGGCGCCGGTCCTTGAGGCGCTTCAGCACGCGCACGTTCTTCATGCGCGCGCGCTTTGCGCCGCCCTCCGGCGAGCCGGCGTCCGCGAGATACAGGCCTTTCGAGAGTTGCGCGAGCGCGGCGTCGTCAAGCGCGCCCTGCACGGCGACGCGGTATTCGCGGGTGATGCCTGAGCTCGGGTGTGCAAGGCGGTGCGCGAGTTCGCCGTCGTTCGTGAGCAGGACCAGGCCCGTCGAGTCCGCGTCGAGCCGCCCGACCGGGTAGACGCGGTCGCCAGGCGGCACGGCCTGCTGCACGAGGTCCACGACGTTCGCCCGCCCGCCCGGATCGCGCGCAGTCGAGATCACGCCCTTGGGTTTGTTCAGGATCAGGTAGAGACGCTCGCGCGACAGCCGGGCCGCACCGGTGCCGAGGTCGACAACCTCGCCGTCAATCTCGATCAGGTCACGGCCGGGATCGACCAGGCAGGGCAGTTCGAGGACCCTTCGGCCGTTGACGCGCACGCGCCCCGCGCGGACGGCGAACTCCACGTCGCGGCGCGAAGCAATTCCTGCGTCCGCGAGCACCTTCTGCAGGCGCTCGCCCCCCTGCTGCGCAGCCGGCACGGCTGCCACGGGCGGCGCGGGGCGCCTGCCCGGGCGTTGGCGCGGGCGTTGGCGCGGGCGGTCGCGAAATCGGGGGTCATCCATGCGGCGCGGGCCTAAAGGGGACGCACCCCTTTAGTATCGCAAAGGTTTTGTGGAGCAGCGGGTGTTAAAGATTTAAAGGGGTGCGTCCCCTTTAGGTCAGCCGACTTTGGCGCCAGGCTTGAGCACCCAGACCTTGCACCAGCCGGCGGCGGCGACGTCCTTGCCCGGGAAGATGTTGCAGGGGCCGGCCGCGGCGCCTGCCTTGCCGGTGAACTGCATGCAGTTGCCGCAGTTCTGGCCCGGCTTGAAGTTCGGGTTCGCCTTCGCGTCCACCTTCTTGGCGTCGGCGACATAGCCGAGCGACTTCGCGGTCGCGTCCGACTCGGAGAGCATCTCGGCGCTGGCCGAACGGGCCAGGAGGCCGGCCGCCGGCACGGCGGCGAGGCCTGCGATCGCGGTCTGCAGGAGCTGCCTGCGGGAAAGCTTCTCGTCTCTCATCGGGAACTCCTCATGAAGCGTAGTGCGTTCACCTTGGCGAATTGTCGCAATTCCTTGGCGCGGATGCGTCGAATGAGAACCATTCCTAAATCCGCCGCAACGCGTGTAACTTTGACTTCCGTGACCGATTGAAATTCCCCGGAGGATCGGATGCCCTTCAAGTTCCTGTTCGTGTCCTACGACGGCCTGATCGGCGACATCGCCTGGCAGGTGACCAAGGAAGGTCACGAGGCGAAGTACTACATCGAGCACGAGGAGGAGCGCGAGATCACGGCGGGCTTCGTCCCGCAGACGAGCGACTGGCGCGCCGAAGTCGACTGGGCCGATGTCATCGTCTTCGACGACGTGCTGGGGCACGGCACGCTGGCGGCAGAACTGCGCGCCAGGGGCAAGCTCGTGGTCGGCGGCACGCCGTACTGCGACCGTCTCGAGGACGATCGCGGCTTCGGGCAGGCCGAGCTGAAAGCCGCGGGCGTCAACATCATCCCCCAGCAGGATTTCACGTCCTTCGACGACGCGATCGCGTTCGTGCGCGCCAATCCGAACCGCTACGTCATCAAGCCGAGCGGCGAGGCGCAGAACCTGAAGGGCCTGCTGTTCGTCGGCGAGGAGGAAGACGGGCGCGACGTGATCGAGGTGCTGGAGGATTACAAACGCGCCTGGGCGAACCAGGTCCGGAGCTTCCAGCTGCAGCGGCGCGTGCTCGGCGTCGAGGTCGCGACCGGCGCCTTCTTCAACGGGCGCGAGTTCGTCTACCCGATTTGCGTCAACTTCGAGCACAAGAAGCTGTTTCCGGGCGATATCGGCCCGTCCACCGGTGAGATGGGCACGGCGATGTTCTGGAGCGAGCCCAACAAGGTTTTCAACCAGACACTGCGCAAGATGGAGCCCGCACTCGCGCGCGAGGGCTATGTCGGCTACATCGACGTCAACTGCATCGTGAATGCGAACGGCGTGTACCCGCTCGAGTTCACCGCGCGCTTCGGCTACCCGACCATCAGCATCCAGCAGGAGGGCCTGCTGACGCCGATGGGCGAGCTGCTGCACGGGCTCGCGGCCGGGACGCTCACGCGCGTGCGGGCGCGCACCGGCTACCAGATTGGCGTGCGCGTCGTGGTCCCGCCGTTTCCCTACACCGACCCGAAGCGTTTCGAGACCAGCAGCAAGGACGCCGTGATCCTGTTCAAGACCAAGTCGCGCGAGGGCTTCCACCTCGAGGACGTGAAGCTCGTGAACGGCGAGTGGCTCGTCACAGGGACTTCGGGCGTGGTGCTGATCGTCTGCGGCACCGGGCCCTCCATGCGCCACGCCCAGAAGCAGGCCTACAACCGGGTCAGGAACGTCATGATCCCGAACATGTACTACCGCGAGGACATCGGCGACCGCTGGATCGAGGAAGACAGCGACCGCCTGCACGCCTGGGGCTACCTGCGCGAATGAAGCCCGCTTGGCCGCGGCGGGCCCGGGGGCTTGGTACACTCCGGCCGGGCCTGTAGCTCAGCGGTTAGAGCAGGGGACTCATCTTTACTTCGGAAAAGGTGCCCCGGCGCCGGAAGGTGCCGGGTGGACGGGACGAATTCAGGGAAACCTTCCAGCGCATGGGCGGCTGATGGCAATCCTGAGCCGAGCCGGCGGTGCACCGCCGGAAGGTGCAGAGACTACCTGAGGGCTTCAAGTGCCCTTGATGACAGGCGAGAGCGTCCCGCACCCGAAGCGGCCTCGCGGCCGCGGGTGAAGAGATAGTCCGCGCCCGCCGGAAACGGCGGGGTTACGTGAATCCCTTGGTCCTGGGTTCGAATCCCAGCGGGCCCACCACATCTCTTGCTTGCTCATGACCCGTCTTCAATGTTGCCCTGGCGCAACAACGGTTCTGGACTTGCGGTATTTACTTAATATCGACACACTCTTGCGTACAACACCGCCCGGAAACACGGGCCAGGACAGGGGCAGGAACATGAACAGGAATCTCCGGCTGCGACCCGCATCGCTCGTGGCGACCGCCGTCGCCCTCGTGCTCGCGCAGAACGCCGTGGCTCAGGAAGAGCCCGAGGCACTCGGCGAAATCACCGTCACTGCGCGAAAGCGCGCGGAGTCCTTGCAGGACGTTCCGTTCGCGATCAGCGCGCGCACCGGCGATGCCCTGCGGGCCGCGGGCGCCCAGAACATCGAGGACATTTCCCGGAACGTCGCGGGTCTCTCGGTGCAGAACCTCGGTCCCGGCCAGAGCCAGGTGAGCCTGCGCGGCATTTCAGCCGGCAAGACCGACCGCGACCTGCCTGGCGTCAAGGAACAGGTCGGCGTGTACATGGACGAGTCCGTGATCTCGCTGTCCCTCTTCACGCCGGACCTCGAACTCTATGACCTGAACCGGGTCGAGGTACTGCGCGGTCCGCAGGGCACCCTGTTCGGTTCCGGCTCCCTGTCCGGCACGGTGCGCTACATCAGCAACCAGCCTGACCTGTCCGACGGCTATGGCGACTTCGAGGCCGGCATCAACTGGATTTCCGACGGCGGCCAGGGCGGCTTCGCCCGCTCGATGATCAACGTGCCACTCAGCGACCGGGCGGCGTTGCGCGTCGTCGGCTATTTCAATGAACTGCCGGGCTGGATCGATGCCCATGGCCCCGGCGGTACGCTCCAGGAGGATGTGAATAGCGGCCAGCGGCAGGGCGGCCGCCTGGCGTTGCGCTGGGAGCTGACGGACAACATCGTGGTGACGCCGCGCGTCATCTACCAGGATATCAAGATCGACGGTTACAACCGTGAGGACGCCTGGAACATCCTGGCGAACCCGTTCACGACCACTGAACCGGCGGTGAACATCGGCGAGCGCGAGCAGTACCGGCAGCTCCAGGAGCAATTCGACGACCAGTTCATGCTGGGCGACCTGACGATGGAGTTCGACCTCGGCGGAGTGGTGCTCACGTCAATCAGTTCATACACGGACCGAGACATACTCGTGACCCGCGACGCCTCGCAGCTCACGGGCAGCGTGACCTTCGACATTCTGGGCCAAGTGCCGGGGGTGCGGCTCGACTCCACGCTGCTCGACTACACGACGGTAGAGGTATTCACGCAGGAAATGCGGCTCGCCTCGGATTACGACGGCCGCTTCCAGTGGGTGGTCGGCGGCTTCTACAGCGACATCGAGCGCGAGTACGGCCAGACGCTGCCCACTCCAGGATACGACGCGCTCATCGGCGTGCCGAGCAGCGCGGTCGGCTCGCCGGCGGACACGCCGTTCTTCTCGCGGATTCCATACGACTTCGAGCAGATGGCGTTCTTCGCAGAAGGGTCGTTCGACATCACGGAGCGCTTGAACGCGACGGTCGGCGCGCGCTACTACGACTTCTCCGAGGATCGCAATCTGTACTTCGGCGGCTTGTTCGCCGACAGCGACAGCCTGCCGACCGAGCCTAATAACGGTCCCGGCTCCTCGGACGACGACGGTGTGCTGCCGCGCGTGCTGATGGCCTATGAGCTGTCGGACAGCGTCCAGCTTAACGCGCAGGCCTCCGAGGGCTTCCGCCTCGGCGGCATCAACGACCCGCTGAACCAGGGCCTTTGCTCGGGTGAGGACCTCGTCACCTTCGGCGGCCGCGACAGCTTCGAAAGTGAATCCCTGTGGAACTACGAGCTCGGCGCAAAGATCGGCTTCGCCGGAGGGAAAGCGCAGCTCAACATGGCAGCGTTCTATGCCGACATCTCCGACCTGCAGATGCCGGTCGTGGCGGGCACCTGCTCGTCCCGCATCGTATTCAACGTGCCGGAAGCGCATTCGGCAGGCGTCGAATTCGAACTCAGCGCCGCACCGACCGATCGTTTCGATTTCGGCATTTCCGCGACCTTTACCGAGTCCGAGATCGACACCAGCGTGACGTCGACCACCGGCGGGGTGACGTCAATCGTTGCAGGCATCGAGGATGGCAACCGCCTGCCCTCAGTGCCTGAGTTCCAGCTCTCGGCGAACGCGACCTACAACTGGCCGATGGGAGAGCGCGTCGACGGCTTCATCACGGGCATCTACCAGCACGTGGGCAGCCGCTACACGCAGATCGGCGACCAGGCCGACGGCTTCGGCACGTTCAACGTCCGCACCTACGGCGACCCGACGATCACCAGCTTCACGTTTGATCCGCTGCTGCCCGCCTACGACATCGGCAACATCCGGCTCGGCGTGCGCGGGAAAGACTGGGAAACGGCGCTGTTCGTGAACAACGTTGCCGACGAAAACGCGCTGCTCGGCCTCGACCAGGAACGCGGGCGCGTCGCCCGCGTCGGATTCCTGGTGAACCAGCCGCGCACCTACGGCATTTCGTTC
>Ga0163150_10003921_pt1 | contig 20352 bp, 7 predicted proteins | sample OliLakLV19P2IB_FD_148628 | JGI IMG/M metagenome (GOLD analysis project Ga0163150, IMG submission 148628) | Freshwater microbial mat bacterial communities from Lake Vanda, McMurdo Dry Valleys, Antarctica - Oligotrophic Lake LV.19.P2.IB | ecosystem: Environmental > Aquatic > Freshwater > Lake >...
GTCATCGGCGGCGCCGCCGCCGGAGAGGTTGTCGTCGCCGAGGCCGCCGGTGAGGGTGTCGGCCGCGGCGCCGCCGATGACGGTGTCATTGCCCGCGCCGGTGTCGAGCACGATGGGCAGCACGCGGGTCATGGCGCTGAAGTTGAAGGAGTCGCCGAAGTCGGTGCCGGTGCCGATGATCTTCGTCACGTCGTCGAGGTCATCGGAATCAATCCGTTGCGTCCGGCCGAACGCGGTGATCAGCAGGTCGCCGTTCACATCGGAAACCACCGTGTAACCGACGCCGCCGTCGGTGTCGTCGGTGTCGCCGAAGATGCGGGCATAAGCGAACGGCCCGACATTCAGGCGCAGCACCTTCTCCATCACCGGGTTCTCGACGCCCGACAGCGAGCCCTGCCCGGGCAGCGGCTGCTCGACAACCTCCGCGAACTTCGGCTTCGGTCCCTCGAACTCGATGCCGAGGTAACCGAAAATGTCCTGAAGCGAGATCTCCAGATCGAACTCGGTCGGGAAAGGCAGGTCGTCGGAGCTCAGCGTCACCTCGAACAGCGTGATCGAGAAATCAAACCCGCCGTAGACCCGCAGCGTGGCGTCAAACAATGCGAGCAGGTTTTCCGGGTTCTCAAAGTTGTTCGTCAGCTCCATCACCTCGCTGATGCGCAGCTTGCCGTCTTCGTTCGGGTCGATGAGGTCGATGCCCGCGTAGATGCCGGCATAAACACTGGCCCGCGCATCGAACAGCGTGAACCCGAGCACCTCGATGGGTCCCAGCGCCGCGCTGCCCTCGAAGTCGATGCTGACGTAGATCTCGTCACCCTGCTCGTTGCGGATGAAGAAGCCGTCGAGCAGGTCGGCGAAGTCCGGCTCCGCGCCGCTCTGCACCGCGTCGATGATCTGCTGGATGCCCGTCGAGTCGTAGCCGATGCCCATGTCGATGTGCAGGCCGGCGTTGATCCCGATGTTGAAGCCCAGCGAGAAGTCGCCGATCGAGAAACCGACCGGGAGATTGATGCCGATGTTGATGTCGATCGTCGGCAGGTTGAAGCTGAAAATGTCGAACGGCTCGCCGAGTATCCAGTTGATGATCGAGTTGATCGAGAGAATGTCGAGGCGGAAGCCGCCTGGCTCGACCGACGCGGAGAACTCGGTGTCGAACGTGCTGGGCAGGCCGATCGAGTCGAGGCTCTCGGCGAGTTCCGTCGGCACCGGCACTTTTGTACGTGGGAAATAAAGCGGGCTCTCGCGGTCAAACACCAGCTCCCAGCCGCCGAAGCTGATCTGCCCGGTGTCGCCCAGCGTCTCGATCGTCTCGTTGATGCCCTGCAGCACGCGGATCGCATTGAACAGCGTGCGGATGCCCTGCCCGACGCCGCCGACCTTGTCGAGAATGTCGAGGATCGACAGCTCAACCCCCAGTTCATCGAGCACCGGCAGCGGGTCGGTGAGGAAGCCCTCGGCCGCATCGGCGCCGTCGCCGACCAGCTCGATCACGGGACCGAACACCGTGTTGATGCCCTCGGCGATCGGCTTGATGATGTTGTTGAGCAGGTCGCCGACGTCGAGCGTGACGTTGTCGAACACAAACTTGTCGATGTTCAGCTCGACGCGGCCCAGCGCCTTCTTGACCTTGGACCCGGCGCCGCCCTGCTGCCCCGCCGCGCCACTCCCGCCCGCGCCGCCCTCTTCGCCGCCCTCTTCCTCTTCATCCGCCAGCGACAGGCTAAGGTCGATTTTCACATCGAAGTTCAGCGACGGCAGGCCCATGCCGCCCTCGCTGACGCCGAAGAGATTCTCCAGGGCGCCCGTGATGTGCTTGGTGTTCGAGTCGACGTTCAGGCGGATCTTCGCCTCGACCGTCGCGCTGGGGGCGAGCACTTCCTCGATGCTGCCGGCGCTGAAAAGATCGATGAGCGTCAGCCGGTTCAAGCCATCGTCGTTGCTCGGGTCGCTCACATCGACGCCGAGCTCGACGAGCAGGCCGGTGTGCTCCTGGATGTCGATGCCGCGGATTTCGAGCGGCTTGTCCGACACGATGCGGATGAACATCTCGCCGCCGATGTCGACAGCCTCAACGGTCACCATCTTGTCGGTCGGGAGCTGGTTGACCTGGTTCAGCCGGCGGTCGAGCTGCTTCTGGATGCGCTCAAGGAGATCATCGATCGACTCGATGTCGTCGTTGAGCGCCGAGCGAAGCACGATGCGGGCGTCCTTGCCGCCGACGCGGACGATCAGGTCGGCGTCGGTGAGGATGCGGCCCTCGGTCGGCGCGCTGCGGGCGGCGGTGAGGATGTACTTGCCGTCACCGTCAGCGGTCGCATCGGCCTGATCATTGTCGAAGCCGAGGCCGATGGCCCGCTGGTCCTCGACCTGGAACGGATCGAAGCCCAGCTCATCGGCGCCGGTCAGCTCGATGGTCTTCACGTCGGGGCTGGTCGCGACGAAGATCACGGTCGGGTGCGTGATGTCGCTGAAATCGGCCGCGGCGAGCACGCCCGCCCCGAGGCTGAAGAGCTCGAGGTTGAGGTCGAGCAGGAACTCCATGAAGTTGACGCTGCCGAGGCTTTCGTAATCGACGTCGATCGATTCGGTCGTCCCGTCGTGTTTGATCGTCTTGAGGTTGAAATCGGCCGCGAACCCCCGCCCGAAGAGCGCATCGAGCTGGAGGAAGTTCTTCGTGATCTCATCACCGTTGCTGGCGATGGCGGAGCCCGGGGCAGTGACGCGAACCCGGGTGTCGGTGCCGTCCTCGAACTCGGCCTGCACGAGGCCGAGCGCGAGCCGGCCGGTGAGCTGCGGCACGGTCGCCTCGAAGGTGAACGCGAGCTCCTTCACCTCGTCGCCGAAGGCATCGACGGCTCCCGCGTTGAGATAGAAGCCCTCGCCGAGGCTGAGGCCGAAGCCGAGGTAGAAGTTCCACGCAAACGTGAGCACGACGCCGCCGCCGAGATCGATCTCCTGGCTGGTGAGCGTGCCGCCGGTGGTGTCGAGGCCGAGGCGGGTGCGGGCCTCGGCGTTGGAGCTGCTGACCTCAAGGTCCTTCGTGGAATAGATGCGGAGCTTGTTGTCGTCATTGATGTCGACGGTGACCTGCGTCGCATTTAATCCGGCGTTTCGCATCGCCGACTCGATCGCCGACTGCACATCCATGAGCAGGTCCTGCCGGCTCTCGTTGGCGTCGTTGCCGTCGCTTCCGTCGGTCGCGCTGGCGAGGACGGTGATGTTGAGCGTGGTGCTGCCGACCTTGAGGTTGAAGGTCGCGTTGTCATCGAGCACGCCGTCTTCGTTGGCCGATGCGCTACCGAGCGCGGTGGCGCCGGTGATGCCGCTGGTGATGCCCGCGCCGAGGTTGAAGCCGAAGTTCGGGATGCTCGCGCTGGCCCCCGGAAGGTTCTGCAAGCCCAGATTGAGGCTGAACGGGAAGCGGAACTCGATCGACTGTCCGAGGTGCATGTCCCACTGCACGAACTCGTCCGACAGCGTGTCGGTCGGCTCATCGAGCTCGGTCGTCACGGACACGTCGTTGATCAGCACCTCGCCGTCGAGCGTCTCGTCGACGAGGATGTCGAGCCCGTTGGGCCCAAAGACATCGAAGAAGATTTCGCGCACCCGTTCGACGATGTCGTTGTCCTGCCCGACGGCTGCGATGAGGAAGTCGCGGAACTCGCGCCGCGCCTGCCGCAGATCATCGAAGAAATCGAGCAGCGGGTCGATGATGTTGTCGCCGATCACCGGCAGGCTGCCGAGCGGATCGAGGATCAGCTCGAGCACCGTCTGGATGTCGTCGATGACGCCGTCGATGCCGGTGATGAGCTGCTCGGGGTCGCGGAGCAACTGCTCGAGGCGGTTGTCCTCCTCGCCGATGCCGACGCTGATCAGTTCATCGAGCGGCGGCACATCACCGATGAAGAGTGCGCTGCCGGGGATGCCGTCAAGCGCATCCTGAAGGCTGGGCACCAGCACTTCGAGCGTGCCGATGCTCACGTTGTTGCCGTTGACGTCGCGGGCAAGCAACTCGAGCTCGACGCTCGCTTCGCCGGAGATCGAGCCTTCGATGAGGCCGCTCTGTCCGCTGGCGAGGCCGAGAATTGTTGCGGCGGGGTTGCTGCCGGCACTGGGCACGGTGACGATGAGCAACCCGTCGGCGAGCAGTTGCAGGCGGTAATCGCCGATGTCGTTCGCGGTCCCGTCGGGCTGCTCCTGAATGAAGGACGCGCGCACCAGATTGGCCGGCAGGCCTTCATCGGCGAGCGCCTCGCTCAAGGCGGCATTGATGTCGGCGATGAGGTCACTGATGCCGAAGTTCGGCTTCGCGGCGAGGTCGGATGCCGGGACAGTAATGAGGATCGGTGCGAGGCCGTCGACGCTGACGAAGAAGGTCGCGGCGCTGGTGAGGGCCGGGCGGTTACTGCCGTCGAGCACGATCGGCCCGTCGGCGGCGACGCCCTCGATGTCGCTGCGGTCGAGTACGTCTTCGATCGGCGTCAACGTGCCGTCGGGCGTGATCAGCTCGATGGCAATCACCGCGGCGCCGCCCGCACCGTCGCCGAGCTGGGCGGAGCCGGCGGTGATCGAGATGCGCTCGAGGCCGTAGAGCGCGGTGAGGAACAGGTCGTCCGCGAGCGACTGGATGTTGATGGTGACGACGTTGCCGCCGGTGTTCACGACAAACTCGGCGGGAGCATCGGTTTCGTCAGCGGCACGGTCGACGCCGGTGAAGTCGAGCGAGAGATTCAGCGCGATCTCGGCCGTGGAGGTGATGTCGTGGCGGATCAAGCCGTTCGTTGATACGAGGGCGCGCGGGTCGGACAACGGCGACGGATCGGCGAGGCCATTGAGCGTGACCAGGTCGATCACGAACGGAGCGCCGAACGTCTGGCTGTTTTCGTACTCAAGGGCGAGGGCGAGGCTGTCGCCATCGATCGTGAAGAGCGAGCCGGCCGCGGTGATGTTCAGCGCTTCCTGCACGAGGCGATTGAGCTCCTGCAACGTTGACGGCAGCGCTTGCGATGTCAGGTTGGAGATCAGGGCGGTCACCGGCGCGACGAAGTTATTGAACTCCGTCGCGTTGGCCGCAAGGACCGGCAAGTCCTGCTTGAGAATGTGGGCGCTGGCGAAGATCGACAGCAGCACGTCGCTGGCGTCGATCAGCACATCGACCACGTCCTGCGCGATGAGGTTTTCCGCCACCGTGGAGCTGGTGCGCGACAGCGTGAACGCATCGGGGTCGAGCAGGTCGGTCGACTTTACGACGATGTCGAAAGCGATCGCATTGCCATTGGCATCGGTGATGTCGGCGATGACGCCGGGCAGCGTGAGCACGAACTGGAGCGTCGGCTCACCGGCGACGATCGCGTCGATCTCGGCGCTGAAGCCGGCCGCGATGGTGCTCGAGTAGACCGGGTCGGTGAGCATCGGCTCGCCGAGCAGGATGTCCTGCGGCACATCGTGATCGGTCTCCCCGATCTTCGTCTGCGTCGAAACGAGCGGCGCGCCGCTGGTGAAGCCGAGGGCGGCGGCGAGCGCCTGAGAACCAGTGAAGTCGGCGGTGAGCGTCTGGTAGGAAGAGTCGAGGCCGAGCGCGATGAGCTGCGTGCCGCTGCCATCGGTGGCCTCGGCGATGCCCGCGCCGACCCGGTCGCCGAGGCCCGCGTCGGCGAGGCCTTCATTGATCGCTTCGGCGAGGTCGGTAGCGGTAAAGGCGTTCTTCAACCCGAGCTGCGTCGCCGCGGTGTTCGCAGTGTCCGGCGTGCTGAGGGTGATCAATTCATCGGATCGGAACCGCAGCTTGCCCTTGGTGGTGTCGCCGTTGACGGTGACGAGCTCGACGGTGATGCGCGACGGGTCGAGCGATGCGCTGGTGAACGCTGAAGCCACGGCGGCCTGCACATCGCGGAGCAGGTCCTGCACCGTGTCGTTCGGGCTGGGCAAGTTGGCATCGACCGTCGGCACGGTGACGGTGACGACGTCGCCGCCGATGGAGATTGTGAACGTCGCGTCCTTGCTCAAATCGAACGTGGAGATCACCGGCGTGCGGGCCAGGCCGAGCACGTTCTGGGCCGGGCCGTTGAGGCTGCGGATCGAGAGGAGCGTCGTCGAGCTGCTCGACGTGAAGACGAGCTTGCTCGCCCCGTCGATCGTGACGGTAACGAGGCCGGGCGCGAGGCCCGCGTTGGTCAGCGCGGTGTTGACGGCGGCTTCAACGTCGGCGGCGAGCGCGGCAGCGTTCGCGTTGCCCGTGGTGTCCGACGCGTTGACCGTCACGCTCAAGTTCTTCGCCCCGACGCGCAGGATGAAGATCGCGTTGACGGTCAGGACATTCGCCGACACCGCATTCGGCGTGGTGATCACATCATCGCCCGGCTGCTGATCGCCGGTCATGTCGACTTCGCCGGTGACGAGGTACTGCGTCGCCCCGAGGCCAAGCTCGTTGGCCGCGACGTTGCCCGCGTCGGCCGCCGTGATCGTCACCGGCTTGCGCGAATTGAACTGGAGCGCGCCGTCGACGAGCGTGATGTCGACCAGGGCGGTGAGATCGTCGCCGATGAGGCCGGTGGCGTCTTCGATCGCCGCCTTGATGTCGAGCAGGAGCTGCGCCGGCGTCTGGTTGAGGTTGGTGCCGTTCTGGCGGGAGCCGATGGAGACATCGTCGCGGTGGCCGTAGACCGTGACGTTGTAGGAATTCGAACCGATCTGGAGGGTGAACTCGGCGTTGCCGGTGATCCGGCCCTGCGTGCCGCTGGCGAGCTGGTTTCCGGGGGTGCCGGCCGTGCCGACGAGGATCGAGTTGGTCAGCGACGGAACCGTGACGGTCACCGGCGCCTCGCCCTCGATGGTGACGACGAAGGTGGCGTCAGCCGCGACGCGCAGCGACTCATCGGGGCCGAGCGTGCCGATGATCACCGCGGGCTGCACGAGCAGGTCGTCGACATCGATGCGGCCACCGACCGCCCGGCCGGGATTGAAGCCGGTGGTGATCGTGAGATTGCCGCGCAGGGCGGCTTTCGACTCGTCGATGTCGAGGCCGAGGAAACCGAAGATGCCGGTCGAATCCGTGGGGTCCTTGAGGCTCAGGTTGACGGTCGCCTCGATCACTGCATCGTCATCGAAGAAGAAGCCGTCGTTCTCCAACGCGCGATCGGTCTGGCCCTTCGTGAAGCCAAGCTCGGTGAGCAGCGGGCCGCCCTCATCGGCGAAGAGGCGGAGGGATGTGGCGCCGAGGGCGTCGAGCGTGAGCGTGATCTGGTTGCCGTCGCGGGTGGCGACGACGAGATTGGACGCCAGGCCCGTGTCGGTGAGCGCGGTGCCGAGCGCGGCATTGAGGTCATCGAGCAGGTCATCGAGATCGGTGTTGTCGCTGATGTCTTCGCCGATGGCGTCGCCGACGGTCACGTCGATGGCGTCGCCGCCGTCGATGACGAGGCGGAAGGCGAACTCATCGCCGGTGACCCGGCCGGTGGCGGCGGTCTGGATGGAGCCGAGCGCGGTGAGCGTGGTGACGCCGTTGACAGCCGTCTCGGGCGTCGGGGTGGCGCTCTGGCCGTTGGTGAAGCCGAGCACATCGGCGCTGTTGCCGATGCCGGCGGCGAAGTTGAAGAGCAGCGCGCGGTCGGAGGTGAACTTGATCTGGCGCGAGGTGACGATGTTGTTGGCGTCGAGCGTGCGGTCGATCGACGCGAAGACGAGGTCGTCGGCGAGGCCGGCCGTGACGAGGCCATCGGACAGCGCCTCATTGATGTCGCGGATCAGGCTGTCGAGGTTGCCGTTGGTCGTGGTCGCCGAGGCGAGGACGGTGACATCGACATCGACGCCGCCGACGTTCAACGTGAACACCGCGTCCGATGCGAGTTTCCCATCGAATCCAGCCGTTTGCGACGTGACCGCGACGAGTTCCACGTTCTGATTGGTAAGGCCTAGCGCGGTGATCGCCGTGTCGTCCGGATCATCAACAGTGACGAGCAGGCTCGCGCCGGCCGCGCTGGTGAAGGTGAGGCGGAAGCCGTCGCTGGTGTCGAGACCGACGACGACGAGGCCGGGCGCGCCGAGGGCGTCGTCGACCGCGGCCTGCACATCCTCGACCAGCGAGTCGTTGCCGTTCGCGTCGTCGAGTCGGGTGTTGTTGTCGGTGTCGACCTTGGCGACGATGACGGTCACCTCGACCGGCACACCGTCGGCGTAGCGCAGGTTGAAGGTCGCGTCGGCGGAGAGTTGGCCGTTCTGCGGCAGGCGGTTGTCGGCCGACGCGACGATCGCGGCTTCGTCGGTGGGCGTGAAGTCGATGCCGAAGGTGAACTGCAATCCGACCTGCGAATCGATCGTCACGGCCGCGCCGATGTCAAGGGCCTTGAGCTGCGGGTCAAGGCTGAAATCGAATTTGAACGGTACATCGAACGAGGGCTGATCGAACCCATCGATCGCCAGATCAAACGTCAGCACATCGGTCGCGTCGTCGTAGTTCGCGGTGATCAGGCCGGCCGGCGTGGTGAGCAGCGCGAGCAGGTCCTGGATGGTGCTGAACAGCGGTGACGAGGCAGACTGGATCAGGTTGCCGGAGTTGTTGCCCTGAAGAAGCGTAAGGCCGAGCTGGCTGGTCGTCGCGGCGTCAGCGGCGGTGATGACGATCGGGCGGTCGGAGAAGAACTGGAGGCGGACGTTGCCGGCGCCGTCGTCGGTGAAGGCGGCCTCGACGAGGGCCTGGTCGGCACCTTGCGCTTGAAGCGCGCCGACCAGCGCAGCGCTGATGTCGGCAATGAGGTCGCTGGGGCCGATGTTGGGGTCGATCGGCGCCTGATTGGCGGGATCGGTCAGGCCCTGCGTGCCGTCGGTGTCCTCACGCTGCACGGTGACGACGACGGGGTTGGCGAGGCCGGCGACGGTGATCGAGAACGTCGCGTCGCTGGTGAGCCGGCCGAGCGGCGAGCTCAGCGCGTTAGTGGCGGTGAGCGGCGTGACGAACCGCAACTGCTGGCGCAGCACATCACCGAAGCCGACAAGCGGGTTGATCGTGCTCGAGCTGCCGAAGAGATCGGAAAGCTGCACGGAATCGACGAGCGGCAGGAACTGCTGGCGGTAGATCGATGAGTCGCCGACGGCGTCGAGGAAGCCGGCCAGCTTCAAGAGCGGCAGCAGGATGTCGGCGGCCTCCAGCGTGCCGAAACCGGCGAGATCGCTGGAGATCGCAACCGGCGGCCCGTCGAGGATGATGCGGTCATCGCCGTCTTCATCGGTGATGGTGCGGGTGTAGCCGAAGAGGCTTTCGGTGCTGCTGCCGATGGTAATCGTCTCGTCATCGGGCGCGTTGCCGACAGCGAAGCCCGGCTGGACCGAGACGGGCAGCATCGCGACGGCGTTGCTGACCTGACGCTCGGCGGACTGACCATCGGTGAAGCCCAGTTCGGTGAGGACGGGGTCGCCGCCGGCCGCAGCGATCTCGATCGTGGCGACGGCCGATTGTTTGTCGACGATGAAGACGTAGCGCCCGTTCTGGCGAGCGGCGATGATGAGGCCCCCATCGAGCCCCTCGGCCGCGAGTTCGGTGGCCAGCGCGCTGTTGAGGTCCGAGAGGAAGTCAGCAACACCGCGGTTTCCATCGAGCATCGGGGCGGTGATGGTGATGTCGATGGCATTGGCCGTGTCGCCGTCGAGGACAAGCTCAAAATTAATCGGACCACTCGTCTGGCCGTAGAGCCCAGCGATGACCGCCGCCTGTGCAGTGAGCTCATCATCGGCGGTGAGCGTCGCCGACTGAGCATCGGCGAAACCCAGTTCAGTCTCGGCGGTGCCGATGATGGCGATGCTGATGTCGCGCATCGAGCGGAGCACGAGCTTGCCGCCGGCCGTGTCGACGGTGACGATGTCGGAGCTGATGCCCGCGTCGGAGAGCGCCGTGCTCAGGTCGGCCGCGAGATCGTTGACATCGGCGTTGGCCGGGCCGTTGGTGCCGTCGGTGTCGGCAAGCGCTAGGGTGATCGGGAAGGCGACGCCGTTGAACGTGATGGTGAACACGGCATCGGCGCTGAGCTGGCCGTCGGCGACGGCGTCATTGGTTGCGGTGATGGCGACTTGCTCGTTGGTCAGGCCGAGCTCGGTGGCGGCCGGGTCGCTGGTGCTGGACACGAACGTAAACACGTTGGACGCATTGGACGAGGTGAAGACCAGCCTGAATCCGCTGGTTTCATCGAGAGAAACGGCGACAAGAGTCGGGCTGAGCGAAGCCCCCGCCAGCGCCGCGCTCACCGACACCTGCACATCGGCGACGAGGTCGTCGATCGACGTGTTGTCCGTTGTCGACGCCGCGCTGACGACGACCGACAGCGTGCTGGCGCCGACCTTCAACTCAAACGTCGCGTCGCCCGACAGCGTGAGCAACCCATCGGCGCTCGCCGGCGCCAAAATCGGCGCGACGCTGTCGAGCAGCTCGACCTCGTCGTTGGCAATCGAATCCTCAAGCTCGCCGATGCGCACCTTGCCATCGGCGAGCAGGCCGTCGGCGAAGAAGACATCGACATGGGCGTCGACCTGCACGGTCGCACCGGTGATGGTGACGCCGAGCACGCCAATGGCGGCGTCGAGCGGCGTGGCCAGCGCGAAGGGCGCGCCGTTGTTGTCGATGGTGGCGGTCGCGGTGAACTCATTGAGGGCGAGGAAGAAGCCGGTGGCGATGCCGTCGTAGCCGAAGGTGAACGTGGCGCTGAGGCCAAGGTCGAGGTCGACCGTCGGCGACGAGCCGCCCAGCGACAGGCCGATGTCGGCGCCCTCCTGCCCGAAGTCGAAGGTGAGGTTCTGAAGCTGATCGCGCGTCACGGTGAGCGTCACGCGGAAGAGAAGGTCGTTGACGCCGTTGGAGAGGTCGGTGACGTCGATCGATACATCGCCATCGGCCAGCGTCAGGCCTTCGAGCGCTGCGGCGAACGCGGTGGTGTCGGACGTGCCGCCGAGCGTGGTGCTGGCGAGCGTCTTGAGGCGGGTGAAGATGCCGTCGCTGCCGCCCTCGCTGCCGAGGTTGAGCAGGTTGCCGACGGTGTAAAGCGCGGAAACATCCTGCGGTTGGCCATCGGTCTGGCCCTGGTCCTGATCGATGAAGGGGAGCAACTCGCCGAACTGGCCGGTGTGATCCAAATCTGTCGACCACTGCGACAGCTCGGTGAGCCCGCTGATGATCGCGGCCTTGCCGGCCACGTCCATCGTCGCCGACAGGAGCACGCGCTGCTCCATCGAGTGCAGCCCGGACCACGGCTCGCGGTCCGCCTTCTCCTGCGCCTTCGCACGCCACGATTTCACACGCTCCGCCCGGTGATGAACCAACGCGCTGGCGGCTTCCATCGCACGAGAACGCATCGACATGTTGTGGCCCCAAAGGCTCGTGCCCCTGGTCGCCGTGCGGCCGGGAGGGGACGAGAAGGACAATCAGAAGGCACGCAAATCGAAGCGGAATAACACAATCCGCAATGATGCCTCCGGTGCGTCAATCCCCTCTGACAAGACTTTTAGAAAGGGCCATTTTACCCGCGCCGGGTTATAGGCACAAGCCTTAACGGGATGTAGGCAAAAAGCCTCATAGCGCTATTCTCTGCTTGGCTTTTATCGGAATTTGGGCGCCGCAGACGTGAAAACGCAAGCGGATCAGGTGCCGATGCGCACGGTCATCTTGCAATGCGGCCCGTAGTGCTCGATGACAAACCCATCCGATGCGATGCGCCAACCGAGACGTTCGTAGAACGGGATCGCGACGCGGCGAGCCTTGCACCAGAACAGTCGCACCGGCGACGCGTCGCAGAGCACGCGCTGCGCCGCCGCCAGCCCCCTGCCGATGCCGCGCTGCGCGACATCCGGCCGCGTCGCCATGCCGCGAAGCTGCCACGCCGGCTCGCCCTCGTGATCCGTCATCATGTAGCTCACGCAGCCGATACACGCTTGGCCGCGCGGGGTTGCGATGAACGCACCGAAATGATGCGTGCGCGGATCGTCATCGCCGATGAAACACGCCTCCGCCCAAGGCCGGCCGCTGCACAGCACGGCGTATCGCAGCGCGAGAATCTCATCGAGGTCGGCCTGCCGGTAGGTGATCAGATCGGTGTTCATACCGCCTGCTACGATACCGACATGCGACGCGTCCGCACCGCCTGGCACACCATCAGCGGCCTCGTCACGCTCAGCGATGTGCTGGGCACCATCGGCTTCTGGCTCTACCGCGGCACCCTCCGCCGCACCATGCTCTTCGCCATCGCCATGGGCGGCGCCCTGCTCGCCGACCGCAACGACTCCCTTGGCATCTCCACCAAGGCCGCCGTCGGCACCGCGTCCGTCGTCTTCGCCGTCAGTTGCTTCGGCGGCGCCCTGCTCATGTTCGTCGGCGGCTCGTTCTCCAAGGCCGCCCTCAAGCTCGGTGAAGCCAAAGGCGGCAACCTGCTCGAAGACATGAAGAAGTGCCGGCAACCGATGCACCGCGACCGCCTTTGGAAGCACGTCTTCCGCTACGAGCGCGACCTGCATCCGCCCCAAGCCATCACGGCGGAGGAGATGACCATCGAGCGGAACCGCGACGCTCTCGAGCTCCTGTGCAATCCGGCCAACAACCGGCGAATCACCGTCCAACAGCGAGTCGAATTGGAGGCAGTCATCGGCTCGCTGGGCCTGACGCCCTGCGGCTGGCAGATCGCGTTCGATCACGCCATGTTCCTCCCGCTGCCGCGCTCGATCCTCAAGCACCAGATGCGCTACGACCTCTCCAATCTCAAGGACTGGTACGACGGCGCCCCGTTCCACAACACCGACAACAAGCTCCAGCACCACTTCGACGCCTTTGAGAGTATTCAGGAAGCCAAGCACGACGCCCGCCTGACGCGCTTCTTCCTGCTGACGCACACGCGGAAACGCATGCTGCAGAGTGTGTGGTTCAAGGTGATCAGCCGGGCGATCCAGCTGCGCGTCGCCCGCGCCTGCCGGAAGCTGGATCAGAAGTATGCCCCGTTCCACTTCTCGATCGATCAGTTTCTCTGGCCCAACGAATTGACCGACGAGATGCTGCGGCGCGAATTGGGCGTCGAGGCGTTCGAGGATATGGTCGACCTGCGGACGCGCATCTTTCAACGCGTGCTGACGTCCGAGCCGCAGCTCGCCATGCGGCTGATGCAGCGGGCGATCTACCCGAACTTCGAGGCCGCCAGCCAGCTCCGCCGGCTGTACGACCCGGCCTACGTGCTCGGCGAACTCACCGAGACGTGGGCGGACGACGTGGTGAAATACAACCGCGCCTTCACGCCGCGCGAGCGCGAAGCCGGCCGGCGGAGGCTTTTCATCCAGCGCACCCGCCGCGAGCAGGACGCATTGCGCCAGCACCTGGAGCAGCGCCCGCCGCGCGGCGGCGCCCCCGATGCCGAGGCGCTGCGGGCCCTGCGCATCGCGGTCCACGTCGACCGCGACGGTCTCAAGACGCTCCTGCTCGGCGCCCAGCGCGGCGACCGGCCTTGGACCCTGCGCCTCGCCGACCGCCTCGCCGGCCGGGCCCCGATCAAACCGAAGCGCGCGATCGCGGACGTCATCGAACAGGTGATCGTCGAGAAAGATCGCTACTCGACGAAGCTCGTTGCCGTGCGCATCCACCACGAGCTGACCCGCTGCGAGCTCGAGGATTACGAGCACTACCTGCACCAGATCATGGGCGGCGGCGCGGCGGCGGCGGCGGCGATCGCGGAGACGGTGGCGGTGGAGACATGAATTGTGCGAGAGGAGCACCGTCCCGACAGGGCGGTGCCTGAACCACCGCTCTTCACGGGGTCATGGGAATATCGAGAACGCAGGCACCACCCTTTCGGGATGGTGCTCCACTCACACGCCGGCGCGCGGCTCATCATTGTTCGCCGGATCGTCCCGCTGCTCCGCCGCCGCCGGCTGGCCCATGTTCCACGCCTTGCGCACCACGAAAAAGACCACGATGATGCCGATGATGCCGCCGACGATCGACCACGCCACCGGGTCGCCTTCGATGAGGTCCCGGATCAGCCGGAACTTGCCCGACGCCAGCGTAGTCAGACTCGTCACGACCTCAGACATGGTCCACCTCTCCATTGGAATGAATGTTTACGCGCCAGTGGCTCACGGGAAGTCGGGCACACCGTCGTTCTGGATCGTACCCGGGTGAAACCGGTTGTCATTGTTCCACCGCCGGTTCAGGGCGTCGTTTGACATGACATCGACAAGCTCTTGGCGCGGCGTCAGGGTAACGTGCATGTCGACGTAAGCGACGTTGGCGCTGTTGAAGTGGATGCGTGAGGGCCACTGACCGGTGCGGTACGGCCCGGTGAAGCCGGACCAGAAGTCGTTCACGTTGCTGTCTGTGAAGGCGATCATTTCGACCGGTTTCTTCACGTAATACTGCGGGGTGGCGTCGTAATTGGTGACGCCACGGTAGCCGCCCATGCCGGTGTTGGGCATCTGCCCCATGAAGGCGCCCCACACGTTGTAGCCATACGAGAACTTGTGGGTGTAACCGCGGATCCGCTTTTCGTTTTCCTTGTAACCAAAAAACGCCGGCTCGCCGGGCGCCGCTTCTTTCACCCAGCGTGTGTTGCCCGGGGCCTGCGGGCAATGGAACACGTCCTGATCGTTGCCGGTGTACGTCCGGCACTGCGTGGGCCACAGCCAGATGCGCTGACTGTTGTCGGCGTGATTGTCCAGGCCCGCGGGATAGAACCGGGTGTCATCGCCGTAGTTCGTGATGGAGGACATGATCTGCCGGAGATTCGAGGCGCACATCGCGATCCGGCCGTGATGCCGGGCGTGCTGAAGCGAGGGCATGGTCATCGAAAGAAGCAGCGTGATGATCGAAATCACCACCATCATCTCCATCAAGGTGAACCCGCGCTGAACTGGGCTGCTCGATGACATGCCGTGGCTCCGGTGTGAAACCATTGTACGGCGACGCTGGCGGGCAGGAAATACCCAATCGCTGGACCAAAGGACAAACGCCTGTCAGCGGGTGGCACTGACAAGCGGAGTCCGCGCAGCTTGTCAGTGGCGACGTACCGGGATGTTCGCCACTGACAAGGCCTCCAAGCAGTCCTTGTCAGTGCCACCCCGAGGCGGTGCGTCTGTCTTCGTAAAGAGCGCCTCCCGCCGACCCTTTCTCCGCGCTGTGCGTATGATTGCCTGTCTTCCCCGCGCGAGCCGCTCAATGTCCATGCCTGACCGTACCGATGGATCCGCCCGCGCAGCCGCCGGCGAGCCCATGATCCGCACCGTCGATATGCGCGTCGATTACGACGACGTCATCGCCGTGCAGGACATGAACCTTTCCATCGCCGCCGGCGAAGTCTTCGGCCTGATCGGCCCCAACGGCGCGGGTAAGACCAGCACCATCAAAGTCCTCGCCACGCTCCAGCAGCCGACCTACGGCGACGTCTACATCGGCGGCTTCGATGCCGTCGAGAACGCCGGCGAGGTCCACAAGCTGCTCGGCTACATGCCCGACTTCGCGCCGGTCTATGAAGACCTGAAGGTGTGGGAGTTCCTCGACCTGTTCGCCGGGACGTACTTCGTCCGCCGGTCGCAGCGGGCCGAGCGCATCGACACGCTGCTGCGGCAGGTCGACCTCTTCGCCAAGCGCGACGCCAAAGCCGGCGGCCTGTCGCGCGGCATGAAGCAGCGCCTCTGCCTCGCCAAGACCATGATCCACGACCCGATGGTGATGCTCCTCGACGAGCCCGCCAGCGGCATCGACCCGCGCGGCCGCATCGAGATGCGCGAGCTGCTCATCCGGCTCGGCAAGGAGGGCAAGACCATCCTGATTTCCTCGCACATCCTCACCGAGATGAGCGAGTTCTGCACCTCGATCGGCATCATGGAGAAAGGCCGGATCGTCGTCAGCGGCCGGGTCGACGAGATCATCGCCGAGATGTCGAAGCACGTCCGGCTGATCGTCGAGGTCGTCGACGTCCACGAGCGGGCCGTCGACATCGCCAAGAGTCATCCCAGCGTCCTCGACGCCATCGCCACCGACCACCGCCTCGAAGTCTCCTTCACCGGCGGCGACGAGCAGGCCCACGAACTGCTCACGCTGCTCATCAGCGAGCGCGTCCGCGTGAAGGCGTTCTATAAGCACAAGCTCAATGTGGAAGACATCTTGCTGAAGGTTGGGGCGAAGGAAGTGTCGTAGGGTGCGTCAAGGCTCGGCGCAGACGCACCACCTTTTTGGAACCGATGCCGGGATCACCATGCAACCCGGTGCGTCCCCGCAAAGCCTTGACGCACCCTACCGACTGAAACATTGACGCACCCCCCCTGCTCAAGATGGGAAGTGACAAAGCCAACCTGACGAAACCACGATGGCTGATCCCGGCCGTCTTCGCCCTGCTGCTCGTCGGCGTCGTTATCGCGGCCGTCGTTCTCCTCCGCCGGCCGATCACCGGAACCGTGACCCATTCCAGTGGCCTCATTGAGAACGTTTCTGTTCCGAAGCGCCTCGCACTCAAAGTCGACAGTGCCGAGTGGGTCACAGGGCACGGTAATCTGACGTTTAAGCTCGACGATCGCCGACCGCTGCATATTGTCGTCACCTGTATGACCTATGAAAACTTTCCTCAAGCCTCAAAAAACGTCATTGAGCGAATGAAGTGGCTCGTGCAGAACACAAACTGTGTATCCGTTCCATTCGACGACGCACGTTGGCAGATTGTGCATGTGCCGGCCGGAAATCCTCGCTGGCATATCCTGATGCACGAAGGCAGTTGGTTTGTCTACGTAATGGCGCATCCACCTTTCACAGAAGAAGACTTAAAAGAAACATTGCGCTCGATCAAGTTGCGTCCCTGCGACGCGAGCGCGAATCCTTAGCTGTCGTAGGGTGCGTCAAAACCTCTGCGCTGACGCACCATCGGTCGGAGTTCGACGCCCGGATCACCACGCAAAGCGGTGCGTCTGCGCAACGCCTTGACGCACCCTACCGAGCTGCAACGCAACAAAAGCGTTTGGCGCGCAGCTTGAAACTTGAACTTTGGGATTTTGTTTGGATTTTGGAACTTGCGATTTGGAGCTCACCCTTGTCCGCTTTCTCCGCCCTCAACATCTTCACCAACCCCATCGTCACCAAGTGCGCCCGCGAACGCTTGCGCCTCCGCAACGCCGTCTCCTGGGCCATCGTCGTCGTCGTCGTCACCGGCTTCGTCTACGCCATCTGCTACAAGTTCGCCGAGGTGCAGGCCGAGCTCCGCGAGGAGACCGCCGGCAAGTTCGCCCTCGTCGCCATCCTCGTCATGCAGGGCATCATCCTCATGCTCATGGGCACCGGCTCGGTCGCCATCGGCATCGCCCAGGAACGCATGAACGGCACCCTCGACTACCAGCGCATGTCCCCCATGCGCACCACCAGCAAGATCCTCGGCTACCTCTTCGGCCTGCCCATCCGCGAGTACTTCCTCTTCCTGCTCACGATGCCGTTCGTCATCTACGCCGCTGTCAAGAGCGGCGTGCGCTTGACCAACCTGCTGCACATGTACCTGGTCGGCTTCATCAGCGTCTGGCTCTACCACATGACCGGCCTCGTCGCGGGCATGGTGTCGCCCAAGCCGTGGCGGGCCGGCGTCGCCACGCAGGGCATGGTGCTGCTCATGTACTTCGTCATGCCGCAGCTCGCCAACCTCGGCTTCACCTTCTTCCTCTTCCTCACGCCGCGGCCCGTCTTCGCCCGCCTCGCCTACGACGAGCTCGACCTCGACCTGCGCGGCATCGTCGACCCCGAAAACCTCCAGAACTCCGTCGCCTTCTTCAACCTCCACATCAACCCCAGCACGTTCACCGTGCTGCTGCAAGGCTTCCTCATCCTCACGCTGTTCATGATCGTCTACCGCAAATGGCGCGAGGAGTCGCAGCACCCGCTCTCGAAGCCGTATGCGGTGCTGGTGTTCGTCATCACGCAGATCATGCTGCTCGGCACGCTCTGGCCGCGCATCAACGATGCCGCACAGTTCGTGGACCTGAGCGAACGCTTCAAGCGCATCCGCGTGATCAACCTGGCCCGCGTCGATCCCGGCGGCCTGATGATCGGCGAATGGCTCTACGTCTTCTTCTTCGTCTCGCTGGCGATGGCGCTGCTGCTCGTCAGCCTGATCACGCCGACGCGCCATACTTATGCCAAGGGCCTGCGCCGCGCCCGCAAGCTCGCTCTTCCGCGCGTGCCCCGGCTCAGCGACGCCGCCTCGGCCGTGCCGTACGCCGTCGCCTTCGTCCTCATCACCTGCATCAGCTACGCCGTCCTCGTCAACATCGCCATCGACGCCAGGCACTTCTTCCGCACCGTTCCCGGCTTCATCAGCCTCGCGCTGCCCGCCGCCCTCTTTACCGCCCTCGTCCTCTACATGCAGGCCCTCTGCCAGCGCTTCGGCCTGCGCGGGATGCTCATGGCCATGTTCCTGATCTGGGTCGTGCCGTTCCTCACCTACGCCCTGATGATCGCCTCGGCCGGCCCGCGCCTCACCGCCAACTACGTCGGCACGCCCATGCCGCTCAACGCCTTCGGCTACGCCATCGCCAACCTCTTCCACATCGCCGATGGCAACATCCACGGCACGCTCCTCGAAAACGCCGGCAAGCTCACCCTCTTCGCCGTCGTCCTAAACACCGGCTTCGCCGTCATCGCCATGTCGCTCCTCATGAGCCATCAGGCGAGCATCCGCGCCAAGGAGCTCGACCGGCCGCTGGCGTAGAAGTGATGGGCGGCGCCGATGGGTGGCACTGACAAGGCCTGTCCGCAGGCCTTGTCAGTGTCGGTCGTCCACTGTCCCAAGACACTGACAAGCTCCGCGGACTGCGCTTGTCAGTGCCACCCAATCCATGCTTCCCCCGCCACATTCCCTCTCCCCAACTCCTGACCCATGCGATAGCATGTCCCTTCTCGGGTCCGCCATCCCTCATTGGAGCACCGCTATGAGCCTCCGCCATTCCCGCCGCCGCTTCCTGAAAACCTCCGCCACCGCTTGCGGTTTAGCGCTCCTCCCCGCCATCACCCGCAACGTCCTCGGCGCGAGCGACAAGCTCCGCATCGCCTGCGTCGGCACCGATGGCCAGGCCAGCTTCTCCATCGACTCCGTCGGCAGCGAATCCATCGTCGCCTTCGCCGACTGCGACGACAACAAGCTCCAGCGCCGCGCCAAGACCCACGCCGGCGCCAAGCTCTACCGCGACTACCGCGAGATGCTCACCAAGGAAGAGAAGAACATCGACGCCGTGATCGTCGCCACGCCCGACCATCACCACGCGCCCGCCACTGCCCGCGCCCTCATCATGGGCAAGCACGTCTACTGCGAGAAGCCGCTCACCCACACGACCCGCGAAGCCCGCCAGATCGCACAGCTCGCCGCCAAGCACAAGTGCCTCACCCAGATGGGCACGCAGATCCACGCCGGCGGCAACTACCGCCGCGTCGTCGAGTTCCTCCAGGCCGGCGGCATCGGCAACATCACCCGCGTCCACACCTGGGTCGGCACCGCCTACTCCGGCGCCGACAAGCCCGCCAAGCCGCCCGTCCCCGCCAACCTCGACTGGGACCTCTGGCTCGGCCCCGCGCCCTTGCGCGAGTACCACGTCGGCCTGCACCCCTTCCACTGGCGCGGCTACTGGGACTTCGGCGGCGGCGGACTCGCCGATATGGCCTGCCACCACATGGACCTGCCCTTCTGGGCGCTCGGCCTCCGCGCCCCAACCTCCGTCGCCGCCCAAGGCCCGACCCCGCACCACGACTACTGCCCCAACTGGACCACCGTCGATTACCACTTCCCCGCCCGCGAAGCAGGCAAGGCCGGCCACGGCGGCTTCCTCGGCGACACCTCCCAGAACCCAGGCGGCCCCGCCGTCCACCTCACCTGGTACAACGGCGACAAGCGACCGCCCGAGATCGAAGAAGGCAAGCTCCCGAAGTTCGGCGGCGGCAACCTCTTCATCGGCGACAAGGGCATTCTCTTCGCCGACTATGGTCAGACAAAGTTCTTCGACCTCGACTACAAAGAGGTCAAGGCCATCAAGCGCCCCACCGAGTCCATCCCCAACTCCACCGGCCATCACAAGGAATGGATCACCGCCTGCAAAGAGGGTTACGAGAAGGGCCGAACCACCTGCAACTTCGACTACGCCGGCTCGCTCACCGAAGCCGTGCTGCTGGGCAACGTGTCGTACCGCAGCGGCAAGAAGTTCAACTGGGACGCCAAAGCCTTCACCACCGGCGACGCCGCCGCCGACAAGTGGCTCGACAAGGAATACCGCAAGGGTTGGAGCCTGACGGGCGACCAGGCCTGATGATCGCAGTGGCTCCAAAAAGTCGGCCGCCGCGGGGCCACCCCGTTCGGACGGTGCTGCGCCCCACCAGCC
>Ga0163150_10003922_pt1 | contig 20344 bp, 16 predicted proteins | sample OliLakLV19P2IB_FD_148628 | JGI IMG/M metagenome (GOLD analysis project Ga0163150, IMG submission 148628) | Freshwater microbial mat bacterial communities from Lake Vanda, McMurdo Dry Valleys, Antarctica - Oligotrophic Lake LV.19.P2.IB | ecosystem: Environmental > Aquatic > Freshwater > Lake >...
TGTGCGCATTTGACCATACTCCTCACTCATTTCCTCCTCCCTCCCAGCCAAACGGCCTCTCATCCCGCCACCAATCAGCAACCAACACCGGGTCTCCCGGGTCGTCCGAAGAGGAGTTTCTGGAGAGAATGTCATCATCAAGCTTGCGCGCGGCAAGAAGCAGGGCAAGGTAACGATCACCACTTCCAGCGATACGAGCTTTGCCGATCTAGAATCGAACGACTATCTTTTCGCTGAAATCGTTCACATTGACGACGAGCAGAAATTCATCCATGTACCGGTATCCCCCTCGCATTCCGGCATCGGCGGCGTACCCCTTGCGAAAAAGTCTTTGGCCGAAATCGGTCTTCAGGTCTCTACCGGTCCGGTCGTCGATTTTCGGCACAAAGAATTCTTGAGAGCGCAGCCTGAGAGCGGCGCCGTGCCGCTTCTCTATCCGGCGCATTTTTCCAACGGCGCTTTGGAATGGCCCCGGCAGTCTAAGAAGCCAAACGCGATCGTCAACAACGCCGAGACCAAAAAATGGCTATACCCGAACGGGGCCTACACGGTTGTGCGCCGGTTTTCCTCCAAGGAAGAGCGCCGGCGAGTTGTGGCGCACGTAGTTAAACCCGGCGCTTTCAAGGGCACCGCTATCGGCTTTGAAAATCACCTCAATGTATTCCACTCTGGGAAGAAGGGTATCGACACGAACGTCGCTCATGGCCTTTCCTTGTTTCTGAATTCTACCGCCGTAGACGATTACTTCCGCCGCTTCAGCGGCCATACGCAGGTCAACGCGACGGATCTGCGGCTTTTGCGCTACCCGGAGGTTGCGGAGTTAGAACTGCTCGGGCAGTGGAGCCGGATGCAGGACCATCTCACGCAGGAGACAATCGACGCGAAGGTGGAGGCGGTGAGTGGCGGAAGAAAATAAAATCGCCGACGCGCTGCAAGTTCTTGAAAATCTTGGAATGCCACGGGCGCAGCAGAACGAGCGGTCGGCATTGTGCTTGCTCGCGCTGTTGCATTTGAAAAAGGGAAAGCCCTGGTCTGGTGCGAAAAACCCGCTTGTCGGGATCACTCCGATGATGGAGTTTGCGCGGGACCACTACGACAAGCGGTACGCGCCAAACACGCGCGAAACCTTCCGGCGTCAGACCATCCACCAATTGGTGGCCGCCGGCATCGCGCTCTACAATCCGGATGATCCGGCGAGACCCGTGAACAGTTCAAAGGCGGTCTACCAGATAGAGCCCGGACACCCTCACCCTTTTGCGCTCGTTCGGCACGGCCGCATGGAATAAGAACCTCGCGAAATATTTGAAGACGCGGAAAACGCCTTCCGCCCGCTATGCCAAGGAACGGGAGATGAAAAAGCTTCCGGTGAAGCTGGTCACGGGAGAAACTATCCGTCTTAGCCCAGGCGCTCACAGCCAGCTCATCAAGGCGATCATCGAGGAGTGCGCTCCGCGTTTCGTACCCGGCGGCATTTTGATCTATGCCGGGGATACAGGCGACAAGTGGGGATACTTCGATAAGGAACTGCTGGCTAAGCTGGGCGCCGCTGTTGACGGCCACGGGAAGATGCCCGACGTGGTGCTTTATTACCCGGAGCGGGAATGGCTCTTGCTCGCAGAATCCGTCACAAGCCACGGCCCCGTGGATGGCAAGCGCCATGAAGAACTTGCCCGGTTATTTGAGAAATCGAAGGCAGGCCTGGTTTACGTCACCGCGTTTCCGTCAAGGGCCATCATGGCCCGTTATCTTGGAGAAATCGCGTGGGAGACGGAGGTCTGGTGCGCCGACGCGCCCTCGCACCTCATCCATTTCAACGGCGCGAGGTTCTTAGGGCCATACGCTTGAGATTCACACCGCCAAGCTAGTTGAGAAAATAAGTCCGGTAAAGCGTGTCGCGCTGTTTGGGAATGAAGCCGGCGTCACGGATGATGTGGCGGAGATCTTCTTCCGTGGCGGAGAATCGGGCGCCCGCTTGCGACACCACATTCTCCTCGATCATGATACTGCCGACATCGTTGCCGCCGAAGCGGAGGCCGGTCTGACAAACCTTCAAACCCTGGGTCACCCAGGAGGTCTGCACGTTTATTATGTTATCCAGATAAAGGCGGGAGATGGCGAGTGTCTTAAGAAACTCCACGCTAGTAGCTTCCTCTTTGACGAAGCGGCCGAGCGAAGTGTTATCGCGCTGAAAACTCCACGGTATGAACGCGGTGAATCCGCCGGTTTCATCCTGTAAGTCTCGGAGTACCTGTAAGTGATGAACTCTATGTTCAACCGTCTCGCCGCAGCCCCACATCATGGTAGCCGTGGTGCGGACGCCGAGCTTATGGGCGGCGCGGTGGACGCTCAGCCATTCTTCGGTGTTGCATTTAAGGCGGGCGATACGCTGGCGGACTTCGTCGTGAAGAATTTCGGCGCCGGCGCCGGGAATGGAATCGAGGCCGGAATCGCGGAGCCGGGCAATCGTGTCGCTGATGGAAATGTTAGAAATCTGGGCGATATTCAGGATTTCCGGTGCGGAAAGCACGTGGAGGTGGATCTTGAAGTTTTGCTTAATGGAGCGGAAAAGATCTTCGTACCACTCGATGGGAAGGTCGGGGTGAAGTCCGCCTTGCATCAGGACGCCGGTGCCGCCCAGATCGAGCGTTTCCTGGATCTTCTGGTAAATGACTTCTTTGGCGTGGACGTAGGCTTCGTCGTGACCTTTGGGGCGGTAGAAGGCGCAGAAGCTGCAGAACTCGGTGCAGACGTTGGTGTAATTGACGTTGCGGTCAATTATATAACTAGCGATGTTATGCGGATGAAGCTTTCGCCGTAACTGGTCGGCTTCCATGCCAATGCCGATGAGGTCATGCGAACGGAACATGTCGAGGGCTTGAGGGGGAGTCAGCACTTATTTGACCTCCAGAGCGGGTTCGAGCGTGGCGGCGTAGTCGAGGTAGGTTTGCATGCCCTTATATTCATTGTCGCCGAGACGATAGCGAATGTGTTGGGTGAGGTAGGTGTGAATGAGGTCCGGGGGAAGGCGGCGCTGGGCGGCCTGCCCGGCGACGATGGTGGCGATGTGGCGTTCGCCATAATCGAGGGATTCGAGGAAATGCTGGGAATTGGCGGGGGTAATGAATCGGGGATGGCCGCACCAGACGGCGAAGACCATGGGCAGGCCGGTGAGTTCCTTCCATTCCTGGCCGAGGTCGAGAGTGAGAAACGGGAGAACGGCGGGGTCGAGGTAGAGCGCGGGATCGCCGATGATGAGAGCGGCGTCGTTGTCGGCGAGCATTTCGATGAGGACGGGTTCGGCGACGGTGATAGCGGGGTGAGAGTCGAATTTACGGCTGAGGATGACGCGGGCGAGCATGACGGAAGTGCGCGAGCCGCGGTCGACGGCGAGGGAGCGGATTTCGCCAGGCGGTACTTTGGAAATAAGGAGGATGGAGCGGACGGGGCCATCGCAGGCGATGCCGACGCCGGGTACATTGGCGAGGGACTGACGGGCCATCTCGACGACGGGGAGCAGTCCAATGTCGGCCAGGCCGGATTGGACGCGGTCGGCGCCTTCGGAGGGAAGGCAGTAGTCCAAGAGAAACGGGTGGCGCCGGCGGCTGTTTTCCAGGCCCCAAATAAGGGGGACCGTATTGAGATAAGAAATCACGGCGACGCGTGGACGAGCGGGGTCGGAATGCATCTTAATAAAACGAGTGACTGCATTCATTTTAGCGTAGCGGCGGGCGCGTGCCACGGGTAAACAATCGAAGCGCGTTTAAAATGCGCAAGTGCTACAGATTTAGTGAGTTACAGCCGATAAGAGCAGAAGGGATCGGGTAGACAGTCGCGCCGATCTGATGCTAAGGTGGCAAAGGATGGACCCGCTCGCGTCCCCGCGGTAACCCAAGAGGAATAAGCATGGAATTCAGTTGGAAGCTCACGATGAGAATGAAGATATCATTATTGGTGGCTGGATCGGTTGCTAGTTGCTTTGGGCAATTGCCGGTGCAGTTCAATCAGGCGCCATCGCGGTCGCTCGGGCATCCAAAACTGCAGTTGGTGACGGCGGCGCCGAACTTTGTGGACGGGCGGGAGTTAAACGCGGCGATAGGAGTGGCGGTGGATACAGGGGTGACGCCAGCCACACTTTACGTGGCGGACACCAACAATAATCGGGTGTTGGCGTGGCGGAACGCACGGGCGGTGACGGGAAGTAGAGCGGATTTTGTCATTGGTCAGAACGATTTATTTTCGACGGCGGGATTAGGACCTGGGACCGTGAATTCCACTGGATTACGGTCGCCGACGGGAATGACCGTGGACGGACGGGGAAACCTGTATGTCATCGACACGGGGAACAACCGGGTCCTGCGCTATCCGCGAACCTCGGGGCAGTCCGGGGAGCTGATCCAGCCTAATTTGGTGATCGGGCAGCCGTCGTTTTCGACGAACCAGCCCAATCAGGGGAATCCGGCGCCTTCGGCGAAAACTTTGTTTTTTTCGAGTGGATCGACAACATTCACGGCATCGCTGACCGTTGACGCGGGCGGGAATTTGTGGATTGTCGATCCGGGCAACGCGCGAGTACTGCGCTACCCGGCTTCGGCCTTGGGAGATTCGGCGTTTAATGGGCCGGACGCGGATCTGGTGATCGGGCAGGCGGGAATGACGCAGACGCAGACCGTGGACTGGGGCCGGGGGGAGAGCCGTCTATTGAAGAGCGCCATTCGGGAGCCATCGGCGGTTGGATTCGACACAGGCGGACGGCTGTTGGTCACCGACGGGGCCAACCGGTTAGTGGTCTACGCGCCTCCGTTCCGGAGCGGAATGGACGCGGCGCGTTTGGCGGGGCTTGCCGTTAACGTACAGGGTCAGCCGCCACGCCCGGCGGTGAATGAATATACGCTCTTTGGTCCGGAAGGAGTTTTTGCCAACAGCGCCGGGATATTTGTGGTGGAGAGCCAAACGCACCGGATTGTGCGCTTTGATCCATTTGAACAGTGGCCGAACGAAACGGAACTATTGCCATCGCCCCCGGCGAAGGCAGTTTTTGGACAGCCGGATCTGTTGAGCTTCCGGGCAAACCGGGGCGGGCTGGAATCGAGTGAGAATGGATTTCAATCGCCGACGGGAGCGGCGGTAGCGAATGGCGAACTTTTTGTCGCCGATAGCGGGAACAATCGTTTATTGGTAATGCCAATCAATGGCGGAAACATCCTTCCGGCCGCGCGCGTAATTGGCCAGTTAGGGTTCAACTACCGGTCGGTGAATTTGGCGGAAGGCGGCGGCTTGTTTCTAGCGGGTGGGTCGACAGGCATCGCCGGCGGCGGTAACGTCTTTATCGGTGGAGCGGTGGTCATAGACCGGGCTTCGAATCCGCCTCGTCTATATATATCGGATACGTTTAATAACCGCGTTTTAGGATTCGCCGACGCTCGGGTGGTGAAACCGGGCGACCAGGCGGACGTAATTATCGGGCAAGTGAACCAGTTTGAAACCAAAGTCAATTCTCCGACGGCGAACGTCGATCAGGTAACCGATCAGGGACTGCTGGTGCCGGTTGGCGTGGCGGTGGACCCGAACGGAAACTTGTATGTGGCCGACTCCGGGAATGGGCGAGTCTTACGATTTGCGCGGCCGTTTGACCAGCCTCAAAAAGTTGGGCAGCGGGCGAATCTGGTGCTGGGGCAGTCTGGATTCAATATCAAGATCACCGATCCGACGCAGCGGAACATGTCGCGGCCGTATGGCGTGGCGTTTTCGGTGGACGGGCAGTTGCTTGTTTCCGATTTGGCGCATAACCGGGTGCTATTGTTCCGGCGGGCGCCGACCGGGGACTTTTCAAATGGGCAGGCCGCATCGACGGTTTTCGGTCAGCGGGACTACGTTTCATCGGCGCCGGCTTCGGAAGAAACTCGTTTCAATGCCCCCATGCATATTGCGACCGACACCGATGACCGGCTGTATGTTTGCGACCCCGGCAACCGGCGAGTCGCGATTTTCGACCGTGTTTTATCGGCCACGAACAACCCGGCGCCGGCCATCACGCTGACGATCGCGGAGAGTCTGAACGATCGGCTCGGATTTGTCCAGGGCATTAATGTGAGTCCGAGAACCGGGGAAATCTGGGTCGCGGATACGGGAAATAACCGGGTTTTGCGATACCCGCGGTTTGACGTTCTAACACTAACTCCCGCGCCGAATTATCGTATCTCGACCACCCTGCCGCTGGCGGTTTCCATTGATGCTTTTGACAACCTCCTGATTGCGGAGGGATCGAACCGGGTGGCGTTTCACTTTCCGGGATTGACGGCGATCAGCGCGGCGCACTTCTTGCGGCGGCGGATTTCTCCAGGAATGGTGGCGGCGATGTATCCGCTGGGGATCCGGTTTGGCGAAGAGACGGTGACGGCGCCGGGTTATCCATTGCCCACGGATTTGGCGGACCTTCAGCTCCTGGTGGATGAGACTCCGGCGCCGCTGTACTTTGTATCTCCGGGACAGATTAACTTCTATGTGCCGATGAGGTTGGAGGCGGGAACACAGGCGACGTTCATCGTGCAACGGAAATCGAATGGGCAAATCCTTTCGAGCGGCATCCTGGACGTAGGGACGGCGACGCCGGCATTTTTCACGACGACGCAGAATGGCCAGGGCCAGATAGCGGCGTTGAATGAAGACAACACGGTGAACACGAATACGAACGGGATTGAGCGGGGTAAAGTGATCCAGTTGTACGCGACGGGGCAGGGCGTTGTGGATAACGCACCACCCGATGGAACTCCGCCGACCGGTGTTGTGCCGACCAGAGACTTGCCGCGCGTGATTATCGGAAGCGGCTTCGTTGCGGATAGCGATATTCTGTATTCGGGCTTAGCGCCGGGGCTGGTGGGAGTTTGGCAGATCAATGTGAAGGTGCCGATGACCGTCCCGCCCGGTTCGATGACGGATGTGGTGGTTACGATGCGGAGTATTCCGTCCAATCAGCCGGAAGGCGGGGGCGGAGTGATCCGGACGGTCATCGCGGTTAAGTAATAAGCCTACGGCGCGATGGCCAGTTTCACCTCGTTGCTGGTGAAGCCGGCGGCGGTAAGTGAGACTGGCTGGTCGCCCGATGGCACGGCGGCGTCGACGCGAATGTTGATCTGATGGAGACCGGTGAAGCCCGGAGCGAGGCCGCTGAAGAGTACTTCGGCTGACCTGCCGCCGACTTGGGCGGTCACCGATGTGGCCGTACCGAGGCCGGTACCGTAGATCTCGAAAATGCGCGATCCGCGGTCGATAGCGGCGGCGCGTCCGGTGGCGGCGTCAAAGAATATCCCCGGTTGAACGGCAAGCAGAGGGACACTGGCGGAAGCGGAACCGAGCGTGGTCTGGACCCGAATACTGGCGACGGCGGAGGTTTGCGTGAGTTGGGGCACGGCGAAGTTGATTTGCCGGTCATCGGCGTAAAAGACTTGCGCTGGCAGACCCTCGATAGTGACTTTGGCTTCGGCGAGGTTAGCGCCGAAGATAGTGGCGATGCCGCCGGGGGTGATGCCTGGGCGGAACGAAGCGGCGTTGACGACGGCGGAGGCGGCGAAAGCCGGCCGGCCAAGCGCGATGGCCTGGGCGACAGGGCTCGGGGATCCTTCAATGGTGAAGCGAAGAATCTGGGCGGGGTCGGCGGAAGTCGTCCATTGAAACGTCGCTCGACCGTCGGAGCCGGTTAACGCCGAAGTTGGAATGGCGGCGCCGCCGGTTGCAAGGATTCGAACATTGGGGTAGGGAAGATCGTTGGCGTCGGTTAGTTTGATGACGATGGGGTTCGGGAGGGGCTGGCCGGGCGCCGCGATCTGGCGGTCGCCGGCAAGAATCCGGAGGGTGAGGGCGGAGGGCTCGGCGATCTGGAGCCGGGCTTCGGTGGACATGTACTCGCTCGCGTCTAGGGGCTCGGCGCGGATAAACTCAACGCCCGGCCGAATCGTTCTGAAACTGGCAGTGGCGGAGCGAGCGCCGGCGCGGATGACAATCGACGCGGAACCGTCGATAAGACCATTTTGGGAGCGAATGGCGATGGTGACGGGAATGGAAGCGGGTTGCGAAATGCTCACCTCGATAGCCGGGTTGGATCCGGTGATCGCCCCGGCGGCGGGTTCAATGGAGAGGCGGACGGCGCGGCGGAGCGAAACTTCGATCGCTCCGCGATTCGTGGAATAACGCGGCCAGGCGGATTCGAGTTCCACACGGTACCGTTCGAGAAGAGCGAGATCCTGTGAACTGGCCGTGGCGCCTTCGGGGACGATAAGAACCACGGCCAAGCGGTAACGCCGTTGTTCGACCGTGTGATCGGGGATGCGGCGGCCGTCAACCGCGATTAGGTCATCGACCGTAATTTCACGCCGGTCGCCGTTGAAGGCGACGCCAACGCGGGGATCGATTTGAGTGGTGGAGGCGTTTTCGACGAGGAACGTTGCCGGGACGTCCTCGGGCGCGCGGAGACCCATCAGGTATTGATCGAGCGGAGACCATCCTTCGACGGTGGCGGTGGTTGTGAAGCGAGGATTGGCGTTTGGGCCATCGTCGCGAATGCGATTGCCTTCGAGGATTGACGCTTCCGAATTGAAGCGGAAGTTCCAATGGAATAGTTGGCGTCCAAGCATGGGGCGGGCGGCGGGATTGGCGGGGTTGCGGATGCTGGAGAAAGCCAGGAAGAGATGGCCGATTTCGTGGGCGAAAACGGTTAAGCCGGTATCGCCGGTGGAGAACCGCGCCGGGTGGGGGGAGTTCGGATTGGCCGGATAGTTGCCGACAGGTCCCATGTTGAGCACGGCTTGGAGCCGGTTGGCGGAACCATATTGGCGGCCGACATCGACCGGAGTGTCGCCGATTCCGCGGCGGCTGGTGCGGACGGAAGTTTCGAAGGCCAGGACGCCGGCGCCGGGTTGTACGCCATTGGCGTTGAAGAAGGCCAGGTAGTCATAGGCGTCGTCGTGGTTTTCGTAGAAGCGGCGGGCGGCCGCGACGAGGTCGAGCGCCTGAGTGTCTCCGAAGCGTTCGGCGATCATGGCGTCGTGGGCGCCGGATGTATTTTGTAGGAAGGAGGCGAGGAGGGGCCGGCTTGCGGAGTCGCCGGGGGAAATGCCGACGACGCCATCGGCGATATTGACGCCGTCCCAGGCGAAGGCGATTTTGCCGTCCGCGGAAAGGCGAAGCTGGAAAGTCTGAGGGCGGCCGGTGCCGAAATCGGTGAACTCCGGGACGCGAAGCCAGGTGACGGTGAAGGCGGCGGGTGTAGAAGTTACACGGACGGAACCGGAGACGATGGACGGGTCGACGTCGGAGAACAGGGCGGAGATGCGGGGCGGACCGGCGGCCATACGGCCGAGCGACCGGGCGCTGGAGGCGTCATCGCCTTCGTTAAAGGTCACGTTGCCGTCGGAATTAACCCAGAGTTCGAGGTATTCGTTGCCGTAGAAAGGGAAGGCGAATGGCAAGGCGACGCGGCGCGTGTCATCATCGCCGAGGCCGGTTATGGGGGTCCCGGAGCCGACGGCGGCTTGGTCGAATCCGCCAGGGGAAGTGACATAGACGTACCCGCCGGCGGCGGGCGTGAAAGCGACTTGAAATTTGTCGAGATTGAACGGGTTGCGGCGGCCGAAAATGGAATCGTCGTTTTCAAGGATTGCGACGTTGCCGATATCGGCATCGCGGCGGAGCGTGGCGGCCCGAAGACCTTTCCCGATAGCGGCGCGCCGGCGTTCGGCTTTCTCGTGATGATCGATGGCCTCGCGCCAGTTTCCGGGATAAGTGCCACAGGATGCGGGGCCGGTACGGGCTTCCAGGGGGAGTAGAAGTAACGCGTAACAAAGGCAACTAAACGTCCGGAAGTTCATCCTCCATTGTAAGATACGAACTAGAGGACTTCCCCCCGCATGGCCTATTGTTCAAGCTGCGGCAACTCAATTGCCGACGATGCCAGATTTTGTCCGCGATGCGGCCAGCCGTATGGCCCGACTGTACTTGCCGCGCCGGTGGTAATGCCGTTGGACTATCAAATTCAGGGCGACAATTTACAAGTTGTCCGGATCAAACTGCAGCCAGGGCAGGAGTTGTTCGCCGAGGCGGGAAAGATGCTGTACAAGACACCGTCGGTACAATGGGAGACGCGGATGTCGGGCGAGAGCATGGGGGAGAAGTTGTGGGGCGCGTTGAAGCGGAAGGTAATGGGTGAGAGTCTGTTTCTGACTTACTTCAAGGCAACGCAATCGGGCGAGGTTGGATTCGCGGGAAGCTATCCGGGACGGCTCCAGCCGTTCACGCTGGCTGCGGGGCAGAGCGTGCTGGTGCAGCGGGACAGCTTCGTTTGCGCGCAGAATACGGTGACGCTGAATATCGCCTTTGTGAAGAAGCTGGGGGTGGGTTTTTTTGGCGGGGAAGGGTTTGTGTTGGAACGGCTCACCGGGCCGGGAACGGTGTTTATTCACGGCGGCGGCGATTTTATCGATTTCACGCTGGGGCCGGGCGAGGTCTTGCAGGTAGACACGGGTTGTGTGGTTGGTTTCGATGAAAGCGTCAACTACGACATTCAATTTGTAGGCGGGATTAAGACGGCGATCTTTGGGGGCGAAGGTTTGTTCCTGGCGACGCTGACGGGGCCGGGCCGCGTCATCGTACAAAGTATGACGCTGGATAAGTTGCGGCGGGAGTTGGCGCCGGGCCGATCGGGCGGCGATGAGAAGAGCCCATTAGGTTCGATTGGCGGATTCTTTGGGAGCGACGACTAACGTGGAACTGCGGGAACGGCTGGCGGAAATTCATCGGGACTTAGACTCGCTGGCGGCGGCGGCGGCACGGGAGCGGGATGGCCGTTTGAGAAATTTGCAGTTGGCGGCGCGGGCGCTGCGGCAGGCGGAATCGACGGCGCAGTGGGTGCAGATATTGGCGGACGCGGCGGCGCCATTCGCCAGCGCGATTGCGTTTTTCCGGGTGGATGGGGCGGCGGTGCGTTGTGAGGCGGCGCGGGGGATGGATGCGGTTCCGGGAGCGATTTCGCTCGACGAAGCGCCGGCGTTCCGGCAGGCGGTGGAAAGTAAGGAGACGGTTGTTTCCTTGATTGCCGTGTCGCAGTTGGGAGCGGCGGCGGTTGGGTTGCAGGGGCGGGCGCATTTGTTTCCGCTGGCGGGGAAGACGCGGGTGCTGGGTGTGTTGTTGGCGGTGGACGAGGCGGGCCCGGATGTTTATGGGCTGGAGGTGTTGTTGTCATTAGGCGCGGCGGCTTTGGAGTTGCGCGCTGGGCCGGGAGTGGCGTTGATTGCGGCCGCTCCGGAGGTGAGGCCATCGGCGCGGCGGTTTGCGCGGACGACGGTGGCGGCGTGGATTTTAAATTTTCCGGAACTTGTTTCCGAAGGCCGGGCGCGCCGGGATTTGTATGGCGGGATGGGCGCGCTGATCGATGGCGCGCGGATAGCGTACGGCGAGCGATACCTGCCCGGGCCGGATTATTTGCATGAGGAGATTTTGGCGCGGCTGGCATTGGGGACGCCTTCGTTGTTGGGGCCGGGGTATCGGTGGGCGATGGGTGTTGGTTATGGGGGGTAGAATTTTTTGGTTTGTGCTGGCGGGCGCCGCGTTGGCGGCGGCGCCAAGTTGCGAAAGTGAGGCGCGGGCGTGGCGGGGGTCGGCGAAGAGTCCGGACCGGGCGGCGCTCGAGAAGTGCGCGGTGCGATTGGCGGCGACGCCGGCGGGAGCGGCGGCCCGGTTGGCCATGGCGGTGGCGGCGATTGAGGCGCAGCGGTATGACGAAGCGCAGCCGATCCTGCAGCGCGTGCGGGTGCCGCTGTTGGGGCGGATCGACGATTATTTAGCGTTCTTTCAGGCGTCGGCGCTGGCTGGTCTGAACAAACATTCCGAAGCAGTGGCGGCGTTGGAACCCGTCTGGCGGCAGCAGCCTGTCTCGGCCATCACCGGCCGCGCGGCGCTGTTGGCGGCGAAGTCGTACATCGCGATGGGGCGGCAAACGGAGGCGGCGCAATTACTGGAGACGAATGAGGCGCAGTTGACGCAGCCGCAGGGTGATTTTGCGGCGGCGGAGGCATGGCTGGCGGCCGGGAATCCGGAAAAGGCGGGCGTCTATTTTGCGCGGGTTTATTTCCGGTATCCGCAATCGGCGGAGGCGGGAAAAGTAGGGGCGGAATGGGCGAAGCAGGGGAGTCCAGCCGATTATTGGATGCGGGCGGAGAGGAGCGGGACGGGGCAGGCTGCGGCAGTGCGGAAGGAGTTGCTGGCGGCGGCGGCGGGTTGGACGCCGGAAGACCGCGAGTTGGCGCAGGTTAAGGGTTGGGAACTTTCGTTTAAGGCGAGGCGGTACGCGGAAGCGCGGCAGGCCTTGGCGGGTTTGAAACTGGAGACGCCGGCGGCGGACGCTGAACGTAGCTGGTGGCTGTATCAGACCGGGCGGCGGATGGATTTGCCGGCGGACCGGCTGGAGGCATTTGACCGGTTGCAAAAGCATCACACCGGTTCGGGGCGTTATATGGAGGCGCTGCTGGCGGAGGGCTATCTCCATTTGACCGAGAACGACTACGTGGCCTATGAGCCGCTCTACCGGGCGTGCGTGACGCACTTCGAGCGCGAAGCGAAAGCGCCGTTCTGCCATTGGAAACTGGTCTGGAGCTCCTATCTGAGACGCCGGGACGATGCCGGGGGGCTGTTGCGGGAACATTTACAACGATTCCCGCAGTCGGAGAAAGCGAACTCCGCGTTGTATTTCCTGGGGCGCCTGGCGGATCGGCAGGGAGACGCGGGCGCGGCGCGGGTGTATTACGAAACCGTGCGGAGGCAGTTTGCGAACACCTATTACGCGTTGATCGCGGGGGAGCGTCTGAACGATCCGCGGGTGCGCGCCGCGGCGATTTCTATGAACGCCAAGCTGTGGGCGGACGGATTGCGGTGGCCGCAACGCGCCGCGTTTTCGGCGGCGGAAGCGGCAACCGCGAAGGAACGGCGGGAACGGGCGTCGTTGCTGGCGATGGCGGGGTTGGACAATTACGCGGAGTTCGAACTGCGGATGGGAGCGCGCGAGGAGAAAGCGCCGATCGGCTTGGCGATGGATTTGGCCGACCACATGACGAAGCTCGGGCAGGCGGACAAGGGGCTGCGGTACATCAAGGGACTGCTGCCGGGCTACTTGTTCTTCCCATGGGAGGGCGCGGGAGACAGGTTTTGGCGGTTGGCGTTCCCGATGCCGTTCCAGGAAGATATGGGGAAATACGCGCGGGAACACGGCGTGGACCCGTATGTGGTGGCGGGTTTGATTCGGCAGGAGTCCGAGTTTAATCCGAAAGTTGTCAGCCATGCGAACGCGTATGGACTGACGCAGATACTGCCGTCGACGGGGCGGGACTTGAGCCGGCGCGTCGGTTTGCGGGCGTTTCAACCTTCGATGCTGTTTGATCCGGCGGTGAATCTGCGGTTGGGCACGTACTATCTGAAAATGCTGCTGAAGACTTTTGGCGGGCGGTGGGAAGACGTGCTGGCCGCTTACAACGGAGGCGGATCCAGGGTGACAAAATGGCGGCGATTCGGGACGTTTGGGGAGCAGGCGGAGTTCATCGAAACGATTCCCTTTGATGAGACGCGGGACTACGTTCAGAGCGTGTTGCGGAACGCGGCGGTATACAGGCGGCTGTACGAAGGCAAACTGGCTTCGGTACACTCATCGAATGAGCCTGTCGCCAAGCCTCCCGCGGTCGCTGTCAAGAAGCCGGTTTCGAAGCGAAAGAACCGCTGATTTCACGGAATCGGTGATCCGCGAGATGACGCGGCTGGCCAATGCGGCCGGCGCGGTGAATCTGGCGCAGGGGTTCCCCGATTTTCCGGCTCCGGCGTTCTTGAAGGAAGCGGCGGCGGAAGCGATAAGAGCGGATCATAATCAGTATCCAATTACGTGGGGCATTCCGCCGCTGCGGGACGCGATTGCGTTCAAGTATAAGCAGACATATGGGTTGGAGTTGGATCCGGCGCGGGAGATCACGGTGGTGTGCGGGTCGACCGAGGGGATGGTGGCGACGCTGCTAGCGACGGTGAACGCCGGTGACGAGGTTATCGTTTTCGAGCCGTATTACGAAAACTATCATCCGGATCTTCAATTGTGCGGCGGGGTCCGGCGGATTGTGACGCTGCAGCCGCCGGAATGGAGTTTTGATCCGGATGAATTGCGGCGGGCTTTTAGCTCGAAGACGAAGGCTGTCATTATTAATACTCCGAATAATCCGACGGGGCGGGTATTTAGCCGTTCGGAACTCGAGTTGATTGCGGAATTGTGCCAGGAGTATGACGCGCTGTGCATAACAGACGAGATTTACGAGCACATTATCTATGACGGAGCCGAGCATGTACCGGTAATGACGCTGCCCGGGATGCGGGAACGGGCGGTGATTGTAAATAGCATGAGTAAGACCTATTCCGTGACGGGTTGGAGGGTAGGATGGGTGGCGGCGGCGCCGGATCTGACGGATTCGATCCGGAAAGTGCATGATTTTCTGACGGTGGGCGCGGCGACGCCGCTGCAGTACGCGGGGGTGGCGGCGCTGCGGCAACCGGCGGAATTTTATGGGCACTTGGCGGTGGAGTACGGGGCACGGCGGGAGCAGTTATTGGGGATACTAACAGCGGCCGGATTTCGTTGTTTCCGACCCGCGGGGGCGTATTATGTGATGACAGATATAGCGGAATTCGGTTTTGCGGACGATGTTGCGTTTGTGCGGCACCTCATTAACCAAGTGGGGCTGGCGGCAGTGCCGGGCTCCAGCTTTTTCTCGCGAGCGGAATTGGGAAAACATTTCGTCCGGTTCTGTTTTTGCAAAAAGGCCGAGACCTTAGATGCGGCCGGCGAGCGGTTGGCCGAATGTCAACTGTAAAATGCAGCTTGCATCGAACTAATTTATTGGTGTATCCTCATAGGGGTCTCATTGTACCCCTAGGTAGGACTTTCGCTTGATGAAAGTCAGACGAGACTGTGGTGCGCAGATATAAGGAATCTCCAGGGAGGAAGAACGAGTGAAAAATTTCAGAGGGTTGTTAACAACGGGTGCGTTGGGTATTTTGCTAAGTTCAGTCGCGTGGAGCCAGGGCGGCGTTGTGCTGCTGGGCGGCGACGATTTGCAATCACATGGATCCCGCAACTCAGCGGGTGTGAATGTCACAGGCTGGAAGTATATGGAAAATGGGCTGCGGAGCATGGCGCCTCAAGTGAGACGTGCCGGACCGTTCACCGTTGATGTTCTGGCCTTAACCACGGCGCCGACGACGAGTTTGACCGGCTTCAACGATGGTTCGGCCATATTGTCCGCCGCGACGAATGCCGGTTTGACGGTTCAGTACGTGGATGGCGCTACGGCGGTTACGGCCTTTTTCGCCAGTTTGGCGGCCGGGACTATCAACCCCAAGATTATTTGGATCCCTGGAGATGATGGGTCCGGCGGAACCGATAGCGCTGAAGAAGCGGTACTGGCGGCAAACTCCTCGGCACTGAACGCTTACGTAGGATCAGGCGGAGGACTTTTCTCTCATACGGGTCCATACACATGGCTAACCGCGGTTTTGCCGGGATCGACTCGGGGCAATAGCTGTAACTCCAGTACTTTGTCGCTGACGGCCGTTGGCCAGTTGGTGTTCCCCGCGCTCACGAATACGGATATCCGTTCGGGCCCGTGCCACAATAACTTCCTCGGCAACCTTGGCGGTTTGCAGGTGCTTGCCGCCGATGGCGGCGGCAATGCGATCATTATTGGCGGCCTGACGGGATCGGGCGGTCTGACGGATCCGGGTCAATCGGGCAGTCACCCTATTTCATGTTTGACGGGACCGCTGACCGCAGGAGTCCCGGTGGTACATGGCACAGCGATCACTTCGACGCTCCCGGCTCCGGTATTTTATACGATTTCGTCCGGAAACCTGGGAGTGGGTCTCTCCATGTTCCCGGCCGGTGGAGTGTCGGGAACGCCGCAGTCTGCCGGTATTTTCAACTACACGGTGTTCGGCACTGGCAGCGACGGGGTTCCGGTACACGTCGATTGCCAGCTTACAGTTGTTAATCCGGCGGCAGGCATCAGCATCCTCTCGGCCTGCCCGCTGAATTCGGCGACGATCGGTACGGCGTTCACCCAGACATTGTCCGCCTCGGGCGGCACAGGCGCATTGTCGTTCTCGCTCGCCTCGGGCGCGCTGCCGGCCGGCCTGACGCTGAGCGCGGGCGGTGTCGTTTCCGGGACGGCCACGACGGCTGGATTGGCGAACTTTGTCATTCAGGTAACGGATACCGTTCCGCAGTCCGTGTCGCAGTCCTGTTCGATGACGGTCTTGGCGTCTCCGGTCGCTCCGGTCATCACCTCGGCCTGCCCGCTGCCGGCTGGGACGCACACGGTTCAGTATCATCTCGTACTGACGGCGACGGGTACCGCGCCGATCACCTGGACGATCACCGGCGGCGCGCTGCCGGCGGGTTTGACATTGTCTTCGAACGGCACGCTTGCCGGCGTTCCGACGGCGGTGGGCATTTCCAGCTTCACGCTTTCGGCGTCGAACGCGGCGGGAACGGTTTCGCAAGCCTGTGGGTTAACGATCAATCAGGCTGGCAGCCATCCGGTTGCCGCACCGACGATTAACACTAGCTGCCCGTTGACGAGTGCGACCGTCGGCACGTCCTATTCGCAGACGTTCACGAGTTCCAACGGGTTTGCTCCGCTCAGCTACTCGATCAGCGCCGGCACGTTGCCCGCTGGTTTGACGATGTCCTCGCTCGGTGTGCTTTCCGGCATTCCGACGACGGCTGGTACGGGAACGTTTACGGTTCTGGTAAGCGACTCGACCACGCCTACGGCCCAGACCGGCGCGCTGCCTTGCTCCTTGGTTGTCAATGCAGTGCCGCTGCCTCCTCCCACGCCCACGGCGCCCACGATCACCACCGCTTGCCCGCTGCCGAATGCCACGGAATTGATTCACTATTCCCTGAACGTGGCGGCGACCGGCGGTACGGCTCCGTACACGTTCGCAGTCTCGTCCGGTCTCCTGCCCCGTCCTTTAACGCTGACCAGTGGTGGTGTGCTCGCCGGCGCCCCCTTCCACGCCGGCGTGTATGCCTTCACGCTGCAAGTGACGGGCGCCAACGGCTTGAGTTCGCAGACAAGCTGCTCGATGACGGTTTTGCCGGGCACCGGAACTACCCATTCCTCACGCGGCGGAATTCGCTACGGGGAAGAGAATGCCGACGGCCTCGTGCCGATGGCGTTCGAACTTTCCGAAACGATGCCGTTCACGGTCACTGGCCGCGCCTACCTGATATCGCGCAGCAAGATTGGCCGGGATTCGACTGATATCCGGTTCGTAACGGGCGGCCGCGAGGCCGATTTCGTTATCGAAGCGGGCCAGACGAAAGCGAAGTTCATTTCCGACGACTTCGGTATTCTGGTTGCCGACCACAGCGCGGAACTGGTGCTGAGCGTCGTATTGGAAGCCAACGGATCGAAGATCCCGGTTGACCTGAGCGGTACGGAATCGGTTCCCAGCCGCAGCGACCGCTAAACGCCAATAAACAACAACAAAGCGAAGGGCCGCTCTTCTTATGGAGCAGCGGCCCTTTTCGCGTATTTCGGGCGGCTCAATTCCATAGCAGCGAAGGCGCCTTCCGCTCACCCGCAGCACGGAGCTGCGTTACGAGTTATACTTGCACCATTTGGCGGTCGTTGTCCGCCTTCGCCGCCAATCGCCGATCCTAAATTAGGACCAGAGGTTAACTATGCCCCTTACCAAACTCTCAGCGCGAGCGATGCTCTTCGGCATTTCGGTGGCCGGATTAGCCGCCACCCCACCCGTATTGCGTTTGTCCGGCGATGTGCGGCCCCTAAAGCACACCGCCGCGCTGAGCCTGCGGCCAGGCACGGAGACATTCTCGGGACAGATGGTTATCGACGTCGATATCCGGAAGCCGTCCTCTCTCATCTGGTTGAACGCGACGGAGCTATCAATCAGCGAAGCGACGGTGGAGACTGGCGCCACGAAGCAGACGGCTGCCGTCGAGTCGGACGGTGCGGACTTCGCGGGCCTGCGGTTAGCCACTCCCTTGCCAGCCGGTCCCGCGAGAGATTGTGATTCGCGCGCTTAGCGCCTCCCGCGAACCGAAAGTAGTGCAAGCCGCCCTTGATTTGATTTTGCATTCCGGCCTCGACGGGCGGCAATCCTTTCCCGTTCTGTTTGGCCCCTTGGCTAACCCCGAAACCAAGCGGCTCCCGTTTGAATTTGTAAGAGCGAACTATGAAGAATTGATCGGACGTTTGCCCGACGACATCCGAGCATTTCTTCCTGGAGTTGGTACGGCTTTTTGCGATGCGGACTCCAGAAAGGAGTTTGTCGCCTTGTTCGAACAGAGCTCGAATAAATTCGTTGGCGGCCCGCGGAATTACCGGCAGGCGCTGGAGACAATCCGCCTTTGCGAAGAACGAATGGCCGCCGAGGGCGCGGACGTTGCCGCCTATTTCGCCCGGCAATAACTCACCGAAGCAACGACGGGGCCTTCCTTCCAGAACCCCGCAAAGCCGTCCGCACCAACTCCCGAACCCGCAAAAACTCGCTCCCGCCGACCTCCCCGGCATGCCCCGCCGTGTTCGCCAATGCCGCCAATCGCGTCCCCTTCATCGGCAACGGCGAAAGCGTCGTCGATTGTTCCGGCTGTACCCGCCGAATATACCGTGCCAGCGCCGTCGGATCATAACCTGCCCGTCCAGCCAAATCGGCTCCAAACCTGTCGGCCTCCAATTCGCGAATTCTTATCGCCTCCAAAAACCCTATCGGAAACACGCTCCCAGGATCCGCATGCGCTCCCATCCATCCCCCCGTCAAAAAGACCGGTATGGTTCCCTCCTTCCCTTCGCGCAAGTTCACGAATCCATGCCGCAGCGACGCATGGCCCATCGCATGAGCCACCATTCCAGCAAATTCGGCCTCATCTTCCACGGCAAGAAGAAACGACGCGGGTACAAGCACGTATCCGCCAGGCAGTCCGACCGGTTCGGTTCTCTCGGCGACGACAACCTCAAACCGGAATTCACCGCCCGGCACCGCCGCACCCAACCGCCCACCGACGCGCTCAACAAACGCCGACACGTCCGGTATATCCAAGGGCTTCGTCTGCCTCCGATGCTCCGCCGCCATCGCCGCCCCCAACGCCCGCTCCTTCTCCAAAGGCAGTGTCTGCCCGAACAACGAGATTCCCAAAACGCCGATGCAGAACTTCACAATCAAAGTATAGAATCATAGAGTCCAGGAGGATGAATGGTGCAACTCAAAGTGAACGGGGTCACCCGCAAATTTGAGGGCGATCCGGAAATGCCGCTGCTGTGGTATCTCCGCGATATGCTCGAAATGACGGGTACGAAATACGGATGCGGCATGGGCCTGTGCGGGGCGTGTACGGTCCACGTCGATGGCAAAGCAGTCCGCAGTTGCCAGACAACTATGGTCAGCGCCGCCGGCAAAAGCGTCGTAACTATTGAAGGCTTGAAAGGCCAGCACGCCGTGCAAAAAGCATGGATGGCCGCCAGCGTACCGCAATGCGGCTACTGCCAAAGCGGGCAAATCATGCAGGCCGCCGCCCTTCTGAAAGACAAGCCCAAGCCTACCGATAAAGACATCGACGAAGCCATGCAGGGCAACATTTGCCGCTGCGGAACCTATGGCCGCATTCGCTCGGCCATCAAATCGGCCGCGGGGGTGAAAGCATGAGTACCATCCAAATTATGGAACGCCGCGCGTTCCTTAAATACACTTTCGGCGCCGGCGCGCTGATCCTCGGCACCCACGTCGAAGCCTGGGCTTCCGATGCCGATAACGCCACTTTCCATCCCAACGTCTTCGTCGGCATTCAACCCAACGGCGACGTCATCATCGTCGCCCACCGCTCCGAAATGGGCACCGGTTCGAAGTCCACGCTCCCCATGGTCGTCGCCGACGAACTCGACGCCGACTGGAAGCGCGTCCGCGTCGAGCAGGCCATTGGCGACGAAAAGTACGGCTCGCAAAACACCGACGGCTCCTGTTCCATCCGCGACTTCGTCGCCATTATGAAGATCGCCGGCGCCACGGCCCGCACGATGCTCGAAGAGGCGGCGGCCCAGAAGTGGAATGTTCCCGTGGGCGAATGCAAGGCGCAACTCGGCCAGATCGTCCATTCCAAATCCGGCAAGAAAGCGGGGTTCGGCGAACTGGCCGCGGCCGCCGCGAAACTGCCCGTCCCCGATAAGGCCACGCTCAAGTTCAAGCCTGAATCGGAATACCGCTACATCAATAAGAACGTCCCCTCCGTCGATCAGCAGGACATCTGCGA
>Ga0163150_10003926_pt1 | contig 20334 bp, 16 predicted proteins | sample OliLakLV19P2IB_FD_148628 | JGI IMG/M metagenome (GOLD analysis project Ga0163150, IMG submission 148628) | Freshwater microbial mat bacterial communities from Lake Vanda, McMurdo Dry Valleys, Antarctica - Oligotrophic Lake LV.19.P2.IB | ecosystem: Environmental > Aquatic > Freshwater > Lake >...
AGGGCAACGCCCTGGGGAACCGCGATGGCGATCTTCGATTTAGCCCTGTAAGGGCGTCTCAGCCGGAGAGAGCATGGGCCGGCGTCATTCGTCGCACAAGCGCCCATTGAAGCAGCGTCCCCAGGGCGTTGCCCTGGGCTGAGGCTGGAACGCCCCGTTGGGGCTTGCGACTGGGACCGGATTGACCGAATCACAATTGAACAATTGACCGAATTGACCGGGTCAGAACGATTTAACAAATAGTTCTGACCCTGCCCCCTTTGACCCTGACCCCTTTTATCCGCGTCGACAGCCGGGACCCAGTCCTAGCCACCGTCTTACTTCCCCTCGCCGGCCTTCAACTGCACCGGCCGGATCGTAATGGCTTCGTCGAGAAGTTGCACTGGCGCGAAGTCCTTGATTCGCGACTCCACATTGGCCAAGCCTGACTTCGCGGATGCAAGGTCGCTTTCAGATTGCTTCAAATTCTTTTCAGCGGCAGCCAGATCGCGTTCGTCCCGGTCGCGCAAGTAGGCGGCGTCGATCACCCTCTCAATTTGCTCGAATTGTCCCGTTAGCCCTGCCAGTTCAATTTCCGCCGCTTCCTTCATCCCCCGGATCGGCGTGCCGTCGCGCTTCGCCGTGTCGGCGCCCTGCGAAGACTTCATAATCCGCTCCGCGGCGGTAACGCGCGCGGCAAGCCCTGCCTGTTCGACGGATAGCATCACGGACTTCTTTTTCAACTCGGTGAGCGTGTCCTTATCGACGACGAACGTGTCGCCTCCATTCACCAGTGTCTCCTTGGCGTCGCTCAGTCGCTTCCGCGCTTCGGCTAGCTTCTGCTGGGCCTCCACGATTATCGGCGCGTACGCTCGCTTCTCGGCAAGCGCTACCCGAAATCCCGGCAGAGCTGCTCCCTGATTGACCAGCAACAGGAACGCGTTGGTCCGCTCCTCGACTTGTTCCTTGCTCCGGGCAAGGATCGTGACCTCCTCTACGTTTCGAGGAAGGGGAGAACCAGCCGGAGCCTGCAACAGTTCTCCTTCATTGTTCTGTTGCATCACCCGCAAAAACGGCCCATTGGCGAAGACTTTGGCGAGGAGAAATCCGCCGCTCTGATTTGGGATTGCCCCTGCTTTTTGGAAGAAGTCGATCGCGCTGTCCGCAGGGAGCAGTTTCTCCGAGGTTCTCCGGATCATTTCATCGAGGGCGCGCTGCCCGAATGCCAGTCGTCTGCCGAGATTGTCAAGCCCGTACTTTTCTAATTGAGGCATCGCCACACGAATGACCGCCGCAAACAGCGGTTGGTCGCGATGGGTTTTCGGCTTTGACGTCAAACTCTGTTCCTTAGTCGTCTGCTCGATTCCAGGATCGAACTCCGCAGCGTCCACAATGTACGGCTTGTCGACGTACACGAAGTGCAACATCGGCGTCGCATAGGCGGCTTCGTCGACGCCGTCGATCTTCGTTTCGGTCTTTGCTGGTGGCGGGTCGTCCGCTCGTGCCGGCGCTAGCGGCATTGTCAGGGAACATGCGATAGCCAGGCAAACGGTCTGCACACCAAAGTATGAGACAAACTTCGCTTGAGTCGCGATCATTTCCAGAACCTCCTGGACTAAGGACGTTTAGTTTCCGCGCGCATTGCGCGGGATTCGGGCGTCCAAGTTTTCTCTAGCCCAGGCATTCATGCCTGGGAAACAAAAACGGATCACTTCGTTGTAAACGCCCTTCAGGGCGGAACGACCTCTGTGGGGGGCGGCCCGCTGAAGCGGGCGGACGACGACGGTCTATGGGCATCGAAATCCCAGGCATGAATGCCTGGGCTAAGGAAAAGCTGTGACTAAAACCACTAACCGCTTTCCACTATCTTGGCGAGCCGCTCGGGCGAAACCCGCGATCGTTTACTGAATCACTTTCCGGGCCGCTTCTTTACCCGCCGCCGTGTTGGGAAACACCTCGGCCAGGTAGCGAAACGACCGCTGGGCGTACTCTTCGGCCCCCGGCTGATCGGCCAGCACCTGGGCCGACGCCGCCAGTCGGGCTGCTAGTTCCTCGCGATCGAGCATGCGCTCGATTTCAGCGACTTCGATATCAGCGACTTCGATATCACTGCCCTCGATATGTTTGCCCTCGCTAGGACTGTTGCTATGCGGTTCGGCGACAGGCGCTTCATCGACCGATGGCGCTTGAGCGACATCGACTTCGGGCTCGTTCGTGCGCCACCACCAACCGCTCGCGGCAACAGCTACCAACAGGGATGCCGCCAGTGCGATAAGCCTTGCCTGGCGAACGCGTCGCCCGCGCACAACGCCTTCTCGCGTTTGCCATGCAACGGTCGGCCGGCTTTCGTAAGTTTCGACGCTCGAACGCCACACCGACCGCGCGACTTTCAAACTGCGGCCCAGGGCCGCCAACTCTTGCCGGCAAGCACCGCAAACGGACAAATGCTCGGCGACTCGCTGCGTGGCCACGGGCGTAAGCTCGCCGTCGGCGTAGTCGACTAGTTTATCGCGGATGGATGCGCACGTATCGGATAATGGCATGACCAGCGTCCGCTCTAGAGCTTGCGAAAAAATCGATCCGACCGTGTGCCATGCTTTCACGACGCCTCGCGTCGGGTAAGCATGCCCGCATTCAGGCGCCGGGTGCCATGCCTACCCGGGCTAGCGCCCGTGAAGGCATGGCACCCGGCGCTTGTAGTGACCCGATTTATCGGGTCCGGGAGTGGGCACGTCTGCTCGAATTCTCCGGACCCGATGAATCGGGTCACTACAAGCACTTTCTTTGATTTCACTCCGGTTCGTAGCCTACCGCGGTCAGGCCTGCGGCGAGTTTCTTTCGCGCGGCACGCAAGCGGCTGCGGACCGTGGAGTCGGGCAATTGCATGATCTGGCCGATCTCGGTCGAATCCAGGTCGCAAAAGTAGCGCAGCACCAGCGGCGTTTTCAGGTCGGGCTCCAGTTTCTCCAGTGCTTCGCGAACCAGCGTTTCTTCCTGGCGCGCGGCGCAGGTCTGCGAGGCATCGGCTGCTTCCGTTGCGCCGCCGCTCGCAGATGAATTCCAATTCCACACTCCCGTTAATACGCGACGCCAACTGGCCCGGCGGCGATGTTCCAGGTGGCAGCGATTGATCGCCACGCGAAACAACCACCGCCGCAGCTCATCGGCCGGCCTTTCGCGAACCTTATCGTCGTTCCCCGAGTTCTCACGCAAGGCGGCCAGGTAGACATCTTGCAACACGTCCTCTCGATTCGGTCCGGCGCCCAGCGCGGCGACCAATCGTTTCAATTCCTCTTCGGCCGCTTCCCAAACCTCGTGCAGGGCTGCGGTAGGCGAACTGGGCACGACGCTTCCCCAAGTCGACGATCCTCGTGTCTCCCGCACCCGAATCCCTGGCGTTGGAGTGGCAATGCTGGCGGCAGCGTGCGGCCTGCGCTGGGCAGCCGACGCTCCATCCACCTCTACCAATGCGCCAGGTTGGGAAAGTGTTGACACAAAAATCTCTCGATGGCCAAAAAATGCTCTTGGGTGGCACGTTTGAATGGACGGTGTCTGGAACCTGTTGCCGTCTAGCCGCATGCCATTGCAAAGACTAACAACGGTCAAAAGCTCCCGACACCCTCGGACAGCGCCTCACGGCTCGCTTGGCGGTCGTTAGGATCCGCACATGAAGAACCTGTTCAATTTGCCACGGACTGAACGCGGAATTGAAGAAGAAATTGAACTGCGGATGAACGCCGATAAACGCGGATATGAAGTCCGGAACAAGAAACCTAAGTCTCGTCCGTTTTCATCCGCGTTTATCGGCGTTCATCCGCGGTTCAATCGATTTCCTTAAAGCCGTCTTTAATCGGTGTTTGATCCGTGGCTAAAAACTGCTTAAGTTATTTCTATACAAGCTCTTACTCAAAATGTGTCAGCAGCCGATCGAGAAACGGCGCCTGATCTGGGTGCAGCAGCGTTCGCGCCTGATCCATCGACACGAACTCGGCCCGGTCGACTTCCCACGAGGCGCAGTGGGGCGCGGCGTCGGTCGGCGCGGGCCCGGCAAAACAGTGGATCTCCTTGCGGCTCTTCTGATAGCAGATCGTTCCCAAGGCAACGAGTTGGCCGGCAATCACGCCGGCCTCTTCCAAAGTTTCCCGGCGGGCGGCGGCTTCCAGGGCCTCTCCCTCGTCGGGCAGCCCCTTGGGAATGCTCCACGGTTTGTGGCGATTGTAATTGCCCGAGGGGTGTACGAGCAGCACTTCGAGCTGGCTGCTCGAGTTGCGATACAGGAGCGTGCCGGCCGATAGTTTCATGAATGCACCGTTGAAAGTCGCAAGGTGAGTCTTAGGGCCCCTAACTCAAACTGCCCGACATCACGTCATTCCCGCGCAGGCGGGAATCCAGCGACACGTAAGACGGCTCCGCACTACCAGGTTCGCAAGCCGCCGAGCATGAATTTTTTCGCCACCATGTTCCCCGAGTTCCTGGATTCCCGCCTGCGCGGGAATGACGGAGGCACAAGGGCATTCCAGTTTGGAGGTCCTTAAGGTTCCAGACACCGGCGTTTGACAGTGCGTGTGCGATGCCTTACATGATAGGAATCTGACCGCACGATGCCAAAGCGCGCGGCTCGCAATCAGCAATCGCCCTCACTCTACCCTCTCCCGACCATGACACGACCTGCTGCCACGGTCGGGAGACCGTGGCAGAACATTGGTGAGGAAATGTCGCAAGACCTCTGTTGGATGTCGGCGGCGGAACTTGCCGCGGCGATCCGCGACAAGCGAGTCTCGCCGGTTGAAGTGCTCGATGCGGTGCTGGCGCAGATCGAGCGCGTGAATCCGCGCGTGAATGCGATCGTGACGCTCACGGCCGACCTGGCCCGGCAGCAAGCCCGCGCGGCGGAAGCCGCGGTGATGCGTGGCGACGCGCTGCCGCCGTTGCACGGCGTGCCGGTGTCGATCAAGGACTTGCACCTGACGGCCGGCATCCGCACCACGCTCGGCTCGAAGTTGTACGAACACTTCGTGCCCGATCGCGACCAACCCATTGTCGCCCGCCTGCGCGAAGCCGGGGCGATCGCGCTGGGCAAAACGAACACGTCGGAATTCGGCCTGGTGCCGTTGGCCACGAATTCGATCTTCGGCGATTCGTACAATCCGTGGGGACGTGACTACAACACGGGCGGGTCGAGCGGCGGATCGGCGGCGGCCGTGGCCTGCGGCCTGGGGCCCATCGCCACGGCCAGCGATGGCGGCGGTTCGATCCGCATCCCCGCGTCGTTTTGCGGTGTGTTCGGGCTCAAGCCGCAGATGGGCCGCGTGCCGCACGTTCACTTTCCGCGCGGTTGGGAATCGCTCTCGCACCAGGGCGTGATCACGCGGTCTGTCCTCGATACGGCCCTGGCGCTCGATTGTCTGGCCGGCCCGCACCCCTTGGATCGCTGGAGTTTGCCCGCGCCGCAGCGCAATTTCGTTTCGGCCTGCACGGGCGAGGCCGCCGGATTGAAGTTGGCCTGGTGTCCAGGGCTGGGCCACATGCCGGTCGACACAGAAGTACACGACGCCTGCCAGCGCGCCGTCGATCGATTCGCGGAGATCGGCTGCACGGTCACGCCGCTCGAACTGGACTTGCCCGACCTGGGTCCGGCTCAGCAGACGATCGTGCTGTGCGAAGTGGCCGCCTCCTGCCGGCCACGGCGGGCCGAATGGGAGCAGGTGATCTTTCCCGCCATGCGCAAGATGTTGCCCAACGCCGACCGTTTGACGTATCACGATTTGCTCGCCGCGCAATGGGCCCGCGAGGAGTACTGGGAAAAAATCAGCAGCGTGTTCGAGGAATACGACGCGCTGCTGACGGTGACCGCGCCGGTGACCGCGCCGCTCAATGGCACGCTCGGCCCCAAGTCCATCGCCGGCAAGTACGTGCGGACGCTTTCGTGGCTGGGACACGTCGTGCCAGCGAACATGACGTGGCAACCGGCCGCCAGCCTGCCCGTGGGCTTCGATTCGCGTGGGCTACCGGTCGGCCTGCAATTGATCGGCCGCCGCTTTGACGAATGGACGCTGCTGCGGCTATCCTCGGCCTACGAAGCAGCGTTTCCCTGGGCGGACAAGCGGCCGCCAGCGGCGGAAGGTTGAACTTCAAGAGCCCCTAACCCAACCCGCCGGTGGCAAACGACTCGAGGAAGGATCATTCCCGTCATTCCCGCGCAGGCGGGAATCCAGTGAGGCGAAAGACGGCTCCGCACGACCAGGTCCGCATGGCACCGCGCACGAGTTCTTTCGCCACCAAGTTGCCCGAGTCGCTGGATTCCCGCCTGCGCGGGAATGACAGAGGTCAGTCATCACTCAACGCTCATCACTCGCAACTCAACATGAAAACTCTCCGCATCGCGGTTTACCCCGGCGATGGCATTGGCGTGGACGTCACGCGCGAGGCCGTTCGCGTTCTGCAAGCCGTCCAATCTCGACAGGGTGACTTCACGCTGGAGCTGACCGAGTTTCCTTGGGGCTTCCGCTACTGGCAGCGGCATGGCCGCGTGGTGCCCGAGGATTTTCTCGATGTGCTGCGACCCTTCGATGCAATTCTGCTGGGCGCGTGCGGTTGGCCGGCCGAGTTGCCCGACCATGTGACGCTGGCGCCGCTGGTGCAGATTCGGCAGCGTTTTGATCAGTACGCGTGCGTGCGTCCCGCGCGGCTGTATCCGGGGTTGGCGAGCGTGCTGGCCGGGAAAGGGCCGGCGGACATCGATTTGGTTGTTATCCGCGAAAACTCCGAGGGCGAGTACGTCGATAACGGGGGTCGTATTCGCCACGGCACGCCCGACGAGTTCGCCGTGCAGACCGCCATCCACACGCGCCGCGGGATTGAGCGGATCTTGCGGTTCGGTTTTCAGATGGCGCAGAAGCGGCGAAAACGACTGACGATGATCACCAAGAGCAACGCCCAGCGCTTTGCCTACGTGCTGTGGGACGAAACGCTCGAGCAGATCGCACCCGAGTACGCGGGCGTGACCGTCGACAAGCAGCACGCCGACGCGGCCGCGATGAACTTCGTCCGCCGCCCGGAGACTTTTGACGTTGTGGTCGCGTCGAATTTGTTTGGAGACATTCTGACCGACCTGGGCGGCACGATCGCCGGCGGGCTCGGCCTGGCGCCCAGCACGAACACGAACCCCGAGCGCGTGTACCCTTCAATGTTCGAGCCCGTTCACGGCTCGGCGCCCGATATCGCGGGCCAAGGCATCGCCAACCCGATCGCGGCGATTCTTAGTGCGGCCATGATGCTCGATTGGTTGGAGCTACCCCGCGCGGCCGCGGCGATCCGTACCGCCGTCGAGAAAACCTTGCTCGCCGGCCACAAGACGCCAGACCTAGGCGGCCGGCTGACGACAACCGAATTGGCCGATCGGGTGATTGAGCGCGTGGAGTGAGCCGATTTCACCCGTACCGCTTGTTCGCCTCTTCGTAGTTGATCTTCTCCGCACGGATCAAACCGTCGGCCAGCTTCTCGCCGTTGGGGTCCAGATACAAGCGGCCGGTCGGTTCGCTGTTGTCGGGCCGGATGTCCATCACGTGCAGGTTGAAGATGAACGACGGCTCGGTGAGGGCCTTGAACCAGTGGATGTTGTCCTTGTAGTCCGAGATCGACGAGCTTTCGCCCGGCTTGAATTTGCGGTCGATCGTGGGCTTGATGATGAAATGGCCCGGCTCGTCCTTCAAGCGGTCGTAATGCCGGCCTTGCAGGTCGCCCTTCAGGATCAAGAACGCGGTGGCCATGTTGTTGTGGCCGTGCGGCACGACCGAGCGGTCCTTCTTGAGTGCGAAGATCTGCTTGCCGAACACGAGCTTCTTGGGCAGGCCCTCGACTTCCGGGAATTCGAACCGCATGGAGAGCGCCCCATGATCGACGAACTTGACGGTCTTCGTGAGCTGATCGAAATTGATGAGCCGCAGCACGTCGGCCAGCGGCACTTGCTTGAAAAGTTCTTCGACCTTGGTCTGCCAATCGGTCTGGGCCAGCTTCTGGCCTTTCAGATCCTGGCTCAATTGATTGACGTCACCGAGCCACTTGGTCGTGATCGGTTTGACCTCGTCGGCCAGCAGGTCGTGCCCGAGCAGAGTTTCCAGCAGCGAGAAGGTCAGCAGCCCGCCGAGCGACTGGCGGGCGAAATCGCGGCGTGTGAGCTCGTGCATCGTAGATTCCCCGGCGTGGAGGGATGGGAAGCGTTCCCCAGAGTGTACCAATCGCGGGGCTGGGTTCCAAACTTTTGCTGCATTGACGCAATGTGGCGGGTGATCTGTGTAGGTCCCGGCCGCCGGATCCGTCATTCCCGCACGGCGCCACTCTCCGTCATTCCCGCGACCTTCCGTCATTCCCGCGCAGGCGGGAATCCAGGAACTCGGGAAGACCATTAGCGAAAGAAAGTCGGGCGCGGCGGTTGCAAACCTCGTCGTGCAGGGCCGTCTGGCGATTCGCTGGATTCCCGCCTGCGCGGGAATGACGGTGATGATGAGGCCGCCGGACGGGATTTTGTGCTGTCGTAATGCAACGCGGCGGGGGCGGGGCGACGAACCCGGAAGCTTACGCATCCGGCTCGCCTGGTTGAGTGCATCCGGCTCACCAACGCGAGTGCGTCCGCCCCTGCTATGGCTTGCGTGCCGTGCGGGGTGTCACGGAGATCTCCGCCCCGTAGCGCAGGTCAAGCTCTTGCCCTTCGCTGTCGCCGGCGAGCGATCCGTGTGCGACCGCATATTGCTTCAGCCGCGCCAGTTTGTCGGCGGCCGGAGCTTCGCCCGGCGGTTCGTGGCTGAGCCGATGGCCCCAAATGATTCGGGTCGGCTTTTCCTGCTGCGGCGTCGGCCGCACGAAAACTTCGTAGATGAAGTCGCCGCTACCGGCATCGACCACGTTGATGTAGTGCAGCTTTAATTCGTCCCAGGAGCTGGCCAGCAGATTTGCCAACTCCGCGCCGCCCGCCACTTGCAGGTCGCCCCAGGGCGTGCCGACCAGGCCCACGGGCACGGTCGCAATGCCCGAGAGCCGTGGGTAGCGGCGGGCCTCGCTCACGGAGAAATCTTCGCGCGGCAGAACCACGCTGGCTGCATCGACGGGATAAACGCCGCCGGGCAGATCGACCATGCACACGGGCTGGCGATAAACCAGCTCAACTTCGACGCGCGCGGGCGGCCGTTTCGTCACGCGCACGACGCTCGCGATCCAGGGATGCAATGCGAAGGCCTTCTTGATCCGTTCGGCCAGGTCCTCATCGAGAATTGATGCGCCGGCATCGAGCCCGGCGTCGCGCAGAGCGTCGGTCTTGATCTTGACGCCGGTATCGGGATGGATCCACGCCGGCAGCGGCGTCATGGTCACCTGCTCGGGCGTGAGACGGAAGTGCGAACTGGACAGAACGTGCGGCCCGAACTCGCGCCAAGCAGCGTACCCACCGCCGACAGCCGCGCCGGTCAGAACGATGACGATCAACCACCGGCGGCGGCCCGACGCGAGCCAGCGCGAAGCGCCGCCCTCGTGCGGGCGGATCACGCGCGGCGTCTTCTTCGTTTCGCCGGATTTGCCGCTCACGGCACGACCTCCAGGGCCAGGCAGTCGCGAATCATCCAATCGCACAAAGCATGCAGTTCGAGCCCCGCCCAACCGGCGGCCTGCGGGGCCAGACTGTGATCCGTGAGCCCGGGAACCGTGTTCACTTCCAGCACCCAAGGACGCAGCGCCTGATCGAGCATCACATCGACGCGGGCCAACCCCGTGGTGCCTAGCGCCGCCGCGGCGGCAACGGCGGCTTGCTCGAGTTGCGTAGCGACCTGCTCGGGCAATCCGGTATCGACACGGTACTGCGTGGCGTCGTCGGAATACTTGGCCTCGTAATCGAACATGCCGCGCGGCGTGGCAATCTCCAAGAGCGGCAACGGCCGGCGTCCCAACACGGCCACGGTGAATTCCCGCCCGTCGATCCACGGTTCGACTAGCACGAAGGGGTCGAACGCGCGGGCCGTGGAAAACGCCTTGGCAAGCTCCTGGGGCGACTCGGCAAAGCCAAGTCCGATGCTCGATCCCTGCCCGTCGGGTTTGACCACCACCGGAAACCCGAGCGTGGGAACTTTTGCAGCGGCATCCTGCGGCGTGTCGCTCTCGTGCAGCAAGACATAAGGTTGCGTGGGCACGCCCGCGAGAAAGAATCGCTCTTTGCTGGCCGATTTGCTCATCGCCAAGCGCGAAGCGGCCGGCCCGCTGCCGGTGTAGGGCACCCCGATGCGTTCCAGGCGTTCTTGCACGCGGCCATCTTCGCCAGCGCCGCCGTGCAAGGCGATAAAGCAGGCGTCGAAATCGCTCCAGGCGAGATGGTCGAGGTCGACGGAGATCGGGTCGAACGTCTGGGCGTCGTAGCCGGCTTCGCGCAGCGCGGCCAGCACTTGCCGGCCCGAGGCCAGGCTGACAACTCGTTCGGCCGAGTCACCTCCGGCGAGCACGGCGACACGCAGCCCACGAGCGCGACGGTTCCAGGGCATGGCCATCCTCCTTGACGGCGGGGAGTAATCGCAGAATGAGGAACTCAAGCATCGAGCAGAAATAAGTGGATCGACTTTCAGCCACGGATCAATCACGGACGAAACCCAGCGCGGGTTGCGCCAGGTCAACCCAAATGGATACTTGTCCGTGCATAGATCTCCGCTTTTCCCTAGCCCAGGCATTCATGCCTGGGTTTCCGTCGCCCCTAGAAGAGTCGTCGTCCGCCTGCTTCAGCGGGCCAGTGTTTCCATCAGGGTCATTCCGCCCTGAAGGGCATGCACAACGAATTTCATTCGCCGCTGTTTCCCAGGCATAAATGCCTGGGCTAGTGAAAACTCAGATGCAAAAACTGCGCAAGGCACGTGCAAAATCGACGTTGGAAGGTTGGTAGAACAGATGGGGAAAACCACAAAAACTCGAACGAGGAAAAACAAGAAAATAGCGTTGCCAGTTTTCGCACCTTCCGTCGTTCGCGCTCGTATTCCTCGTCTGTGTTTAATCAGTGTTCAATCCGTGGCCAATTTACCAAGTTATCTTTGCGCGGGTCTTAAATACCAACCGTCATTCGTCGTCAACCATTCCGCCTTCTGCCCTCTGCGTGTACTCCTACCAAACCTCGATTTCCGTTTCCAGGTCGACGCCCAGTCGTTCGGTCACGCGGCTGCGCACCAGCTCGATCAGCCGCAGTACGTCCTGGCTGCTGGCGCCCTCGTTGGCCACGATGAAATTCGCATGCACGTCGCTTACCTCGGCCCCGCCGACGCGAGTCCCCTTCAGCCCTGCCTGGTCGATGAGCATTCCGGCGCTCATGCCGCGTGGGTTCTTGAAGATGCAGCCGGCGCTTTGGTGACCCAAGGGCTGATTGGCCTTCTTGACGATCCAGTGCTTCTGCATCCGCTTGGTCAGCTCTTCGGAGTCTTCCTGATCCAGCTCGAATTGACCAGACAGAATGACCAACTCGTCGAGACTGCTCTCGCGATAGGCAAACGTCAAATCGTCGCGGCCGCGCTCGATGGTTTCTCCGGTCCGCGTCATAATCGTCGCGCGGCACGTCCACTGGCCAATATCGCCGGCGCGGCTGCCGGCGTTGCCGTGCAAGGCGCCGCCGAGCGTGCCAGGGATGCCGACCAAGGCTTCCAGCCCCGCCAGACCCTCGCGGACCGAAGTCGAAATGAGCTGACCCAGTTTCACGCCTCCACCCGCGGTGATTTTTCGTCCCTGAATCGACGTCTGGGCAAACGCGGGCGCCGAAAGCCGGATGACCATGCCCGGCACGCCCTCGTCGCGCACCAGCACGTTCGATCCACCTCCCAACAGTCGCGTGGGTATTTCATTCTCGTGCAAGCGGCGCACCAGCGCGGCCAATTCGTCGACCGTCGCGGGCTCGGCGAAATACTCCGCCGGCCCTCCAATACAAAACCAGGTGTGCGGGGCCAGCGTCTCGGCCTGTCGCACACAATGTTCAAAGCCGCTCAATAAACCCATGGCAAACTTTCCGTATGTCGCCGGCGCCCATCGTGACAATCGCATCGCCCGGCGCGGCCATGATCAACAGTTGCTCTAAGATTTCGTCCGCATCGTGCTGGGGCAATACCGTCGCCCCTCGCGATCGCGTCGCGCGGGCCAGATCCTCGGCCGTAACCCGTGGGGGCTCGGCAAGGGACTCGCGTGCTCGAAAGACATCGGCGATAGCGACCAAGTTCGCATTTTGCAGGCTGGCGGCGAATTCGTCCAGCAGGCGGAGCGTGCGAAGCGACTGGTGTGGCTGAAAAACGCACCACACTCGCCGGCCAGGATGCGACTGGCGGATCGCGGCCAGCGACGCCGCCACCTCGGTAGGGTGGTGGGCATAATCATCGACCAGCACGAGGTTACGAGAACTTGCCACGCCGCGAGGATCCCCGACGGTCTCCAGTCGACGCTTCAATCCCCTGAATTCGCTCAACCCGGTCCGAATCTGATCGGCCGAGGCCCCGGCTTCAAACGCTGCCGCGGCGGCAGCCAAGGCGTTCGCGACCTGAAAGCGACCCGCCACACGGAGCGTAACCTGGCAGACGGTCCGCTCATGGCGTTTGATCTGAAACGAATAGCAGCCCCGTCGATGGCGCAGATTAACGGCCCGCCACTCGGCCCACGGCGCCAGACCAAAGGTGACCAAACGGCAGCCTCGACAACGGACCACCGATTGTGTCGCATGCCGGGTTGCTGGGCAATCGGCGTTGGCCAGCACGAGCCCGTGCGGCGAAACGCGATCGACGAACCCGGCGAATGCGGCTTCCAAGTCGGCCAGCGTGGTATAGCAATCGAAGTGATCGGGCTCGATATTCAGCACAACGGCAATTTCGGGCGACAATTCCAGAAAATGCTGGCGGTATTCGCAGGCTTCGACCACCAGCCAATCGCTTGCGCCGTGGCGACCGCCCGAATCGCGGCCCAGCGGCGTACCGCCTCCGATAACAGTCGGATCGAGGCCTGCCTGGCAGAGAATTGCCGCGACCATGGCCGTGGTGGTTGACTTGCCGTGCGTTCCGGCAACCGCCAGACCACGATGTTCGCGCATCAACTGCCCCAACATTTGGGGATAACTGTACTGCAGGAGCGAAAGCTCGGCGGCCCGCTTGCGCTCGGGATTATCGGCGGTGACGGCCGCGCTGTGGATGATCAGATCGGCGTCGCCTGGAACGTGTTTGGCAAAGTGTCCCCGCTGGATTGGCATCGCGCTGTTGTTCGGATGAACCTCGGCAATAGCCGTCGCGTCGGAACCTGAAAGCCGCCAACCGCGCGCGGCCAACACCTCGGCCAGCGATCGCATGCCCGTGCCGCAGGCGCCAATCAAATGGGCTCGCGGCGCCGGCCGGTCGAGGCCTTGCGCCGGTGCAGTTCGCGCTGAGGTCGCCAGAGCAATCAAATCGCGGTCCAGACTTGTGAGAGAAAAGACGGACTCACCCCAATGCAATGGTCTCCTGACGGTTGTGCAATGGTCTCCTGACCGTTGCACCCGTCGTGGCACGGTCGGGAGACCGGCCACAACCATCGCCGAACCACGCCCTTCGTTCCTCAGGGACGTGCCACCCACCGTTGGGCCACTCAGTAGGGGATTTGGGGCCTGCGGATCGTACGCGCGGGGTGGCAGCCGTGTCAATGCAAGCTATCGGGTCGGTTGCATCGATCCGCTAGCGCGGCTAGCATGCTGCCACAATCGCCGTGAAGTGGGTGATACTGAGTCTTATCCAACCATCCGATCATGCTAATTTTCGACGCGCACCTCGACCTGAGCATGAACGCCTTGGAATGGAACCGCGATCTCACGCGGCCCCTTGCCGAGGTTCGCCGCCGCGAAGAGGGACGGACTGACAAGGTCGACCGCTCTGCCGGCAACGTGACGCTGCCCGAGATGCGCAGAGGCCAGGTGGGACTGTGCGTCGCCACGCTGATCGCCCGCGCTGTCGAGCCTGGCAATCCTCTCCCCGGCTGGCACAGCCCGCAGATCGCTTGGGCCCAAACGCAGGGGCAGCTTGCCTGGTATCGGGCGATGGAAGAAGCGGGCGAAATGGTGCAGATCGTCGACCGTGCGGGTCTCGCGCGGCACGTCGCGCTGTGGCAAAACGAACCCCCGCCCGATGCCCCCATCGGCTACCTTCTCAGCCTCGAAGGGGCCGACTCGTTGGTCACCCCTGCATACTTAGAAAAGGTCTACGCCCAGGGCCTACGTGCCCTGGGACCCGCGCATTATGGCCCCGGCCGCTACTCCCCCGGTACCCACGCCACCGGCGGGCTGACCGCCTTGGGCCGCGAGTTGCTCGTGGAAATGGATCGGCTGGGCGTGATTCTCGACGCCACGCACCTGTCGGACGATAGCTTTTGGGAAGCGATGGAGCTGTTTCATGGGCCGGTCTGGGCCAGCCATAATAACTGCCGTGCGCTGGTTCCCGACCAACGTCAGTTTTCGGACGAGCAAATTAAGGCGCTAATCGCGCGCGGCGCGGTCATTGGCGGTGCGCTCGACGCCTGGATGATGGTACCCGGCTGGCAGCGTGGAAAAACCACGCCGCAGGACGTCGGAGTGAAGTTGGCGCATGTAATCGACCACATGGACCATATCTGCCAGTTGGCCGGCAACGCCCGGCACATCGGCATTGGAACCGACTTGGACGGTGGATTTGGCCGCGAGCAAAGCCCCCAGGACCTCGATACCATCGCCGACCTGGCCCGCCTGCCCGACATGCTGCGCGAGCGCGGCTACACCGAGCCGGACGTGCTTGGCGTAATGCATGGAAATTGGATTCGCTTTTTGGAGAATGCGTGGTCTTAAGTTCTTCTAACTTTGCTAATCGAACGTCATTTAACTTTGCCAATCGAACGTCATTCCCGCGCAGGCGGGAATCCAGGGGCTTGGGGACGGGGGTGCCGGAAGAGACGTGTGCGCGGCGTTGGTAGAACTTGTGGTGCGGTGCGGTCTTGCGGTGTACTGGATTCCCACCTGCGTGGGAATGACGGCAAGTCGCCGCCGGAACGAAGGGCGTGGTGCGTCGGTAAACCACGCCCTGCGCTGCGCTCAGGGTCGTGCCACCCACTGCGGAGTCGTTTAACGTGATCGAAAATGACAAATCCGCGGCCGACGCCTCCTCGCCCAGTTTCGAGCAGGCCCTGGCTCAGCTCGATGCCATCGTGCATGAATTGGAAGAGGGGCAAACCGGCCTGGCCGAGGCCTTGGCCCGCTACGAGCAAGGTGTGGGCCTGCTCAAGCAGTGTTACGGCCTGCTGGAACGGGCCGAACGACGCATCGAGGTCTTGACCGGCATCGACGCCCAGGGCAACCCCATCACGGCGCCTTTTGACGATCAGGCAACCTTGTCATTGGAGGAAAAGGCCCAGGCACGCTCGAAACGGCGGTCCGAACCGGGCGCCGCCAAGCGTCCGCCACGCGGCCCCTCCAAGCAGGGGCCGTCCGCGGAAGGCCCGCCAGACGAGATAGACGCAGGGCAGGGCCTTTTCTAGACTATAAGGGTACTGACCCCTTGTGCACCGCGTCTCCCCTTGCGGGGGGACGCATCGGCCGCGAACGCAGCCGACTTACAGCGCAAGGGGAAGGTCGCCGCTGAGGCCCTTTGTGCATTCTCAAGTCCGCTCCGCAATGGCACCTACGAGCATTTCGACATTCGCTCAGTTCACCTCCGCGGCGCGGGGGCGAATCGAAGAATCGCTTGCGCGTTACAGTCGCCTGCCCGCAGCCTGCCCACCGGTCCTTGCCGATGCGATCGGCTACAGCTTGTTGGCCCCTGCCAAGCGCTTACGTCCGCTAATGGTGTTAATGGCGGCCGAAGCCTGCGGTGGAACTATTGAGCGGGCCATGCCGGCCGCCTGCGCCGTCGAAATGGTTCATACCTATTCGCTGGTACACGACGACTTGCCCGCGATGGACGACGACGACCTGCGCCGCGGTCGACCGACCTGCCACAAGGCCTTCGACGAGGCGACGGCAATCCTGGCGGGCGATTCGCTGCTGGCGATGGCCTTCGAGGTGTTGGCTCGCGACGTACATCCGGCCGAGGTAGCCGCCGCGTGCTGCCTTGCGCTGGCTACCGCTGCGGGCCCAACGGCGCTCGTGGGTGGACAAGTGGCCGACCTGGAGGGCTTGACTGAAGAAGCCGATGTGACGACGCTCGAATCAATCCACCGACGCAAGACCGGCGCGCTGTTCAACTGCGCCTTGAAGCTCGGCGGCCTAACCGCGCAGGCTAGTGACAAACAACTGGCGGCTCTTGACGAGTATGGCCAGCGACTGGGGCTGGCGTTTCAGATTATCGATGATTTGCTCGATGTTGACGGTGACGCCGCGGCCTTGGGCAAGAACGTCGGCAAAGATGCCCAGCGGGGCAAGCTGACGTTTCCGGGATTGTTGGGAGTTGACGAGAGCCGGCAACGGGCACAACGACTGGTGACCGATGCTTGTCGCGCGCTCGAACCGTTGGGGCCGATGGCCGAGGGATTGGAAGCCCTGGCCCGATTCGTGTTGGAAAGGGATCGTTGATGAGCAGTTTGCTGTCCAAGATTGAATCTCCGCGCGATCTCGCCGCGCTATCGCTGGTCGAGCTCGAGCAGTTGGCCGTCGAGATGCGCGAGGCCCTGTGCAATTTGGTCGCCAATCGCACGGCCCATTTCGCCTCGAACTTGGGCGTGGTCGAGTTGTGCCTCGCGCTGCACACCACGTTCGACTTCAGCCGCGACCGCTTGATTTGGGACACGGGTCACCAAATCTATCCGCACAAGCTGATCACCGGCCGATACCGCAACTTCTCGACGATCCGCACCAAGGGGGGCCTGATGGGCTACCCCAACCCGCACGAGAGCGACTACGACCTGTTCATGACCGGCCACGCCGGTTGCAGCGTGTCGACCGTGCTGGGGCTGAAGGCCGGCGACGACCTGCAAGCCGGCCAGGAGGATCGCCACGCCGTGGCTGTGATCGGTGACGGCGCGCTCCCTTCGGGCATCGTCTTCGAGGCCCTGAACAACGCCGGCGGCATGAAGAAGAAGCTGTTGGTCGTGCTGAACGACAACAAGATGTCGATCTGTCCGCGCGTCGGTGGGCTGGCCGAGTACCTCGACCGCCTGCGGCTCAACCCGTTCTACACGGGCTTGAAGAGCGAGGTGGTCAAAGCCCTGGGCAAGGTGCCGCTGCTGGGCGATCCGGTCGAACGATTTCTCTGGCAGGCCAAGGAATCGATCAAGGCCGGACTGCACGGCGGCATGCTCTTCGAGGAGTTGGGCATCCGCTACATGGGCCCGATCGATGGGCACAACATCGGCCAGATGCGCAAGTATCTGAAGCTGGTCAAAGACGTCGAAGGGCCAGTGCTGTTGCACGTCGTGACCGAAAAAGGGCACGGCTTTCAGCCGGCCGCCGAGGATCCCGTGTTCTTCCATACGCCGGCCCCCTTTCGCCGCGAGCAAAACGGCGCGGTGGCCGTCAAGAAATCGTCGACGCCTTCGTACACCAACATCGCCAGCACGGCGATTCACGAGCAGCTCGATCGCAACCCGCACGTGACCGTGATGACGGCCGCCATGTGCCAGGGCAACAACTTGGAAAAAGTTCGCGACTCGCACCCCGATCGATTCTTCGATACGGGCATTTGCGAGTCGCACGCCGTGGCCTTTGCCGCCGGCATGGCCAAGAGCGGCTTGCGGCCGATCGTCGATATTTACAGCACATTCTTGCAACGCAGCTACGACCAGATCTTCCAAGAGGTCGCGCTGCAGAACCTGCCCGTGACGTTCTTGCTCGATCGCGCGGGGCTGACTGGCCCCGATGGCCCCACGCACCACGGCGCGTTTGACTTGGGCTACATGCGGCTGTTCCCCAACCTGATTGTGATGGCGCCGGGCGACCAGCACGATTTGCCGGCCATGCTCGACTTTGCCCTGGCCCACGACGCGCCCGTATCCATCCGTTATCCCAAGTCGGCCGCCGAGTCGCTCGACCGCACGCCCGCTCCCATCGAACTCGGCCGGGCCGAAGTGATCGAGTGGGGTCACGACGGCATGCTGATCGGTTGCGGCACGCTAGTCCACCAATGCGTGAAGGCCGCCGCCGCGCTGCGGGCCGAAGGCTTGGATGTGGGGGTGATCAACGCCCGCTTCGCCAAGCCGCTCGATTCTGAAACGATCCTCCGCGCCGTTGAGACCTGCGACTTTGTCATCACGGTCGAAGAAGGAGCGCTCGCGGGTGGATTCGGCAGCGCGGTGCTGGAAGCCGTTTCGGATGCGGGCCTCTCCGCAGCCCACGTGCGGCGCCTGGGCATCCCCGACCGCTTTGTCGAACATGGCGAGCGCGACGAGCTGCTGGCCGATCTGGGCCTCGACGCCGAAGGCATCGCCCAAACCGCGCGCTACATGGCCGCCCTGGTGCAGCCGCTGCGTGCCGAGCGGCGGCGGCGCGTGAGCTAATTGTGGGACGGGCGTCCTGCCCGTCAAAGATGTCGCGAGGGGGATCTCTGTGAGCAAGCCTTCTCGCGACGACACCGAATCACGCGGTCAGACGGGCGAGACGCCCGTCCCCCAATCCCCCGTGCGGCAACCGTCAGTCTCCGCACCTGTCTGCTGGCTCGCGCGGATCGCGTTTGTGGCCGTTGTTGCGTTTCTCTGCTTCCGCGGCGTGCAGGAACAGCACCACGAGCCGGTCGTCAATCTCGAAACGTGGGACCTGGAACATGGCGCGCAGCCATTGGAGCTGGTCGGCCGCTGTGCCACCGCGGCCGGCATCGATGCCCTGTGGTTTGCCCTGCTGGGTCTGCTTGCGCCAGCGGCAATCGGATCGTGGCTCGCGCGGCAGCCGTGGATCTTGCGAGTTGCTATCATCGTACTTGTCGGTGCGATCCTGGCGGCGGCAGTGCGCGGTGTGCAACTTGCCGCCGTGCCCCGTGTCGGCCATTTGGTGCTGCCCCTGGCCGGGTTTCTTCTCGGCGCGTGGATCGGCGCCACGCTATTGCGCGGACCCAAAGCCGTTCTGTGGCTCGTTCCGAAGGTCGGCGTGGTGGCGGCGCTGTTGATTGCCTGTGCCGCGGGCCTGGCGGCGCTGGCTTTGGAAGACGCTCCCTTGCCGTTTGAGCCGGTCAAGGTCACGGCGGCTCAGAAGCGGCGGCTGGCCCATGCCATCCGTGGTATTCGCGCGCGGCCCGATGATCCGCGCCGCGTGCAGCTCACCGATGAGGATTTCGACCTGCTGTTCGCGGTCGGCCTGTCGCGCGGAGCGACCGACCGCAAAGCGCAGGTCAAGTTCGACGACGGATCGGCCGACGTCGAGCTTTCGCTGAAGGTGCCGATGGCGCCGGCAGCCGCCTCGTATCTCAACGCGGTCGCCGCGGCCGACGTGAAGGTGACCGATGGCGTGCTGAAACTTCAGCTCACCCAGGCACGCATCGGGCGGCTCAATGTTCCGCCCGCGGCGCTCAAGCTGCTCTCGCCCGCCATCACTTCGGCCATCCTGCGCGACCCCGATTTGAAGCTGGTCGTCTGCTCGATCGAGCACCTCGACGTGGAGCAGGGCGCGATCAAAACCGTCTTTCGTCCGTGCGAGTTCAGTTCGCGAGTTATCCCGTCGCTCGCGCAGCGGCTGGGCGGCAAGCCCGACGTGCTGGCCGAGACGCAGGACCATGCCCGGCATTTACTCGCCGTGGCCGGCACGTTGCCACCAGGAGACGCGCGGCTGATCGCGCTGGTGCAGGCGGCGCTGGATTTTGCCCACATCCGCAGCGAGGACGGCGATCCGGCGCTCGAAAACCGCGCGGCTGTCTTGGCGCTGGGCGTGTTGCTCGGGCATGTCCGTGTGGAAACGATTATCGGCCCGGTGCTGGATGACGAACAGCGGAAGGCCGCTCCCCAACTAATTGGCGAGGTCACGCTCCGCGGGCGGCCCGATTGGACGAAGCATTTCTTCGTCAGTGCCGCGCTCGCCCTGGTAGGCAACGAACAGATCAGCGACAAGATCGGCGTGCTCAAGGAACAACTCGACGCCGAACAAGGGGGCAGCGGATTCTCTTTTTCCGATCTCGCCGCGGATCGGGCTGGCACGCGTTTCGCCCTGGCCGCGACGCGCGACGAAACCTCGGCCCACGCAATGCAACATCGCTTTGCCGCCGGCGTCCACGTCGACGACATTTTCCCGCCCGCTGCCGACCTGCCCGAAGGCATCTCCGCGGCCGATCTGGCCGCGCGCTACGGCGGCGTGGGGGGCGCGGGCTATCGCGCGGTGGAGCAAGAGATCGAGAAGCGGCTGGCGGGCTGCACGGCGCTGAAGTGACGCGAGGAACGTGTGCTTGCCACGGAAACCCA
>Ga0163150_10003932_pt1 | contig 20315 bp, 14 predicted proteins | sample OliLakLV19P2IB_FD_148628 | JGI IMG/M metagenome (GOLD analysis project Ga0163150, IMG submission 148628) | Freshwater microbial mat bacterial communities from Lake Vanda, McMurdo Dry Valleys, Antarctica - Oligotrophic Lake LV.19.P2.IB | ecosystem: Environmental > Aquatic > Freshwater > Lake >...
GGTGGTCATGGTGGGGCTCGGGGTGGGGATCGATGCAGGGTGGAGACATGTTAGGTGGGTTTGCGGTTCGGGAGCAGAATGGGTCATCGGTCAGGTGATGGCGAACGCAGGACGACGCCGGCGGCGTGGCCCGCGAAACCGGCGGCGAAGACGGCCTGGGTGCGGATCGGTCTGGCGAGGCCGGGTGGGTTTGCGGTGAGGTGCGGTGCGATCGGCGCGGTGATCCACGGCATGGGCGGGCGGCGCTGGGTGCGGGCGCAGAGGCAGGCGAGGACGGTGGAGATGAGGCCGGAGGCGCCGAGGGTGTGACCGAGGGCGCCTTTGTGGGCGTAGAGGTCGGGGCGCGGTGGCGCAAGCGTGGAAGGGAGATCGAGGGATGCGGCGGCTTGTGGGAGGAGCGCCCTGAGTTCGGCGGTGTCGTGCGGGGGAGTGCCGGGGGTGCCGGTGGCGTGCGGGTGGATGAGGTCGATATCGCGGTCACGAAGGAGCGACGCGGCGAGGTGGCGCAGTGCGGGCATGTCGGCGCAGGGGCGGATCAGGTCGAACGCGTCGCACGCCTCGCTGGAGTCGATGAGTTCGAGGGCGCACCTCGGGAGCGGTGCGTCATCATCGACTCGTTCGAGCACGACCGCGGCGCCGGCTTCGGCGATCATGAAGCCGCTGGCGGACTGGTCGAGCGGCGCACCGCGGTATTGCGCCGCGTTAAGTGGCGCGAGCACGCCGAGCCGCTGGTAGGCGTGAATGAATGCGGGGAGGAGTGCGGCGTCACAACTGAGGATGAGGACGCGTTGAGGCGCGGAGCGCGGAGGCGCAAGCGTGGATTGGAGCATCAGGCGGGCGCGGTGCAGCGCGATCAGACTTGAGGCGCAGGCGGCGACGAGATGTGTCGTGTCGCCGAGCTTGAGGCGGCGGCGCAGGTGATGCGTGAGGTAGCCTTGCGGCCCGAGCGTCACCGCGCGGTGGGCATCGGCGGGCGGCGGCGCGGTGGTGCCGGTGATGAGCCGCTTGCCGCTCCCGCGCCTTGCGTATTTCTCCGCCGCCGCCGTCAGCGCATGCACCGCCCCCTTGCTCGTCGCAATGATGCACGGCAGCCCCCCCACCTCATCGCCACTCACCCCCGCCATCGTCAGCGCCTCGCGCCCCGCCCGTTCCGCCAACTCCACCGCCGGGTCGCTGGGCGAATGCTGCGCGATGCTCACCGCCCCCACCGCCCGCACCAAATCGACCGCCGCCACATCCTCCGGCAGCTTCGCCGCGCGATCGGCGATGCTCCGCCCCGCCAACAGCGCGGCGAAAGTCTCCCACGCGCTGCCGCCCAGCGGGGTGACCAGTCCAAACCCTGTAATTACGATGCGTGGCACGGCCAATTTCTCAATCATTCAGCCCTTATCGGACGATGACCACCCACGGAGTCCGGCGACGCCGACGATGGGACGAGGTATTTTTCTTCTTCGCCTTCAATCGCCGATTCGAGTATCATGCTTCGTTGCTTTCCCGCCGGACATCGCCCCTCGACGGGGTCCTCCGGCAGCGAAAGACGAGTTCTCGGTTCTCGGCGTGATCGCAGGATTTCAATGGGTCGCGTTCATCGGACCCTGACCGCACTTTAGCAGATTGGCCGCGTCGGACCGGTGGCGGCCGCGCCATCACAAGCACCTGCCGACGCGCCCAAACCCTGGATAGGTCAGGGGATTCCTGCCGCTCCTCGATCGAGTTGCCCCCCACCGGCATTCCTTTATGGCTATTGACCCACGCTTTATCCAGAACGGCGGCCGGGAGGTGTTCACCGGCAACGAGCTCCTGGTCAAAGGGGCCCTCGAAACCGAGGGCGGCGTCCACCTGCTCACGGGTTACCCCGGCTCCCCCATCGCCTCCTTCTTCGACACGCTCACCTCGCTGGCACCCCTGCTGGACGAAAAGGGCATGGTGGCCAAGCTCGCCAACAACGAGGCGCTCTCCGTTGCGATGGTGAACGGCGCGCAGATGGCGGGCTGCCGTGCAATTACTGCGTTCAAATCAGTGGGTCTGCACGTCGCCAGTGACGCCCTCGCCCTCGGCGTCCTCGCCGGCACGAAAGATGATGGCGGCGGCCTGATCATCTGCGGCGACGACCCGTGGTCGGACTCGACGCAGGTGCCCGCCGATTCGCGCTACCTCGCCGAGCACTGCCGCATGCCGGTGATTGAGCCGTCGAGCCCGCAGGAAGTGAAGGACTGGGTCAACCTCGGCTTCAAGCTCGGGCAGGCCGGCAACATCTTCATCGGCTACCTCATCACGACGAACCTCGCCGACGGCGGCGGCACCGTCGAGTGCAATCAGAATTACTACCCCGCCTTCAACGAGCACCAGAAGAAGTCGCTCAGCTACGAACGCGACATCGAGCCGAACCTTGAGAAGACCGTGCTGCTGCCGCCGCGCACCTGGCGGCGTGAAATCGAGTTGGAACGGCGGTTCGCCGCATTGAAAGTCGAGGCCCGCCGGCTCGGCATCAACCGCATCCTGCACAAGCCCGCGAAAGATGAAGTCGTGCCCATGGGCTTCATCGCCGCAGGTGCCGGCTACATGTACCTCGCCCACGCCCTGCACGAGATGGGCCTCACCGGGCAGGTGCCAATCCTCAAACTCGGCATGGTCTACCCCGTCGATGAAGCCATCGTCATCGACTTCGCAAAGCAGTGCAGGCAGGTCTTCGTCATCGAGGAACGCCGCAGCTTCGTCGAGCGGCAGGTTCTCGAAATCCTCAACCCGCTCAAGCAGAACGGCGAGATCGAAGTCGAGGTGTACGGGAAGCAGTTCCCGCGCCCGCTGCCGGGTATTCCCTCGACGCGCGGGCTGAATCCGTCCCTGCTCATCGAGCGGCTCGTGCCGCTGATGCAGAAGCACCCGACGCTGCCGCGCGAGATGATCAACGGCCGGCTCACCGCCGAGCTCGACCGCATCCGCGACACCGCTTCCTACCGCGTCCATGTCCCGACCCGCACCCCCGCCTTCTGCCCTGGCTGCCCGCACCGCGATTCGTCGTCCGTGCTCCTTGAGCTGCGCAAAGACATGCTCAACCCGAGCTACATGCTCGCCAAGCACAAGCGCAAGCCCGTCGACATGATCGCCCACGGCGACACCGGCTGCTACACAATGCTCATGTTCGAGCCCAACAAGCCGCTGATGCACAACTACAGCGGCATGGGCCTCGGCGGCGGCACCGGCAGCGGCGTCGACCCCTTCATCGACAACAAGCAGATCGTCTTCATGGGCGATGGCACCTTCTTCCACTCCGGGCAGATCGCCATCAGCCACTCCATCGGCGCCGGGCAGGACATCACCTACATCATCCTGCAAAACGGCACCACCGCCATGACCGGCCACCAGACCCACTCGGGTCTGGAGTACGACCTCATGGGCAAGCCGATCTTCGCGCAGGATATCGAGCGCATCGTGCAGGCGATGATTCCCAAGCAGCTCGAGAAAGATGTCCGCATCGTCCGCCTGAACCCGGCCGACCGCGACCGCTACCGCAAGCTGCTGGAGCAGACCATCCTCGCCGACGGCGTGAAGATCGTCATCGCCGACAAAGAGTGCGGCATCACGTTCCACCGCCGGGCCCGCAAGGTCGAGCGCGAGACCTTCCGCGAGCAGGGTTTCATCCCCCGCAAAACGCACATGAACGTCTCGACGGAGGTCTGCGAGTTCTGCCTGGAGTGCACGAACCAGACCGGCTGCCCCGGCCTCAAGATCGTCGACACCGACTACGGCCCGAAGATTCAGACCGACATGAGCTGGTGCGTCAACGACGGCGCCTGCCAGCGCATCCATGCCTGCCCGAGCTTCGAAGAGGTCACGATCATCCGCAAGCAGCCGCCGCGGATGGGCGATGAGCACGTCAACCTCAGCGACCTGCCCGATGCCCCGCGGCCGATCCACGCCGATCAGGACACCTGGCGCTGCTACTTGAGCGGCGTCGGCGGCATGGGCATCGGCCTCGTCACCGCAATCCTCGTCACCGCCGGCCACGAGATGGGTTATGACGTGCAGTTCCTCGACAAGAAAGGCCTCGCCATCCGCAACGGCGGCGTCTTTTCGCAGCTTGTCTACACCCGCCAGCTTCCGCCCACTGCCGCTGCCACTGCTGCTGCGGTTTCCACTCCGCACTCCGCACCCCGCACGCCGCACTTCACCACCCCGATCATCCCCTACGGCAAGGCCGACCTGCTGCTGGGCATCGACCTCCTTGAAGCGACCCGCGCGATGGACCCCTCCATCCCCTACCGTGTCGCCGCTCCCGACCGCACCGCCGCCGTCATCAACACCGCCAAGACGCCCACCATTCTTTCCCTCATGGGCAAGGACGACTTCCGTGTCGGTGACCTCGAAGCCACCATCAAGCAGTACACCAAGCAATATTTCGGCTTCAACGTCGGCGACCTCTGCGAGCGCGTCCTCGACTCCAAGCTCTACGCGAACATCATGATGCTCGGCATCGCCTTCCAGCAGGGCCTGCTGCCGCTCACAAAGGAAGCGATCGAAAAGAGCATCCGCTCCGTCATCCGCTCCGATGTGGAGCGCAACCTCCGCGCGTTCAACATCGGCCGCAAGATCGCCGTCCGCCCCGACCTCTTCGTCGTCGAGGCCCGCCACGAGTACGAGACCTCGATCAAGGCCTTCCGCCGCAAGCACAACACGCTCCGCGCGTGGTACGGCGGCGGCCGGCGCGGTAAGCGCCTCGCCAAGCAGTACCGCGTGCTCATCAAAAAGGTCCAGCGCCGCGTCCGCCACCTCCGCATCCCCGACACGCTGATGCGCGACTTCGTCGTCCGCGCCTACGACTGCCTGATCTGGGGCGGCGTCGAGTATGCCGAGCGATACGCGAACCAGGTCGTGAAGGTCTTCGAACGCGACGACCCGGCCCGCGGCTATCGGCTCACCCGGGCCGTGGTGTGGAACCTCGCCAAGAGCATGCTCATCAAGGATGAGGTCTACTGCGCCGCGCTCTACACCAGCCCCGAGAAATACAAGAGCGACCGCCGCCGCTTCAACGTCAATCCCGCCAACGGCGACAAGATCGTCTACAAGCACCTCAACCGCCCCGAATTCGAGCTGTTCGGCTTCAAGATCCGCTTCAACTGGAAGAGCCGCGACTGGCAGCTCCGCATGATGGCCCGCATGAAGTTCCTGCGCAGGCTGCTGCCCGGCTGGCACCGCAAGGAGAGCGACTTCCGCGACTGGTACGAGGGCCTCGTCGCCCGCCTCGACTGGACCAAGGATGCCCCCGGCGTCCACCCCCGCGCTTACGAGCAGTGGTGCGCCATCCTCAACGTCGTCGAACCCGTCACCGGCTTCCGCGAGGTCCGCTATCCGAAGATGGAGGCCGCCAAGCAGCGGGCCGAACTGCTGCTCAAACAGGACCCCGAGCTCTTCGAGCCGCCGGCCGCGCACATCATCGCGGAAGAAAACGAGCCGCCGGCGTCGGTGGTGCATCTGCCGGTGATCAAGATCACGAACCCCTCGCAGATCACGCCGAAGTCGCGGGTGTGAGGTCTTGTCTTAACAGAGCCGGGTTTTGCAAACCCGGCGCGATCAGGACCGCATGCCTTCTCAGAGCCGGGTTTTGTAAACCCGGTCGGATCGCGAGGCTCGAAGCCGAGCGATCCGACTCGCGCGGCGGTCTCTCAATCCTCGGCGCGCGTTTCCACGCGCATGCGGCCTGCCTCGGCCCGCGGACGGACCTCCGCAGGCCGACCGGGTTTACAAAACCCGGCTCTGAAAAACCATCTCCCGCGCCGATCGTCACTTCCGCGGCAGGTGCGGCTGCGTCTCCCACAGCATCGGACTTGCGCCATTGCTACGATGCTCCGCTTATGTCTTCCGACCCCAACCCCGTTGAACCGTCATCCTCCTCCGGCGGCGATGTGGTCGCCGACCGGCGCGCCAAGCTCGCCCGCATCGCCGATGAGCTGAAGATCGACCCGTTCGGCGGCCGCGTCGATGGCCTCATCGGCCTCGCGGATGCCGCGGCCAAATTCGATGCCGGTGCCGATGAGGCGCACAAGGCGAACCCCACGGATGATCGCCGGCCGCTCGTGAAAATCTCCGGCCGCATCATGCTGCACCGCGTGATGGGCAACCTCATCTTCATGACCGTCCGCGACGCGACGGGTGATCTTCAGGTCGCCGTCAGCAAGAAGGCCGTCGACGCCACATCGTTCCAGCTCGCGAAGCTCGTCGACCTCGGCGACATCGTCGTCGCGCAGGGGCCGCTGGCGAAGACGAAGACGGGGGAGATCACGGTGTGGGCGACCGGGCAGGCTGCTGGCACTCCCCTCCCTCTTAGGGAGGGGCTGGGGGAGGGTCGAGCGCCGCATGAAGAAAGCGGCACGCTTCATCCCGTTGACGCGACCCTCCCCCAACCCCTCCCTCTTAGGGAGGGGAGTTCGAGCAGTCCCGCGTTCACCCTCGCCTGCAAATCCCTCGCCGCCCCGCCCGGCAAGTGGCACGGCCTGCAGGACGCCGAGCAGCGCTACCGCCAGCGCTACGTCGACCTCTACACCAACCCGCACGTCATGAAGACGATGATGCAGCGCACCCGCATCATCGAGGAGATCCGCCAGTACCTGCGGGCCCGCGGGTTCACCGAGGTCGAGACGCCGATGATGCAGCCGATGCACGGCGGCGCGGCGGCCCGGCCGTTCGAGACGCACCACAACGCCCTCGACATCCCGCTCTACCTCCGCGTCGCGCCCGAGCTCTACCTCAAGCGCCTCCTCGTCGGCGGCTTCAGCAAAATCTTCGAGATCAACCGCAACTTCCGCAACGAAGGCATCAGCCCGCGCCACAACCCCGAGTTCACCATGCTGGAGGCCTACGAGGCATTCGGCAACTGGGAGACGATGGCGGACCTCGTCGAAGAGATGATCACGACCGTCGCGCAGAACGTGCTGGGCACGCTGGTGATCGAGCATCGCAACGCCGAGGGCGCGGTGACGAAGACGATCAATTTGAAGCGGCCGTGGCGGCGGGTGTCAATGGTGGATTTGGTGGAGGAGCGAACGGGGTGGAAATTCGATAAGAAATCAATTGCGGAACAATCAGCGGAGCGGCATGAACTCGGTCTCAGCAACGACTTCATCGACAAGCTTGCAGATTCGCTCTATCGCGACAAGATCATCACTCAGAACAAGCTGCAAGACAAAATTGGCATCGATGAGGAATTCATCGACGATTTAGTTCTTCAAGAGTTCGAGGCGTTTGCTTCACTTTCCCCTGCCGAGCAGCTTCAGGAGGTCTACGAAAAACTGATCGAGCCCACGCTCATCGACCCCTGCTACGTCACGCACGTCCCCAGCGTGATCATCCCGCTGGCCCGCGAGAACAAGGCCGACCCGTTCTTCGCGGACGTCTACGAGCTGGCCATCAACGGCCAGGAGATCAGCCCCGGCTACACCGAACTCAACGACCCCGACGCCCAGGAGCGCCACTTCCGCCACCAGGTGGGCGACAGCGAGGAGCAGCAGAAGGTGGATGAGGACTTTCTCAGCGCCCTGCGCGTCGGCATGCCGCCGGCGGGCGGGATCGGGTTGGGGATTGATCGTTTGGTTATGCTCCTGACCGGGGCGGAGAGCATCCGTGACGTGATCCTGTTCCCGCTGATGCGGCCGGAGAAATAGGCCACCGAGACACCGAGAACACCGAGGAAGACAAAGAGAGTGGGAGAGAGAGTGAGAAGGAGAATGCGGATGTCGATGAGAGGATTGATTTCGGAGTGCGGCAATGGAAGACCCCCGGACAGCCGAACCGTTTGATCCGCATCGCGTGAAGTACGCCGGTGACGTTGAATACCCGCACGATGAACTGACAGAACGCGTGATTGGCGCGGCCATCGAAGTTCACCGTGGAATGGGCGCGGGCCATTTCGAGTCTGCCTATGAATCGGCGTTGGCTTACGAGTTTGAACTGCGCGGCATTGAATACGAACGACAATTCCCCATCCGACTGCATTACAAGGGACGCCTCGTCGGCGAGGGACGGCTAGACTTCCTCGTTGAACGGACGCTCATTGTCGAATTAAAGGCAATCGATGGCCTAAAGCCCCTCCACATGTCGCAAGCCATCGCTTATCTCCGAATGACGCAAAAGCGCCGCGCCCTTCTCATCAACTTCAACGAGCCGCTGCTCAAGAACGGCATCAAACGAATTTCTCTTTAAACTCTCTCCCCCTGTCTTCCTCGGTGCCCTCGGTGTCTCGGTGGCAAAACTCCGATGTACAAGCTCCTCCTCATCCTCCGCTACCTCCGCCGCAAGCTCGCGCCGATGTTTGCCGCGCTGGCGGTGACGCTCTGCACCGCGATGGTCATCATCGTCATCAGCGTCATGGGCGGGTTCCTGGAAATGTGGCGCGACTCGGCGAAGAAGCTCTCCGGCGAGATCACCATCAGCGCCGGCCTCGTCGGCTTCGGCCACTACGACGACATGCTCGCCGCCCTGCGCAACCACCCCGATGTGCAGTCGGCCACCGCTATCATCTACACCTTCGGCATCGTCAAGATCGACAACAACGTGCTGAAGATGGAAGTCGTCGGCATCCGTCCCGATGAGCTCGATGAGGTCGTCCAGTACCGCGAGAGTTTGCATTGGACCCCCGAGCGCATCGACCGCGATGTGCAGAAGAACTCGCCCGACCCCAATGAACCGAAGCTCTGGCCCGCGGAAAAGGGCGAGACGATCGGCCACTACCGCGAGTTCAAGGGCGAAGACCTGATCGGCGCGGCGATGCGCCTCGAGCCGCCCAAGCAGTGGAGGACCGACTTGCCGGCGATGGTCACCGGCATCGCGGTGTATCCTGGGCCGCGCGACAAGGAGGGCGACTTCAGCCTGTACGCCAACGCCACCATGGGCAACGAGATGACGGTCACCGTCGTGCCCATGACCGAGGGCGGGCAGCTCATCCTCCAGCAGGCGGTGAAGACCTTCGTCGTCGTCAACGAGCTCAAGAGCGGCTTCATCGAGTTCGACGCCAACCGCGTCTACGTGCCGTTCGACACGCTCCAGCAGATGCTCCAGATGCAGTCGTTCCCGATTACGGACGAGAACAACGTCCCGGTCCCCGGCCAGATGTCGCCGGCTAAGACGACAGCGATCCTCGTGAAGAGCAAGCCGGGCGTGCCGCTGGCGCAGCTCAAGGCATCGGTGGCGGCGGCGATCAAGCCGATCGTCAAGCGCATCCCGCAGCAGGTTCGCATCCAGACCTGGGAGGAGCAGCACGCGACGATTCTCGGGGCCGTCGAGAAGGAAAAGTTTCTACTGGTGTTCCTCTTCGCGATCATCAGCCTGGTGGCGTTCGTGATGGTGGCGACGACGTTCTACAACATCGTGCTGGAGAAGACGCGGGATGTGGGTGTGCTGCGGGCCCTCGGTGCATCACACCTGGGCGTGGCCGGCCTGTTCCTCGGCTACGGCCTGGCGATCGGCGTGGTCGGCTCGCTCGCCGGCTTCCTGCTCGCGTGGGGCGTGGTGGCGAACCTCAACGGGATCCAGGATTTTCTGGAGAAGGATTTGGGCGCGGCCGTGTACGTCCTGTTCTACGCCGTCGGTGGCTTGGTGCTGGGGTTGATCACCTTCCTCGTGTTGGGTCGCATCGGCGGAAAGGCGCTGCTGCGATGGCGACTGCGCATCGCCGCGATCACGGTGTTCGTCAACATCGTCATCGGATGGATCGTCCTCCACAGCGTCCCATTGCTTTACGACGAGGTTCAACGCCGCTTTGGCATCAAAATCTGGGACGCCCAGATTTACTACTTCGACCGCATCCCCGCCAAGCTCGACTGGACCGAGGTGATCGTCATCCTCATCGCCGCCGTGATGAGCGCGGTGCTCGGTTCGCTGATCCCCGCGATCGTTGCCTCGCGCCTCGATCCGGTCGAGGCGATCAGGTATGAATAGAAAATTTCCAAGCTCCAAGAGTCCACATTCCAAACAAGCTCCAATCAAGGCAGAAACGGCGGGAATCGGCGAAGACTGGTGGCACCACATCCGCTGGCCACGATCTCGGCAGGCATCCACGTAACGCAACTTGAATTTTGGACTTTGGAGCTTGTTTGGATTTTGGAACTTGTGATTTGGATTTTCCCATGAAGCCCCTCCTCTCCGCAACCAATCTCCACAAGACCTACCGCATGGGCAGTCAGGACCTGCACGTCCTGCGCGGCGTCGATTTTCAGATCGCCCGCGGCGAGTGGATCGCCATCGTCGGCGCCTCCGGCTCCGGCAAGAGCACGCTGCTGCACATCCTCGGGGCCCTCGACCGGCCGACGGATGGCGAGGTGATGTACGACGGCCGGCAGATCTTCGCGCTGTCCCGCCTTCAGCAGGATGCCTACCGCAACAAGCACGTCGGCTTCGTGTTCCAGCAGTACCACCTGCTCCCAGAGCTCAACGTCCTCGAAAACGTCACGATCAGCGCGATGATCGGCGAGGGCTTCTTCGGCTGGCAGAAGAAAAAGAAGGCGGCTCGCGAGCAGGCCATGAAGATCATCGAGAGCCTCGGCATGAAGGACCGCATCAAGCACCGCCCCGGCAAGCTGTCCGGCGGCGAGCGCCAGCGCGTCGCCATCGCCCGCGCCCTCGTCAACAACCCCGATGTGTTGCTCGCCGACGAACCCACCGGCAACCTCGACGCCGACACCGGCAAGCAGATCCTCGACGTCTTCCGCGAGCTCCACAACACCGGCCAGGCCATCGTCATGGTCACCCACGACGACCGCGTCGCGAAGCAGGCGGACCGGCAGGTGAGATTAGAGAGCGGGAAATTGAAGGCTTGAGGCATTGGGAGGGCGAGGTTCCACCCGAGCCGTTCGCGCGTGAGGCCCGTCGGCGGGGCGCGCAAGCGAAACTTGTGCGCCGCGCCACCCATTATCATCGAGCGCCCGCCGCGCTATTTCCGATGGTTCGACCCGCGGACGGGCCTCACCATCGGACGGCTCGGCGGGAGCCTCGCCCTCCCGCTCCGGGTTTGCACCGCCCCTCCCTTCCACTACCATTTTCGCCTCTATGCGCATTCTCCTCACGACCACTTCCTTTCAAGATACCCCCGGCGCGCACCACACGTTGCTCGAGCAGTCGGGCCACGAGATCGTCCGCGAGCGCGGGCCGCTGACCGAAGCGCAGATGCTTGAGGTGATCCGCACGAAAGGACCGTTCGACGGCTTTCTGCACGGCGATGACGCGATCACTCGCAACGTCATCCAGGCCGCACTGCCGACCCTCAAGGCCCTGAGCAAATACGGCATCGGCCTCGACTCCGTCGACGTCAAGGCCGCCACCGACCTCCGCGTGCCGCAACTCTTCACGCCCGGCGTCAACCACACCACCGTCGCCGAGCACACCTTCGGGCTGCTCATCGCGCTCGCCAAGCACATCATCCCGCAGGCCAACAGCGTCGGCGAAGGCAAGTGGAAGCGCATCACCGGCAGCGAGCTCGCGGGCAAGACCATCGGCATCATGGGCATGGGCCGCATCGGCAAAGAGGTCGCCAAGCGGGCCAATGCCTTCAACATGAAGGTGCTTGGCTTCGACGTTTACTGGGACGCCGAGTTCGCCCGGCTGCACAACGTGACGCGCTGCTGGAAGGCCGAGGAGCTCATTTTCAAGTCCGATGTCGTCTCGCTTCACATGAATCTCAACGATGAGAACCGCGAGTGGTTCAACAAGGAGCGTCTCGCGACGATGCGCAAGGGGGCGTACATCGTGAACTGCGCCCGCGGCGGACTGGTGCACGAGGAAGACATCGCCGCGTCGTGCAAGAGCGGCCACCTCGGCGGGTATGCGACGGATGTTCTTGAAGTCGAGCCGATGAAGGTGCCGCACCCGTTTCAAGGGGTGGCGAATATCATCGTCACACCGCACGTCGGCAGCCGGACGTTCGAGAGCGTCGAGCGGCAGGCGCTGATGTCGACGGAGAATCTGCTGCGCGTGCTATCGGGACAAGCGCCTTTGGCGCAGGCGAACTCGTGGTAGATTAAGCGAGTTCCGCGTTCGGAGTTCCGAGTTCCGAGTTGAAGGCAGACGTGCAGCAACTCGAAACTCGGAACTCGAAACTCGGAACTCGGAACCTCCCCATGAAACCCTCCGAGTTGAAAGACCGCACGAGGAAGTTTTCCGTCCAGGTGCTCAAGCTGGTGGAGAAGCTTCCGAAGACTTTTGCGGGAGAGGCGATCGCCGAACCCCTGGTGAAGTGCGGCCTGACGGTCGGCACGAAATACCGGCTGACCTGCCGGGCCCGGACCCCGTACGATTTCATCACCCGCATCGGCGAGACCGAAGAGGCGGCCGACGAGTGCGTGCACTGGTTCGACCTGATCCGTGAGGCCGAGATGCTCGTTGCCGAAGTCACCGACCCGGTCCGCGACGAAGCCCGCAAGCTCAAGCGCATCTTCACCAAGAGCCGCCGTGCCGCCAGCAAGCGGCAGCGCGGCGAGACTTACCGCAAAGGCCCGCGCGGCGGGGATGAAGATATCCCGTTTTGAGCGAGGCCTGCACTGACGGTTGGCAATGTGTGGGTGGCACTGACAAGCGCAGTCCGCGGAGCTTGTCAGTGTGGATCGTGCAACAGTCAAGCCTCACTGACAAGGCCTCCGAGCAGTCCTTGTCAGTGCCACCCTGCTCGACGTCCTGCCCCACTTCTGCCGGCGCATCGCCACTCCCTTTAGCTACACTAACGCCCCGGCCGGCCGGTTGAATCCGCCGATTCACCGCGCCGCCGCCCATCCATTTTTGGAGACGAACCCGTGCCCGCAGCCCCCTCGACCAATGGCAATCCCACCGCTGATATCGGCCTCATCGGCCTCGCCGTCATGGGCCAGAATCTCGTGCTCAACATGGCGGACAACGGCTACACCGTCGCCGTCTACAACCGAACGACGCAGGTGATGACCGACTGGATCGCCAAGTGCCAGCAGGAGGAGCCCAGCGCCAACCGCCTCGTCGGCTGCGAGACGATCGAGAAGTTTGTGCGGTCGATCAAACGGCCGCGCAAGATCGTCATCCTGGTTAAGGCCGGCGGGCCGGTCGATGCGGTTGTCGATCAGCTCGCGCCGCTGCTCGAGAAGGACGACATCATCATCGACGGCGGCAACTCGCTGTGGACCGACACGATTCGCCGGGAGAAGGCGCTCAAGGAGAAGGGGCTTAACTTCGTGGGCTCCGGTGTCTCCGGTGGCGAGACCGGCGCCCGCTTCGGGCCGTCGCTCATGCCCGGCGGCGACAAGAAAGCCTGGGAATCGCTCAAGCCCATCTGGCGCGACATCGCCGCCAAGGTCGATCCGAAAACCGGCAAGCCCAACCTCAACTTCGCCCCCGGCAAACCGGCCCGCGGCGGCGAGCCATGCACCACCTACATCGGCTCCGACGGCGCGGGCCACTACGTCAAGATGGTCCACAACGGCATCGAGTACGGCGACATGCAGCTCATCTGCGAGGCCTACTTCCTGATGAAGAACCTGCTGGGCATGAAGGCCGACGAGATGAGCGAGGTCTTCGCCGACTGGAACAGGGGCGACCTGGATTCTTTCCTCATCGAGATCACCGCCGACATCCTCCAGCAGCGCGACCCGATGGACGCCCGCAAGAAGCGGTTTCTGGTGGATGTGGTGCTCGATACGGCCGGCCAGAAAGGCACGGGCAAGTGGACGAGCGTGAACGCGCTGGACATGGGCGTCCCCGCGCCGTCGATCGCGGAAGCGGTTTTCGCCCGCTGCATGAGCGCAAAGAAGGAGAACCGCGTCGCCGCCAGCAAGAAGCTCAAGGGCCCGAAGTTCAAGTTCAAGGGCCGCAAGAAGGCGCTGATCACCGAGATCCGCGACGCCCTCTACTGCTCGAAAATTTGCTCGTATGCGCAGGGCTTCGACCTGATGATGGAGGCGCAGAAGGAATACAAGTGGAAGCTGAACTTCGGCGAAATCGCGATGATCTGGCGCGGCGGGTGCATCATCCGGGCCGGCTTCCTTCAGAAGATCAAGGAAGCGTACGACAAGAACCCACAGCTCGGGAATCTCCTGCTCGACCCTTACTTCAAGAGGAAGATCGACAAGGCCCAGAAGGCGTGGCGCAACGTGGTGTCGCTGGCGGCCGAGGCAGGCGTGCCCTGCCCGCAGTTCATGTCGGCGATCGCTTACTACGACAGCTTCCGCAGCGCGGTGCTGCCGGCGAACCTGCTTCAGGCCCAGCGCGATTACTTCGGTGCCCACACCTTCGAGCGCACCGATTCGCCGCGCGGCAAGTTCTTCCACGTCGATTGGCCGGAGGCGTCGCGGCCGATCATCGAGGTGAAGTAGCCGGGTGCCTGACAGGCACCTGGTTGGGGCTTCGGATGGCACTGACAAGCGGAGTCCGCGGAGCTTGTCAGTGTCGGATGAAGTGATGGCCGGGCGTTTCCCGCCTCGTCACCGCTATACTCGCACATCATGCCCATCCGCCGCTTCTCTTTCGGCCTCGCCGCCGGCCTCGCTGTCATGGTGGCCGCCACGCTCCTGTCGGCCGCCGATGAATCCACGTTTGAAGCCATCGAGTCGAAGCCGCTCGCCGGACTCAACGAGAAGGACGCTGAACTCACGGTCGAGGTAGTCGTCGCCGCCCCGAATGGATCGCTCATTTCGGCGCCCGCCCGCATCATCGTCACCGGCAGCGACGGCAAGTTCATCGACGGCTCCGCCCGCGGCGCTTACCAGGACGGCCGCTTCTTCGCCGACGGCAAGTTCACGGTGCGCGCTCCCATTGGTAAGACACGCGTGCAGATCCAGTGCGGTCCCGAATACCGGCCGATCGACACCACGCTCGAACTCACCGGCGGCAAGACGACGCACTGCCGGGCGACGATGTCGCGCTGGTTCGATGCCGGGAAACGCGGCTGGTACTGCGGCGACAACCACGTCCACACCCAGCACGACGCCACCGTCGCGATCCGCACCGACGCCGCCTACACCGCCCTTCAGGCCCGCGCCAACGGGTTGAACTTCATCACCGAGGCCGACAACGAATTGAAGCCCGACGCCCTCGCGAAAAATGACACCGCGACTTTTCTGTATCGGCAGGCACCGGAAATACGGCCCGGACCTTTTGTGGGCCACCTCAATACGCCGGGCATTCGCGGGCCGATCGATCGCGACACTTATCAGGCCATCGTCGCCGCCCCGCTGCCCGCGCTGGCGATTCAGCGCGAGGTGCGCGAGCGCGGCGGCGTGATGATCCGGACTCATCCGATGTCGCCGCCCTATCAACTGCACTGGATGGGCGCGGCCGAGACGTGGAGCGACGCGGTGATCGGCGGCGCGGGCGACCTCATCGACACCGACTCGCCCGCCACCGAGCTGCTCTGGTTCGCGACGCTGAATCTCGGCAACCGCCTGGGCGTCAGCAGCTACACGGACTGTGCTTTGGGACGGAAGCAAACCATGTCGCCGGGCGACCGCAGGGTTTACGCCAAGGCGGATCGCCTCGACTACGCCGCGATCGTCGAGGGCATGCGGGCCGGTCGGACATTCGCCACCAACGGCGGCCCGCTCTTCACTTTTCTCACCATCGACGGCCTCGGCAGCGGCGACGAGCTCCTAGTGAAGCCCAATGCAGCGGTGCGCCTGCGCTGCGAGGTGCACAGCCTCCGTCCGCTGCGGTCGGTCGAGCTGTATCACTCGGGCGGGAGGCTGCACGCGTTTAAGCTGGAGCAGAAGACCGGCACTGTGAGATTCGAGCATGAAGTAATGGTCGCGGCCGGCAGCACGGACTGGTTCGTCCTTCGCGCCGACGAGGTGAAGAACGCGTGGTCCATCACCAGCCCGATCTTTGTCCGCGCCGAAGGCCATGCCGCGGCCCCCGCACCGGCGGCGGCGATCCTCTTCGAGATCAGCAACCACACCCGCTTCATCCAGCTCCGCAGGCAGTTTCATGCCCACGTCATCGCGACGGTCAGGCCGCCCGAGACCATCGCAGCCATTCGCCTGCTGCGCGACGGCAAGCCCGAGAAAACGTGGTCCCCCGTCGATGGCGATCAACGGCAAGATCAGCGGGCGCCCGTCACCGACATCCGCGGCGATTACGGGGCCGGCTGGCAGTGGCACAAGATCGACGGCAAGCCGTCGCACTTCCAGGCCGACTGGCCGGTGAACGAGAGCGGCTGGTATGCGATCCAGATGGAGACCAGCGCGAAGCGCACGCTTCGCACCGATTCCATGCATTACCGCGCCGATCATCCGGTCAGCCATGCGTTGTCCTACGCTCGGCTTACCGCAAGCAACACAGAACTCACGCTCTGCGGCTACGGCGAGGAGCAGGCGCTCCGCGACATCCGCAGCCCGTTCGTCGGCGACGGCTGGTGGTATCCGCGCAACAACGCCTGGCATCTGACCGCCAGGCTGGGCACGTGGACAAAAAGTGTCGGGACCGGCGAGAAATCGCTCGATGCGCTCTTCCGTGGCGGCGCAGCGGAGTGAGTTCGCGGCCCCGCCGAGCTTTTTTCTCATGGGGGCCTGCCCGGCAATCACTTGACAAATGCTTGTTCCACACCCCACCGGCAGTTATCCTCTGCACTGAACCCTTGCGGAGGATCCCCCATGTTACGTGCGACAGTGTTGGCAGTTTTCGCCTCGGCGCTGATCGGTGCTTCGGCTTCCAATGGCGAGGTCATTATCAGCGAGATCATGTTCAATCCCGCGAGCAAGGAAGACCCGAAGGGGAACATCGTCGAGTGGGTCGAGATCTACAATGCCGGCGACAAGGCGGAGGACATCTCGGGTTGGTATCTCCAGGACGAGGACGGCAAGACCATCGGCCTGCCGCGGAACACCACGATCAAACCCGGGCAGGCCGTCGTGCTGGCGCCGGCCGGGATGACTGAAGAAAACTTCCGCAAGGCGTGGGGCGAAGGCTTCGACATCTACCAGCTCGGCGGGTGGACCAAGGCAGGCATGAACGGCCTCGGCAACGCGCCGACTGAAAAGAACGAACTGCTCGGCCTGCGCAAGGCCGACGGCGGCGTGGCGGATGACGCCCATTACAAGGTGGACGGCGACTGGCCCAAGCCGGCGCGCGGCGGCGGGCCGAGCCTCGTGCTCAAGCCCGATTCGCTCGGCACCAAGGCCAACGACAGCGGCAAGAACTGGGTCTACGCACAGGCGGGAAAACTCGGGGCGAAAGAAAACACAAAGACCGAGGAGTTCAACGGGAAAGATCTGGGCTCACCGGGCGTGGTGGCGAAGGAGTGAGGCGGGATCAAATGGTGCCGTGCCTGATGCCACTGGCAGTCCGCTGCCAGTGCCTTTGCACGTCGGGAAACCGGTAACGTGAAACACTGGCAGCAGACTGCCAGTGGCATCAACCCAGAACTCAAAGCTCCGGTGAATCTGGCGCGTGTCGTTGGAGAGCGGTCTGACGAGGACGGATCAAATCTTCTCGCGCTTGCGGCGCAGGAGCACGGCCGTGAGCCAGCCAAGGCCGAAGCCGAGGGCGAGCACGATCAGCACGAGCACGAAGAGCGGGATCTCTGCGGGGATGAACAGAAGCCGCATCTTCACGGGCTGTGCGTTCTGCGAAATAAGAATGATCACGATCAGCCCGAGGGCGACCGCGATGCCGATTTTCACGCGAGTCATGGTTTCCATAATGGGTTCCCGGAAGGCAAGCGTAATGGGACGGCACGCGTCAAGCAAGCGCGGCCATGGGGTGATGCCACTAGCCGTCCGCTGCCAATGCGTTGCGTGTGGAGTGAAGGAAAGAAAGCACTGGCAGCGGACCGCCAGTGGCATCAATCCCCCTGCTCCATTTTCCGGGGTTCTGATGAATGAAGACTACCGCCCCCACGCCCGCCGCAGATCGAATGTCAGCGGCGCCAGCGCCGACTGGTCGTCATCGGCCATCGGTCGCAGCTTCATCGCCGCCAGCACCCGGCCATTGATCTCGATCACCATCCGCTCGACTTCGCCGACCTTCTGGAGGAACGGCCCCGGCAGCCCGCGCCGGGCCCGGCCGTCGTCATCGGCGAGCACGTAATAGCGCCGGCTGAACGTCGGGTGATCCTCGAAGTCGATCTCGCGCTTGGCGAACCACTCCGACACCTTGTCGCCCAGCGATTCCGGACGGATCAGCACCCGGCCGAGATCGACCGGCAGATCGACCAGCGCCATCTCGTGCAGCGCCGAGGCGACCTGTGTTTCCATGTGGCCGCGTGTCACCTTGCGCCGCTGGGCGAACTGGTGCTCGAAGAGCGCCAGCGTGACGTCGATGCCTTTCTCGGTGAGGTGATAGGCATCGATGAGCACCGTGTCGTCGGTGCTGATCGTGGTCTGGAAGGAAGCGAGCCGCTGCACGAGGTCCTGCACCTCAAAGTCGCGCAGCTGCTCGACGCCGAACCGCCCGCGCAGCCCGGCCACGCAGCGATCGATCCGCTCGGACGTGTAAGCATCAAGATGACTGGTCCATCGACGCATGAGTAGACCTCCCGCGTTGAGGGTGAAACCGGTTGGAATGTCACGCCACCAAACGAACCCGAATGGGAAGGACGAATGTCAGGAGCCAAGGGCCAGGAGTCAGGGGTCAGAGGTCAGGGGTCAGGGGTCAGGGGTCAGAAGTCAGAGGTCAGGAGTCAGGAGTCAGGAGTCAGGAGTCAGGAGTCAGGAGTCAGAGGTCAGGAGTTCGGGAAGCTTGAGTCGGTCAAAGCACTGTTTTCTCTGATGCCGATCCCGACGTCTGACCTCTGTCCTCTGATCTCTGTTTCCTACTCCCCTTCTTTTTTCTGCCGGTACAAATCGAGGTAGAACTCGAGTTGCTCTTTACCGTGCGCTGATTTACTGCGCGTATGCTGGAAGCTGAAGCGGCTGAACATGCCCACGGCTTCCTCGCGCTCGAAGCGGGTGTCGAACACCACTTTAAGATACCCGTGGTGCTTGCAATGAGCGATAGCCATTTCGAGGAGGCGGGCGGCGGTGTCGGAATGGTGAAACTCGGGGTCGACGCGCAGCCGCCGCATCTCGGCGGTGTGGCCCTCGTCGCGAGCCACGCCGATCATGCCGACGATGCGGTGATCGATCTCGGCGACCCAGAAGTGGTTCGCCGGGTCGGCGAAATAAGCCTCGTGCATGTTCTCGATGTCGGCGCCGGTGTCGTTCGGCGCGAGCTGTCCGGCGAGCAGGCCGTGGGTGTACAACCGCGAGACCGCCGGCTGGTCAGCGCCCTGATAGGTGCGAACCACCAACCGCTCGGTTGAGACAGCGGCATCAGAAACACGATGCGTCATCGGATCACCCTGTTCGATCACTTCTTTATCTTACCACGCCGGCGAGGGGTGTTGCTGAATAGTTGGAGGGGCCGCGCGCACACCTGTCAGGTCGATGGACGCGCCGAGCCTGGTCGATGAAGCACCCCGCGTGCGAAGCCGCCAGCGGCTTTCACTTGCCCGCGTAGTCGATGATCCGCGAGATCTCGGCCCGCAGGTCGTGGCGGTGCACGACGCGGTCGACGAAACCCTTGGCGACCAGGTGCTCGCTGCGCTGGAAGCCCTCGGGCAGCTCCTGGCGGACCGTGTTGGCGATGACCCGCGGCCCGGCGAAGCCGATGAGGGCCTTGGGCTCGGCGAGGATGACGTCGCCGAGCATGGCGAACGACGCGGTGACGCCGCCGGTGGTTGGGTCGGTGAGGACGGAGATGAACAGGCCGCCGGCATCGTCGAGGCGGGCGAGGGCGGCGCTGGTCTTGGCCATCTGCATGAGCGACAGGGCGCTCTCCTGCATGCGGGCCCCGCCGGAGCAACTGACCACGATGACCGGCCGACCGGTCTCGATGGCCAGCTCAATCGCACGGGTGATCTTCTCACCGACCACGCTGCCCATCGAGCCCATCATGAACCGGCTGTCCATGAGGGCGAGCACCACGCCGCGACCCTTGATGTAGCCCTTGCCCGCGAGGCAGGCGTCGTTGTGACCCGTCTTCTTCGCCTCGGCGATGAGGCGGTCCTTGTACGGCTTGAGGTCGACAAACGCCAGCGAATCCGTCGGCTTCAAATCCTCCCACATCGGCTCGAAGCTGTCGGGGTCGCAGAGCAGCCTGGCCCGCTCATCGGCGCCGATGCGGTAATGGTGCTGGCACTCGGGGCAGACCTGCTTGTTCTGCTCGACGTTCTTGCGGTACAGCATGGCCCCGCACGACGAGCAGCGCATCCAGAGGCCCTCGGGCATGTCGGTGCGCTTGCCGGTGTCGATGGCGCGGTGCCAGGTGCGCGGTTCGCCGACGGGGAGGCCGGGGGCGCCGGGCACGCTGGGGCCTCCGGAAGCGCCGGGCGTACCGGG
>Ga0163150_10003935_pt1 | contig 20297 bp, 23 predicted proteins | sample OliLakLV19P2IB_FD_148628 | JGI IMG/M metagenome (GOLD analysis project Ga0163150, IMG submission 148628) | Freshwater microbial mat bacterial communities from Lake Vanda, McMurdo Dry Valleys, Antarctica - Oligotrophic Lake LV.19.P2.IB | ecosystem: Environmental > Aquatic > Freshwater > Lake >...
CCACGGGATGTCGCCGTCGGGTGCGGTCGCGCCCGCTTCGGTCAGCTTCCAGCCTTCACCCTCGGCGCAGAACCCGAGATTCTCGAGCCACATCGGCTCGTACCACGAGAACGGCACGTACACCTCGGCGCAGTCGAAGTCGCGGCGCGGGTCGGTGATGCCGGCCTGCGCGTATACGTCTTTCGCGCAGTCGCGCCCGGCCTGCGGGCTCACCTGGTCGCGCCGGGCGAACATCGTCGGCTCGCTGCGCATCGCCATGCCATGGATCCACGCGGGCGGGTTCGGCGCCGCGTCGGCGACGTCCTCTGAACCCATGACCAACGCCATCGCGCCGTCGGACGACGGGCACACGTCGAGGTAGCGGAGCGGGTCCCACAGTAGGAACGACTCTTCGACCATCTTCAGATCGATGTCGGGCAGGTGCAGGTGCGCCTTCGGGTTGCGCAGCGCGGCCCGCCGATCCTTCACCGCGACCAAGTGCCCGATGTGACGCGGCGCACCCGACCGGTACATGTACGCGCGGATCAGTGGCGCGAAGTAGCCGCCCGCGCCCGCCACCAGCGGCGGCATGAACGGCATCGGTACCGAGAGGCCCCACGTCGCGTTGCTCTCCGACTGCTTCTCGTATGCGACCGTGAGCACGCGCTTGTGCACACCCGACGAGACCAGCTTCGCCGCGACAATCGACGTCGACCCGCCGACCGAACCGGCCGTGTGCACACGGATCATCGGCTTGCCCACCGCACCGAGCGCGTCGGCGAGGTACAGCTCCGGCATCGCGACGCCTTCGAACATGTCGGGCGCCTTGCCCAACACGACCGCGTCGATATCGGACCAATCCATACCCGCGTCGGCCAGTGCTTCGACTGCCGCCTCGCGCACGAGCCCGGCCATCGACACGTCCTTGCGCGCGGTGCGGTGGACGGTCTGCCCGACCCCGACGACAGCGACCGACTGCCCCGCCATAATTAGTTCCCCTCCAGGACGACGACCATGTTCTGTTGCAGGCACGGTCCCGATGTCGCGTGCGCGACTCCCCGGTTCGCCTCACCGGCGCTGATCCGTTTCGCGACTTCGCCGATTCGCATCAACCCCGCGCTCATGATCGGGTTCGCCGCGAGCGGACCACCCGACGGGTTGATCGTGGTGTGGCCGTCGAGGCCGATGGCTTCGGCGAGAATCGCTTCTTCGTGGCGGAACTGCGCGTGCAGTTCGGCCACGTCGACCGGACCGTCGCCAACCCGGGCGGCCTCGGCGGCCATCCGCGTCGACTCCGAGATCGTGAGGTCGCGTACCCCGAGCCCGTGGCACTCGATGCGGTGCTCGATGCCGCGGATCCACGCCGGCCGCTTCGATGCCTTACGCGCCACATCGTCGGCAGCCAGCACGATCGCCGCAGACCCGTCGGTGATCGGGAAGATGTCGTCGGCGGCAATCAATGCTCCCGCACCCGTGGCGGCACTCGCTTGGAGGCCGGCCATGTCGACCATCGACGGCCAGAGCGGCGCCACATAGTACGGGTCGGTCTGCAGCGTCATGATCTCGTGCACGTCGCCGAGCGACGACTTGCCGAAGCCGTACACGAGTGCAGTGTCGACCTCGCCCGTCTGGATCGCGACCCACGCTTCGTACAGTGCCCACGCCGCGTCCATCTCGACGTGCGACTCGCGGATCGGTGGCCACGCGCCGACGGCGTCGAGGCCCATCACGAACGCGAACGGGCCGCCCTGGAGGTAGTCGAGGCTGCCGGAACACACGAACCCGATGTCGCCGCGGGCGATGCCGCTCCCGGCCATCACTTCGCGGAGTACCGGGCCGAGCATCTCGACCTCGTTGTGGATGTCGTCCTTCGGCGTCGTCGACGACGCGTAGGAGACGACCGCTACATCTCTCATCGCGATACCGCCCGAAATTGCGCCACTCGGCGACCGAAACGGTTGTCAGATGGCGCAATTTCGTTCGTCGGTCTCATTAGAGGTAGTCCTTGTAGTGCTCGTAGGCGGCGTCGGGTTCGCCGGTTGGTTCCCACCACTCGATGGCGGTGTGGTCGGCGTGGAGCTCGTCGGCCCACTTCGCCTTCACGCGCATGCCCATGCGCACGTCGTCGACACCGATGCCGCGGATCAATCCGAAGAACGTGTTGTCGGCTCCGTCGAGCAGGATCTGCGCCGACACGTACGGAATCTCCGGTGCGAGCGGTGACAGACCCGGCACGTTCACGACACAGAACGTCGCGATCACGCCCGTGTCCTGCACCTCGACTTCGACCTCGGTCGGCTGCCCGGTGATCGGATCGGTGCCACGCGACGCGGCATACACGTCGGTGCTGTCGACGGCGCGGCCGCCGATGATCTTGCCCTCACCGAGCCCGAGCAGGTAGCGCGCGGTCGATTCGCCGGCGTTGATGGTGTATTCGAGCCGCACTTCCGAGACGATGCCGGTGACCGGCTGCTCGTCGACCGGCGGGATGCGCAGCGGCGCGTTCGTCGGTTCCTCACCGTCGCCGAGCGGGACCCACGCCTCGATGTCGGTGATGTGGCCGATGCGCTCGGCCCGCCAGCGGGGCGTGACGCGCATCCCGATCTCGATCGCGTCGGGCGTACCGCAGTCGATGACGTGGAGCATCGCGGTGTCGGCCGTGTCGGGCCGGATCAGCGCGAACGCGAACGGCTTCGTCAGCGGGTGCTTGCCGGCACGGGGCTCCGCGACCCACGTGAACGCCTGCACGCGACCGCACGGGCCGACCGTGACCCAGTGGTCGCCCTCGGGCGCGACCGCGGCGCTCGTGGTGGGGTCGTACTCGGTCGGCGGGCACAGCACGCGCCCGTCGGCCAGACGCACCGCCTCAATGCGCCCGTCGCGAAGTCCCGTCAGGAACCGGCCGATCACCGGGCCCGTCGAGCGCGTGTACCCGCCCGGGTACTCGAGCACATGGTGGTGCGGCGGCAGCGTCGCCGCCGAGGCGTTAGATGGCACGGTCGCGGCCCTCCCAGTACGGATCGCGCAAGGTGCGCTTCAACAGCTTGCCCGTCGGTTCACGCGGCAGTTCGGCCATGAAGTCGAGCGTGCGCGGCCACTTGTACTTGCCGAGCCGGTCGTGCACGTGCGCCATGATCGACTCGCGCAGCGCGTCGTCGCCCGCCACCCCTTCGATGGGTTCGACGATGGCCTTGATCTGCTCGCCCATGTCGTCGTCGGGGATACCGAACACGGCGACGTCGGCCACCTGTGGGTGCTCGTGGATCGCGCTCTCGATCTCGGCCGGGTAGATGTTCACGCCACCCGCGATGATCATGTCGCTCTTGCGGTCGCAGAGGAACAGGTAGCCGTCTTCGTTGAAGTACCCGACGTCGCCGACAGTGAAGTAGCCCTCGCTGTCCTGCGACTTGCGGGTCTTCTCCTTGTCGCCTTTGTATTCGAAGCTGCCCGCGCCCATACGCATCCACACCGTGCCGGGTTCGCCCTGCGGCAACACGTTGCCGTCGTCGTCGGTGATCTTCAGTTCCGACGTCGGCCACGCGCGCCCGACCGTACCGGGGTACTTGATCCACTCGTCGGGCGGTGCGAGCGTGCCGCCGCCTTCGGTAGCCGCGTAGTACTCCCAGATGACCGGGCCCCACCACTCGAGCATCTTGCGCTTCGTGTCGACCGGGCACGGCGCCGCTGCATGAATCGCCCACGTCATCGACGACACGTCGTATTTCGCCCGCACAACGCCTGGCAATTGCAACATGCGGATGAACTGCGTCGGCACCATGTGCGTGTGCGTGCACTTGTACGTCTCGATGAGCCGCAACGCCTCTTCGGGGTTCCAGCGGTCCATGAACACGACCTTGTGCTTCGAGTGCAACGAGTTGCCCGCGAACGTCGTGACCGCCGTGTGGTAGTTCGGCGACGTACACAGGTGCACGTTGTCGCCGCCCTGCGGTATGCCGAACAACCCGAGCAGAAACGTGAACAGTTCGGCGGTCGTGTCGGGGTCGATCTGCGACAGCGCGCGTTTCACACCCTTGGGGCGACCCGTCGTGCCCGACGTGTAGTGCATCGCCGCGCCCGTCGCCCGGTCCTCGGGCGTCGTCGTAGGTTGCGCGTCGACCAGCTCCGCGAACGAACGGAACCCGGCAACCGTGCCGTGCGCGAGCCGGTGCTCGGCCGGGATACCCGCCTGTTCGGCCGCCGCGTTCACGAGCTCGGCGTGACGTTCGTGGCTGACGAACACCTTCGCCTCGGAGTCTTCGAGGATGTACGCGATCTCCGGCGCCGACTGCCGGTAGTTGATCGGCACGTAATACCAACCGGCCTGCAGCGCGGCGAGGTAGATGTGCATCGGGTGCACACCGTTGGGCAGCACCGCCGCGACCGTGTCGCCCGGCTGCATGCCGAGCGACCGCAGTCCGTGCACGACCTGATTGGCCCGGTCGAGGACCTCACCGGCCGTGTACTCGGTGCCGTCGGGGTCGACGATCGCGACGTAGTCGCGGTCCTCACGGGCGTAGTTCCAAAAGCCACCCATGGCTGTCCTTCTCTCGGGTCGGCGAGCGCCCGAAAGTAGAACACGTTCCATCTTCGGGTCGCAAGGCGCGCGGAGCCCGGCTCAGCCGACGGGTGGCCGGAGCCCCACGCCCGTTTGGGGGCCGCGCCCGATGTCGGATGGGCCGCCGGGGCCCGACGATGGGTGCATGCAAACGACGACGTTGATCTCGCACCTCCCCGCCCGGATCGCCGGGGCGATCCTCACGACGATCGGCGTCGTGCTGGCGCCGGCGGCGCTCCACGTGTGGACCGAGGCCGCCGACGACGGCGGCGACTTCGCATTCATCGGGATCGCGGCCGGTGTCGCCGGGGTGGGCATCGCCGCCGCCATCGTGGCGCTCGGCGTCGGCCTGCTCCGGGCGCCGACGGCGACGCGCGGCACCGCGTTCGTGGTGCTCCTGCTCCCGCTCTACGCGACGACGCAGTGGCACGGGGCGTCGCTTCAGGCACCGTTGATCGCCGTTATCGCCGTACCGCTGCTGCTGCTCGCCGCCGACTTCTGTGCCCCGCGGACCGCTCAGTGATCGCGATTCGCCTCGAACGCGGAACCCAGTCGCCGCGCGCCGTCGGGCGCCGGGCCCGGGTGGCCGGCGGCATCCTGCTCGTCAGTGGGCTCGGCCTCGTCGTGGGCGCCGGATCCGGTGTGGTGTGGGCGCTGCGTCACCCCGAGCCGAAGGGTCAGCTCGTCGCCGCGCTCGCCATCGCGGTGAGCTTGTTCATGGGCCTCGGCCGCATCGTCTTCGGCACCGCGATGCTCATGCGCCGCGGGTGGGCGCGCAAGGCGGCACTACCCGGCCTCGTGCTGAGCACACTGACGCTGGTCCCCATGCTGATCGCAGGGCCGTCGGCCGTCGGCGTGCAGCTCCTCCTCGTCGCGAGCGTGACCGCGCTCCCCCTCACGCTCGTCGCCACCGACCTGCGCCGCAGCCGCGCGCTCGCGGCGCCGCACTGACAGGACCGGGCCCGTATCAAGCCGGTCACGGGCCCTACCGATACTCGCGTGGTGATGAACGAGCTGGCACCGGCCCCGCCGGCGCTGCCCTTCGCGAGCATGCCCGCGCCCCACGTGGGGGCCGTCGGGCGCGTGACGGGTGGCGTCAGCGCGGCGCTGTTCGCGACCGGCCTCGTCGCCCTGCTCCTCGCCGCCGCGCAGCCGGCCGACCCGGCCGGCGCGCATTGGTACCGGGAGTTTCAGGCCCAGGTGATGATCGTCGCCGCGCTGCTCTGCACCGGCCACCTCGTGCTCGGACTCGCCCTGCTCTCAGGACGGCTGTGGGCGCGCACAACACTGCTCGTGCTGACCGGCCTCCAGGCGTTCGTGACCGCCGGGCTCGCGCTGGTTCTGTTCGGCCCGCTCGTCTACGACGCGATGTCGACGCGCCGTCGGCGCAGCTCGTGACCGAAAACGCTCTCGCTCGCCCTTCTGCGCGCGCCCGCATCGCGGGATACCTCGTGCTGATCCTCGCTGCAGTCGGTGGACTCGGATCCCTCGTGGGCATCGCGACGATCACCCTCGGCGACGACGCGGGTCAATACGGGTTGATCTTCTTGCTGCCGTGGGTTCTGGGCGCAGTCGCCGCCGCGATCGCGATCGGCCGCGGGCTCGTGCGCGGGTCGTCAAGCGCGCGGATACTCAGCCTTCCGGCGCTCGCCGTCCCGGTGTACGTCGCGCTGCTCCATCTGCAGGGGGCACCCCTGCGATTCCCGATCATCATCGGGTGCGGCGTGCCACTCATCCTCGTCGTCGTCGACCTGGTGCAGTCGCCTGTAGTGAGGAACCAAGCATCGAGTCCGTGACCCCACGGTGCGAAACTGCTCCACTGTTATTCGCAGCGGCCGGCTTCACCAGGGGCTTGTGCGCTCGCGATCAAGGCGGCGCCCGGACACTCCGAAAGGTTTGCATGGGGAACGACAAGATCGGCTGGAACCAGCTGCCGCCTACGCCCCCGCTCGGCGCGCCCGGCGCGGGGCCGCCGCCCGGGTTCGCATCGCCTCCGATGGCGCCGTTCGGCCCGCGGTCGTCGGGCCCTCGGGCCAAGCCGGCATTCGTGTGGAATCAGCCGCAGGTCGGGCCGGTGGGCCGAGTCATCGGGACCGTGTACACCGCGCTTCACCTGCTCGCGATTCTGGCCATGGGCGCCGCCATCGCTTACGGCCTGTCGCGACCCGGAGCGCGCGTCGACGAGCGGGCGCTGCCCTTCCTCGCCGTGGGCTTCCTCGTCTGGTGCCTCTCGTTCACCGTGTCGTACGCACTCATGCGGGGCCGCAGCTGGGCGCGGACGACGATGATCGTCCTCCTTGCGTTCAGCGTCGCGAACTCATGGATCGTGCAGGAGCAGCTGCGCCTGTCCATCGGCATTGGGCTCCTGGCACTGCTGCTCGTCGACTGGGCGTTCCACCGCAAGGGCTAGAGCCCCCGAGCACGCGACATGAAACGTGTTCTACTCTCCGGCGCATGACCGAAGTGCTCAAGGACCTCAGCACGAAGCACTGCACCGTCGAACGTGACGGCCCCGTCGTCATCTTCACGATGAACCGGCCCGAGAAGAAGAACGCGTTGAGCGGCGACATGCTCGCGGGCTTGGTGCTCGGGTACGAGTACGTCGACGAGAACCCCGACATTCGCTGCGCGATCCTCACCGGCGCGGGGGGCAACTTCTCGTCGGGCGCCGACCTCGTCGCGATGGGCCAGCAGTCCGACGACCCGAAAACGCAGGCGGTGATGGCGCGCGGCAACAACCCGCACTGGAAAGCGCTGCTGCGTGACTACCGCCTCAGTAAGCCGCTCATCGCGGCGGTCGAGGGGTACGCGGTCGCGGGCGGTACCGAGATTTTGCAGGGCACCGACATTCGTGTCGCGGGCGAGAGCGCGATCTTCGGAGTGTGGGAAGCCAAGCGCGGGCTGTTCCCGCTCGGCGGTTCGGCGTGCCGGCTCCCACGCCAGATGCCGTACACACTCGCGATGGACATCTTGTTGCGCTGCCCGCCGGTCCCGGCCCCGCAGGCGCTCGAGTGGGGTCTGATCGGCCACGTCGTACCCGACGGGCAGGCCCTCACCCGCGCCCGTGAACTCGCGCAGGAAGTCGCGCAGAACGCGCCGCTGTCGATGATGGCAATCCTTCGGACATGGCGCGAGACCGAACACATGAACGACGCCGAGGCGATGGCGTACCAGGACCCGATCGGTTGGGAAGTGTTCGCGAGCGAAGACGCGCAAGAGGGACCGAAAGCGTTCGCCGAGAAACGCGCACCCGAATACAAGGGACGGTAACGATGAGCAGCCAGGCGCAAGCCGCATGAGTGAGGCTGCGCCCGGTCTCCCCGACTCGGAGGCGTTCGCCACCGACGAGCGCGCGCAACTTGCGGCCGCCGTCCGAAAACTGATCGACGCGACCATGACGACCGAGGACGCGGATGCCGAGACGTTGCTCGACATCGCGCGCGCGACCGAGCAGCTCGCGTTCCGGCTCGGCGGGAGCCGCGACGAAGGCCCCGGATACCGCCCGCGCAGTCACGGCGACTACCTGCCCCGATCCCCGATCGTCGGCGAAGCGAGCCCGTTGTCGCCGCGCATCGACTGGCGCCAGGTCGACGCGAACGACGGGTCTCTGGGCATCGAAGCCAACGGCACGTTCGGCGCCGCGTACGAGGGACCGCCCGGTTTCGTCCACGGCGGATGGGTTGCGTGTGCGTTCGACGAAATGCTCGGTATCGCGAACATCGCGGCCGGGCACCCGGGCATGACCGCCCGACTGACGGTGAACTACCGGAAACCGACTCCGTTGTTCCGCGAGTTGACCTTCAAGGCCCGGGTCGACCGGATCGAGGGGCGGCGCATCATCTCGAGTTCTGAGGTCTACGACGGCGAGACGCTCACCGCCGAGGCCGAGGGCCTGTTCGTACAGCCCCGGCCCGAACTGGCCGAGCAGTATTTCGGCCCCCGCCCGGACTGACCGGTTTGCAGGAAAGTGGCCGCTCAGGGGCCACTTTCCTGCAATCTCGAAACCGCGGGTGAAGTCATCGGCGCCAAATGCCGATCACTTCACCGGTGAATCGCTGCCCCGCGTGTGAATACCTCGTGCCGCCCGCCTGGGACATGTGCAAGCGCTGCGGCGCGGCCCTCAAGGCGCCGGTCGGCGCGGGCGTCGCCGCCGCGCCGGTCCACGCGTACGCGCACTCGCAACCCGGACCGGCGCCGGGGGCGCCCATCTACACCGACGGCGATCTACTGCCTGGGCGCGGCGGTCAGATAACTCCTCCACCAGTGCCGGCCAGCACCGACTTCGACCTGCTCCCGATGGGCGCACCGCGCCACACCGCTTCGCCGAGGGCGGCGCGCGCCGATCGATCGACGCCGCGCCTGAGCAGCGGCACCGTGATGACGGTGTTGGCCGTCGTCGCGCTCGGAATCGGCGGCTGGATGTTCTGGCCGTCGGGCAGCGACACCGCCGGCGACACCGCGGCCGACGCGGACATGGAGATCCTGCCGTCGATTGCCGACGGACAGACTGACCCCCCCGGGGCCGCGTACCAAGTCGAGGCCGAGGCGCAAGCGCGCCAGGCGTCGATGATGGTTGTTCAGGCGTACGCGGAGATGGGCGACCCGAGCGCGGTCACGCTCGCGTTCATGGCGCAGTACGACCCGTCGTTGCAGTACGTCGACGGCGCGCAACCCTCGACAGACTCGCAGGTGGTCTCGATGCGCTCGACCGCGACCGACGCGACACTCGCCGTCGCGGGCCAAGGCGACGTCTGTGCGTTCGCACGGGTCGACGCACAGATGAACATCGGCTTCGTCTCGGCCAAGACCTCTTCGTGCTCCGCCGACAATGCGCCCGGCGAGGGTTGGTCGGGAACCGGCGCCGTGACGGGCGGCGGCGGGTTGGGTGGCACCGGACTCGATCCCGGTCTCATCGAAGAGCCGTTCACCGACCCGAACCTCGTCACCTCGTAACCGCGTAGCATCCGGCTCGTGGGACTCCCCGAGCACGGCATGGCCGCCGACGACGTGATCGCTGCCCTCGCGGCCAAGCGGGGACGCGACGCCCGCTGGCGCGACGGCCGCACGTTCGGGTTGGTCTTCGACGGCGGACCGGGCGTCCACGACGTCGCGGAACGCGCCGCCGAACTGTTCCTGCACGAGAACGCGCTGAACACCGCCGCGTTCCCGAGTTTGGCCGAGATCCAGTCCGAGGTAGTGGGCGCGTGCGCCGACCTGTTCCACGCGCCGGAGGGCGCGGCCGGGTTCATGACCTCGGGCGGCACCGAGAGCATCCTCCTCGCGGTGAAGGCGGCGCGGGAGCGAGGGCGCGCCGAACGCGGCGTGACCGAACCCGAGATGGTGCTGCCCGAAAGCGCGCACGCCGCGTTCCACAAGGCCGCGTCGTACTTCGGCGTGCCGGCCCGCAAGGTCGCGGTGCGGCCCGACTGGCGCGCCGATGTCGACGCCATGGCCGCCGCGGTCACCGACAACACGGTGCTCGTCGTCGGTTCCGCGCCGCAGTATCCGCAAGGGGTCATCGACCCGATCCCCGAGATCGCCGAGTTGGCGGCGACCGTCGGCGCGTCGATGCACGTCGACGCGTGCATGGGCGGGTTCGTGCTCCCGTTCATGGAACTGAACGGCGAAACGGTCGCACCCTGGGACTTTCGCGTCGACGGCGTCACGACCCTCTCGGCCGACATCCACAAACTCGGGTACGCACCCAAGGGCGCGTCGGTGCTCATGCACCGCACCAAGGAACTGCGCCGGTACCAGACGTTCGTGTTCGACGACTGGCTCGGCGGCATGTACGCGTCGCCCAACATGCAGGGCACGCGGTCGTCGCTGCCGATGGCGACGGCGTGGGCGGTCATGCACCACCTCGGCATCAACGGCTACCGCGAGCGCGTTGCGGCCACGATCGACGCGGCTCGCCGCATCGGCGCGGGCGTCCGCGCGATCGACGGACTCACCGTGCTCGGCGAACCCGATGCGCACTGCCTCGCGATCGGCAGCGCCGGCACCGACGTCTACGCGGTCGGCGACGCGCTGCTGCAACGCGAATGGCTGGTCGACCGCCAGGGCCCGCCCGACTCGCTGCACATGACCGTCAGCGCAGGCAACGTCCCGGTCGTCGACGAGTTCCTGGCCGACCTGCGCGCGAGCGTCGGCGAGGTCGCCGGCACCCACACCGACGATCGCAGCACCAACTACGCGACGCTCGAGTAGCCCAACGTCGGGGCAAACCTGCAACGCGTTCTAGCGCTGGAGTACCGTTCGGCCGTGGCGGTGACCGGCGCGCAAGGCGTGTCCCGACGGCGAGGCACGAGAGCGGCCGAAACCGAAGCGCGCAAGCGCCGGCTGCTCGACGCGGCCACCGCGCTCGCCGCCGACGGCGGCTACGACGCGGTGCAGATGCGCGACGTCGCAGCCCGCGCCGAGGTCGCGCTCGGCACCCTGTACCGGCACTACTCGTCGAAAGACCAGTTGCTCCTCGCCGCGCTCGCCCACCAGGCGGCAACGCTGCGCGAACGGCTCGACCAGCGCCCGGCGCGAGGCGAGACCCCGGCCGAACGGGTCGCCGATGTGTTGCGGCGCGCGTCACGCGCCCTCGAACGCCAGCCCCGCGTCATGCGGGCCATGCTCACGGCGATGTCGGCCGGTGACGACACCACGGCCTCGGCAAAACTCGACATCAACACGACGTTGCGCTCGATCATCTCCGATGCCGTCGACGGCGAGCGGGTCGACAACCTCGACGACGTCGTCAAGGTGCTCGGCGCGGTGTGGTTCGCGGAGTTGACGTTCTGGAGTGGTGGCTTCTCCGACGCGACGTCGATGAGCGATTCCCTCGCCCGCGCCGCGCGCTTGCTACTCCCGTAGCGCGTCAGCCACCTGGGCGATCAGTTCGGCGTTCTGCGGGTCGTGCGAATCGAGCGGGCCAAGGACAGCCCAGGCCGCACCGGCGACGCGATACGCCCGCAGCGCGTCGGCAACCGTGTCGGGTGAGCCGACGATGACGTCCTTCGACGCGTTGCGCGCGTTCGCCTTCTGCTGCGCTTCGGCGTCGGTAGAGGCAAGGACGACGAGACCACCCCACGTGAGTTCGGCGGCGGGTGCGATCGCGTGCACGAGCGCGGCCTCCTCCGCGAAGCGTTCGGCGTCGCGGCCCCAGCTATTCCACGCGTCGGCCAGCGCGACGATTTCGCGCACTTGGGCCGCGTGGCCGCCGACCCACACCGGATAGCCGCGGCCGCGCGTCGCGCGCACCGCGTCGTGCAACGCTTCGATCCGCGTCGCCATCGTGGCGAACCCGAGTCCGAACGCCTCGTTCTCCTGCCGGCTCTCCTTGTCGCCGCTCCCGATGCCCGCGATGAGCCGACCGCCACTCACGCGCTGCGCAGTGGCGAACCCGTGGGCGAGGACCGCGGGTGGGCGCAACGTTGCGCGCGCGACCAGCGTCCCGATCGCGACCCGGCGCGTCTCCGCGGCAACCGCGCCCAGCAGCGCCAGACACTCGAGTGCCGGGCGGCGCGGCGGCGGCCGATCCCGCCACAAGTGGTCGTACACGAACACCCCGTCGATGCCGGCCGCGTCGGCTGCCCGCGCCACCGCGAGCGGAACCTCCGGGTCGTCGACGAACGACGGAAGCGTGAGCCCGAGCCTCACCCGGCCGTCCGCGCGAGCACCGCGGCGCCGACCGCGCCCGCCTTCTCGCCCAACCGGGCCGGAACGATCGGGATCTCGGGCCGGTGGTCGGCCCCTTCGAGGTGGGCCTCGAACGCGGCCACGAGCGGCTCGAACAGCAACGGCCCGAGTTCGACGACGCCGCCCGAGATCACGAACCGTTCGGGGTCGAACACGTTGGCGAGGTTCACGAGTCCGAGCGCGACGTTGTCGGCGTACCGAGCGAGCAATTCCCGTGCCTCGCCGTCGCCCCGGGCCGCGGCGAGCCCGACTTCTTCGCCGCTCACGTCGTCGAGGTGTCCGTTCGCGGCCGCGAGGATCGCGGCACCCTCGCCCGCCTCGACCAGTTCGCGGGCCATACGTCCGAGCGCGGTGCCCGACGCGATCGCTTCCCAGTGGCCGCGTTCACCACACGCGCAGAGCGCGCCGTCGCGGTCGACGGTGATGTGGCCGATCTCGGCGGCGAACCCGTGCGCGCCGCGGAAAATGGAACCGTCGAGAATGATGCCGCCGCCGATGCCGGTCCCGAGCGTGACCATGATCGCGAGCCGGGCACCGATCGCGGCGCCGTAGGTCACCTCGCCGAGCGCGGCGACGTTGGCGTCGTTGTCGACGACCACGGCGCGCCCGGTCGCTTCCGCCAGTGCCAGTTGGAGCGGCGCGTCGCGCACTCCCGGAATATTGGGTGCGTACGTCAGGCGCCCATGCAGGTCGACGAGTCCGGCCGCGCCGACACCGACCGCCGCGCCCGGCGGCGCGAGATCGGCGACGAGCGCCGCGCACGCCGCGACGAGGCCTTCGAGCCCGTCGACGGGCGACGGGCGCCGTTCCTCGGCCGTGATCGTGCCCGCGGCGTCGACGACGACGCCGAGCACCTTGGTGCCGCCGATGTCGAGCCCGACCGTCGGGCCCGGCTCACTCGACATCGAACTTGCGGACCCTCGGTTCGTCCGACGGCGGCGACTTGTCCAGCTGGTCCTCGACCAAGCCGTCGGCCGCGTCGAGCACACCCCGCGCCGCCTTCAGCAGCTCGCGTGCGGCCTTCCAGAAATGCTCGATCGGATCGTTCGACGGTTGGGACATGTTCATGCGGCTACGGCCTCCGGCGCTCGATCGCCCGTGCGAAGCTTCGTGACAATCCGCGCCTGCGGTCTGCGCCTCACGAAAATTCGACCTCCAGGCGGTCGCCTTCGAGGTGGGCGCGCACGACGTCGCGCCGCACCAGGCTGTCGGGCAGCACCAGCGCGCGGCGCAACGACCCGATCGTCACGAGTAGTTCCTGCTCGGTGCGCCCGAGGTCGATCTCGCCGCGCGTCACGCCGGGCAGGTGCAGTGACAGGGTGATGCGGTCGCCCTCGGCCTCGACGCGCATGGGCTCGACGTTCGACAGGCGCTCCGTCGCGCCGACATCGCCGTACAACTTCGTCGCGAAACTCGCGAGTTCGTCGTACCCGACCATCTCGTGGTCGGCCAGTTCGGCGCGCAGGATCGGGAGCGGCGCGAACGCGTCGACGATGACTTCGAGATGCGCCTTCTGCGCGGTCTTCCACTGCGCAAACCAGGGGTCGTCGACTGCCGCGGGCAACACCCGGTTCGCGACGACCGCGTCGACGTGATACCCGAACAGTGACAGGTACGTGTAGGTGCGTCGGGCTTCCGCGATGACCATGCGTTCAGGGTTCACCACGAGTCGCGCGCTCGTGATCGACCCGTCGGTCAGCAGCTCGCGCACACCGTCGAGCCGGTCGTAGAACCGGCGCACGGCACCGAACACCGCGTCGCCCGCGATGGGCAGGTTCGTCATGCGGTGCAACACCGGACGCGCGACGCGCGTGAGGCGCCGCTGCGTCTCGAAGACGCGCTCCATGTACCAGCCGAGCACGTCGGGGAGCGACAGCAACCGGATGGTTTCGGCGGTCGGCGCGCAGTCGACGACGACGACGTCGTACTCGCCCGAGGTGGCGACCTGCTTGATGTCGGCGAGCGCGAACACCTCGTCGAGCCCGGGGATCACCGCCAGTTCCTGCGCCTCGACCGCACTCGCGCCGGCCCAGTCGAGGACGTCGACGATGTAGGTGCGGATGTCGTCCCAGGCCTGTTCGAAGCGCACCCGGGCGTTGAGCTGCTGCCCCGACAGGCAGGCCCCGATAGCCATCGGCTCGTCCCCGAGCGGCGTGTCGAAGGCGTCGGCCAGCGAGTGGGCCGGGTCCGTGGAGAGGACAAGCGTGCGCAGCCCGGACTCGGCGGCCGCCACTGCCGTCGCGGCCGCGACCGTGGTCTTGCCGACCCCGCCCTTGCCCGTGAACAACAGGATGCGCATCGGCGGGGAGGGTAGTTCGCCATCGACGGTTTCCGGCATGCGTAAGGGGGGGAAGTGCATGCCGGAGCACCGTCGAGGCGTTGCCGCCACAGGTTCCCCTCACCCGAGCCGCCTGACTGGCTCCGCAGTGAGGGGGGACGAGCTCTGTGGTCGACCGCACACCCGTCGGGACTTGCGCCCCGGCGGATCGCCCTCCGCGCGGCCGACCACGTCGCTCATTGACGTGACGGCGCGGATCCGCGATGCGGAGTAGCACGTCGAACTGTAGGGAGACCCGCCAACAGTGGGGGCCTCGCGGCCGGAGCCGTCTGCCCTCTGTCTCCCACAATCCCGACGTTGCTACCGGCGCCCCCCGACGCCGCGCCCTCTCAAGGCAGTCAAACCGGAACCGGCCCGCGGATCAATCGGGCGGCAGTCCCTTACTTCCCGGCCCCGCGGCCCTCGAAACCGACCCGAAAGGAAGAGGCGATCTCTACCCGGGGGCAGAGGCGGACTACGAGAGAGATAGCTCGTCGACGCGCACCGCGGGCAGTGAACGACGGCTCACGCGACCGCTTCCACCTGCTTCTTCAGCTCCTTCAGCGCGCTGCCCATGATCAGGGAGGCGGCCCGCCGTTTCAGCAGACCGGGCAACGGCATCGCGACCTCAACTGCCAATTCATAGTGGACGCGGGTCGAGGTGGGGGTTTCGGCTTCGAAGCGATACGAGCCGTCGAGGCGCTTCAACATGTCGCCTTCGACGAATGTCCACGAGAACGCGTCGGGAGCTTCGGCGTAGTCGTAGGCCAAGACGTAGCGCACGCTCTTGCCCAGCGCCGCGGCGCGGTACTCCACCCTGCTCCCCCGGCCTTCGGCGTCGTACTCGAGCACCTTGGCTTCGCGGACGTCGCGTGCCCACTCCGGATACGACTCGAAGTCGATCGCGACGTCGAAGCACCGATCGGCGGGCGCGTCGACCCGTATGCGATCGCTCGCAGAATCGGTCATCGCCGTTCTCCTCTCGCCGGAGCTCGTGTCGTACGGGGCCGGGGACAGAAGGTTCCGTGCCGGGCGCCCCACACTCCCACCAGGCCCATGGGAAGCATAGGGACGAGCACCACGTACGGGTCGACGAACATCAGGGCCAGCGCGATCGCGATCGACGCGGCGGCCGCGCCGAGCAGATGCCGGCGGACTTCACGCGGTGCCGTCCCGGCGAGGAAGAAGAGCCCGCCGATCGTGACGTTGTCGCCCCGACCGCTGCGGACCACGCCGAGCCCGAACGCATACGCCCACACCGGCAGGGAGATCAGGAACTCGGCCAAGCAGACGGCGACGGTGACGCCGTGGAACACGTCGATCCCGACGGTTTCGAGTCCGGCCGGGACCGCGAACGCACCCACGGAGATCCACGACGCGAGAATGATCGACCGGCCGGTCACGGCCCGAGGCCCGTCATGACGCAAGAGTAGGTCCCGTCATGACAGCAGGGTAGGTAGGGAGTCGAGGTCGCCGCGACTCAGCGGCACGAGCGGCGCCACGAGCGTGTCGTACGAGAACTGTTCGACCGCGCGCCGCCGGGCGCCGGCGCCCATGCGCTGACGCAGGCCGTCGTCGGCGAGGATCTTCTCGAGCGCGGCCCGGATGGCCGCGTGGTCCTTGGGTTCGACGACGTATCCGGTCTCGCCGTCCTCGACGGCTTCGTGGGCGCCGCCGCTGCGGCCCGCGACCGCCGGTACGCCACACGCGGCCGCTTCGAGAAACACGATGCCGAAGCCTTCGGCCTCGCGGCCGCCCCACCGATCGCGGCACAACATGACGAACACGTCCGCGCACGCGTACAGCGCGGGCAGGTCGGCGTCGGGCACCCGCCCGAGAAACGCGGCCCGCCCCGCAGCTTTGCCTTCGAGGCGTTTGCGATCGCGGCCCGCGCCCGCGATGGCGAGTTGCACATCGGGCGGCATCGTCTGCACGACGTCGATGAGCGTGTCGAAACCCTTGCGCGGGACCAGGCGCGACACGCCGAGCACGAGCGGCCGGTCGGGATCGAGCCCGTATTGCGCGCGTGTCGCAGCGCGTGTCTCGGCGTCGACCGGTTGGAACCGCGCACCGTCGACACCGGGCGGGACGACGAGTCCGCGCAACGGCCCACCCGCGGCTTGGACGGCTTCGCACGCGGGATAGGTCCCGGCCGCGACTACTCCGGCGGCGTTGCGCAACACGCGCCCCGCGATCGGACGCGTCAGTGGGTTGCGGCCGTAGCCGGTGATCTCGGCGCCGTGCGCGATGACGACGTACGGAGCCGACGTCAGCTTCGGTCCGATGCGCCCGAGCGGGATCATCGGGTCGAGAAAGATGACGTCGGCGCCGATTTCGCGTGCGAGCGCGTCGATGCGCTTGCGCAGCGACGGCGTACCGAGCAGCACACGTTCGCGCGTGCGCTCGATGCGGAACGCCTGCTGCGCGTCCCACGCGGCCGCGCCGTCGAACGGCGTCGTGAGCACCGTGGTTTCGTCGGGGGGGAGCCGGCGCCACAGTTCGTACAGGTACGACTGGATGCCACCGTGCTTCGGCGGGAAGTCGTTGGTGACGAGCAGCGAACCCATGTCGGGCGGATGCTAGGAGCGGCGGCGGCGCAGCACGAGCACGCCGAGCGCGGCGGTGACTGATCCGGTCGCGAATGCGCCGCGGATGCCCGTGGCTGCGGCCACTCCCCCGCACAGCGGGGTGCCCACGCCCTGGGACAGGTCGAAGAACGCCGAGAACGTGCCGAGAACGGCGGCGCGTTCCGAGTCGGGTACCCCGTCGAACGCGAGCAGCAACAGCGCCGGATACATGAGCGACATGCCCGCGGCGAGAACCACCGTACCGACCACGACCCCGACCACGCTGTCCCACGCGGCGATCACGCCGACCCCGGTTCCCGAGAGCACGAGCGCGCCCGTCGCCGCGGTCCGGCCACCGAGCCGGTCCGGGAGCCGCGCACCGAGAACGCGCACCGCGAGGATCAGCACGCCGTAGAGCAGGAAGATCGGACCCGCGTCCAGGCCGAGATCCTCGGCGTACAAGGGCAGAAACGCGCTGAACCCGGCCAGCGGGATGAGCCCGAGGAGTAACACGGTGCCGGGCAAGAGCGCGTTGCGGTTGATGAGACTGATGTGTTCCTCGGACTTGGGCGGGCGGCCCGCGTCCGATGTCGCCAACCCGAGCAGTGCGGCGACGAGCGCGAGCCCGGCTGCGACGAGCCACGCCGCCGTGTAGCGGTCGTCACCGGCGACGAACTCGCCGAGCGCGGGACCGAACGCGAGCCCGCCGTACACGGCCACCGACCAGTAGCTCACGGCTTCCCCGCGTCGGTCGATCGGGGCGAGGTCGGTGATCATCGTCGCCGCGCCGACGAAGAACGCCGCCTCGCCGATACCCGCGATCGCGCGCATGACAGCGAGCCACCAGAGTTCGGGCACGATCCCGTAGCACGCGGTCGCGGCCGCGACGATGAGCGAACCGCCGATGATGAGCACCCGTCTCCCGGAGCGGTCGCCGATGCGGCCCGAGTACGGCCGCAGGACGAGCGCGCCGATCGCGAATGAGCCCACCGCGACCCCGACCGCGATGCTGCCGCCACCCAGCTCGTCCTCGACGTAGTGCGGGATGACCGGTGTCAACATCGCGAGCCCGAGGAAGTAGAAGAGCCCGCTCGTCACGACGATCGCGAACCGCGCCGTGATCAGGCGTTCCGGCGCGGGCATCGTCATGAAGCGGGGATGCTACGAGAGATGCCGCCCGAGGCTCTCGGCGTGCCGGTGCAGCCACGCGGTCTCCTCGGCGACCCACACAACGGCCGACTCGGTCTCGGCGGGCGTGCGCTTGCAGTCGGTGCGCCGGGCGGTTTCCAGTATGAGCGCCGCGGTCTCCGTCTGGCGCCGGACGATCGCGTCGAGCAGTTCGGTGCGGCGGTCGAACCAGTACGCGTCGCAGATGAGCCGCAAGCGCCGCGCCTGTTCGTCGATGCCGAGGCCGTTCGAGTCGTGCCCATTGAGCACGAACAGCCAGCCGAAGTACGCGACATCGTCGATGCGCTCGCCCGGATACGCGTTGTCGAAGTCAAACAATCCAGTGGGGATACCGGCATTCCACGCCAAGTTTCCCGGGGTCGGATCGCCGTGGCACACGATCTCATGGTTCGCCCGACCGGGTGCGCTCGCCGACGCGTCGTGATACCGGCGCAGCAGCTTCGCCGCCGCGACAACCTGCCCCTCCGACCACGCGCTCGGGTCAGGGTCTTCGGGGACCCAGCCCTCGACGAAGGTCAGGATCTCGCGACCGCGGTCGTCGACGCCGAAGAACCGCGGTGCTTCGGTGAACCCGACCGCTTCGAGGTGTTCGAGCAACGCATGCACGAACGCGGCGTTCTCACACTGCGGCCGCCGCACCGTGTCACCCACGCGCACGACCCCATGGGTCATCGCACCGCCGGGAAGCGGGACCTCCGGTTCGGTCGCCACGCGCGTCCTCAGCGGTTGGCGTCGTTGCCGAGCCAGGTGCCGACGACGGTGGCCATGAACTCGGGTTGGCGGCGGTAGCCGAGCGATTCGTACAGGGCTTGGGCGTCGTCGGTTTGGAGGCCGATGTGCTGGCCCGGCACGCTCACTTCGAGCGCGCTGATCATGGCGGTCGCGATGCCCTGACGCCGGTACGCGGTCAGCGTCCACACGTCGACCAGATACGCGTTGCACACGCCGTCCGACAACAACCGCGCCATGCCGACGACGCGATTTCCGTCGCGTGCAATCGCGACGTGTTGCGAGTTCTCGAACGAGCGGCGGAGCGCCTCGGCCGTGCGACCGTTGTCGAACTGGTCCGCGGTCAGGTCGGCCTTGGCCTCCGCCCAGTCGATATCGGGCATGAGCGCCGCTTCGATGCGCACCGTCATGTCGTCACCCTTCGTTGGCACGGGCGAGCGCGTCGGCCCACGGCGCCCGTTCGCTGATCATCCGCCGGTACTGCATGACCTGGCGCGGACGGTTGAACCCGAGCGCGCCGACGAGCCGTCCGGCGCGGCCGAACAAGGCGACGAACTGCCGCTCGGCGAGCGTGCCGTGCGCGACGTGCATCTCGGCTTCGGTCGACACCCACCCGACAGTCTGGATCTTGCGGTCGTACTGGTCGGACCATACGAACGGGACCGGCGCGAACGGGGTGCCGCCCGCGTCACCCGCGAGCAGCGTGAGCGCGGCGTGCACACCTTGTTCGGTTGCGTTCGTCCAGTGCTCCAACCGCATGAGCTCGCCGTCGAACAACGAGTTGGGCCAGCGGGCAACGTCGCCCGCGGCGACGACGCCGGGCGCGGCCAGACACGTCTCGTCGCACACGACGCCGTTGTCGATTGTCAGACCGGAACCTTCGAGCCACGCGGTCTCGGGCACGACGCCGACACCGACGACGACCAGATCGGCGGCGATGATGGTGCCGTCGGCGAGGCGCACCTGCTCGCACCGACCTGCACCGTCGATGCTCTCGACGCCGGCGCCGAGGCGCAGGTCGACGCCGTGGTCGCGGTGCACCCCTGCGATCACCGCGCCCAGTTCGGGTCCGAGGCCGCGTACCATCGGCTGCGGCAACGCTTCCAGCAACGTGACGTCGAGGCCGCGCCCGCGACACGTCGCCGCGACCTCCGCACCGATGAACCCGGCGCCGACCACGACGACGTTCGGCCGCGCGTTGAGCATCGTCCGGATTGCGAGCGCGTCGTCGAGCGTGCGCAGCGTGAAGACGCCCGGGAGGTCGGGTTGATTC
>Ga0163150_10003936_pt1 | contig 20296 bp, 14 predicted proteins | sample OliLakLV19P2IB_FD_148628 | JGI IMG/M metagenome (GOLD analysis project Ga0163150, IMG submission 148628) | Freshwater microbial mat bacterial communities from Lake Vanda, McMurdo Dry Valleys, Antarctica - Oligotrophic Lake LV.19.P2.IB | ecosystem: Environmental > Aquatic > Freshwater > Lake >...
GCCATACAAAGAAGCTGCCAACCGTCTCGCCGGTCTCGACCCTAAGAAGCCCAACCCTGGTGCCGACGGCTTCCCGGGCGCTTTCGTGGTCTTGGGCGATGGTCCTGGCCGCACGGGCGCGAAGGCCTTCGCCAGCACCTATTACGGAGAGGTCGCACCGCGGATTGGCGTTGCCTATGCAGCCAGCGAGAAGCTGGTCATTCGGGGCGGTTATGGCATCAACTATGCGCCGCCGCTCAACGATGGTTTCAACTTCCCCTATTTCAGCGGCTTTGACGGTTCCAATCCGATCAACCAACGAACCGGAAGATTTCGTGAAGATGCCAGCTACCACTGGGACGGCACCTATCCAGCCTTTACCAAAGTGCTTCCCAACACCGATCCGGCTTTGCTGAATAACGACAGCATCGGCTACTACAATCCCGAAACTCAGAAATTCCCCATGGTTCACAACTGGAATGTGGGTGTCCAGTTCGAGCTTCCATCGAAAACGAGAATTGAAGCCAACTACATCGGGAACAAATCGAGACGTTTGAATACTCAATACAACGACTATCAAAACCAGGTGGATTCCAAATTCCTCTCGCTGGGCGATAAGCTGCTGGATGACATTAGTGATCATCCCGAAATTAAGAAGCCTTATCCCAGTTTTGAAGGCAGCGTCGGCCAGGCCCTGCGGCCCTTCCCACAGTATCAAGGGATCTCCACCCATCGAACCAACCGCGGAAGAGGGGACTATCACGCACTGCAAGTGACAGGGACTCGGCGCAGCAACAATTTGAGCTATCTGGCTGCCTACACCTGGTCTCGGGCACGGTCGGACTCTGACTCCGCCATCGGTGGTGGCACCTACACCGGAGGCTACGGACAGGACTTTTACAATCTGAAGGCGGACTTCGGCGTGACGACCTTTCACCGCCCCCACGATTTGAAGCTGACGTGGATCTACGAGTTTCCTTTCGGACCGAGTCAGAGATGGGCCAAGAGTGGTGCGTTAAGCCGGATTCTCGGGGGCTGGACCATGAGTGGCATTCAACGGTACACCTCTGGATCTCCGTTGCACATCAGCGCCGACGCTTATGACACTTCAGGCTTGTTCAACCCAGGATTCTACGCAGACATCAAGCTTCCCAAAGATCAGTGGGTGATTGGAAGCAAACCGTCGGATCCCGACGCTGACGCGGGGACTCCTTATCTAAACCCGGCTGCCTTTGGCCCGCCCCCTTCGACATCGAGCGGAGCCCTTCCCACCCGTTTCGGAACTGCCGGGAGATTCGTGGACGGCTTAAGAGGCTTTGCCACCTGGAGTGAGGACTTCTCGCTACTCAAGAAGACTGATTTGAAATTCCGCGAGGGTGCCTTCTTTGAAATCCGTATGGATGCATCCAACATATTCAACCGGACGGGCATTAACGATCCAAGCACAGACGCCAGTGATCCTTCGTCGTTCGGAAGAGTCTACGGAAAGTATGGAGGAGGCCGAACGATTCAGGTGGGCGCGCGGATCAGTTTCTAGCACGATTGGTCCCTTTTCTGATCAACCGAAGGCCTCGGAAGCGCTTGCTTCCGAGGCCTTTTTTCTTTGCAATTGGTCTCGCTTTGGCAGAAGATCTCCCACACTGACCCTAAAGGCAGGTGTGTGATCTCTTTCGGCACGCGGCACCAAAATCGGTGCGGTCGTCAAGGCAGAACGCCCCCGAAACTGACACTGGCTGGTTCCGCAACTGTAGAAGCTCGGAGGTGTGTCATGAAGAGATTCGGAGTCCCCGCAATCGCGCTGTGTTTCTTAGGGGGAATTCTCTGGGCTGCAGATTTCTGGGAAAACGCTGAGTACACTTCCTGGGCGAAGAAGGATTGCGAGCAAATGCTCTCAAAATCGCCTTGGGCCTTCCAGTACACTCATACCAACTTCTACAGGCCTGCGACAAACATCTCGGCGGGGCCCGGCACAACCACGGAAGGTGAAACGAATGCCAGCTTGGAACCACAGAGTAGCGAGCGCGAGTCTCGTATCACCTTCCAGTTTATGCTCCTTTCGGCCAAGCCGATTCGAATGGCCAGTGCGCAGCTCGGTTTAATTCAGTCACCCCAGCTGAAGGCTCAGGCTGAACAGTCTGTAAATCAGCCCGTCGGCAATGAGATTTTGGTCCAGGTGCAGTACGCTTCACGCCCGCCTGGGATCTCCGCGATTCACGACATCCAGAACTACTTCCGAAGGGCCACGATCACCGACTTCCAGGGCAACACTCTCCTGACGAGTTCGGAGCGAAAGGATCCCATTCACCTCTCGCGTTACGAGTCTCCCACCGAAAAGAACCCGTTCGGGCTTTTCGTGTTCCCTCGCTTTGACCCGAGCGGCAAGCCATACTTCACGGGCAAGGAAAAGAGCATTACACTTCGCAGTGATTTGAAGATCCCCATCGCGCAGCGCGGAGGACGTGAGAGTTACTCCATCTTCATCAAGATGGAACCGAAGAAGATGATGTTGCGCGATGAGTTTTACATGTAGATCGCATGGCAGCGTTTCTAGTCAAGGATGCGTTCGGGGACTTTGCCCAGAAGTGGTGCCCCTGTGGGCAGCATCGTAGGGTGCATTCCGTTTGCTGGAACGCACCTTGAGATTGTACATATGGAGTGCTGCGACGTGTCAGACGTGTCGCCGCTTTCCCAACGCGACGCGTCGCGCTTGACAAAGCGCCGACGCACCGGCGCACTCCAAGGGGCCAAGGCGAAGGTGCTCTGTGCGTCGAAAAGGCACGCCGCCCCCCTACTCTTGCTCGGCATCGCGGCAGGGACATCGAGCATACTCAAAAGCAAGAAAAAGAAACAAAGGGGTTGACTCACTTTTCGAATCGTAATAAGTTCCTGCCATTGCATTCAATGTTCTTGATTTCAGGCTTCGAAAAAACGCGCCGCTTCACGTCAGGCCAGTCTTGGCGAAAACTCGGATCTGCCATCTAGTTTTTCGGAGTTTTTTGTGAGCAGATAGGAGATCCGGTCCATGGTTTCTTGTGGCTGTATTCTCGAAGTTCATGATTACCAAAGGCTTGTGGCGATAGGTTGTTTTTTTCTATTGGTGATGAATTTGCCTCATGATCCTTATTCCGTTTTCATTGCCAGGGTTTGAGTACAGATTTCCTCCAAAAATATTGCAAAGCAATTTCAGTTTAGCCTTGAAGACATTGAGTAAGAAACAGAAAGGAGTTGCACGATGATGAAGTCGATGATGAAAACCGTTTCGATTCTCCTGATTCTGGTGCTAGCTGCGGCGGTGGAACCTCTTCTCGCACAGAGTGGTCGCGGCGCGATAACAGGCGTCGTCCAGGATGCCACTGGCGCTTTAGTGCCCGGTGCCGACGTGGTCATTGTCAACAAGGCCAGCGGAGTGGAAACCAGAGCTACCACCACTTCTACTGGTGTCTACCGCGCGCCTTATCTTGAGCCAGGCACGTATCAGGTGTCGGCCAGTCTGAAGGGATTCAAAACAGCCGTTCGAGACAATGTGCCAGTGTTCCTGACACAGACCGTGACTCTCGACTTCACGCTGGAGGTTGGTGAAGTCACAGACACGGTGACCGTATCGGCTGAAGCTCCTCTTCTGGAGTCGTCAACGGCAGAAATTGGGATCAACGCCACCGAAAAGGAATATCACACCTGGCCGATTCTGGTGGGCGATGGCACGCGCCAGCTTCAGTCGTTTGTGTTTCGCGCGCTTCCAGGCACTTCAGGCAGCGAGTTTGAAGGAACCATCAACGGCGGACAGGCCTACAGCCACGAGATTCTGATTGATGGTATTTCGATTGGGCGCTTCGATTTGAACGGAGGCAGTAACAACGAATTTACTCCTACGATTGATGCTGTCAGCGAAATGAAACTTCAAACCGGGGCGTTGTCTTCCCAATATGGGAACACTCAGACTGCGTTAACGAATTTCGGCATGAAATCCGGAAGCAACGATATTCACGGCAGCGCGTTCTGGTTCAATCAAAACAAGGCGCTGAATGCTAACACCTGGAATAACAACCGGCGGGGGCTCCCCAAATCGGCCAGTGTGCTCAATAACTTTGGAGCCACGGTCGGCGGACCGGTCATCAAGAACAAGACCCACTTCTTTTTCTCGTATGAAGGCAACCGCCAAGCGGACCAGCGCACCAGCGGATTTGAAAGCTTGGCTTCGGCAGCATTTAAGAAGGGCGACTTCTCGCAACTCTTCAGTCCTGCGTTCACCCAGGATGCCCGGTCTGGAACGGTTATTGGCCAGGATGCCTTGGGGCGGGATGTGCGTTTCGGGCAGATCTACGATCCTTCCACCTCAAGGCAGCTGACGGGTGGTGCCTGGATTCGCGATCCTTTCCCGAACAATGTGATTCCACAAGCGGCTTTCAGCCGGGTAACCGGGAACGTGCTGAAGCATGCCCATCCCGATCCATCGATCAGCACACTGCTCCGAAATGCACCCCGCATCAGCACCTGCTGTCCTATCCTGAACATCGATAACTACAGCCTCAAGATCGATCACATCCTCAACGAACGGCATAAGGTCTCAGGTTCCTACGTGTCCAACGACCGTTATCGTTGGAGATTCGGAGGAGGAGGTACACCGCAGCTTCCGGGTCCCATTCCCGGTCCCGCCGCCAATGGCGACAAGATTCAGTCCACCCCCGGTTGGATTGTCCGATTCTCAGAGGACTGGACCCTCAGCGCCACCAAATTGAACCACTTTGCCTTCGGCTATAACCGTTTCCGCAACAAGAATGTCTCCAACTCGTTCAATGACTTTCTGGCCGGAACAAACTGGAAGGATGAACTCGGCCTGACTGGCGACGTGGGCCCGGGTGCATTCATTATTGCACGCTTCGCGGGTAACAATCCCACCCTCGGGAACTTGGCTCGTTACGGCCATCAAGACAGCGGAAACAACCCCAACGGCAGCACCATCGTTCAGAATGATTTTACTTGGCTGCGCGGGAACCACAGTTTTAAAATGGGTGGCGAGCACCGGCGATACTATCAGAACAACAACCAAGTGTTCACGCCTCCTGATTATTCTTTCCACAGCGAAAACACGTCTCAACCCGGATTTGATAGTGGCACGGGATTCAGCTTCGCAAGCTTCATGGTGGGAGCCGTCCGCAATACCTCTCTTGGAATTCCCCAGCTAAGCCCAGGCCAGCGTTCACGGACAACCGCCTTCTATTTCCAGGATGACTGGAAGGTTTCTTCCAAGCTGGCTCTCAACCTGGGAATCCGATTGGATATTCCCCAACCCATCAAAGAGGTTTCCAGTCGAATGTCAGGACTGGATCCCACAGCACCTAACCCAGGTGCAAACGGTTTCCGGGGTGCACTGGTGGTCTTGGGCGAAGGACCTGGACGCAATGGGCAGACGAATTTCGCAAGTACTTATTACAGGCAATTTGCGCCGAGATTTGGATTTGCCTACGCAGCCTCGCAGAAGATGGTGGTTCGTGGTGGATACGGAATGAACTTTAGTCCGCCCATTGCAGATGGTTTCAATTGGCCCTACACGGCAGGCTTCAACGGTTCCAATCCCATCATCGTGCGCACCGGTCGATTCACTCAGGATCCTAGCTACAACTGGGATAGCGCCTATCCTACCTTTGGCAAGGCGCTGCCCAACACCGATCCGACTTTGCTGAACGGGCAGAACATCGCTTACTACAACCCCGAAGTTCAGAAATTGCCCTATGTTCAGAACTGGAACTTCGGCATCCAGTACGAGCTTCCCTGGCAAACCCGGGTGGAGACCAATTACGTTGGCAACAAGGGTACTCGTCTGAACGATGTCAAGTATCGCTCGTCTTTGAATCAAGTGGATCCCCGGAACCTTTCTTTGGGTAACACGCTGTTGGATAACATCAACTTGCATCCTGAGATATCCAAGCCCTACCCGAGTTTCACCGGAACAGTTGCTCAAGCGCTGCGTCCATTCCCGCAGTATCAAAATGTCACCACCCACCGCACCAACAATGGTTATTCCACCTACCATTCGATGCAGATGACGTTTACGAAGCGGAGCAACAATGGGCTGAGTTTCCTGACTTCTTACACTTGGTCGAAGTCTTTGGCCACCACCGACACGGCGGGACCTGGGGACTACAGTTACAACGCCCAGGACATTTACAACGTCGCGTCTGATTACGGAGTGACGGCATATCACAGTCCCCACGATCTGAAGATCACCTGGATTTATGATTTGCCTTTCGGAAAACAAGGTCGCTGGTTGCGGTCGGGTGTCGGAAACCTTATTCTCGGCGGTTGGTCCGGGAGTATGATCCACCGCTATAACACCGGGGCGCCGATTTCGGTCAGCGCTACAAACTTTGACGGACAAGCGCTCTTCAACCCCAACCTGAGGGCCGATGTGCTGTTGGGTCCCGACCAGCAAAAGCTGGGTGGCTCGGTGGATGACCCGAATTTGGCCACTGGGACTCCTTACTTGAATCCAGCTGCCTTCAAGAACCCACCTCTGACGAGCTTGCGAGTGCCGATTCATCTGGGCAATGCTCCTCGCTATCTGCCGAACGTAAGAGGTTTCTCCCGGTATGGGGAAGATTTCTCGTTTATCAAGAAAACCGATCTGCCGTTCCGCGAAGGGATGACCTTCGAGATCCGAATTGACGCGCTCAACATTTTCAATCGGATCGGCATTGGCGGTCCCATAACCGACGTGAACGATGCGAACTTCGGCAGGGTCTTCAACAAAGCCGGAGGTCCACGCACGATGCAGATCGGTGGGCGTCTCACGTTCTGATCAAGTCGAATTCGAATTAGCCCACTTCGGCCCCGGAAGAAGTTCTCTTCCGGGGCTTTTTTCTGGTTGCACCAGCCGGTAGGGTGCGTCGCGCATTTCGACGCACCGTTTCCCGCGATCAATTCTGTTGGTGCGTTCAAAAGCGGAACGCACCCTACCGGCGTGGCTGTAGGGTGTGTCGGGCATCTCGACGCACCGTTTCCCGCGATCAATTCTGTTGGTGCGTTCAAAAGCGGAACGCACCCTACCGGCGTGGCTGTAGGGTGTGTCGGGCATCTCGACGCACCGTTTTTCTGCTCCTACTCTCCTGCGACGCTTTCGATTCCAGAAGGAATTTCCTGACTGCCCCAATCAGATTCGTATCTTCCTTCTTCGACAAACCGATGAAACGACGAATAAGGCCAGAGTCTGGGGGCCGCGCACAAGCCGTGTTTGACCGGATTGAAATGCAGGTAATCGCAATGAACCCGAAAATCGGCTTCGTCTCGAATGGTATGTTCCCAGAAACGTCGCTGCCATACGGAGCGTTCTCCCCGCTTTCGTCGCGACAAAGAGACCGATGACGCCCCCACGACTTCTCCGATCTCGGCTGTCACCGACGACTTGATTAAGCGCCATCGAGTCGAATAATCAGAATCCGACTGTGGCAGTGTCCAGAGACAGTGAAGGTGATCCGGCAGCAATACCCAGGCTTCGATGATAAACGGATGATGCCGCCGCACCTTCACGATCGCCGCACGCAATGCATTTCGCGCGAGATCCAGGCAGAGCCAGGGACGCCTGCCGTAGGTTACTTCAGTAAAGAAGTAACACGCACCCGGAGCGAAGTTTCGTCGGTATTGCGGCATGACCCAGCTCTCTTAATGCGTTGGGAAGCGGTGTGCACCCTACTTTACTACAACTATGCCTGTAGCACCGTTTCCGGCTGTGGGGAATGGCAATGGTGCGTTCAAGAGCGGAACGCACCCTACCGGTGTGCCTGTAGGGTGCGTCGCGCAATTACGACGCACCGTTTCGCGGTGTGGGGAATGGCAAGGGTGCGTTCAGAAAGCGGAACGCACCCTACCGGTGTGCCTGTAGGGTGCGTCGCGCAATTACGACGCACCGTTTCGCGGTGTGGGGAATGGCAAGGGTGCGTTCAAAAGCGGAACGCACCCTACCGGTGTGCCTGTCGACGCACCGTTTCTCTTTCGATTCCGTTCGGGATGTGAAAAAATCAAATTGGGGTACGAACAGTCACCTGCCTGCTGTATCTCATTGAGCGCTGCTAACTGGATGCGACTTTCTGCCGGAAGCCCGATTGCCCTTTGCCTTTTGTTTCTTACCTCCTGCTTGACACCCGCCCCCGCTCCGGCTACCAAGCAAGCATCACCCCGCGATGTCAACGTCCTTCTCATCACGCTCGACACGCTGCGGGCTGACTACCTTTCCTGCTACGGAGGCACAAGGGTGCCCACACCGAACATCGATGCACTCGCTGCCAGGGGCGTTCGCTTTGCGCAGGCCGTTGCCCAGGTTCCGCTGACCACGCCATCACACGCCTCGATCCTTACCGGCGCCTATCCGCAGGTTCACAAACTGCGCGACAATGGCGGCTTTGTCCTCGACGGATCGATCCCAACTCTGGCTACCCTTACCCGGGATGCCGGCTTCGACACCGCAGCTTTCGTCGGCGCTGCTGTGCTGAACCGCCACTTTGGACTTCATCGAGGCTTCAATCACTACGGCGACAACCTGAACGAGAAGCGGGACGCCAAGCTGCTCCCCGGCGTCGTGGCCGAACTGCGGGGTGATGCGGTAACGCGGCGAGCGCTGGACTGGCTGGATCAGCGCGCGAAGCCAGGCAACAGCACTCCCTCCGCCAGGAATTTTTTTCTCTGGACTCATTATTACGACACACACTTCCCTTACGATCCGCCTGAACCTTTTGGCAGCCGTTTTCAGAAGGACAAGTACAGCGGTGAGGTCGCTTATGTGGATCACCAGGTTGGCCGGCTTCTTAGTGGCCTGGCTGAGCGGGGGCTGGCCGAACGGACCCTGGTCGTGTTGATGGCCGACCATGGCGAGAGTCTTGGCGATCACGGCGAATTCACGCACGGCGTCTTTCTCTACGACTCGACCATGCACATTCCCTTGACGGTTACCGGGCCAAGCGTGCCTGCAGGCAAGGTGATCACTCAACAAGTGCGATCTATCGATGTCATGCCGACCATCGTTGATTATCTCGGCCTCTCGCCTAGCAGCCAAGCCCAGGGAATCAGCCTGTTGCCGGCAGTGCTTGAGGGCAAGTCGTTGCCGGCCAGCTTCGCTTACATGGAAACGCTGTATCCTAAGACCGCGCTTGGCTGGGCGGAACTGCGCGCCGTGCGCACGGACGAATGGAAGTACGTGGCTGCGCCCAGGCCGGAACTGTACCATCTGCCGGAAGACCCTACCGAAGCGCGAAGCGTGAAAGAGAGCCAGGCAGCCCAAGCCACACAATTGGAAAAGCACGTCTGGGAAGTGGCTGGGCCTCGGGAAAGCCTGGGGAAACTGGCGCGCAGCCCGGTGAACGACGACACGATGCGCCAGCTTCAGTCGCTGGGCTACGCCAGCGCCGGGACGCGGCGCGACTTGCGCATTGATATGTCCGGGCCGGATCCAAAGGACCGGACTCACGTCCTGGCGGTGCTGGAGAGAGTGGCAGACCATATGAATCACGACCGTTTCGCGGCTGCGGTTCCTTTGCTCGAAGGCATTTTGAAGGAGGATGCGACTAATCCTCTGATCTACAAGGATCTGGGGACCTGTTATCAACGGCTGCGCCAGTTCCGCAAAGCCATGCCGGTGTACCAGCAGGCCATTCAGAACAAGGCGGACACAGACGAGACCCACGCCGAACTGGGGGAGATTCTGGTGCGTCTTGGCGAACTGCCAGGCGCGGCCAACGCGATGGAAACAGCGGCGGAGATGAATCTGAGCAATCTTCAGAATCTCGCGAACCTGGCAACACTCTACCTTCAGATGGGCCGGATCGCCGATGTCGAGCGGACACTGAAAGCCATACTGGCTCAGAACCCCAGGCACGCTCAGGCTTACAATATTTATGGCATTCTTGAGATTCAGCGCGGACAGGGCAACGCCGCTCGCGGCTACTTCGAGAAGGCAGTTGAATATGATCCGGAATTAACCGAACCCTACTTGAACCTGGGTTTGCTGGCTCAGGAAGCCGGCCAGTCGCAGGTCGCCATTGACTACTACAAGAAATTCCTGGAGCGCGCCCGGCCGAAAGAGCACGGTCAATACATTCCCAAAGTGAAAGCTGCGATTGCTGAGCTTGGCGGCAAGCTGTGATTTGGCCAGCCCGGCACACTCAACCCTTGAAAGGGATTTCAATTTTCGACTACAGAGTCTTCATTGGCTTCAGAGATTGACTTAGTCTATGACTTAGTCTAGTTTGAGTGAGAGGATGAACTGATGCAAGTCAACATTCACGAAGCCAAGACCCATCTTTCCCGCCTGCTCAACCGCGTGATTTCTGGAGAAGAGGTCATTATCTCCAAGTCAGGAAAACCCCTCGCAAAACTCGTGCCCTTCGAAAAGCCTCGCAAGAAGCGAGTTCCCGGTCGGGACCGCGCCTTGGGGAAGATCGCCCGGGATTTCAACGCTCCATTGCCGGACGACCTCCTGGAGACTTTTGAGCGGTGAGATTTCTAATCGACACCGAGTGCTGGCTGTGGTGGCTTTTGGAACCCGAGCGACTCAATCAGAAGGCCCTTGAGCTGATCGCCAGCCGTGACCACGTCATTTACTTTTCGGCAGCGAGCTCCTGGGAAATCTCGATCAAGTACCGGTTGGGAAAACTCACTTTGCCGGAGGAGCCGGCGAGCTATGTGCCAAGCCGGCTCCACCAGAACGGCATGGTGGCGCTGCCCATCGAGCATTCGCATGCGCTCCATGTGTATAGCCTTCCTGACCATCATCGAGACCCCTTTGATCGACTGCTCATCGCCCAGGCTCAGTGCGAGTCTCTGCCTATTCTGACTTCTGACCGCCAATTCAAGCAGTACAGCATCAAAATCCTGTGGGGTTCTCGGCGCTCGAGGTCAACAACGTAAACGCAGCATCAGAGGCGCGACATTTGCGTGAAGAACTTTGCCGATCCAATCAAAGGCCACCTCAGAAGCACAGAGTCGCAGAGACTTTTCTTCTGAGGATTGGGAACCACTCCGCTTTCGTTCAGTCTGGGATGGAAACGAAGGAACCGCGGCCTTCGAGTCGTCTCTGTGTCTCCGTGACTCTGTGGTTCAATGGTCTGCTCCTTTTAGGACCATTCGAGTGGCAGTGATCACGATCGCGAAAAATGGACCGCTCGGGAGAATTGCGTGAAGTTTCTGGGACGCGTGGCGTTGGTTGTAGTTTTCTGTTTGAGCTGGTCCGGCTGTCTCCAAGCGTACATCGGACCGGGCGCCGGTTTTGTTTTCGTCTCTTCCTTTCTGGCGCTGTTCTTCGCTCTCTTTCTAGCTGGGGTTTACCTGCTCTTCTGGCCGGTACGATTTCTTTTCCAAGCCGTGATCGGCCGGAGGTCGCGCGACTCCAGGAAAGCCCGGGTCAAGCGCATGGTCATCGTCGGCCTCGACGGGTTCGATCCCAAGTTAGCCGCGCAGTTTATGGAGGCCGGCAAGTTGCCAAACCTCCAGCGCCTGAAGAAAGAGGGGACATTTACTCCGTTAGCCACCAGCTATCCTTCTATTTCGCCGGTGGCCTGGTCCTCGTTTGCAACGGGCGTCGATGCTTCCTTCCACAACATTTTTGATTTCCTGACGCGCGATCCGTGTACTTATGCGCCGATGCTCTCTTCGGTGGACATTCAAAAAGCCTCGCGGGTTTTATCTCTAGGCCAGTTTCAGTTCCCGCTCTCAAAACCGTTGCTGAAACTGAAGCGGAAAAGCCAGACATTCTGGAGTGTTCTGGGCTCGAACGGAATCTTCAGCTCGGTTCTGCGCGTGCCCATCACTTTTCCACCGGAGAAGTTTGGCGGTGTTCTCCTGTCCGGCATGTGCACGCCCGATCTGAAAGGTTCGCAGGGAACCTTCTCGTATTTCACGACCGATGAGAATCCATCGAAGGCTATGACTGGAGGCGTCAGGCATCGCTTAAAGCGGCAGGGGAACCGCCTTGAAGGCCTTCTGGAAGGTCTGGAAAGTCCGTGGCACAAGAAGCGAAAAGCTCTTACAATTCCGTTCACGCTCCAGCTGAACGCGAGCCGGGCCATGCTCTCGATTCAAAGGCAACGATTTGAACTGCTGCCCGGCGAATACTCTCCCTGGGTGCGCGTCGCATTTTCCGCAGGGCCGTCGCCTAAGATTTACGGAATTTGCCGCTTCCACCTGATTCGAACAGAACCCCAGGTTGAGTTATACGTTTCTCCCATTCATCTCGATCCGGAGCGTCCCGCGCTTCCGATCTCGCATCCTGCAATCTACTCGGTCTACCTGGCAAAGCTGAACGGGCTCTATGGCACGCTCGGCCTGGCCGAAGACACCTGGGCTCTCAATGAAGGAGTGCTCGACGAAGACGCCTTTCTGAAACAGGCCTGGCTGTTCTACGAAGAGCGCGAGAAGATGTTTCTCGGTGCAATCGAGACAACTCCGCGCGGGTTGACTACGTGCGTGTTTGACACACCCGATCGCATTCAACACATGTTCTTCAGGTGCCTCGACGAAAGTCACCCCGCCAATCGGGGCAAAGAGTTCGAGAAGTATCGGGGAGTGATTGAGGATCTCTACAAACGCATGGATCAGCTGGTAGGGAAGGTCATCGACAGAGTGGACGACCAAACGATTGTCCTCGTGATGTCAGATCATGGCTTCACCCAGTTCAAACGTGGCGTGAATCTGAACAGCTGGTTCCTTAGGCAGGGATATCTGAAGCTGCTGCCGGGCAAATCGGCCAGTGGCGACTGGTTCGAAGATGTGGATTGGGATGCAACCAAGGCGTTTGCTTTAGGATTGACAGGGGTCTTCATCAATCGCCAAGGTCGCGAATCGCACGGAGTGGTCAAACCGGGTGAAGAGCTTCGGCAGCTCAGAAAGGAATTGGTCGCCCGCTTGACCGGCCTGCAGGATGAGGCCACTGGAGAGACTGCCATTTTGGAAGTGACCGACACCGCTCAGAGCTTCAACGGGCCGTACCTGGACGATGCACCGGATCTGTTGGTGGGATACAACCATGGCTATCGCAACTCCTGGGCCTGCGCCATGGGCCGGGTCACTGACACGGTGTTCGAAGACAACACGCGGCACTGGAGCGGCGATCATTGTGTCGCGCCCCAGCTGGTTCCAGGGGTGCTGTTTGCAAATCGCAAGATTGGGGTTGAGTCGCCAAGGATCACCGACATCGCTCCGACGGTGCTCGATCTATTCGGCGTGGCAGTTCCAGGGCACATGCGAGGAAAGCCGCTCATCGGCTAAACCTTGGCTTAAGCCGCGACAACCTTGGGAGCGCGGACGTCTCGTCCGCTTCCGGGGGCAACCCGCGGGCGTGTTTGCATACGAGACGTCCGCGCTCCCAGGACTAAACCTGGATCCTGCAGTTGAAAGTGGAGGCTGCCAGGCTGCTGGCGTGGGGCGGACATTCCTGTCTGCCAGTTGGGGCGGCTTTCCAGCCGCTGGTTCTCTGGACCGAAGGCCAGAGTCAGAGCTTTGTCCCCCTTGGCAAGGGGGACTACAAGGGGGGTGTACTTCGAACAAGGAAGACCCCCTGCCGCGAAAAACGCGGCGTCCCCCTTGCAAAAGGGGGACAAATGTAGAAACTCCAGCGGCAGGCTGGAAAGCTTGCCCCACGTTGTTTGCGGACGAGACGTCCGCGCTCTCAGGACTAAATACGAATGCGTTATCACTTCACTTGCTTTTCCTGCGGCGTTTGCCTTTGGATGGCTCTTCTAACGAGCTGTAACTGGAACTCCGCTCCCAGCCCGAATTCCGCACGCAAGATGATCATCCTGGGCATCGACGGCTTGGACCCTGTCATTCTCAAGCGTCTAATGGATGAGGGAAAGCTGCCTCATTTCCAACGACTCCAAACCGAGGGCGATTTCAAGCCGCTGGCCACCACCATGCCTCCCCAGAGCCCGGTGGCCTGGTCAACGTTTATTACGGGTATGGATCCAGGCCGGCACGAAATCTATGACTTCATCCATCGCGATCCGGCAACGATGCAACTCTACTTCTCCACCTCGAAAGCTGAGCCCGCCAAACGGGTGATCCATTTTGGCGACTGGATCTTTCCGCTTACGGCCGGCAAGGTCACACTGCTACGGCAGGGAACATCGTTCTGGGAGATCCTTCAGGACCAGGGAATCCTGGCGACCATCGTTCGGGTTCCCGCCAATTTCCCGCCGGTAAAGAGTTCGGCCCGGCAGCTTTCCGGCATGGGAACACCCGATCTGCAGGGGACGTACGGGACGTTTGCGTTTTATACCGACGTGCCCGAACAGTACGAAGGCGCCTCGGGTGGCGCGGTTTTTCCAGTTCGTGTTGATCAGCAAACCTTGCGCGCCAAGCTGGTTGGGCCGAGGAACGATTTCAGGAAAGACGCGCCGCCATCCACGCTCGATTTCAGCGTGTTTGTGGATGCCAGCCATCCGGTTGTGCGAATTGATGTGGACGGTCATCGGGTCCAGCTTGCGGAGAAGCAATGGAGTGATTGGGTGCGGGTAAGCTTTGAACTCGCTCCGTTTGTTCCGCGCGTGCGAGGCATCTGCCGCTTTTATCTCAAGGAAGTGCGCCCGCACTTCAAGCTTTATGTCAGCCCCATCAACATCGATCCCGCTTCACCGGCACTACCCATCTCAACTCCCGACAGCTACTCGGCTGAACTGCAGGATCACCTCGGCATGTTTTACACTCAGGGCATTCCTCAAGACACCAAAGCGCTGGCGTCGGCGGTGTTCGACGACGGGGAGTTTCTCCAACAGGCTCGTTTCGTTTTGGAGGAAGAGCTGAAGATGCTGCAGTATCATCTCCAGCGCTTCCAGGAAGGCCTGCTCTTTCTCTATTTCGGTAGTGTCGATCAACTGAGCCACACGTTCTGGAGGAGCTTCGACCCACAACACCCGGCTCACGAGCCCGGCAACCGCTACGCCGGTGTCATCGAAGACGCTTATCGGGAAATGGATGGCGCGCTCGCGAAACTGCTGGACAAAGTGGATGCTCAGACAACGCTGATTGTCCTCTCCGATCACGGCTTTGCGCCTTTCTACCGGGCTTTTCATCTCAACTCCTGGTTGAGATCTCAAGGCTACGTGTCTCTCCTCGATTTTTCTGAGGGTGAGATGCTTCAGAATGTCGACTGGAAAAACACGCGAGCTTATGCCACCGGGTTCAATCTTCTCTATTTGAACTTGCAGGGTCGCGAAAAGGAGGGCATTGTAGCGCCCGGTGAAGAGCAGCAGCGCTTGTTCGATGAACTGGCGGGCCGGCTGCTAGCTCTGCGTGATCCGAAGAATGGAGAGCGGGTTGTGACTCGCGTTGACCGCGGCGTAGATGTCTACCCGGGCGCGGCTGCCGGAAAAGTTCCAGACCTGGTGGTGGGTTATAACAAAGGCTATCGCGCTTCGTGGGAAACCGCTCTGGGCAAGTTTCCCCGGGAGATCCTGCGGGACAACACAGAAAAGTGGAGTGGCGACCACTTGATCGCTGCCGATTGGGTGCCCGGGGTCATTCTCTCCAATCGGAAAGTGGTTTCGCCGAATCCTTCGTTGCTCGACATTGCCCCAACGGTGTTGGCCGAGTTCGGGATTGCAAAGCCTAACGACATGAAAGGTAGCAGTCTGTTAGGGCGATGAAGCAGCGCGGGCCGACGGTCCGTCCACTCTTGCCGGCCCGGAAATAGAGAGGTTATGGTTATGTTTGGTTCATCCGTCAAGATCGATGCTGATTTGCTCAAACGGTGCAAACAGCATGCGCAAGACGCCGGATACAGCTCGGTTGAAGAATTCATTGCGCATGTGCTGGAGCGGGAGCTGAAGTCCAAGCAGGAGGAGTCTGAGAAAGACCAGGAAGAAATCGCGCGACGGCTGCAGGGCTTGGGTTATATCGAGTGAGCTTACGGCGTAGGTAGACTACTTTGAATTCGGGCAAGTCTCATGCTTGAGAACAGCCGCACCGAGATTCCTTTGTCTCCCTTGAGAAGGGCCACCATAGAGGGTCTTCAGCGGTAATTCGAGACCCCCTGCCGCACAGAAGAGGCGGCGAAGCTTTCTCAAAGCTTCGATTCCTTGGTCAATGGGGACAAAGGAGCAAACCCGCTCTTTCGAGGCACGCCAGGAAATGTTCAGTCTCCAATCCACCATCATTCGCTGGCTGGACTGGCTCTTCGGGCCGTTCAAGCGGGTCGATCCGTTTTGGGCGTTGCTCGCCGTCAGCCTCGTGACCACGTTCATCTTTCTGGAGGTTTTTCGGCGTACAACCAGTTCGACGAAGCTGCAGGAAGCAAAAAACAACATGCAGGCTCGCTTGCTGGAAGTGCGTCTCTTCAAAGATTCGCCCTCCATCGTCCTGGCTGCATTGGCGGGTATGCTGGCCTGTAATCTCAGATATCTGAAGCACAGCCTGAAGCCGACACTGCTCATGCTGCCTCCACTGGTTATGTTGATGATTCATCTGGACGCGTGGTTTGGACACGCGCCGCTGCGACCGGGACAGGCGGCGTTGGTCAGGGTCAAGATTCTGGAATCTGCTCGACAGGCATTCGATGACATCTCTCTGGAAGCGGCGGCAGGTTTGGCGATCGAGACACCTTCACTGCGAGTTCCACCGGAAAAGGAAATCAGCTGGGTTGTCCGCGCAAGCCAGACGGGGCAATACCTATTGAACGTAAGAGGTGCGGGGAGCGCAGCGCAGAAGACGATCGTGGTCGCCGACGGTGGCTGGGAGCGCGTTGCACCACGATTGGTAACCGCTGGATTGTGGAACCAGTGGTCTCATCCAGGCGAAGCTTCATTGCCGCGAGACGGCCTGATTGAGTGGGTCGAGGTGAACTACCCCGACCGTTCTTTGGCGCTGCTCGGATGGGAGACGCACTGGCTGGTGCTCTTCTTCCTGCTAACGTGTGTTCTGGGCTTTGTGGGCAGCAAGCTGCTGCGCATAACCGTTTGATTGGGGATCGTCAAAGCGGAAATCCTCTTCGAGTTTGACCCTAGCGCCAAGGCCCTGGGTGTTTCTTCGTGATCTTCGTGGTTGCCTGAATAGCACTCAATGAAAACCCTGATCATCGGTCTCGACTGCGCCGCTCCGGAGCTGCTGTTTGGAGACCACCAACTTCATAATTTTCGACGCCTGATGAACTCGGGCTGTTACGGGCGGCTGGAGAGCGTCATTCCGCCCATCACGGTGCCTGCCTGGATGTGCCTGTCCACCAGCCAGGATCCCGGGTCGCTGGGTGTTTATGGATTTCGCAACCGGCAGAACCATTCCTACGATCGTCTCGGCTTCGTCACCTCCAATTCAATTCGTGCTACGGCCCTTTGGGACGTTGTTGCCGCTGCCGGCAAGCAGGCCCACATCATCGGTGTTCCGCCTTCCTATCCGCCGCGGCGCGTGAGCGGCATTTGCGTGGGTTGTTTTCTGACGCCCGACACGCAACGCAACGAATACACGTTTCCGCCCTCCGTCAAAACGGAGATTGCTTCGCTGGTGGGAGAGTATTCAACCGATGTCAAAGATTTTCGAACCGACAACAAGACCTGGCTTCTGGAGCAGATCTACGCCATGAGCCGCAAGCATTTTCAGGTGATTCGTCACTATCTCGCGCAGTCGCGTTGGGACTATTTTCAGTTTGTAGAAATTGGGCTCGATCGCATTCAGCATGGTTTCTGGCAATGTCACGACCCCAAGCACCGCCAGTTTGTTCCAGGGAATCCTTACGAGCAGGCCATTCGCGACTACTATCGTTATCTCGACGAGGAGGTGGGCAGCCTGCTGGCTCTGCTGGATGAAGAAACCACCGTGCTCGTCGTTTCAGATCACGGTGCTCAGAGGCTGGATGGAGGTTTCTGCGTGAACGAATGGCTGGTCCGCGAAGGGCTGCTGGTGTTGCAGGAATATCCCCGCGAGATCACACCATTCCAAAAACTGGCCGTGAACTGGGACAAAACCAGGGCATGGAGTGAAGGCGGATATTATGCTCGGGTTTTTCTCAACGTCAAGGGTCGCGAGCCGCAAGGGATCATCGCACCTTCCGACTATGAGAACGTTCGGGACGACCTAAAAGCGCGCCTGGAGGCCACGCTGGATGACCGGGGAATGCCCCTCGGGACGCTGGTGTTCAAGCCCGAAGAGATCTACGCAGCCGTCCGAAACGTGGCGCCGGACCTCATTGCCCATTTTGGCAGTCTTTACTGGCGTTCCATTGGCGGAGTCGGATACCCCTCGATTCACATTCAGGAGAACGACACCGGCCCGGATGCCTGTAACCATGCCCAGTTCGGCGCCTTCATCTTGTCGTCTCCGGCCAACAGGCTGCGCGGTGAAGTTCAAGGCGCTCATCTCCTCGATATCGCACCGACACTGTGCAGGCTTGGCGGATATGAGAAGCCTGCTTCCATGCAGGGGCGTGCATTGGACGTGATCTTAGAGTCACTAAGTTAGGTGACGGTGAGTTTGCTTTTGAAATACGATGGGCTGAGGCAAGGCTTTCCGCAATTTGCCAGACAACATCGGTGACTATGCGGCTCACTGCGACTACTTGGGCTTTGCGGGCCCTACAACTTTGAGTTGCTGACGTCCCGGTGGTTTTTGGACTGCCTTGGTCGAACCTTCAAACCGGATCTCACCCGGTTGAGCGGTGCGGACGGCTTGCCCCTTCTCACGTCCACGCTGGAAAAGCAGCTCCGCTTCTTCCTTCTTTCCCGACCGCCAGAGCAATTGGGCCAGCGCGTTGATAGGTTCAGGATTTTCGGGATCCAACGCGATGGCTTTGCGAAAATCAGCTTCCGCATCCGCGATCTGGGCGAGTTGAAGCCGGCAGCGACCCCGTGCAAAGAGGACGCGCGAGTTGTCAGGCATTTGTTGTGCGGCCACGTCAAGATCAGCCAATGCCTCGCTGAGAAAACCTTTGGTCTGGTAGGCTTTACCACGCGAGAAGTAGCTGGGCGGATAGGCAGGATTCTGCTTAATTTCCTCACTCAAATCGGCAATCGCCGCATCCAAATCACCCAACGCTTGACGCACCATGCCCCGATGAAAGCGGGCCAAAGGCGCTCGTGGGTCGAGCGCGATCACCCGGTCGAACTCGTGCTCAGCCTCGATGCTCCGATTCAAGTTGTGCAGTGCGCGTCCCAAGTTCAGGCGCGCGTCCACGTCGCGTTCCGCCAGAGTGACGGCCTGTCGTAAATGCCGCTCGGCCTCCTCGTTCTGTCCTTTGTCGAGCTGTTGCATCCCGAAGTAGAGATGGGCACCGGCCAAGCCATCCTTGAATTGTGCATCTTGCGGCCAGCGGCGGTACGCCTCGCCGAAAACTTCGAGGGCACGATCATATTGTCCATTTCGCCCCGCATGATTTGCCACTGTAAGGTAGAAGCGCCGCTCGGAGGGAAAGCGTTTTATTCCTTGCGAAGCCGTCCGAACCAGGTCTTCAGCCCGTCCCAGGGCCTGGTAGACCCCGCACAGGTCCAGGATAGGTCCCAATTGGGTTGGATTGGCTGCCGCACACTGCTTCAACAGCCCTTCGGCCGTGCTGAGATCGCGGCGCTGCAGAGCATCTCGCGCCCCGCTGCAAACATCAGCCTGCAAGCAACTGCTTGAGACCCAGACGCTGAAAAGCAGGCCACAAAGTTCTCGGTGCAAAACTGCCATTAACCTTGGCCTTGATGTCCGCATGGGCCGGTAGGATCCGGGATCATTTTGTAGCGCAGACCTGCTTCTCCAGGGTCTGCGGCTTTGAACGTTCAGGCCGGCAGGCTCGTTTCTTTTGAGGCCGCAGACCTGCGTTTTGCAGCAGGTCTGCGCTACAGGGCTCTCGTCATCACTCAGGCGAGGAGGATTCTCAAAATAGTGAATACTCACTTCACTCACTTCTCTGCCCCCTTCTCGCTTCCCTGCGTGGACGGACCCATTCTAACGGAGTTTTCGTCCATGATTGCTGCAGGATTTCATTGCTCAAAGCTGCAGTCACGGCTACCATGTCAGTTCTCGCGGGTTCAGAGAGCCTTCCAATGCCGCTCATCCCTTATTTCTATTTCCTAGCTTGCCGGAAGTCGCCCAGACTGCTTGCCGCGGCCGCGCTGGCCGTGGGAGTTTTTGGCGTTGCGATGTTGTGGCCGGGTACGTCTGTTCTTGCCGTGCTGCAGCAGTTCATCGCACAGGTCGGCGTCTTGGTGTCGCGGGAAGAGTCCGCGCTGGGAACAGCAGGCGCACTGGGCGTGTTGGGCTTGGGGTTGGTCTATGGTTTGAAGCATGCGACCGAAGTAGACCATATTGTTGCTGTCTCAACCATCGTCAGTGAACATCGAAAGCTGTCCCATGCTGCGTGGGTGGGCGG
>Ga0163150_10003938_pt1 | contig 20291 bp, 14 predicted proteins | sample OliLakLV19P2IB_FD_148628 | JGI IMG/M metagenome (GOLD analysis project Ga0163150, IMG submission 148628) | Freshwater microbial mat bacterial communities from Lake Vanda, McMurdo Dry Valleys, Antarctica - Oligotrophic Lake LV.19.P2.IB | ecosystem: Environmental > Aquatic > Freshwater > Lake >...
AGCGAGCGCGTCTCGGCCGCGCTCACTTCTTCAATTCGGACTTCCACTCGTCCTGGTCGCGCCAGAACTGCTCAAGGTGGCGGCGATCATCGTCCTTCACCTTGTCGTAGCGCACCTTGACCGTCAGCACGCCCTGGTCCACGTCGTCGGTGCCGAACATGCGGTTGACCTGCAGGATGACCGCCTCGATCTCGAAGTAGTAGTCCTTGATCACGAACGGCTGACGGAACTTGATCTTGAGGCGCGTGCCTTGCTTGAGGAAGGCCTGGAGCGGGTCCACGCTCTTGCCGTCGCTGGACAGCTCGTAGCGGAACATCAGGCCGTCCTCGTAGAGCGTCACGATGCGCCCGACCTGGTTGGGGGGCAGCTGGTCTCCGGTGCCTGCCAGGGTGCGGAAGAGGATCGGCACCTTGCCGGTCACGCCGCCGTCGTCCTCGTTCTCGGGCTGCTCGAGACGCAGCTGGCCGATGTCCTTGCCCTGCTTGAAGTGCGCCACGCCTGCCTCGGCCGTCTCGAAGGACTTGAACACGCTGTCGAGGCCGAGCGTAACCAGGGTCTTGCGCAGGAACTTGCTGGGGCGCGCGAGCACCATCTCGCCGCCCTGGTCGCGCAGCGACTTGTGGGTCTTGATCAGATAGCCGAGAGCCGCGGAGTTGATGAACTTGAGCGAGTGCAGGTCGAGCACCATGCGTGTGTCGCCCAAGGCGATCATGCGGTCGATGCGCTCGCTGAAGGCCGGCAGGTTGAAGGTGTCGAACTCGCCGGTGAACTTCAGGATGACGATGTCGTCGTAGCGGAACTTCTCGAGCTTCATGTCGTCTCCATGGAAAGGCCTGCCCGCCCGGATCCACGGGCAGCGCCGGGCCCCAGGCCCGTGCCCCGCCGGAGGTCCACCAGCGGGGCCCGAGGATAGGATCCCGGCGCTCCACGTACAACAGGCGGTCAACATGCGGTGGCGCGGCCCGGAGATTTCACGTCCACCCGGCCGGCGAAGCCCACGCCCGCAGGCGAGCTGGGGCTGTGGCGCTCGAGCCGGAGGGCCCGTGGAGCCACCAGGCTCAGGCGTCGCCGGCACGCTCCAGAGCCTCGGAGATCAGCGCGTCGGGCTCGATCCCGTCGGCTTCCCCCTCGAAGGAGAGCAGCAGGCGGTGGCGGAGCGCCGCGGGGGCGATGCGCTTCAAGTCGTCGCGGGCCACGGCGCTGCGGCCGTCGCACAGGGCCAGCACCTTCCCTGCCAGCGCCAAGGCTTGGGCCCCGCGCGCGCTGGCTCCCAGACGCACGTAGCGCTTGACGAGCGGGCCCGCCTCGGGCCGCTCGGGCCGCGTGGCGGTGACCACGCGTGCGATCCACCCGCGCACGCGCTCGCCCAGCGGCACCTCGCGGGCCAGGGCCTGCAGCGCCAGCACACGCGGGCCGTCGAGGATCTGGCTGGCCGAAACGGTCTTCCCCTGGGTCGTGCGCTCGAGGATCGTCTCGAGCTCTTGCGGGTCGGCGCCGCGCGTGTGCACGTGCAGCAGGAAGCGGTCGAGCTGGGCCTCGGGCAACGGGTAGGTGCCCTCCATCTCGATCGGATTCTGCGTGGCCAGGAGCACGAAGGGGCGCGGGAGGGGGTACGTGGTCCCACCGCTGCTGACCTGGCGCTCCTCCATGGCTTCGAGGAGGGCGCTCTGGGTCTTGGGGGTGGCCCGGTTCACCTCGTCCACCAGCACGACGTTTGCGAACACCGGGCCCGGACGGAAGCGCAGCTCGCGCCGGCCGCCTTCCTCCAGCAGCATCTGGGTGCCGAGCACGTCGGCCGGCATCAGGTCGGGGGTAGCCTGCACGCGGCCGAAGGAGAGCGCCAGCGCTTGGGCCAGGGTGCGTACCAGCAGCGTCTTGCCCGTGCCGGGGACGCCCTCGAGCAGCAGGTGGCCGCCGGCCAGCAGGCACACCAGGGCGCCCTCGACGGCCTCACGCTGGCCCACGATCACCTGTGCCACCGCGCGCCGCAGCGCCTTGACGTCCTCGGCGAAGCGCTCCACCTGGCGCTGGGGCGGTTCGGTGGAGGTGCTCATCGACCGATCATGCTACGGACGCCGCGGGGCACGCCTAGCCAGGCTCGGGGAGGCGGAAGAGTGCGCGTGCGTTGGCCGCCGTGACGGCGCGTGCCTCGGCCTCGGGCAGGCCCTTGAGCGCGGCCCAGGCGCGACAGGTGATGGCCACGTAGGAGGGCTCGTTGGTCAAGCCGCGGTGGGGCAGCGGCGCGAGGAAGGGGGCGTCGGTCTCCACCAGCGTGCGTTCGGGCGGCACCGCGCGGGCCGCTTCGCGCACGTTCTCGCCCTTGGGGAAGGTGAGGATGCCGGAGAAGGAGACGGCGAAGCCGGCGTCGAGGTAGGGGCGGGCGTGGGCGGCGTCTCCCGTGTAGCAGTGGATCACGCCGCGTACGCCCGGCTCGGCGTCGATCAGCCGCGCGACGTCGTCGTAGGCCTCCCAGCGGCCCTGCTTGTCGCGGATGTGCACGATCACGGGGAGGTCGAGCGTGCGCGCCAGGGCCAGCTGCGCGGCGAAGGCCTCCTGCTGTGGGCCGCGCTCGACCTGATCGCGGTAGTAATCCAGGCCGGTCTCACCCACGCCCACCCACGTGCCACGTCCCTCGCGGTGCAGCCGCTCGATGGCCGTGAGCGCCCCGGCCACGTCCTGCGGCACGTCGTTGGGATGGAGCCCCGCCGTCGGGAAGAGAGCCGGGCGGCCAGCGCACAGGTCGCGCACGCGCGGCGCGTCCTCGGGGGTCGTGGCCACCACGACGGCCTGGGCCACGCCGGCCGCGGCCATGCGCGCAAGCACGCCGTCGAGGTCGTCGGCGAGGATCGGCCAGCCGAGATGGCAGTGCGAATCCACGAGCGGCGGGAGCGCAGGGGTCATGCATCCCCAACCGTAGCACGGGCCCTGTGCCCTCCCGCGCTAGACTCGCGGCCCGCATGCCGTCCCACGCGCCCTCTCGCTCCGCTGGCTGCTGAGATGACGCTGCTCGCGGCCCTCGACCTGTGGGAGGCCCTGTTGCTGGGCCTGGTCGAGGGGCTGACGGAGTTCCTGCCCGTGAGCAGCACGGGGCACCTGCTGCTCACGCAGCGCCTGCTCGGCCTGGCGCGCACGCCCGCACTCGATGCGTTCGTGGTCGTGATCCAGGTCGGCGCGATCCTCGCCGTCCTGGGGCTCTATCGAACGCGCGTGGCGCAGCTGGGCCGGGGCCTTGTCGGCCGCGATCCATCCGGCGCACGCCTGCTCGCCCGTCTGGTGCTGGCCTTCCTGCCGGCGGCCCTTTTCGGGCTGCTGGTGGAGCGGCCCGTCGAGCGTCACCTCTACGGACTCTGGCCCATCACGGCGGCCTGGGCGCTGGGCGGGCTGCTGCTGCTCGCCCTCGTGCGGCGCGTGCCGGCCGCGGTCGAGCAGGAGGGGGGGCGCGGGGGGCCGCTGTTGGCGGCGCTGAGCTTGCGCGGCGCCCTGCTCGTGGGACTGTTCCAGTGTGCCGCCCTGCTGCCCGGCACCAGCCGCAGCCTGGTGACCCTGGTGGGCGGCTTGGTTGCCGGCCTCTCCTTGGCGGCGGCCGTGGAGTTCTCGTTCCTGCTGGGATTGCTCACCCTGGCAGCCGCCGCGCTCTGGAAGGGCGTGTCGCACGGGCCCGCCATGCTCGAGGGCCTGGGTGCGCCGGCGCTGCTCGTCGGGATGGGAGCCGCCGCCGGGGCAGCGGCTCTCTCGGTCAGCTTCCTGGTCCGTTGGACGCGCCGCCACGGGCTGGGACCCTTCGGCTGGTACCGGCTCGGCCTGGCCGGCCTGGTGACGGCTCTGCTGGTCTTGGGCGTGCTCGACCCTGCCTAGGCGGGCGCCGGCAGCGGGCCTGGTCGGCGTAGCAGGCACGTGGCCGGCCTGTAGCGCCCCCTCTGCGGCGCGTCACCTTGGGGATACGAAGGCCCGCCCGCAGGCCCATTTCCAGCCTTTCCGGCAGGCTGGGGGATGGTCCGCGTCTTGCTCCTGTCACAGCATGCCCGCGCTCCGTGCCACCACCGCCACAGTCCTCGCCTTGACGATTGCCTTGACCCTGACGGCGGTTGCCTTGAGCCCCTGCTGGATGGCGCCCTGCTGGATCGCGGAGGTGCAGGCCGACGAGCCGCGTCCTGGCTGCCCCCTGCCGCTGGGCCCCGCTGCGATCCCCGCTGCCACGGCCCCCGCTGCCACGAGCCCCGCTGCGACGACCGGGGTTGCGGTTCCCAAGGGCCACGACCTCGGGCGGATGCACAACGTGCACGCGATCAGCGCGCGCTTCCTGCGCGGCTCGCAGCCCGAGATCCACGACGACTTCCGTCTGCTCAAGGAGCAGGGCGTCAAGGTCATCGTCAGCGTGGACGGCGCCCGCCCCGACGTGGCCGCGGCCCGCACGCAGGGCCTGCGCTACGTGCACGTGCCCGTCGGCTACGGCGGACTGACGCGTGCGCAGGTGGTGCTGCTCTACAAGGCCTTCAGCACCCTCGAGGGCCCCTTTTACGTGCATTGCCACCATGGCCGCCACCGCGGGCCCGCGGCCTGCGCCGTCGGTCTGATGGGTGTGGAGGGTTGGACGGCCGAACAGGCGGTGGCTGAGCTCAAGTCGGCGGGCACGGCGGCGAAGTACGACGGCCTCTACGCCGTCCCGGCGCAGTTCCAGAAACCCACAGCCGAAGAGCTCGCGCTCGCACCTGCCGAGCTTCCCGAGAGCGCGGAGATCCCCGCCTTCAAGGAGGCCATGGTCGAGATCGACCAGGGCTGGGAGCGCCTCGCCGCGGTGCGCAAGGCCAAGTGGGGCGTACCCGCCGAGCACCCGGACGTGGCCCCGCGCCACGAGGCCTTGATCTTCGCCGAGTACCTGCGAGAGCTGGGCCGCCGCGACCTGCTCGCCCCGACCGCTGGGGCCGACGCCGGGGCCGTCGCCGATACCGCCGCCGCGGCTGCTGCGGACTTCCGCACGCAGCTCCTGGGTGCGGAGCAGGCGGCCTGGGATCTGGCCAAGGCGCTCGAAGGTTCGCCGGTGGACGCGAGCAAGGCCGAGGCCGCCTTCCTGCGCCTCCAGACCTCGTGCACCAGCTGCCACGAGGCGCACCGGGACTGAAGGCGGCGCGACTGAAGGCGGCGCGCCCGAGGTCCACCCGCCGATTGGGAACACAACGCGGTCGGGTGGCGTAGCGTGGCGGGATGAGCGCGCCGGTCGCCATCCTGCTGCCGACGCTGTGGGACAAGAAGCAGCTAGATGCCTGCCGGGGGGCGTGGGGGGCGCGCTACGACGTGCGCCTCCTGGGCCCGGCAGACGCCGACGTGCACGCCCGCTTCGACGTGCGCTCATTCGTGCGCGAGATCGCCGAGCAGCACCCCACGCTCGTGGGTGCGACCAGCAGCAGCGACTACCCGGGTGCGGTGGCAGCCGCCCTGCTGGCAGAGCGGCTTTCGCGGCCGGGGGCCGCGCCGCGTGCGGTGCTGGCGTGCGGCCACAAGGGGGAGGCCCGCGCGCTGGCGGCCCGTGTCGTGCCCGAGGCGGTGCCCTGGTGGCGCCTGCTCGAGGCGGGGCCAGGGAAGACGCTGCCCGACGGGCTCCGCTATCCCTGCTTCGTGAAGCCCGCCCGTGGTTCGTTCGCGGTCCTTGCGCGTCAGGTGGACGACGAGGCCGCCCTGCGTGCCTACTTGCGGCATCCCGAGACGCTGGCGCACACAGACGAGTACGTACAGATCCACCGGCGTCTGGCACGCGACCTGGGTCACGGGGGCCCGGATGCGGGCTGCTTCGTGGCCGAGGGCCTGCTCACGGGCCTCCAGGTCACGCTCGAGGGCTGGGTGGACGAGGGCGGCGTCCACGTGCTCGGCCTCGTGGACTCCGTGATGCACCCGGGCACGCGCGCCTTCGCGCGCTTCGAGACGCCCAGCGCGCTGCCGCAGCCTGTGCAGGCGCGCATGGCCGACATCGCCCGGCGCGTCGTGCCGGCCTTGGGCCTCACGCACACCTGTTTCAACCTGGAGCTGACCTGGGATGCGGCCAGCGATGCCCTCGGCCTGATCGAGGTGAACCCGCGCTTGGCCGGCCAGTTCGGCGATCTGTGGCAGAAGACCCTCGGTCTCAACGGCTACGAGATTGCGCTGGCGCTCGCGGCGGGCGATGCGCCTGCGCGCCCCTCGAGCGGCCCCTTCGCGTTCGCCGCCAGCGTCCCGTTGCGCACCTTCGCCGCCGTGCGTGTGGAACGTGCGCCCTTGGGCGAGCGGATTGCCGCCGTCGAGGCCGCTTGGCCCGGGACCCACGCGTGGTGGGAGTGCGCGACGGGCGACGTGCTCCAGGACTTCGACACGGCAGGCGAGGGCCAGGGTTGGCGCTATGGCGTCGTGAACCTGGGCGCACGCACGCGCGCCGAGCTGGAAACGAAGGCATGCGCCGTGGTCGCGGACCTCGGCGCGCGCCTTGTGCCGTTGGCCTGAGCGCGCGCTCGCGCACCGGGTGGTGCTGCTTCCCGCAAGTCTTGCGGCGCAGGCCCGAGCGCCCGCAGCCCAGCGCGCCGTGCGTCGATTCGCTACGAACTTCTGATTCGCGACATTAGCGCCGCCCGCCAAAAGTCTCTTGGGCGGGCCCCGCGACACCCGGGCCGGGCATCCGTTCTCCTCATACGCCTGGCCGCTACGCGTCGGCGCGCTGGATGGGGTGCGGAGGGCCGCCGCGGAGGACGCCGTGTAGTCTTCCTACAGCAGGACGACGCGGTGGCCCGAGCGCCCCCAGCCCAGCGCGCCGCACGTCGGCACAAGGGAACTTCTGACGCACGCCACTAGCGCCGCACGCGCACGCGCGCATCCACGACCTCGACGCCGTCGGGGCGCGCGAGCAGCGGGTTGAGGTCGCACTCGAGGATCTCGGGGTGCTCCTCGACCAGCTGCGAGAGGCGCAGCAACGCCTGCTCGAGCGCCTCGAGGTCCACGGGCTTCGCCCCCCGCGCCCCCTCCAGGATCGGGAAGCTCTTGAGGCGCCGGAGCATGCGCCGCGCGAGCGTGGGCGTGAGCGGCACGAGACCGAAGCGCACGTCGTTCAAGATCTCGACGTAGACGCCGCCCAGGCCCACCATGAGCAGCGGGCCGAAGACCGGGTCGGTGCTCACGCCCAGCACGAGCTCGGTGCCGGGTTGCGCCATGCGCTGCAGCAGGAAGCCGTAGGCGGCGCCGGGGGCATGTGCCTCTGCCGCGCGGGCCATGCTCTCCGCCGCAGCCACCACCGCGGCAGGTCCCTCGAGCCCCAGAGCCACGCCGCCCGCGTCGCTCTTGTGCAGGAATGCGTCGCCGTCGAGCTTCAAGGCCAGCGGACCGCCCAGCTCGCGCGCGGCGACCGCGAGGCCCCTGAGGTCGGCCACGGCGCGCGTGGGCACCACCGGGATGCCGTAGTCCTCGAGCAGCGCCAGGGCCTGTGCGCCGGCGAGCCAGCCCGAGGCGGGCGCGGCGGCAAGCCGGGCCCCCGCACGCGTGCCGGCCACGGGCACGCGCACGCTCGCGCCCAGGTCGTCGTCGCGCAGCGCGCGCGCGCGCAGCAGGTTCACGGCGGCCAGCACCGCGTCTTCGGGGTGCGAGTAGATCGGGTTCTGCGCCGCGCCCACGCGCTTGATCGCTTCGAGCAACGGCTCGCGAGCGAGGAACACGGAGAGCACCGGCTTGGCCTCGCGCGCGCCCTGGGGCGTGGCGAAGAGCGCACGCGCCACCTCCAGGGGGTCGTTGGTGGAGAGCGGCACGTAGATGGTGAGGACCAGATCCACGCCGGGGTCGGCCAGCAGCAGCTCGAGCGAGCGCGCCGCCTCCTGGGGGCCCGCCGCGGCCACCATGTCCACCGGGTTGCCCACCGAGGCCTCGGGCACGAGCGCCGTGCGCAGCGCGCCCTGCGTGGCCTCGGAGAGCGTGGCCAGCGTGAGGCCCTTGGCCACCAGGTAGTCGGTCGCCAGGATCGCGGGTCCGCCCGCGTTGGTGAGGATGGCCACGCGCGGGCCGCGGGGCAGCGGGCAGGCCACCAGCGCCTGGGCCACCCCGAACATCTCGCGCACCGAGTTCACGCGTAGCACGCCGGTCTGCTCGAGCAGCGCGTCCACCGCAGCGTCGGCGCCGGCCAGCGCTCCCGTGTGCGAGGCCGCGGCGCGACCGCCTTCCACCGTACGCCCGGCCTTCACGCACACGATCGGCTTCGTGCGTGTGATGCGTCGTGCGATGGGGATGAACTTGCGCGGGTTGCCGAAATCCTCGAGGTACATGAGCACGACGCGCGTGCCCTCGTCGTGCTCCCAGTAGCTGAGCAGGTCGTTGCCCGAGACGTCGGCTTTGTTGCCCAGGCTGGCGAACATGCGCATGCCCAGCCCGAGGTCCTCGGCCAGGTCCAGCACGGCCACGCCCAGGGCACCGGATTGCGAGAGGAACGAGACCTGGCCGGGCCGAGGGAAGGTGCTCGCGAAGGTGGCGTTCATGCGCAGCGCCGGCTCGGCGTTGAGCAGGCCCATGCAGTTCGGGCCCAGCATGCGCATGCCGTGGCGGCGGCAGACGGTGAGCAGGCGCGCTTGCGCCGCGGCACCCTCGGGACCCACCTCGCCAAAGCCCGCGCTGATCACGCACACGGCCTTCACGCCCTTGGCCGCGCAGCCCTCGATCACCCCGGGGACGCGCGCGGCCGGCACGGCGATCACGGCCAGGTCCAGCGCGTCGGGGATCGCGCCCACATCGGGGTAGCACTTGACCGAATGCACGCTTGCGGCCGCGGGGTTCACAGGGAAGACCGTGCCCGTGTAGCCCTGGCCCACCAGGTTCTTCAGCAGCGTGTTGCCGATCGAGCGCGCCTGCCTGCTGGCCCCGATGACGGCGACGCTCCCTGGCCGGAAGAGCGCGTCGAGCGAGGTGGCGGCGTCGTTCACGGGGTGGGATTGTCGGGCGCCCGCGCGCTGTGGCCGCGAGTTCTCCGGCCCCAGCTTGTCGGGTTGTCCGGCGGCTACGGCGTGTCAGGCGCCTGCGGCGGGCGAGCCTACGGCTGGTAGGTCACCCGCAGGACGCTTTCCGTACCGGGAGAGGAGACCCCGAACGTGGCGCGATCGCCGGAGAGGTCTGCCCCCGGAGCCCCCTGGAAGTTCACGCGGAAGGAGCTCACGACGCGTCCGGCCATGCGATCGGCGGCGACCTGCGTCAAGACGGAGCGTGTCTTCACGGCCAGGGTGGCGTCGAACGGGGAGGCGGGGCCGGCCGTCGAGAGGGGCGCGGCTGCGAAGTCCGCTGCGTCAAGCGTGCCGCCCAGCACGAGGCTGTCCACCGAGAGGGCGGTGAAGTCGACGTAGGGCGTTCCAACCGTGGACGTCTGGAACACTCGTAGCACCGCCGTCTGCAGCGTGGCGGTCGCGGGGATCGAGCCGATGGGGAACGTGAAGAAGCCGCGCACCTCGGAGTTGTCAGCGAGGTCGCCGACCTGCGGCGGGACGCCGGGCGCCGCGTTCTGTGCGCTGCTGACGAAGCCGGACAGTGTGACGTCGAGGGGGATGTCCGTCGTCACCGGCCCGGGCGGGTTCGGGCCAGAGCCACCGCCACCGCCACCGCAGCCGGTAAGGAACAGAAGCGCGGTGAGGGGCGCGATCAGGGCGAAGGGTGTACGCACGCGGAGGACCTCCAAGAAGGCGAACCGGGTTCGCTTACGAGATGTTGGATGCCGCAAGCGCCATTCCGAGCCTGCAAGGCGAGAAATGGCTCTCAGGCGCTGGGGGCTCGGGGGGTGGGCGGGAACATGCGGTCGATGACCGCACGGTCGCCCTCCAGGGCCACGCGCTGCTGGTAGAGGGCCAGACCGCGCAGCTGGCCGAGCTCTTCCCCGCCGCCGGCGCGTCCGGGTCCGCCGTGGAGCGTCGCGGGCAGGGCCGTGCCCGGCCCCGGCGAGTAGGGGGCCATGGCCTCGCTCCCCAGGTAGAGGCGTCCGTGCCAGGGACCGATGGCCAGCACCAGCTCGCGCACGAAGGCGCGCTCGTCGCTGAACACGCTTGCCACGAGGCTGCCCTCGCCCTTGCGCACCAGCGCCGCGGCCGCCTGGGCGGTGCCGTCATAGGGAAGCAGCGTGCTTACGGGTCCGAAGACCTCGTGCTGGTGCACGAGCGTCGCCCGCGCGCTGTCGCGGACCTTGAGCAGCACGGGGCCGAAGAAGAAGCCCTTGCCCGGCGCGGCGCCCGTGAGCGGCGGCTCGCTCAGGCCGCCGAGCAACGCATCGCATTCGCCGAGCAGCTTCGTGACACCCGCCTTGGCGTCGGCCAGCTGGCTCGCCGTGGCGAGCGGGCCCATCGTGACCTTCTCGTCGGCGGGGTTGCCCACGACCGTGGCGGCAAGGCGGGCCGTGAGCTCGCCCTCGACGTCCGCGAGGCGTTCGTGGGGAACCAGGATGCGCCGGATGGCGGTGCACTTCTGGCCGGCCTTCTGCGTGATGTCGGTCACGATGTCGCGCAAGAAGAGGTTCCAGGTCTCGCTGCCGGGGCCCACGTCGGGAGCCAGGACGGCGGCGTTCAAGCTGTCGGCCTCGATGTTCACGCGCACGCTCTGGCGCAGCAGGCGCTCCTTGCTGCGCAGCAGGTAGCCGGTGTCGGCCGAGCCCGTGAAAGCCAGCACGTCCTGGCCGGCGAGATGCTCGAGCAGGTCGCCCACCGAGCCGCACAAGAGGCTCAGCGCGCCTGCGGGCAGCACCTGCGCATCCACCAGGATGCGCGTCACGCGCTCAGCCACCAGGGCGGTGGCCGTGGCGGGCTTGCTGAGCACGGGCATGCCGGCAAGCCAAGCGACTGCCGCCTTCTCGGCCAGTCCCCAGGCGGGGAAGTTGAAGGCGTTGATGTGCACCGCGACGCCGTGGCGCGCCAGCCAGACGTGCTGGCCCCAGAGTCGCGCCGAGCGGCCCAGCTGCAGGCCCTCGCCGTCGAGCAGCACCTGCGTCTCGCCCAGCTTCGCGCCCCACTCGGCGTAGGCGGCCAGCGTGGCGGTGGCGCCGTCGATGTCGAACTTGGCGTCCTTGCGGGTGTTGCCACCGTTGAGCACGGCCAGCTCGATCAGCGCGTCGCGCTGCGCGTGCAGCGCCCTGCTCGCGGCCATCAGGAGCGCGCCCCGCTGCGCGAAGGTGAGCCGCCGCAACGCGGGGCCGCCCACGTCCCGGGCATGCGCCAGAGCCGCGCGCATGTCCACTCCGCCCGTGCTGCAGCGCGCCACGGGCTCGCCCGTGGTGGGGTTGACCAACGTGGCCTGCGCACCCGTGCCGGCCTGCCAGCGGCCCTCTACGAAGCTCTCGAGTGTCTGCATCGGCGGCTCCTCGACCAGAGGCAGAGCCTAGCGCCGACTGCTCCGCCCTTCCCCGTCCTTCCGAGGCGCAGAGCAGCGAGGGGAGGATCCCGGCGCGCAGGCACAAGCTCTACGAACGCCGAGAGCCCCTTGCCGGTCTGCAAAGCCGGGCTAGGGTGCTCGCCGGCACGGGATGCGAGGACGGCCATGCTCGGCGCGGCACTGTGGAACCTGTTCTTGGCCCTGCTCCCGATTCCGCTCGGGATGGCGCTCGCGCGTCGCATCACGCTGGCCGATCCCGCGCGCCGCTGCCCGGGGCCGCGCAGTCTGGCCCTGGCGGCCGCTTGGCTGTTGCTGCTGCCCAATGCGCCCTACCTGCTCACCGACATGCGCCACTTCTTGCTCGACGCACGCTGGCGCGAGCTCACCAGCCGCGCCGGGCACGACGCGGAGGCGCTCAGGGCCTCCGCCGTGTGGGGCGTTGGGTTCCTGGCCTACGGGGTGGCCGGTCTGGTCGCCCTGACGCTGGCCGTGCGCCCCGTGCAGGAGGCGGTCCGCCGCCAACGCCCGACGTGGCGGCGGCTGCGCGTGCCCTTCTTCCTCGTGGTCGCGTTGGGGGTCTGGCTGGGCCTCATCCCGCGCTTCAACTCCTGGGATGCGCTTGTGCGTCCGGCCGAGGTCGTAGGCGCGGCCCTGTGGGTGTTCACGCAGCCCGCCACGCTGGCCTGTATCGTCGCCTTCGGCCTGCTGCTGGCCGCGCTCCACGACGTGCTCGGCGCCACCTGGGACGGCTGGAGGTGGCGTCGCAAGGTGGCTCGGCGAGCCGCCGCCGAGGTGACGGCAGAAGCCCAACGGGCGCGCTGAGGCGGCTTTCACGCCCCCCCAGGCGGGGCGCCGACGGCGCCCGTCCCCGAGTGCTAGGATCGGACGCTGGATGGGACGCGCGGGCTCGGGTGGGGCTCGCTTGGGAGCGCTCCCTGCCGCTTGGGCGACCCGGTCGATGGGAGGTTTCGATGCGTGCAGCTTCCGTGGTGGGTGGCGTGCTGGGGGGTGGGCTCGCGCTGCTGCTCAGCGGCGCGCCGTTGAGTGCCGACGTGCACAAGGACGAGAAGCTCGGCTACTCGCTCAGCGTGCCCGCGGGCTGGAACGCCATCCCCATCTCGGGCCAGGAGAAGTACATCGTCGCACGCTGGCAGTCCGACAAGGAGTACCTCGACGGTCGCGAGGGCGTGAGCATGCGCCCCGAGATCGAGGTGGTGCTGTTCGACCCCAAGGGCAAGAAGACCGCCGCCGTGCGCGAGCGTGAGGGCGGTGCCGGCAGCGACATCACCATCGAGAATCCCTACCGGACCTACAAGGACTGGGTGAAGGGCGACTCCACCGGCGGCCGCTACATCTCCAAGGAAGAGGAGATCGAGGTGGGCGGCGTGAAGGTGACCTGGTACGAGGTGGCCTACGAGAAGCTGACGGTCCCGCGTCACGGTCTGGCCTACGTCTTCCACGCCGAGGACATCGACTACTGCTTCACCACCGAGATCCTGGAGCAGCACTGGCAGAAGGCCAACCCGATGCTGTTCCGCGCCTTGAAGAGCGTGAAGCTGTTCCCGCGCACCGGCTCCGTGAAGCGCGAGACCACCGGCGACAGCGACGTGACGGTGATCAAGGACCTCTCCAAGCTCACGCCCGAGGAGCGCTACAAGCACCGTGTCGAGGAGTTCGAGCGCAAGCTGCGGATCTCCACCGAGCGCTTGACCGAGGGCTGGAAGGTGGTGCGTGGCAAGCACCACGTGGCCCTGACTCACGCCGACGCCAAGTTCACCGAGCGGGTGCTCGAGCAGGCCGACAGCGTGCGCGAGTGGCTGGACGCCAACCTGGCCTTCCTGGGAGCGGGCATCGCCGGGCCCGAGATGCTGCGCATCTGCAAGGACAGCGACGAAGAACGCGCCTTCAGCGACCTCTCCAGCCGCAGCGGGGGCGGCTGGTCGCGCGAGATCTGCACGTCGCCCTCCGAGGGCGCCTGGGGGCTGGGTTGGGTGGCCGGCCGGCTGCTCGACCGCTGGCTGAACGACAAGAACCCGCGCCTGGGCTCCGCGCTCCCGCCCTGGGTGAAGCGCGGCATCTCCGACTGGATCGGCTCGGCCTACATCAAGGGCGGCAAGCTCACGTTCCGTCCCGACGGCGACCTGATCGTGGCGCTCAAGCTGTCCGCCAAGCTCAAGAAGCTCATCCCGGTCAAGGACCTGATCCAGATGAGCTCCGCGCAGATCTCGGAATGGGACGACAAGGAGCGCAAGGAGGGCGGCTCAGGCGGCGGGGGAGCCATGCAGCCCGGCTCCATGCTGGCCTGGCGCATCAGCGCCTGGCAGCAGACCTCGGGCTTCATGCGCTACCTGCTCGAGGGGCCCGGCAAGCGTGATGCGAAGACCAAGGACCTGCTCCCGACCTACGTGGCGAATCTCGAAGCGGTGGTGAAGGACGAAGAGGGCAAGCCCTCGGCCGGGCAGGCGCGTGAGGCGCCCAAGACCGAGCAGGAGGAGGAGGAGCGCTTCAAGAACCGCGAGACCTACTGGAAGGACCACGAGAAGGACCTGCTCAAAGCGGCCTTCGAGCGCACGTTCAAGGGCTGGACCGACGCCGACTGGGAGTCCCTCGAGAAGAGCTACCGCGCCTACGCGGCGAAGTGAGAGCGGCCACGGAGACGACCATGCGCACGCCGAGACTCCTGACACTGCTGGCCCTGCTCGCGCTCTCGTCGAGCGATGCCACCGTGAGCGAGGCTGGGGCCGACACGCTGCTGTTGACCGACGGGCGCACCGTGGACTGTCCCAAGGCCGAGAAGCTGGCTGACGGCTCCTGGAAGCTGACGTTCCAGCACGGCGAGGTGCTGCTGCCGGCCAACCAGGTGAAGGACGCCTTCCTGACCGGGGCGCAGGGCTACGAGCCCAAGAACGACGAGGAGCGCGAGAAGCTGGCCAAGGGCCTCGTGCCCTACGAGGGCAAGTGGGTGACCAAGTCGGAGCGCGACGCCAAGCTGGCCAAGCGGGCCGCCGAGACCAAGAAGCGCATCGAGGAGGCCAAGGCCCACCGCGAGTGGCGCAACCGCTACAAGCAGAAGACGGCCAACTTCGAGTTCGAGTACACGATCCCCCCCGAGATCGCCAAGGGCTACATGGAGCTGATGGAGACGTACTACAGCGTCTTCACCAAGCAGTTCGGCATCTCGCGCCCGCCCAAGGAGAAGCTCAAGGTCTGCTTCTACCACGACTACGAGACCTTCCTGGAGGTCTCAGGCGCGGGCTACGGCACGCTGGCCTACTACCGCTTCGTCGCGCCGCGCGAGCTGAACTTCTACTACGACCGCCTGCGCCCCGAGCAGACCACGGCGATCATGTTCCACGAGGCGCAGCACTACCTCTCGCACCTCATGAACCTCAAGTTCCACATCCCGCACAACTTCTCGGAGGCCTTCGCCGAGTACTACGGCGGCAGCTCGTGGGATGCGGCCAAGAAGACCATGGGCACGGGCGGGCTGCAGGAAGGGCGCCTGACCGAGATCCAGACCGACATCGCCGCGGGCGAGAAGAAGCCGCTGCTCAAGTTCCTGCGCAACGAGCTGGGCTACGAGGACTACAGCTGGGGCTGGTCCTTCGTGCACTTCCTGATGGAGTCGCCCAAGTACCAGAAGAAGTTCAAGCAATTCTACCTGGCGCTGCCCAACGGCAAGGACGTGACGCGCGCCCCGTTCCAGATGGACATGGTCACGGTCGAGAGCGACGCGCTGCTCAAGGCCTTCCAGAAGTACCTGGCCGTGGACGACATCCCCGCCCTCGAGAAGGAGTGGTACGACTACATCGACAAGAACCTGAAGGTGCAGAGCGTGGTGGGCCTTGAGGAGGCGGCCTTCTCCGCCGCCAGCACGGGCCGCAGCATCCGCGCCCGGCGCCTGTTCAAGGAGGCGGTGGACAAGGGCTCCAAGAGCCCGGTCGTCTACCTGCGCTACGGCGAGCTCTTGCGTGGCGAGAACGACAGCCAGGCCGAGGCCATGTTCCGCAAGGGCCTCACCTTCGACTCCCTCAACGCAGCGCTCTACACCGAGCTGGGACGCACGATCCGCGGCCGTGGCGGCGAGGCCAACGAGGCCGAGGGCAAGCGCCTGATCCAGCTGGCCGCCGAGCTCGAGCCCGACAACGTCGAGACCTGGCTGCTCGTGGAAGACGCCCTCGAGAAAGCCGGCCCGCCCGCCGCCCCCAAGCCCGGCAACGACAAGCACGCCGGCTGCTGCGGCCCGGGTCGTTGGGAGCCCCGGGCGCTGGGGGACCCGCCTTCTGAAAGGCCCGGTCGCTGAAAGGGCCGTCGCTGAAAGGGCCGTCGCTGAAGGCCCGGGCCGCGAGAGCCCCGCGCGTCCGCGCGGCGTGGCCGCCTTTGTGACTCGCCCGTTGCTGCGTCGCCCGCGGCGTGGGAAAGCCGCCGGGGCCGCGTCAGCCCTTCAGCGCCTTCTGCATGTGGTTCATGACCTCAAGGTGCTCGCGCTGCGGGCTGAACAGCACAAGCTCGGCGTCCTTCAGCACGCGCACGCTGTGGCCGGGCGGCCAGTAGAAGACGTCGTTCCCCTTGCAGGTTTCCGGCTTGCCGGAGGTGTAGGTCACGACGAGCTCGCCGGAGATCATGTAGCCCCAGTGCGGCGCGTGACACGCGTCACCCTTGAGGCCCTTGAGCAAGGGCGCGATGTCGGTGCCCGCCCCCAGGGAGAAGTACTCGCCTGCCATCTTGCCGTAGCCGGTGGCGTCACCGAAATCGGTGACCTGTCGGGCGACGGCGCCGGGGATGCTGATCTTGGCCGGAATCTGGTCCTTGGTGATGCGCATGCGGGGCATCCTGGTACCTGGCGTGACGCCTGTCAAGGGAGTCCGTGAAGCAGGGCAAGGGCGAGCGCGTGCGCGCCGTGTCCCAGGCGGGGACAACGCCTGGGCCCGAGGCGCGACCTCAGCCGCGGAGCGAGCCTGGTGCGCTGCGGACGATGCGCAGCCTCAGCCGCGCGAGGTGTCGCGGGATCGCGAGCACCGGCTCGCGGTCGGCGTTGCGTACCTCCTCGGAGAGGCTCGCCCAGGGAACGAGGTGGGGCGAGGTGCGCCGCGCCGCGTCCTTGGGGCCCGCTGCGTAGGTCCAGCCCTCGAGCACGCGGTCGGCGGCCCAGCGCGCGTGCTCGAGGACGGCCAACGCCTCGACCTCCGCTGGGGTGAACACGACGGGCGCGCCGGCGTCCTCGTGGGCAGGAGCCACGTCGCAGCCGACGGCGCCGAGCTTCACCGGCACGTGGTCGGCCTGGCAGCGGTTGGCCTCGCGCAGCGTCTCGGGAAGCGCGTCCCACGTGACCAGCGACGGGTTCTCTGCCGGGGTCACGCCCCGTGCCCGCTGCTTCTCGACGTACTCCGCGTGGATCGCGCGGGCCAGCACGTCGAGCGCTTCCTCGACGACCACGTCCTTGGAGCCGGCGCTGTCGGCCGTGCCGAACACCTGGACCGTTCCCGCGCCCTCCCCGAGCAGCTCCGCCAGCCCGCGCTCCTCGCGCAGGCGCACGAACACCGGGATGCCGCGCTGCGCGCACCAGGCCCGCACCTCCAGCGCGATCGCGACGGACGCGCCCCGGTCCGGCAGCGCGACGACCACGGCCGACACCGGGTCATCGCGCTCGGCCGCAGCCACCCCCGCGGCCACCGCCGCGGGGTCCAGGTCGGTGGTGTGAGCGGTGAGCGCGCAGAGCGCATCCAGCCCGGGCAGGCGGCGCAGCAACGCGGCGAGCCGTAGCGGAGCGTCGGTGTCGAGCGCCGTCACGCGCAGCGCGCGTGGCTCCGGCCGGCGCGGCAGGCGGGCGGCCTCGAGCACCACCGCCTCGCCCACCTCGCGCAAGCCCACCACCACCAGGTGGGCCGGCGCCTCCAGGCCGCGGCGCGACGCGAGGCCGTGCGCGAGCCCGTCCACGACCAGCAGGCGCGCTGCGTTCGCCGCCAGGCTGAAGAGGCGCAGCTCGAAGCGGTCTGCGGGACGCCCGAGCGCCGCGTGCCGGCTCAAGCAGGCGCGCAGAGCCGGCTCGCCGACGTGGGCGAAGCAGCGCAGCCCTGCGTCCCGGCCCGCGCGCACGGCCTGCTCGTGGGCGCGCAACGTCTGGACGGCGACCTCGGCGTTCACTGCGTCCTCCGGAGCGGTGGCGAGGACGACATCGGCGCGGGCGACGTTTGCGGCCGCGAGCATGGCTGGGTCGCGTGGGTCTCCCGTGAGGACGAGCACGCCATGGTCGCGGAGCCCGGCCCCATGGCCGTCCGCGCCCGGGATGTCGATGGCGACCACGCGCCGCCCCTGGGCGAGGAAGCCCTCGGCGAGGCGCCGGCCCTCGGGGCCGAGCCCGGCGACCACCACGTGCCCGGACCAGCGCCGGACGCGCCAGCGCAGGAGGTGCGGCCCGAGGAGCGAGAGCACGGCGGCGAGGGCCGCGGAGACGGTGACCGCCGCGGCGAGGAAGCGTGCGAGCTCCACGGCGAACGGGAGCGGACCTCCCAGGGGCCCGTCGAGCGTGAACATGCGCAGCGTGGCGTAGAGCGCGCCGCTGATGTTCTGGACGCCGCTCTCCGGCCACGCCAGGAGCGCGGGGATGCCGATCGCCAGCGTCACGACGACGCCGACTGGGACCAGGGCCCAGACCCGGTGGCGGAGCCTCTGCCCTGGCCGCACGACGTAGCCGGCGGCGGGCGCGCGGATCCGCTGCGACCAGGGGATCTTCGGCTCCGGACCCACGCCTGGCAGCCTACTCGGGGCCGGCCCCACACGGTCCTTGAACCTGTCGGGTGCGGCCGCTACCTACGGCGCCGTGCCCGACGCCCCGGCCCCGCGCCGCTATACCGCGTTCATCTCCTACCGGCATGCGGACAACAAGGAGGCAGGGCGGCGCTGGGGGGAGTGGATCCACCAGCAGCTCGAGACCTACCACGTCCCGCGCGAGCTGGTGGGCAGGCCGGGAGTGCGCGGCGAGCCCATCCCCGCCACGCTCTATCCCGTGTTCCGCGACGAGGAGGAGCTGCCCGCCGACGCCGACCTCTCGCAGAACCTGCGCCGCGCGCTGGAGAACGCCGCCACCCTGGTGGTGATCTGCAGCCCGCGCGCGGTCGCCTCGCGCTTCGTGGACCAGGAGATCCGCGTCTTCAAGGAGCTGGGCAAGGCGGACCGCATCCTCGCGCTGCTCGTCGATGGCGAGCCCAACGCCGACGAGGCCGTGCGTGCGGGGGACGGCGCTGCTCCGGCGCTCGAGTGCCTCCCGGCGGCGCTGCGCTTTGGTGTGCGTAGCGAGGGGGGCGGCATCGACTGGTCCCTGCGCACCGAGCCCATCGCGGCGGACGCTCGGCCCGAGGGCAGGCCCGAGCAGGGCTTCACGAACCCGGGTGCCTACGGCGAGAGGCTGCGCAGGAAGGGCGGGCTTGCGGGGCGCGAGATCAACCGCATGCAGCGCGAGTACGCGGAACGGCTCGAGCTCGCGCGGCTGAAGGTGGTCGCTGGCGTGCTCGGCGTGCCGCTAGGGCAATTGCGCGCGCGCGACGCCGTGTACCGCGCGAAGCGTTTCCGCCGGCTGGCCAGCGTGCTGGGGAGCCTGGCGCTGGTGGCGCTGGTCGGGGCGGTCGTGGCGGTCTGGCAGGGTCAGCGCGCCGAGCGGAACTACGAGCGGGCGGAGGCCGCTCGCCTGGCGCAGGAGCGCCAGGTGATCGAGGCCAGTCGGCACGCGCACGCCGCCGCCGAGCGCGAGCTGCGTGCCGGGCACTGGCAGGAGGGCGTCACCTGGCTGGGGCGCGCGCTGCGCTATCACCCCCTCAACCGCGCCGCGGCGGGGCACCTGTGGAGCGCGCTGGCCTACGGCCAAGGCGATCGCGACGAGCCGCCGCTCGAAGCCTGGGCCTTCGACGGCGCCGTGGAACGTCTGGCAGCCAGCCCCGATGGCAAGCACCTCGCCGTCGTCACCGCGGCGGGACGGCTCGTGCTGCACGAGCTGGCGAGCGGCCGCCGCCAAAGCACGGCGTTGCCTCCCTTGCGCGTGCATGGGATGCGCTTCGATGCTGCCGGCCGCCATCTCCTGTTGCGCGTGGGCACCCTCGAGCTGCTCATCGCCTCGTGGAGTCCTGAGGGCGCGTCCCTGTCGGTGGTGAAGCTCGACGGCACCTTCCACGATGCCGCGTTCTCCAGCGACGGCCACACCGTCCTGGCCGCAGGCATGCTGTACGGCATCGAGCGGCTGGATCCGCTCACGGGGCGCCATCAGGTGCCCGTCGGTCCGCCGGCCCAGGATCCGGGGCAGCAGCAGTTCGGCGCGCTGTTCACTCCGGAGGGGGCAACGGTGCTCGTGCAACCAGGCAAGGGCCCATTCTTCCTGCTGGACCTTGCGTCCGGTGCCCGCCGGCCGGTGGCGCAGGTCCCCTCCGAGACACAGCTGGACAACGCTCGACTGAGCGCACGCGCGGCCTACCTGGCGCAGAAGGCCAACGGCAGGCTCACCGTGTGGGAGGTGGCGAGCGGCCGCGCCGTCCTCAACGTGCCGGACCGCGAGGACCTGTGGGCCGACTTCGACTTCAGCCCGGATGCGGATGCTGTCATCCTCCGGCGCGACGACGGGACCCTGGAGCTGCGCAGCCTGCCGGAGGGCAAGCCGCTCGCACCCTCGATACGGCACGCGACCCGGGCGTTGCGTGCGACGTTCTCGGGGGACGGACGCCGCGTTCTCACGGCCGGGGCCGACGGCCGGGTCGCGGCGTGGGCCCGGCCGGGGGCTGCGCGTCCGGGCCCCACGCTCCTGGCGCCCGGTCCTGCGCAGTCCGTCGAGTGGCTCACGCCCGAGCGGGCGCTCGTGGTGGGGGAGAGCTCGGTGGAGGTCTGGGACGTGCGCGCGCGCAAGCCGGTAGGCCGGCTCGAGACGGGGCCGCTGGCCGGCAGCGTCGCCGCCGCAGGGGACGGCTCGTGGA
>Ga0163150_10003940_pt1 | contig 20287 bp, 13 predicted proteins | sample OliLakLV19P2IB_FD_148628 | JGI IMG/M metagenome (GOLD analysis project Ga0163150, IMG submission 148628) | Freshwater microbial mat bacterial communities from Lake Vanda, McMurdo Dry Valleys, Antarctica - Oligotrophic Lake LV.19.P2.IB | ecosystem: Environmental > Aquatic > Freshwater > Lake >...
GAGCACCACCATGTCGATGCGGGCCGAATTCCGTGACTTCGCCATCAAGGGCAACGTGATCGACCTGGCGGTTGCCGTCATCATCGGCACCGCATTCGGCAAGATCGTCGATTCGCTGGTCAAGGACCTCATCATGCCGGTGGTAGGCAGTTTGTTCGGTGGACTCGATTTCGCCAACAATTACATCCTGCTCGGCACGCCGCCCGCCAGTTACACCGGGCCGATGACCTACGAGGCGCTGACCAAGGCCGGCGTGCCGATGCTGGCCTATGGCAACTTCATCACGATCGTCATCAACTTCCTGATCCTGGCGTTCGTGATCTTCTGGATGGTGAAGCAGTTCACCAGGGCCAAGGCGCGCCTCGACGCGACGCCTGGCGCACCGGCCCCGCCGCCGGAAGACGTGGTGCTGTTGCGCGAAATCCGCGATGCGCTGAAGAGCCGCTAGCGCAGCCTCGTAGAAAGTGCGCACCATAGCGGGCTATGCTGATGTCATGGCTCGTTACGGAGAGCGCCCGCATGTTGCCTCTACCACCGCAGTATGCAATTTGACCCCGGCGGCGCGGTTTGCCAGAATCGGGGGTCAACGCGGCCTCTAGGCACCCCTGTTACAACAGTGCCGGCCCGCCCGAGCAGCGCGCTTCGCGCTTGCCCAACCGGAGGAACCCCATGAAATTTGCTGCATCCTTGGCCGCCGTCAGCGCGGCGCTTGCCCTTGCTCTCGCGATCCCTGCGCGCGCGGACATCACGATCGGCGTCACGATCTCCACGACCGGACCTGCTGCCTCGCTCGGCATTCCACAGAAGAACACGCTCGAGCTGCTGCCCACGTCCATCGGTGGCGAGAAGATCAAATGGGTGGTGTTAGACGATGCGTCCGACACGACCAAGGCCGTCACCAACACCCGCAAACTCGTCAGCGAGGACAAGGTCGACGTGATCATCGGCTCGTCCATCACGCCCAACTCGCTCGCGATGCGTGAAGTGGCCGTGGACACCGGCACGCCGATGATCTCGCTGGCGGCGTCGGCGGCCATCATCAATCCCACCGACCCCAAGACGCGCTGGATCTTCAAGACGCCGCAGAACGACGCGCTGATGGCCGACGCCATTGCCGTCAACATGAAGGCGGCGGGCGTCAAGACGATGGCCTACATCGGCTTTGCCGATGCGTACGGCGACGGCTGGCTGGCCGAAATGCGCCGTTCGGCGCAAACCGCCGGCATCAAGATCGTCGCGGAAGAGAAGTACAACCGCAACGATCCATCGGTGACGGGGCAGGTGCTGAAGCTGATCTCGGCCAACCCGGATGCCGTGCTGATCGGCGCGGCGGGTACGCCGGGCGCCACGCCGCAGAAGGAACTGGTCGCCCGCAACTACAAGGGCAAGATCTACCAGACGCACGGTGTCGGCAACCCCGACTTCCTGCGCGTCATGGGCAAGGACGGCAACGGGACGCTGCTGCCGGTGGGCCCGATGCTCGTGTACGAGCAGTTGCCCGATTCGAACCCGATCAAGAAGACCTCGGCCGAGTACGTCACGAAGTATGAACAGAAGTTCGGCCAGCGCACGACGTTCGGTGGCCACCTGTGGGATGCGTACCTGCTGCTGGCGCAAGCCGTCCCGGAGGCACTGAAGAAGGCGAAGCCGGGCTCGCCCGCGTTCCGCACGGCGTTGCGCGACGCGCTCGAGGCCTCCAACGTTACCGGCGTGCACGGCGTGTTCGTGATGAACGCCAACGATCACAACGGCTTCGACAACCGCGCCCGCGTGATGGTGAAGATCCAGGACGGCAAGTGGGTGCTGCTGAAGTAAACGCGAAAGCATTCCGCGCGTGATCGCGCGGCGTTTCTTCGTGCCCTCGATCCGCCGCCGCCGGCTCTCGCCGGCGGCGTTTTGTTAGTCGCTTTCACGGGATCGCATGGATCTCTCCATTGCCGCGCTGCTGACCCAGGATGGCATCACCAACGGCGCCATCTATGCCCTGCTGGCGTTGGCGTTGGTGCTGGTGTTCACCGTCACGCGGATCATCTGGGTGCCGTCAGGTGAGTTCGTGGCGTGGGGCACGCTGACGCTGGCCGGCCTGCAGCTCGGCAAGTCCTCCGGCATCGTCGGCCTGCTGCTCGGCATGGCGTTGCTGGCGGGGGCCATGGAGATCTGGCGCGCGGTACGCGCAGGCGAGTCCGCGCGATTGCCGCGGCGGTTGTTCGTGTGGACCGGCATTCCGGTGCTGATTGCCGCGTTGCTGTGGTGGCTGGCGCCTCTGCAACCGCCGCTCTTCGTGCAGGTGCTGCTCACGCTGGCGGCCATCACCGCGATCGGGCCGCTGCTCTACCGTATTGCCTACCAACCGCTGGCGGAAGCCAGCGTGCTGGTGCTCCTGATCGTGTCCGTCGCGCTGCACTTCGCGATGCTGGGCTTCGGCCTGTGGTTCTTCGGCCCTGAAGGTTCACGCACCCCGGCGTTCTCGTCGGCGTCGTTCACGCTCGGCGGCGTGAACATCAGCGTGCAGAGCCTGCTCGTGATCGGCACCAGTGCCGGCCTGATCGTGGCGCTGGCCGCGTTCTTCGGCCGCACGTTGTATGGCAAGGCGTTGCGCGCCACGGCGGTGAACCGCGCCGGCGCGCGGCTGTGCGGCATCTCACCCGACTTCGCCGGGGCGTTGACGTTCGCACTGGGCGCGTTGCTGTGCGCATTCTGCGGCGTGCTGATCGGACCGATCACCACCGTCTACTACGACTCCGGCTTCCTGATCAGCCTGAAGGGCTTCGTCGGCGCCATCATCGGCGGTCTGTCGAGCTATCCGATCGCCGCGGGCGGGGCGCTGCTGGTGGGGCTGATCGAGGCATTCTCGTCGTTCTGGGCCAGCGCGTTCAAGGAAGTGATCGTGTTCACGCTGATCATTCCGGTACTGTTGTGGCGCAGCCTCACCACGCATCATCACGAGGAAGACGAGTGATGAAGGCGCACTTCTCCCGCGTCGCGTTTCTTGCGTTCGTCGCGCTGCTGGTGGCCGTGGCGCTTGGCGCGCCCGCGTTCTGGGTCACGCTGGGCAACTACATCGGGCTCTACAGCATCGTGGCGCTGGGTCTCGTGCTGCTGACCGGTGTCGCGGGTCAGACATCGTTCGGGCAGGCCGCGTTCGTCGGCATCGGCGCATACACGACGGCCTGGCTGACGGTCAACTACGGGACCTCGCCGTGGTTCACGCTCTTCATCGGACTGGTTCTCACCGGCGCGCTGGCGCTGTTTTTGGGCTTCATCACGCTGCGGATGCAGGGCCACTACCTGCCATTGGCAACCATTGCCTGGGGTATCAGCCTCTACTACATCTTCGGCAATCTCGAGATGCTGGGCGGCCATACGGGGATGACCGGCATCCCGCCGCTCGATCTGCTCGGCTTCGAGCTGAAGGACGAGCGTCGATATTTCTTCCTGATCTGGGCGATTGCGCTGGCCGCGCTGCGCGCCACCGACAACTTGCTCGACTCGCGGCCGGGCCGCGCGATCCGTGCACTGAAGGGCGGGCTCGACATGGCCGAGGCCTTCGGCGTGGATGCCGCACGACTGAAGATCGTCGTGTTCGTCTATGCGGCGCTGCTGGCATGCATCTCCGGCTGGCTGTATGCGCACCTGCAACGCTTCGTGAACCCTACACCCTTCGGCATCAACCAGGGCATCGAGTACCTGTTCATGGCGGTGATCGGCGGTGCGGGCAGCGTATGGGGCGCGGTGCTGGGCGCGACGGTGATCACGCTGCTGAAGCAGGTGCTGCAGAACATCCTGCCCGATCTGCTCGGCCGCACGGGCAACTTCGAACTCGTGGTGTTCGGCATCCTGATCGTGTTGATGTTGCAGTTTGCGCGCGATGGACTGTGGCCGTGGATAGGCCGGCTGCTGCCGCGCCGGCGCGAGGCCACGGTGCCCGACGCGCCGCCGTTGCCGACGCGCGATCGCACGCCCACGAATGGGGCACTGCTGGTGGTCGACAAGGCGCGCAAGCAGTTCGGCGGACTGGTCGCCGTCAACGACCTGTCCTTCGAGATCCGCCCGGGCGAGATCCTGGGGCTGATCGGCCCCAATGGCGCCGGCAAGAGCACCACGTTCGGCCTCATTTCCGGCGCGTTGCCGCTGACGAGCGGTTCCATCCACTTCCGCGGTGAGGCGATTGGCAGCCGGGCGCCGTACGAGATCGCGCGCCGCGGCCTCGGCCGTACGTTCCAGCACGTGAAGCTGATCGGTTCGATGAGCGTGCTCGACAATGTAGCGCTAGGTGCCTACCTGCGCGGTACTTCCGGCGTGGTGAAGGCGGCGTTGCGTCTCGATCGGGCAGAGGAAGCGCGCACGCGCGCCGAGGCCGCGCGGGCGATTGCGCGCACCGGCCTCACGCCGCATATCTTCGACGCCGCCGGCAGCCTGCCGCTCGGCAAGCAGCGCATCGTCGAGATCGCGCGCGCGCTGGCCGCGGATCCGGTGCTGCTGTTGCTGGACGAGCCCGCGGCGGGACTGCGGTATCTCGAAAAGCAGGAGCTGGCCGCACTGTTGCGCGCCTTGCAGCGCGAAGGCATCACGATCCTGCTGGTCGAGCACGACATGGAATTCGTGATGGGCCTGACCGACCGTCTGGTCGTCATGGACTTCGGCGAGAAGCTGGCCGAAGGCCTGCCCGCGACGATCCAGCGCGATCCGCGCGTGCTGGAAGCCTATCTCGGAGGCGTGATATGAGCGGGTTATTGCTCACGGTGCGCGACCTGCGCGTGGCCTACGGCAAGGTTGAAGCCGTACACAACGTGTCGATCGATGTCGCTGAAGGGCAGATCGTCACGGTGATCGGCCCCAATGGCGCGGGCAAGACCACGCTGCTGGCGGCCATCATGGGTATCCTGCCGGCTGCCGGCGCCATCACCTACCGCGGACGCGCTGTCGGCATGCTGACGGTGGAAGAGCGCGTGGCCGAGGGCCTGATTCTCGTCCCGGAGAAGCGCGATCTCTTCGCGTCGATGAAAGTCAGTGAAAACCTGGAACTCGGCGCCTTCGCGCGACTGCGCCGGGGCGAACGCGAGGCGTTGCGCACCCTGGACGAGGTGTACCAGCGCTTCCCGCGGCTGGCCGAACGTCGCGACCAGGAGGCCGGTACGCTTTCCGGCGGCGAGCGGCAGATGCTGGCGTTAGGCCGCGCGCTGATGGCGAAGCCGCGGCTGCTGATGCTGGACGAACCGTCGCTGGGCCTGGCCCCGCTGGTGGTCCGCGAAATCTTCAGCATCATCGCCGCGTTGAAGGCTGCGGGGGTGTCGATCCTGTTGGTGGAACAGAATGCCCGCGCGGCGCTGCAGGTGTCGGACTACGGCTATGTGCTTGAAACCGGGGACCTGGTGCTGGAAGGCCCCAGCGCCGACCTGGCTGTCAATCCGCAGGTGATGGCCACCTATCTGGGCCAGGGGGCTGCGACACGGGCGGCCGTCGATTGAATCAGGGGCGTCCCGGCCCCAGAATAGAGGGTCATCCCTCCGCAAGCCGGCACGTCGCCGCCTGCGAGCGCTCGAAAGGCATGCCTTGACCGATCTCTCCGTTCCTCCCGTCGCCGCGGCCGTCCTGGCCGACGCCGAGCACCTGCTGTTGGCCCCTGCGGGCTTAAGCGCCACCACGCTGTCCGAGGTGCTGGCATCCATCCACACCCACGACATCGATTTCGCCGACCTCTACTTCCAGCATGCCCGTTATGAGGGATGGAGCCTGGAGGAGGGCATCGTGAAGTCGGGCAGCTTCAGCATCGATCGCGGCGTGGGTGTGCGCGCCGTGACCGGCGACAAGCAGGCTTACGCGTATTCGGACGACATTTCGCTCCCCGCGCTCAATGCCGCGGCGCAGGCCGTGCGCGCCATCGGCCGGCAAGGTCAGAGCGCCGTGGCGGCGTTGGGCCAACGTGCGTCCGCGCGCACGCTGTACGCGATGGGCGACCCGGTGGGCAGCCTGGGCGAGGCCGAAAAGGTGGCGTTGCTCGAACGCACGGAGCGGATGGCGCGCGCGAAGGATCCGCGCGTCGTGCAGGTGATGGCATCGCTGGCCGGCGAACACGAGACGATCCTGATCGCGCGCAGCGATGGCGTGCTGGCCGCCGATGTGCGGCCGCTGGTGCGGGTGTCCGTCAACGTGATCGTCGAGGAGAACGGCCGCCGCGAACAAGGCCACTCCGGTGGCGGCGGTCGCTTCGATTACGCTTACTTCACCGATTCGGTGCTGTCGAAGTACGTTGACGAAGCCGTAGCGCAGGCGCTGCTCAATCTCGGCGCGCGTGCCGCGCCCGCCGGCCCGATGACAGTGGTGCTGGGCAATGGTTGGCCGGGCATCCTGTTGCACGAGGCCATCGGCCATGGCCTCGAAGGCGACTTCAATCGCAAGGGTACCAGCGCGTTCTCCGGGCGCGTGGGCAAGCGCGTGGCCGCCAAGGGCGTCACCGTCGTGGACGACGGCACGATGCCCGACCGCCGCGGCTCGCTCAACCTCGACGACGAGGGCAACCCGACGCAGCGCACCGTGCTGATCGAGGACGGCATCCTGAAGGGCTACCTGCAGGACCGGATGAACGCGGGCCTGATGCGCGTCACGCCCACCGGCAACGGTCGCCGCGAATCCTTCGCGCACATGCCGATGCCGCGGATGACCAACACGATCATGCTGGCCGGCACGCACGACCACGACGAGATCATCGCGTCAGTCAAGAACGGCCTCTATGCCGCGAACTTTGGCGGCGGCCAGGTCGACATCACCAGCGGCAAGTTCGTGTTCTCGGCCGCCGAGGCGTGGATGATCGAGGACGGCAAGCTCACCTATCCGGTGAAGGGTGCCACGCTGATCGGCAACGGGCCGGATGCGTTGAAGCGCGTGTCGATGATCGGCAACAACCTGGCGCTTGATTCCGGTGTCGGCACCTGCGGCAAGGACGGGCAGAGCGTGCCGGTCGGCGTCGGACAACCCACACTGCGGATCGACGGGCTGACAGTCGGCGGAACAGCGTCGTAACAGCCTGTGCCGCGCCACCTGACGACGGCACGAATTCCCTAGTGCAACGGCCCGCTCGGCGCGGGCATCACGACGGCGGTGACGGGCGACGCGTGGTGGCACATCATCCGCCAACCTGAAGGCGTGCGGAGGAAGATGTTGGTGGCGGCCGCCGCGCCGCGCGCGGTGCCGTCGGCACTGGACACATGTTCGATCGCGGATTGCATCGCCAGACCCACGGTTTCCATCATCACCACGTGCTCGAGTCGGAACGCGAGCCTGGTGTCGCCACCGAAGAGTTGCTCCCACGCGCTGCGCACCGCGTCGTAGCCCACGACGCGCGCGCCACCGGGGTGCACGCACACGATGTCTTCGTCGTCGGCCCAGCACGCCATCATCGCGTCGATGTCCCCGGCTTCGAAGGCTTGGTAGAACGCGAGCGACACGTCCTGCGGCGTCGTGTAGATGATTAGCGTGCGTGCCTTGGCCATGAGCGGAGTGCAGTGTGCGGGTTTACGAGCGCCGCAATGCCGGCGGAATGAAGGCGGGCAGCGCGGAACGGGAAAGATTGTAGACCATGGGCGGCTTCAGCTCGCGCATGCACTTGAAGTGCCCCAGAGGACATTCGCGCTTGAAGCACGGGCTGCAGGCGATGTCGATCTTGGCAATCGTGGCCAGCGGCGACAGCGGGGGTGTGTACACCGGTGACGATGAACCGAACAGTGCGACCAGCGGCACGCCGACGGCGGCCGCGGCATGCATCAGGCCCGAGTCGTTGCTGATGACGAGCGACGCGGCGGACAGCATATCGATGGCGGTGCCGAGATCGGTTCGCGCGGTGAGGTCGCGCACCTTCGCGACGTTGTCGCCGAGCGAATTCAACACCGCATCGGCAGCGATTCGATCGTTGGGCGAGCCGACGATCCACACCTGCAGGCCGTCGTTGAGAAACATGGCGGCAAGTTCGCCGAACTGATTCGGCGGCCAGCGCTTGGCGGCACCGAACTCCGCACCCGGGCACAGCACGACCACCGGCTTGTCGGTCTTCAAGTGCAGCGCGCGCATCGCCGCGGCGCGATTGGCGGTATCGGGCACCAGCACCGGCGATGGCGGCATCGGCACGAGGCCGCCGCGGGTCACGGCCAGCGCGGCGAAACGATCGACCAGTCGCGGCATCAATTTTTTATTGAGCGGACGCGCGTCAGTTAGAAGACCGTAGCGGGCCTCGCCGCGATAGCCGATGCGCTTGGGAATCCCGGCCAGGAAGGGCACCAGCGCGGACTTCCACGAATTGGGCAGCACGAACGCGCGCGTATAACCTTCGAGCTTCAGGTCGGCGGCCAGCTTGCGGCGGCCGGGCAGGTCGAGCTTGCCGTGCGCGAGCGGATTTTCGATGATGCGGCGGATGCCGCGCATGCGCGCATACACCGGCGAGCACCACGACGGCGCCAGCACATCGACGATCGGATCTTCATAGGGCTCGCGTAGAAGCGCGATCAGCGGCTCCGACAGGATGGCGTCCCCCACCCACGACGGCGCGACGACGAGGATGCGCTCAGCAGCCATGGCGGCGGGTCAGCGTGAATCCCGGTGCGGCAATCCCGACTCGGCGCTCCACACGGGCGGCGGAACGGCGAGTGCAGCGCATGTCAGTGGCCGCCCGGACGCGGTCCGCCGGCCAGTGCGTACTGCGTACCGCAATACGGGCACATCGCCTCGCCGGTGGCGGCGACATCGAGGTAGACGCGCGGATGCGATGACCACAGCGGCATCGCAGGGTTGGGGCAGAACACCGGCAGGTCGGCAGCGTTGACCTGCACTGGCGGCACGAGCGGCGTAGCGTCGCTCATCGAGGCCCCCCCGACCGGCGCTTCGCGCCGCTCATATCGGCGTCAGCCATGATTGATGCGCGGCGCTGCGGCCGTTGACTGCATCGAAGAACATCGACTGCAGCTTGGTGGTGATCGGTCCGCGGGTGCCACTGCCGATCACGCGGTTGTCGAGCTCGCGGATCGGCGTGACTTCGGCGGCGGTGCCGGTGAAGAAGGCCTCGTCGGCGCACCAGGCTTCATCGCGCGTGATGCGTCGTTCGTGCACGGGAATGCCTAGTTCCGTCGCAAACGTGATGATCGTGGCACGCGTGATGCCCTTCAGCGCCCCGGACGAAAGGTCGGGCGTGTGCAGCTCGCCGTCCTCGACCAGGAAGATGTTCTCGCCGGAGCCTTCGGAAACGAAGCCCTGCGGATCGAGCAGCAGTGCCTCTTCGTAACCATCCTGCGTTGCTTCCTGGTTGGCGAGGATGGAATTGAGGTAATTGGCGCAGGCTTTGGCGCCTGTCATGTGGATATTGACGTGATGCCGGGTGAACGACGACGTCTTCACTCGGATGCCCTTTTCCATGCCTTCCGCGCCCAGGTATGAGCCCCATGGCCAGGCGGCAATCGCGACGCGCACGGGATTGGATTTTGCCGCCACACCCATGGCCGTCGAGCCATAAAACGCGATCGGCCGCAGATAGCAGGACTCGAGCTTGTTGTCGCGGACGCATGCCAGCTGCGCGGCGTCGATCTCATCCTTGCCGAACGGAATCTTCATGCCGAAGATGTGCGCGGAGCGGAACAAACGCTCGGTATGGTCGCGCAAGCGAAAGATTGAGGGGCCGCGCGACGTCTGGTAGCAGCGCACGCCTTCGAACACCCCCATACCGTAGTGCAGCGTATGGGTCAGTACGTGCGTGGTGGCGTCGCGCCACGGCACCATCGCGCCGTCGTACCAGATCCATCCATCGCGGTCGGACATCGACATTTGCAGCCACTCCAAGCGTCGTCAGAGGGGCGATTTTAGCCGATTTCGCCCGTCCGGCCGGGGCATGCGCTCAGGCTGCCGGGGCGGCGGTGGGCCACGGCGTGCCGAAGACGTGCGCCCACAGTGCATGCACGGCGTCCCGGCGCGGGGCCTCGGGCGCCGCCTCCACCCGGGCATGAGCGGCACCGGTCAGGCGCACCGCATGCTGCAGGCGCCTGAAGTCACGATAGGCGGAGGCTACCGTGGCGGCCAGCGGCGCGGGGACGAGCCCCAGGTCGCCCGCCAGCAGCAGCAGCGCGATGTTGCCGGCGTTCCGGGTCAGCGCCGGATGCCGGTGCGCGTGCGCCAGCACCAGGAACTGCACGGTGAATTCGATATCCACCATGCCGCCGGCATCGTGCTTGAGGTCGAAGAGCTTGGTGGGATTGGGATGTCCGGCGTGCATCTTGCGGCGCATTGTCACCACGTCGTCGGCCAGTTTGGCGGCGTCGCGCGAGCGGCACAGGATGGCGCAGCGCAGCGCTTCAAAGCCCGCACCGACATCGGCGTCACCGGCCACGAATCGCGCCCGCGTGATGGCCTGGTGCTCCCACGTCCATGCCTGATCCTGCTGGTATTTGCGGAACGCGGTCAGGCTCGACACCATCAGGCCCGACGCTCCGTCGGGACGCAGCCGCAGGTCGGTTTCGTACAACGGGCCGGCACCGGTCGTGCTCGTCAGCCAGGAGTTGATCCGCTGCGCGAGGCGCGTGTAGCGCGGCGCGAGTTCGTCCTTGTCGGAATCATCATGGGCCACGTCGAACAGGAACACGAGATCGAGGTCGGACGCATAGCCCAGCTCCTTGCCGCCCAACTTGCCGTACGCGATGATCGCAAAGCGAGGAGGTAGCACCTCGACGCCGGCCAGGTGCGCCCAACATGCGGCAAGTGTGGCCGCCAGCACGGCGTCGGCCAGCGCGGACAGGTGATCGGCAAGGCGCTCGACCGTCAGCCGACCGCCCAGGTCCTGGGCCAGCAACCGGAACGTCTGCGCATGCTGGAAGTGCCGCAGCACATCCATCTGGTGCTCGGCGTCGTCGGGGCGCGCCGCCAACAGGCGTTGCAACTCCTCGCGCCACGCCTCCCAGTCGGGTTCCGCCAACAGCATCCGCGCGTCGAGCAATTCGTCGAGCAGCAGCGGATGCCGGGTGAGGTAGTCGGCGGCCCACGCGGAGGCGCCCATCAGGGTGGCGAGGCGCGGCAGCAGTGGCGGGTGCTCGATCACCAGCGCGAGATAGGCGCTGCGGCGCGCGACGGATTCAAGGAGCCGCAACAACCGTTCGAATACCAGGCTGGCGCCGGCGCGACCGGGATGCGCCGCGGCGACGGCCAGCAACTGCGGCACGAGCGTGTCGAAGCGCTGGCGCGAGTTGGCCGGAAGCTGCAGGTAGCGACCGGAGGCGCGAACGCGCACCAGCGTCTCGATCACCGCCGCGGGGTCGGCGAAGCCTGCGGCTTCGAGTTCGGCGACCGCAGCGGGCGTTGGTCGAGGGTCTTCCCATAATCCGACCGAATCGTCGCGCGGGGCCGGGGCCTGGCTGCCGCCGTCGCCGAGCGTCTCGGCAAAAGTGACGGCCACCAGAGCGCGATGCGCCGCCAGCGCCGCATCGAAAGCCGCCAGCGATGCAAAATTCATCGCGGCGGCGAGTCGTGCGCGTTCCTCGCTGTCCGTGGGCACGCGATGCGTCTGCTGGTCATCACGGTATTGCAGCCGGTGTTCGACCTGGCGCAGGAACACGTAGGCGTCGCGCAACGCGGCGGCGGCATTGCCGGGCAGGTGGCCGCGTTCGGCCAGCATCGCGAGCGCGGGCAGCGTGCCGCGCACGCGCAACGACGGTTCGCGCCCGCCGCGCACGATCTGGATCGCCTGCGCGATGAACTCGATCTCGCGGATGCCGCCTTCGCCCAGCTTGATGTCGGACGTGGAGTCGCGGCGCACGCCCTGTTCGCGGATCTGCCGGTGGATGTCGCGCAGGCCCTCGTAGGCGTCGTAGTCGAGATACTTCCGGTAGACGAAAGGCGTGACCAGTTCGTCGAGATCGTCGTGCTGGTCGCCGGTGATCGCGCGCGCCTTGAGCCACGCGTAGCGCTCCCACGTGCGGCCCTGCGTGACGAGATACGTCTCGAGGCCGGCCAGCGAGGTGGCCAGCGGCCCGCTGTCGCCATAGGGCCGCAGCCGCATGTCGACGCGGAAGACGTAGCCCTCCGCCGTGGAGTCGTTCAACGCGCCAATGACGCGCCGGCCCAGTCGCTCGAACCAGTCGCGGTGCGACAGCGGGCGCGCGCTCGTGGTCTCGCCTTCCTCCGGATAGACGAAGACGAGGTCGATGTCGGACGACACGTTGAGCTCGCCACCGCCCAGCTTACCCATCCCCACCGTGATCAGTGATTGCGGTCGCCCGCTATCGGGGTCGAGTGGCGCGCCGTGGGCTTCGGTAAGTGCCGTGGCATGCAGGGCTACCGCGGCCCGTAGCGTCTCGTCGGCCAGCCGGCTCATCGTGGCGCCGACCTCGACCAGCGGCGCGAGCCCGGCGAGATCGCGCGCCATCGTGTGCAGGAATACCCGGCGGCGAAGGTGCCGCAACGCGGGGGCCAGCGTCTCGTTCAGCGTGATCGCGTCGATCCCGGCCAGCGCCGCGGTCCAGGGGAAGGGTGACGGGACGTGGTCCGCCAGCCAGGGTTGAAGCGCGGGATCGGCGTGCAGCGCCCGCGCGGCATACAGGCTGAACGCTTGGACTTGGCGGAGGTCTAGGGTCATGGGTGGCGGGATCACCCCCATAATCGCGGCCGGACCGTTTGGCCGGGACAGGGGCACCGATCGGCTACAATCCGGCGGTCGGACCATTCATTATGCCTTCATGGGCGGTCGCGCCCCATCAACTCCTTGGTCCCTTCGCGCGCCCTCCGTCTCCTGCGCTTTTTCGGTACCGCGATCATCGCGACGGTGATCGTGATTTGCGCGTTGCTGCTGCTCCTGCGCTTCGCGGTGTTCCCCAACATCGGCGATTACCGCGAGCGCATCGCCGCGCGAATTGGCGCCACCCTGGGCCAGCCGGTGACCATCGGCGCGATCTCCGCCGATTGGGATGGCTGGAATCCGCGGCTGGCGATCTCCAACTTCGCCATCCATGATGCCGGCGCCGCCAACGCCGCGCCCGCGTTGCTGCTGCCGCGCGTGGATGTCGTGGTGGCGTGGACTTCGATACCGCTGCTCGATTTGCGGCTGAAGGAGCTCTCGGTGGAGCGGCCGCAACTGGCCATCCGCCGCGACCTGACGGGCAAGATCTTCGTCGCCGGAATGGAAGCGGACATCACCGCGGCCGGGAACGATTCGCCGATCTCGCGCTGGATGCTGAAGCAACGCCAGATCATCGTGCGCGATGCCGGCGTCACCTGGCATGACGAGATGCGCGTCGCCCCACCGCTGGCGCTCGATCATGTGACGCTGCGGGTGGAGCAGCGCTTCGGCAGGCACGAGTTCGGCCTGGTCGCGCAGCCGCCGCCGGAGCTGGCGTCGGCCGTGGATGTGCGCGGCGAATTCACGGCCACGTCGCAGCACGACTGGAAGGCGATCAGCGGCCGGCTGTATGTGCGCGTGGACTACGTCGACTTGGCACCGTGGCGATCGTGGATCGAGCACCTGCATACGGTGGAGACCGGCAAGGGCGCGCTGCGCCTCTGGTTTGACTTCGCGGAAGGCCGCGCGACCGATGCGATCGCCGATGTGCAACTGTCCGACGTGCGCATGCGCCTCGCGCGCGCGCTGCCGCAACTCGATCTCGCCGCGCTCGAAGGGCGGTTGCTGTGGAAGCGCGCGCCGGGTTCGCGCGAGCTCGGCGCGCGCGGTCTGACCTTTCGCACGCGCGCCGGGCAGGCGCTGGCCCCGGCCAATCTCACGCTGGCCCTCGCCGACGGACCGGACGGCAAGATCACCGGCGGCCGGTTGAGCCTCGACCGTCTGGAAGTGGCACCGTTGGCGGCGCTGGCGGCGCACCTGCCGTTGCCCGCGGATTGGCGCCGCGATCTCGCCGTGCTGGCGCTGCGCGGTGGCGTGTCGGATGCCAAATTCGCGTGGCAGGGTCCGCCGGACGAACCGCGCGACTTCTCGGGCAGCGGCGCGTTCTCGCAGTTCGGCATCGCCGCCAGCGCTACCGCGCCAGGCGCCTCCGGCGTTTCCGGCAGTTTCACCTTCGACCAGGCCGGCGGCGACCTGAAGCTCGACAGCCGTGGCATGCGCGTGGTGTTGCCGCGCGTCTTTGCGGAACCGCTGCAGTTCGACACGGCCACTGGGCGCGTGCGCTGGACGCGCGAGGACAACGCGTGGCGCTTTGCGTTCGACGAAGTGCGCTTTGCGACGCCGCATACGTCCGGCACGGCCTCGGGCGCATGGCGGTCGCAGGGCCAGGGCCCCGGCATCCTCGACCTCAAGGCCACGCTGACGCGCGCCGAGGCACAGCATCTTTATCGCTATCTGCCACTGACCCTCGACACCCAGTTGCGCGATTGGCTGCGGCTTGGCGTCAAGGCGGGCACCGCTACCGAGGTGAAGCTCGCACTCGCCGGCGACTTGAGCCGGTTTCCGTTCGCCAACGCCAAGATCGGAACGTTGCAGGCGAGCTTCAAGGTGTCCGATGCCACGCTCGACTACGCCGAAGGTTGGCCGGAGATGTCCGGCATCGAAGCCGTCGTCCGTTTCGACGGTGCGGGACTGTTCGTCGACGGGTATCGCGGCCGTGTGTTCGGCGCGACGATCGGTCCGTTGACGGTGTCCATTCCCGATCTCGGCGCGGAATTTCCGCAGTTGATGCTGAACGTCGAGGCCGCCGGCCCCACGCAGGACTTCCTGCGCTTCATCGAAAAGAGTCCGGTAGGGGAATGGACCGGCCACGTGGCCGCCGGCGCGCAGGCGACCGGTGACGGGCATCTGGCGTTGCGTTTTGAAACGCCGCTGGGCCGGGAGGGAGGCAACGTCGTCGCGGGCGAGTACACGTTCAAGGGCAACGCGATGACCCTGGTGGACGTGCCGCCGCTGACCGACCTGAATGGCGCGATCACGTTCACCGAGCAGGCGATGCGATCGCGCGAGCTCGAGGCCATCACCTTCGGCGGGCCGGCGCGCATCGGGCTTGAAAGTGACGAGACGGGCGTGCGCGTCAATGCCAACGGCACCGCCACGCTGGCTGCACTGCAGGATAAGTTCCCATTGCCGCTGGCGCACCGGATCACCGGCGCCGCGGACTGGACGCTGCGGTCGGCGTCGAAGGACAACGTGACGACGTGGACGATAGAATCCACATTGCGCGGCGTGGCCATCGACTTGCCGGCGCCGGTGGGCAAGGCGGCCGCGGTGCCGGCGGCGCTGCGGATCGAACGCCGCCCGGTAGCCGGCAAGAGGGACGCCGACACGATGACGATCGACTACCGCGGCGAATTGCGCGTGCTGATGCAGCGCACACTGAAGGGCGATGTCGCGACCGTCGATCGTGCGCTGGTGCTGCTGGGGCGAGCAGTTGCCGCCGGCGGCCGCGCGGATCGCGATGGCATCTGGGTGCGCGGACAGTTGGCCGAACTCGATCTCGACGAATGGCTGGCATTGTATGGCCGCGAGAAGCCGCGCTATCTCGCGACGCCCGCCGGCGCGGCGTCGGCCCCGGTGCCGTTATTGCGCGGCGTCGACATCGAAGCCGCGCGCATCGACATCTTCGGCCGGGCGTTGCACGACCTCAACGTGTCGGCGTTGCGCGGCGTCGGCGAGGATTGGCGTTTGCGCCTGAAGGGCCGTGAACTGGACGGCACCGCCGTGTGGAGCGCGCCGGTTCCAGCGGCACCCAATGGCAAGCTGACCGCGAGGCTTACGCGCATGGTGCCGCCGGGACCCGACGAGTTGCATCCGGTGCGAAGCGAGGTGGCCGCGGACGAGCAGGCCCGCAACACGTGGCCGCAACTCGACATCGTGGCGGAGGCCTTCGTCAAGCGCGGCCACGACCTCGGCCGCTTCGAGCTGCAGGCGCAGCCGACGGGACCGGATTGGCGCATCGTGACGATGGCGATCGCCAACCCGGCGGGCCGCATCGACACGAACGGCTGGTGGCGGATCGGCCGCGACAAGCAGACGACGGAGATGGATGTGCGGCTGTCGGCGGAAGACGCCGGACTGTTCCTCGAGCGCATGGGCTATCCGGTGGCGGTGCGCAATGCGCCGACGACCATCAGCGGCAAGCTCGCGTGGACCGGTGCCCCCAACGACTTCGACTATCCGAGCCTGACGGGCAACTTCACGCTGGTGGCGGGAGCGGGCCAGTTCACGAAGATCGATCCGGGCATCGGCAAGCTGTTGGGCGTGCTGTCGCTGCAGGCGCTGCCGCGGCGGATCACGCTCGACTTCCGTGATGTGTTCAGCGAAGGCTTCGCGTTCGATGACATTACCGGCGATTTCATGGTGCAGCGCGGGTTGATGCACACCGACAACCTGCGGCTCGCCGGTCCGGCGGCGTCGGTGAAAATTACCGGCGACATCGACCTCGCACGCGAAACGCAGAACCTCAATGTGCGGGTGCTGCCGTCACTGGCCACCAGCGTGTCGGCCGGCGCGGCAGTGCTGTTCATCGCCAATCCGCTGCTGGGGGCCGTCGTGGGTGCCGGGACCTTCCTCGCGCAGAAGATGTTCGACAATCCGATCGAGCGCATGTTCAGCTACGACTATCACGTCACCGGCGCGTGGAGCGACCCGGTGGTGGAACGCGCCGGCAGCCGCGAAGTGCCGCCGCTGCCCGGCGCTGCCGAAACCACGCCCCGCTGACGCGTCAGCGACCCTTCAGCAGCACCAGCACCGCGCCGCCGCCGCCCGCATGCTGCGGGGCTTCGGCGTAGGCGAGCACGTCGTCCCAATGCGCCAGCCAGCGGCGCACTTTGCTCTTCAGCACCGGTTCCCTGCCCGGCGAGCTCAAGCCCTTGCCGTGGATCACGCGCACGCAGCGCAAGCCATGTGTGCGCGCTTCGAAGACGAAGTCGGCCAGCGCATCGTGCGCGGCATCGGTGGTGAAGCCATGCAGGTCAAGTTCGGACTGCACCGTCCAGAAGCCGCGCCGCAACTTGCCCGCGACATCGATGCCGATGCCTTCGCGCACGTAGGTCTGCTGGTGCTCGAATTCCTGGCCGACGTCCCACGATTGCGGGGCCGGATCGTTGCCGTACTTGGAGGCCTGCAACACGTCGCGCTCGTCGGCCAGCGTATGGCGCGCGATGGGCGCGGGGCGAACCCGCGTCTGCGGCGCGCGGTTGGCGGGCGGCAGGGGCTTCACGTCGGCGAAGACGCGCTGCAGATCCACGTCGCCATCGGCATGCTTGGCCGAGCCCAGCGCACGCTTGACGTTATGGCGCGTTTCCACACCGCGGGCCGCAGGCGGTGCCGGTGGTATGGCCGGTGCTGCGGCCGGTGCTGTGGCCGGTGGTGTGGCCGGTGGTGTGGCCGGTGGTGTGGCCGGCGTCGCCGCTTTCGCGGCGTCGACCAGCTTTTTCAAGTCGCTGAGCTTGGGCATGGCGCGCCCGATGTCGCGTGGTGATCGCGACAGGTCAGGACAGGCTCTCGAGGAATACCTCGGCATCGAGCGCCGCCATGCAGCCCGTGCCCGCCGAAGTGACCGCCTGGCGATACACATGATCGGCCACGTCGCCCGCGGCAAACACGCCGGGAATCGAGGTGGCGGTGGCATTGCCTTCAGCGCCGCCCTTGACCAAGATGTAGCCGCCCGCCATCGCGAGCTGTCCCTCGAAGATCTGCGTGTTGGGCGTGTGGCCGATCGCGATGAATACGCCATGCACGGGCAACTCTTCGGTCCCGTTGTTCTTCGTCGAGCGCAGCCGCACGCCTGTGACGCCGGAGTCGTTGCCCTGCACCTCGTCGAGCGTGTGGTTCCACAGCACCTTCATGTTGCCCTTGCCGCCGGTCTTGGCCATCAGCCGGTCGACGAGGATGGCCTCGGCGCGGAACTTGTCGCGGCGGTGCACGACGGTGACATGCTTCGCGATGTTGGAAAGGTAGAGCGCTTCCTCGACGGCCGTGTTGCCGCCGCCGATCACGGCGACGTCCTGGCCCTTGTAGAAGAACCCGTCGCACGTCGCGCACGCGGATACACCCTTGCCCATGAACGCTTGCTCGGACGGCAGGCCAAGGTAGCGCGCCGATGCGCCGGTACTGATGATCAGCGCATCGCAGGTGTAGGTGTTGGTGTCGCCCACGAGGCGCAACGGCCGCTCGTGCAGGTGCACCGTGTGGATGTGGTCGAAGATGATTTCGGTGGCGAAACGCTCGGCATGCTTCTGGAAACGCGCCATCAATTCCGGGCCCTGCACGCCATCGGCATCGGCGGGCCAGTTGTCCACGTCGGTGGTGGTCATCAACTGGCCACCCTGCGCGATACCCGTCACCAGCACGGGCGCGAGGTTGGCGCGTGCCGCGTATACTGCGGCGGTGTAACCGGCGGGTCCGGAACCCAGGATCAACAGCCGGGCGTGCTTCGTGGTCATGCGTTTCTCGCAATGCAAAAAAGAACGGGAGTGTAGCCCATGTGGGGTGCGCTTCCGGCGATGCCAAGGTCGTCAAGCCCGGTGCCTCGGTGGCTCCGCCAGGCCCTTGGCGGCCGGCCTGGCGCGCGTATAATGCGACCTGTCAAGACTCTGCGGCAACCCAATGTTTTTCAAGCGGAACGACTCTAACGTCCGACGGTCTCCCACCGCCGACGACGGCCTGTCGCCGCGTGTCGCGCGGCTGGTCCGGGAATCGTGGTGGCTGCTCGTCGTCGTCGCCTTCCTCTACCTCGGCCTGATCCTCGGTTCGTACGCGCGCACGGACCCCGGCTGGTCGTTTTCGGGGACCGGCGAACCTCTTGCCAACCGGGGGGGCGCATTCGGCGCGTGGCTCGCCGACCTGCTGCTTTATCTCTTCGGCCTGTCGGCGTGGTGGTGGGTGGCAGGCGGCGTGGTGCTGGTCGTCGCCGGCTACCGGCGCGTCGTGAATACCGACCATTCGACGGATCAGCCCTTCGCGGTGGGTGCGCTCGGCTTTGCACTCGTGCTGCTCGGCAGCGCGTCGCTCGAGGCGCTGCGCCTCTGGAACATGAAAGTGGCGCTGCCGCACGCACCGGGCGGCGTGCTGGGCGACGCCATCGGCGGCTTCCTGGCGCGGGCGCTGGGCTTCAACGGCGCGACGCTGCTGCTGCTCGCGCTGTTCGCGATCGGCTGCTCGCTCTTCTTCGGCGTCTCGTGGCTGCGCGTGATGGAGCGCATCGGCGCGGGCGTCGAGATGGTCATTGCGTGGTTCCGCCGTCGGCGCGAAGCGGCCGAAGACCGGCGCCTGGGCGAGGAAGCCACGGCGCTGCGCGAGCACGTGGTCGAGCAGCGCCGCGAAGTGGAACAGGAGCGCGAGCCTGTCGTCGTGGTACCGCCCGTACTGGTGGTGCAGAAGTCAGAGCGGGTCGTGAAGGAAAAGCAGCGGCCGCTCTTCACCGACATGCCCGACACCAGGTTGCCGCCGCTCGACCTGCTGGAGGATGCGCCGCCCGCCCAGGAGACGGTCAGCAACGAGACACTGGAATACACGTCGCGGCTCATCGAACGCAAGCTGGCCGACTTCGGGGTGAGCGCCAAGGTGCTGGCCGCCTACCCCGGCCCGGTGATCACGCGCTACGAGATCGAACCCGCGGTGGGCGTCAAAGGCGCGCAGATTGTCAACCTGATCAAGGATCTCGCGCGCGCGTTGTCGGTCGTGTCGATTCGCGTCGTGGAAACGATCCCCGGCAAGTCGTGCATGGGGCTCGAGTTGCCCAATCTGCGCCGGCAGGTGGTGAAGCTCACCGAAATCTTGTCGTCCGCTACCTACAACGACACGTCCAGCGCACTGACGCTGGCGCTCGGCAAGGACATCGCCGGCAAGCCCGTCGTGGCCGACCTCTCGAAGATGCCGCATCTGCTGGTCGCGGGTACCACGGGCTCAGGCAAATCCGTCGCCGTCAATGCGATGATCCTGTCATTGCTCTACAAGGCCGAGCCGAAAGACGTACGCCTGATCCTGATCGACCCGAAGATGCTCGAACTCTCGATGTACGAGGGCATCCCGCATCTGCTTGCCCCGGTGGTCACCGACATGAAACTCGCTCCCAACGCGCTCAACTGGTGCGTGGGCGAGATGGAGCGCCGCTATCGCCTGATGTCGCAGTTCGCCGTGCGCAATCTGGCTGGCTACAACAGCAAGTTGGTCGAGGCCAGGAAAGCGGGCAAGCAGTTGACCAATCCGTTCTCGTTGACGCCCGATGCGCCGGAGCCGCTCGAGGCAATGCCGCTGATCGTCGTCGTGGTCGACGAACTGGCCGACCTGATGATGGTGACCGGCAAGAAGATCGAGGAACTGATCGCGCGGATCGCGCAGAAGGCACGCGCGGCCGGCATC
>Ga0163150_10003941_pt1 | contig 20285 bp, 15 predicted proteins | sample OliLakLV19P2IB_FD_148628 | JGI IMG/M metagenome (GOLD analysis project Ga0163150, IMG submission 148628) | Freshwater microbial mat bacterial communities from Lake Vanda, McMurdo Dry Valleys, Antarctica - Oligotrophic Lake LV.19.P2.IB | ecosystem: Environmental > Aquatic > Freshwater > Lake >...
AGCCCGGCGCCCCCCCCTTTTTTATGTTAAAAGTGTTCACCCATCACCGCTATCTGCTCTGGCAATTCACCAAGCGCCAGATTGAGCAACGCCACCGCGGCAGCGCCCTGGGTCTAGTCTGGAGCGTTCTTCAGCCCCTAATGATGATGGCCATCTACACCGTCGTCTTCGGCCTCATTTTCAAGGGCAGCTACAAAGGCATCGAAAACCAATCCACCATGGATTACGCCCTCGGTATTTTCCTCAGTATAACCATCTTCCAAACCGTATCCGAGATCATCAGTAGCTCGCCCTCGGCCGTTGTCGGACAACCCAACTTGGTTAAAAAAGTCGTTTTCCCCCTCGAAATCCTCCCCCTCGCCAACCTGGGTGCCGCCCTTTATCAATTCTGCATCAGCCTGATCCTAGTGCTGCTCGGCGTCATCATCGTAGGCCAAGGCCTCAGCCTTCATTCCGCCCTCTTTTTTGTCGCCCTGCTGCCGCTCATCCCGCTGACCCTCGGCCTCGCCCTCCTACTCTCCTCGCTCGGGGTTTTTCTACGCGACATCCAATACGCCGCCGGCCCCATCAGCATGGTGCTCATGTATTCCAGCGCGGTGTTTTTCTCCGCCAACATGATCCCTCCCGCGATCTGGGCCTACCTCAAGTTCAACCCCCTCATCCACGTCATCGAACAAGCACGTGCGGTGCTCCTCTGGCACCAGCCCCTCCACCTCACCGGCCTCGCCTACAGCTTTACCTGCGGCTTGATAATACTCGCCCTAGGCATTTTCACCTTCAAAAAGCTCAAGCCCGCCTTCGCCGATGTGATGTAAAGCCCTAATAAATATAAACTTAATATAATATCTTATTCTGGCACGCACAGCGCGCCCCGCGCCTTTTTCATGGCACAGTCTCCTTCATCGCTCCCGCATATTCCATCCCACCCCGCCTACTCAGGCTTGGTGGGTAGCATAGGCGTGCGTGTCGAAGAATCCCGGCATTTAGCCGCCCGAGACATCAATCCGGTCATCACCGACCCCTACCGGGAAATCAGACGCCGTGTAGGCGAACTCGCGCAAGGCGGGAAGAAACGTGCCCGTTATGGCGATGCACACTTAAAAACGTTTAACCACACCGAGGCCCCCCGTGGTGGCCGGCGTGTGCGCCAACGAGATCGGCAGTTCAGCTCCCTCTTTTACGAACGCGACCCCCAATTCCATAAAAACGGGAATTGGATTCCCGTTAATCAAAGTTAATCATCAACCCAATGATTAAGCGTAACATAGCACCTTTACTACCCGCGATTTCCGCCGGTTACCCCGTGCTCGTTATTACTGGCCCACGCCAAGCCGGAAAAAACACCCTCGCTCGTCTGGCGTTCCCGGAGGGTCCCTATTATCCCGATGGTGCGATCCTAGATGAAGTCCAACTTGGCCTTTGGGAAGATGTTAAATTCATCACTCACTTCTGGTCCGACGACGACCTACGTCGCGCCTTGGAGCATGCTCCCGCCGGCATATTCGATCCCGCCTCCTGGCACTACCGGCACCATCGATTGGGCATTAACACTATCCCACCGCTCCCCAGGCGTTCCTTTAGCCTGAAGCTCACCGCTAGCCGATGAATAAAACACAGATAACCGTTAAAGAAACCCTCGTTACGCTAACGCGTATTGAAGGGAGCGACTTTATTTCGCTCACGGATATCGCGCGTTTTAAAAACCAAGCGGAACCCAAGGATGTGGTTAAAAACTGGCTGCGTAGCCGCTCCACCATCGAGTTTTTAGGACTTTGGGAAAAAATCAATAACCCAGCCTTTAAAGGGGTCGAATTCGACTCCTTTATTCAACAAGCTGGAGCCAATAGCTTTACGATGTCCCCAGCCAAGTGGATCGAAAGCACCGGGGCGATTGGCCTACGCAGCACCTCCGGACGAAACGGGGGCACCTACGCCCACCAAGACATTGCCTTTGAGTTCGCATCCTGGGTGTCGGCGGAATTCAAGCTTTACCTGATCCGGGAGTTTCAACGCTTAAAGCAATCGGAGTCTACCCAGCAATCTCTAGACTGGAGCCTCACTCGCAGTCTCAGCAAAATAAACTATTGCATCCATACCGCCGCGATTGCCGAGACACTTATCCCCGCTTTGGTCACCCCTTCACAGACGGGTATAGTCTATGCAAACGAGGCTGACCTGTTGAACATGGCGCTTTTTAGCTGCACCGCCCGCGACTGGCGACGGGCCAACCCGGAGAAGAAAGGAAACATGAGGGATTATGCTGCTATTGAACAATTAGTGGTTTTATCTAATTTAGAAAGCCTGAATGCCGAGCTGATACGGCAAGGGATTTCCCAAGGAGATCGTCTGGCCGCATTAAATCGAGTGGCGATCACTCAACTACGATCCGTGCTTAAAAACCCGAAGGTCAAAAGGCTTCAAGACTGATAAACCGCCCAAGCTCGGCGCTCCTAACTCATCGCTCAAAACCACATGCCTGCCCCATCCCGCTCCGAACTCCGATCCAGCTCCCGGCTCCCAGCTCAAAGCTCCACGCCCCCAGCCCCGACATCGCCATTTCCGTTCTGATTATTTCCAAAGCCAAACCACGATCTGTGTTTAACCGCGAAGACCGCCAAGTTACGCGAAGCCAATCCAACATCCTAATGCCCCCACAATTCTTCCACCAATCTGAAGTTATACCAACTCCGCCCTTCGCGCCCCTTTGCGCACTTCGCGGTTAAAGAATCCGACCTCAGCGCTTACCGGCTTACCAGCTGCTTAAACTGACCCCTTCATCTTAACCTTGGCGTGCTACGCACGCCACATCAGTGCCCACTTCATCTTCAACTTCCCCCTTGAACTCGCAGGAAACTGCGCCGTCCGAGGACATTGCCATCTCCGTTCAGAATGTTTCCAAAGCCTACCGGATTTGGAAAAACCCCAGTGCCCGACTCAAAGCACCCGTATGGAATGCCCTCGGGAAACTGATTCCCAATTGTATCTTAAACCTAAACGCACAACTTAAACTGCGAGCTTGGAATCCCACTCGTTATTATAAAGACTTCTTCGCACTTAAGGACATTAGTTTTGAAGTTAAAAAAGGCGAAGCCCTTGGTATTATTGGGCGCAATGGATCAGGAAAGAGCACGCTTCTCCAAATTATCGCCGGCACACTTACTCCGAGCGCAGGCAAGGCTACCGTTCAGGGCCGCTTAGCCGCTTTATTAGAATTAGGTAGCGGATTTAATCCCGACTTTACAGGGCGTGAAAATGTTTATCTCAATGCCGCAACCCTTGGATTAAGTTCAAAGGAAATCGCGGACTGTTATTCTGAAATCGTGGCTTTTGCAGACATAGGGGATTTCATCGATCAACCCGTTAAAACTTATTCGAGCGGTATGATGGTCCGCCTTGCCTTCGCTGTTCAATGCGCGGTCAAGCCCGACATACTTATTATTGATGAGGCCCTGAGCGTGGGCGACGTAGGTTTTCGCAACAAGTGCCTCGAACGCATTCAGCGGATGCGTGATCAGGGTATGACCACCCTATTTGTTTCGCATGATCTCGGAACCCTCCAATTGTTATGTAACAGGGTTGTGTGGATCGAAACAGGCAAAGTAGTTGAGATCGGTGATCCCTGTGAAATATGCCAAAATTTCTTCGCCCGAACCATGGGACTAATTGGACATGATGCGTTAACAAATAACTCGAAACTGATACCCCAGCAAAGCACAGGGAAAGCAGCCTTCACCCATATCGAGATTGATGCCCCCACACTCGGCAGTAAGATTCAGATCAAAACTGGAGAAGCCCTACGCATCGCATTCCGCCTAAAGGCTAACGCCTCTCTTGATGAAATCGCGTTTGCCGTTAGTATATATAGAACTGATGGCGACTGGCTGATCGGACAATCAAGCAGGGAGGCAGAAGTATACTGGCCAGCATGTAAACTCGGTGAAACCGTCAATGGCCGATTACATATGCCGAAAATCGGTCTAGCGCCCGGAGACTACGTTATCGCATTCGCAGCCTACGACAAAGAACTGAAAATCTGCTACGCACTTACAGACTTAACCGCCCCCTTTTCCGTCCGTTCAGATTTCCCGATATGGGGAAAAGTCCATCACCCATGCGTGTGGTTAAAATAAAACGCTCCTAAACATAATGGATGACCTAATACACGCACGCCTGAATAATATAGAACGAGCAAAAGATCTTAAGCTCAGTTTGGATCACCATCACTTCTTGGTGCTACGGCCTCTTTACCAATGGATGCGTGAAGTAGCTGCGCCAAATGCTCACGGCGTTCTTCTGGATTACGGGTGTGGAGGCTGTCCGTATGAAAAATTATTTGCACCGCATATAATTAAATACATCGCAGCTGACGTCGCCACTGCCTCGGATACTAAAATTGATATCATGCTCACACCCAACCAGCCGGTTCCACTAGGCGACGCTTCGGTGGACACCATATTGGCAAATCAAACGCTGGAGCATGTTTCTGATCCTGTGTTTTACCTATCAGAGTGCCATCGCCTACTGAGACCCGGAGGGCTTTTAGTTCTATCGGCTCCAATGCAATGGCGGCATCACGAGTCTCCATATGACTATCACCGATTCACACGCTTTGGAATCGAGCACCATCTTCGAATCCATAATTTTGTGATTAAAGATCTTCGCCCATGCGGAGGCACTTTTGCGTTGATGGGCCAAATTTGGTTAAATTACTTATTTCGAGAAAGAAATCGGCCGCGCTGGATAGTTCGTCTAATTAATCGATTCTTTTCCCATCTGGACCGCCGCTATCCAGATGGAGATGAAACAATTAATTGGGTGTGCTTAGCACAAAAACCCACGAGGGGACCTCATTCTTGAGTCTTATGAATAATGCTCACTCCTGTCCCGTCTGTCATGAACCAGCGCCCGTCTTACTCGGTCGAGATGCCAACTTCGATGTCTGGCGTTGCGCACGCTGTGAAGCCGGTTTCGTTCATCCCTTGCCGACTGCGGAGGCGCTTAACCAAGCCTATGCCGATCCCGCCTATTTCGGTGGTGAACTACGCGGAGGGTATCGCAACTATGACGCGCAAACCGAACCTATCCTTCCGACTCTAGCAACCCATTTGGATCGTCTGCGCAAACCCGGCACCGCCCAGTCACTACTCGACTATGGCTGCGGTTTTGGCAGCCACCTACAACTCGCAGCAGACTGCGGATGGGAATGCTACGGAGTGGAACTGTCCGACCATGCCCGTTCCGTCACCCAACAACGCCTCGGTATGCGGGTTTCACTCGGCAAACGCGTTGCTGATCTGATTCCTCACTGCTACGACGTCGTGCTGTTGTTGGACGTGATCGAGCATCTCCCGCGCCCGCAGGAAGTGTTCTACGAACTCTTCCGCTTTGGGTGTATTATGCCGCACACCACGGTGCTGATCACCACGCCCAACGGCGGTTGCACAGAGGCGATCAGTGATCTGTTGCGCTGGGCGTATTTTCATCCGCCCTACCACCTCATCAACTATTCAGCCGCCGCCCTAGTTCGATTGTTCCAAGAACTACGCTTCACCACGATCAATATCTCCGGCATCCATCCGCAAAGCGCGCACCTAACGGTGCCCACCGAGCCTAGTGCAGATTTTGACGCAAACTTGAACACGCCGTTACGGGCCTCCGGCGGACTGTTGTGCGAAACTCGTGGTAGCGATTTCCATCATTTCATGCAGGAACGTTTCGTGCCGGGCACCTGGTCAGCGCTGTCGGCGTGGGAACACTATCCACGCTATTTGTTCGCAAAAACCTTCGCTTCAGGGAAACGGGTGCTCGATTTCGGCTGCGGTTCCGGTTATGGCACCGCTCTACTCGCCACCTCGGGAGCCGACGTGCTGGGGTTAGACATTAGCTCCGACGCACTGAGTTGGGCGCAAGCCCACCACAGGCATCCCTCCCTGCGATTCGCACACACCGATAAGGCCAATGCCGCAGCGATTGGCCTGTTTGATTTGATCACCTGCTTTGAAGTAATCGAGCACCTGAGCGAGCCCGATCAGGAAAAGCTGATTACCCGTTTCACCCAAGCGCTGGCCCCAGACGGTCGCCTGCTCATCTCCACGCCAAACCCGCGGGTTACCGCACAGTATGGCGATAACCCTTACCACCTGCACGAACTCGACCGGCCTGCATTCGAGGCGTTGCTGCGGCGGCATTTCCAGTATTTGGACATTTACAGCCAAGACATCCGCACCGCCACAATCTTTGTGCCGGAGCGTCCAACTCAACGTGCCTGCGTCGAAACCTATGCAAGCACCGAACACTCAGTGGAGCCCATGCCTGCCTGCTGGTTAGCAATTTGCTCGCATCGACCGAACCCGGTCGAAGCTGAATCTGTTTGCTCCCTCGACACGGCTTCCGACCCAATCGCTCATTACTTAGCGACCGAAAGCCAGCTCAACCAACTTAAGCTCCAAACAAAGCAAACTCGGGATCAGCTCATCCAGACCCAAGCAATCGGCGAAGAAATTGCTCGTCTAAACGAGGTCATCTTGCAGAAGGACCAGGGATTGAAACAACAGGCACACGAAATTCACCGCCTAGAAGCATTTATCGGCGAAAAACAGGCGCTGCTTCAATGCAAGACCAATGTAATTGGCCGCCTTCACCACGTTATTGCCCACACCGGCAGTAACAGTCTCATACAGCATACCCTCTCCAAGTTGAGATTTTGGCAGTATGTTCGCAACCCCCAAAAAGGTTTGAAATACAACCTCGAGCTACCTGCTGATTTTAACCACGCGCCCGCCGAGGGCATAATCGCAGGATGGATTTTTTCGGAACGAAATATCGACCCGGTTGTTGCCATTCGCTGCAAGCATCGAGGACACTTTTTTTCGGGCTCCATCAACTTGCTCCGCCCGGATGTGCAGTCAGCCCACCCTCTTGCAGGATCAAACGCAGGCTTCGAAATTCATTATAATTTAAGCGGTCAAACCAAAACCTTGATCGAAATAGAAACACTGCATTCCGACGGCAACTGGCGCATGCTGACCCGAAGCCAGCTTAAGGTTCACGAGCCGGAGTCGATGCAACCCTCGGCGGCGCCTTACATTGTTCGTGTGCCGAAATCTGCTCAGCCGGATTGCCCCCACATTCTTCATCTTTTGGCGAACTTCATGGTAGGAGGATCCTCCCGCCTTGTGATAGATCTCATCGAACACTTAGGTTCCGAATACAACCAGTCGATTGTAACCGGTTTTGCCCCCAATCCCCCAGCTTATGCCGGTATAAGTATTACGGAAATCAAACGCGCCGGCGGTTCTGCTGCCTTCGTCGCTCACTTGAGAAAACTCAGACCCGCTTTTCTCCATGTCCACTATTGGGGGGATATCGACGAATCATGGTATGCACTGGTTTTTTCAGCTGCATCCCAACTCGGCATTCCAGTCGTGCAAAATATCAACACTCCGGTCGCTCCCTACATATCACCCTCCGTCCAGCGGAACATTTATGTCAGTGAAACCGTGCGTCGCGAATTTGGAGGCACCCCCGGCGCTCCCGTTGAAGAAACTATTTACCCGGGTTCCGATTTCTCGCGTTTCACTAGACCAGCTGGAGATGAACCACCCGAAAACTGTATCGGAATGGTATATCGCCTTGAAGTCGACAAACTCAATTCCGACGCAATCCAGCCTTTTATCCATTGCGTCAATCAGCGTCCTGGCACTCGGGTTCTGATCGTCGGCGGCGGCAGTCTTCTGGTCCCCTTCCAATCAGCCGTTGACAAGGCCGGGCTCGCCCATGCCTTCGAGTTCACCGGCTACGTGCCTTATGAATCACTACCCGACATTTATCGACGGATGAGCATATTCGTGGCCCCCGTATGGAAAGAGAGTTTCGGACAAGTCAGCCCCTTCGCAATGAATATGCGAATCCCCGTAATCGGCTACGACGTGGGCGCTATTCCGGAAATTATTGACGACCGGTCACTGCTCGCCCCGGCGGGAGATGCCCAAGCACTGGGCAACCTCATGGCGTCGCTGCTGGATAACCGCCCTCAACGCCTCGCCATCGGCACCCGCAACACCACACGAGCCGGAGAACTGTTTTCAGTGGAAGTGATGATAGCCCGCTATCGCGATATCTACGCTCAAGTCCGTCGCCTAGCGCTATGAAGATACTCTTCGTCGTGCACTGTTTTTTTCCGGAGCACATTTACGGAACGGAAACCTACACGCTTAACCTCGCCAAAAACCTTCAGCTTTTGGGGCGTGAGGTGACCGTGCTGAGTGCCGTATTTGCCGGGGAGCCACGCCGCGAAAGCCTTGTTACACGCTACATATTCGAGGGAGTTCCGGTAATCTGTATCGACCGCAACCACCTGCCCCCGGTCAGCTTGGAAACTTCGTATGATCTACCTGCCCTTGAGCCCGTCATGGACGACATATTGCGGCAGGAACGCCCCGATATAATCCACGTCAATCAACTCATGAACCACACCGCCGCGTTGCCCCGCGTAGCTCGGCTACTCGGCATTCCTGTGGTGGCCACTCTCACCGATTTTCAGGTGTTTTGTTTTAACGGTCGCTTGGAAGACACCCGGGGACTGCTCTGTAACGGTCCTGATGCGCTTGCCGCCAACTGCTTGGATTGTCTGAGCCGAGAGGCTCATAACCACCCTTGGGCAACCGACCTGTCACCTCGTCCCCCTGGCACAGGCAGCCTCGCGGGCAGACTTCTGGCGAGCATGCGCCCGGGTGGCGGCCGACTCGCCCGCTTGCGCGACGGCTTGCTCCGTCGCAAAACCAGACTCATTGCCGCATATGCGGATTTTGATTTTGTGATTACGCCCACGGCATTTTTGGAAACTGCCTTTCGCCGCCATGCCCCGGACTGGTCCTATCGGCGTATGCACTTCGGCGTCGATGTGGACCGCTCCTCCAAACCACCTCGCCAGCCAGGCTCGCCGTTGGTCGTGGGTTTTATCGGTCAACTTACACCGCACAAAGGCCCCGATTTACTCATCGAGGCGCTGCGTCAAATTCCTACGCAAAACCTGCACGTCCGTCTCTACGGCTCGGAACAACAAGATCCCGCATTTTTCGCGCGCCTGCGCGCGTCCGCCGCCGGTCTTCCGATTGAGTTTGCCGGCACTTTCCCCGGACATCACATCGCCGCAGTGCTGCGGGAAATCGACGTCCTCGTGATCCCGTCCCGCTGGCACGAAAACAGTCCGCTTGTGCTTCTCAACGCGCTCGCCACGCATACCCCCGTCATCATCTCCGCCGCGTCCGGCATGACCGAGTTCCTCCACGAAGGAAAAAACGGCTACTCATTCCCCATGGGCGATGCTGCGGGGCTCGCTTCGGCGATCCGTCACTTCGTTGAAGATCCCTCGCTCGCCGCCCGCCTATCTTCCGGCACAACCTACGAATCAACGACCGAGGACATGGCGACCCAAGTGGATGCGCTCTACAGGCAAGTCCTCGCGCCACAAATCCAATAATGTCCACTCACCCTCTCATTCTGATCACCGGTGGACGCGGACGTCTCGCGACTGCCATCCGAGAATCACTCTCTCAAGACGGTGTTCGCTTTCACAGCTTCTCCCGCACTGCGGGCGAAGGCCATACATCGATCAACGAAATCCTCCGTCCGGGTCTCTGGGATGACGCTTGCGCCGTTGTCCATACTGCATGGAGCACCGTGCCTCTCGTCTCCGAGCGCGACCCGGGTTGCGAATGGGAACACGATTTTCCTTGGTTGATAAAACTCCTTCGCCACCTGGCCGAGCACCCCCGGAAAGCTCCGCCCCACTTCGTGTTCTTTTCCTCGGGCGGGACCGTTTACGGCAATGCGCCGGACGGGGGATCCAGCGGGGAGGATTCCCCGCTTAAACCACTAGGTTGGCACGGCTTCGCCAAGGCCCAGGCCGAGCAACTCGTGCGCGAAAGCTGCACCCGCTTATCCATACCTTGCACCATCCTGCGGATCGCAAATCCGTATGGCATGAAGGCCGCCAATATTCGGCCTCAAGGCATCATTCCCATTCTTATTCGCAGGGCTATCGATGGAGATGAATTCCGTCTTTGGGGCGACGGGACCGCCGAAAAAGACTTCCTCCACATCGATGACTTTAATTCCGCGCTCACCACCATATTGTGTCGTCGCATCACGGGCACGTTTAACCTCGGTCACGGAAAATCCCACACCGTAAACAGCATCATCCACCAGATCGAACAGCTCATAGGCCGATCGGTGCACGTGGTTCGCGAACCCGCCCCGGCGTGGGATGTAATCGCCAGTCGGCTCGATACCAGCTGCCTCCGCGCGGCCGCCGATTGGATTCCCCGCGTGGACCTCAATGAAGGGCTGCGTCGCTGTATCGAAGCCGCGCGATTGTCTGCATAGGCCCCCTAGCATGAAGATCCTTCTTACTGTCCATCAGTTTTTCCCCCGCTGTTACCACGGCACCGAACGTTATACGCTGGATCTTGCCCTCGCCCTCCAAACCCTCGGACATCAGATCGTGGTTCTCACCACTTTTAACGATGCGGGCGAATCCGCAGGAACGCCCTGGCGTGAATATGAACATGAAGGCGTCCCCGTCGTCGCGATCGATCTGCTTCACGCCGGCAGGACAGATTTTACCACCAGCTATTCCCGCCCCGACCTTGCAGGCATTTACGGCGAGATACTTTGCCGCGAAAAACCGGACGTTATCCACTGCTGCCATTTGCTTTATCTCGGAGCTGATTTTATCGCCGTGGCCGCACTCGCCCGCGTCCCGCTGTTCATGACGTTGACCGATTTCTTCGGCATCTGCTGGACGAATCGCCTGCAAACCTGTCAGTCCCGCGACTGCGCAGGGCCGGACTCTGATGATTTAAACTGTGTGCAGGATGTGCTCCGCACCGTAAAAACCCCTTTTGGCATCATCGGTGCGGATTACGCGTTTCGCCATCTTCTCGGCCTGCGCACTTTCGCTCGCCTCGTTCGTGGTCTGCTTAAAAAAGAGTTCCTCCAATCTCCCTCCCTTCAGTCCGCTTTCCGCGGGATCGAAGCCCGCCGTCCCTGCATCTCCAGACACTACAGCCACATCGATCACTTCATCGCTCCGACCACCTACCTGCGCGAGGCCTATCTGCGCTCCGGTTACGCTCCGGACAAAATCGAACGCATCGGCTTCGGTATCTCTCAACCCTCCGAGTCGGAAAAACTCGCCCGCCGCCAAAGTTACCAATCTCTCATCACAACAGATCGCCCGCTCGTGATCGGTTTCATCGGCCAGATTTCCAAGCACAAGGGCGTGCTCGACTTGCTCGAGGCCTACGCCTCCACACGTCTTGATAACTGCGAACTGCATCTCTACGGGGGACTGAACCAAAGCCCCAAAGTCACCGCCGTCGTCCAACGACACGCAAATGCCGACGTTTCCATCAAACTATGCGGCACCTTCCCCGGCCAGCAAATCTACCAAAAGCTCGCCGCCATTGATCTCTTGGTGCTGCCCTCCACTTGGCCGGAAAACTCCCCGCTGGTTCTACTCAACGCCCTCGCCAGTAAAACTTTCGTCGCGATATCCGACGTCAAGGGCATGGTTGAGCTGGTGTCAGACGGCATCAACGGCCGTATCTTCCCGCCAAACAATCAGGCGGAGCTGGGAAAAACCCTCGAAAACTTGGTCCGTCGTCGCCGGGACCTGCTGTCCGACTTTGACCGGAACACTGCCGTCTACGCGACCAGCCCGCTCGATTATGCCCGCCAAGTTGAGAAGCTATATCGCTGTTTGTGCGCTTCTCGCACGGGGCGCGCTCACTATGCGCGCGGGGACTTCCCTCCGCTTGTCACCCCTCCCGTCACGCTAGCCCTCTTCAACCAATGTCCCCCCACTTCGGCATTCTCGGTGATAAATAGGGAACCATTACTCGCTGCTTGGAGTATCATGGATCGCGATTCACTCGATTTATCCGTCAGCGAAGACGGCACCGTGCTCGTCCATCCGCAAACTGTGAATGCCTCGATCATACTCTACAACTGGCAGCCCGGCCCGCGCCTTCTTCAAGTTGGCTTATGGATCCGTTGGCCGCACGACTGCACCACCGTGTTCTACTATGCCACCGAGGCGGAACCCATGTTCTCTGAAGCCAGAAAATTGACCCGCCCAGTCAAGGGCGGAACATGGCAACACGTCGTCCTCTCCTTCACCGAATCCGCTGCCTCACCCACGAAAGTGCGCTGGGACCCCGGCTGCAGGCCCACTGCCGGATCCGCCATCGGTGTCACCACGCCGACACCGGTGTTCTCAAATTTGAACCATTTGTGATCAACGACTCTTGAATTATGAAATTATTCAACTCTATCACACGCCGGATAGCAGGGCCGATGGGCGCACGGCTCATGTATGCCGCGGCTATTTTGCTTATCGGCGCGAAGTGGCTGCTCATCAGCCAAAATGAAATCGTCTCCGAACCACATGACGCACACCAATACGTGCTGATCTCCGAGAACGTCTCCGCAGGGGGAGGAGGGAAAAGCATCGGCTATCCATTATGGCTCAGCATCACCCGATTATCCGGTATGCCCCAGCGGCTCGTCATTGAAGGACTTTGGGTGCTTTCCAGCATGCTCTTTGCAACTTTGCTCGCACGAATTTCGGGCAGGCGCTGGGTGCTGCCCGTTGCTCTAGCGATCCTTTTGTTTACACCGGCAACATTCTTCCTTTTCGACCGGGCGCTTACTGAAGGATTTTATATTTGCCTTACGCTTTTACTGGCAGCGGCCTCTCTGGTTTTGCTGAACTCACGGGGCACCTTCGGAAACCTCGCAGCCAGCCTCGGTAGCGGCGGCGCAGCGGGCTTCATGCTCATCAGCCGCAACGAAACGTCTCTCATGATCGTGTATTTCGCGATATTGGTCGTTGCCTGGACTTTCCTCCAGCGCACCTACCATAGCCAAACTTGGCGCACTATTGGCCCGCGCCTACTGGTAGTTATCCTTACGATAACCATGACGACATCCCTGCCATACGGGCTTGCTGCGCTTCAAAATAAACGCCGCAACGGCGTTTTCACCGTCAACCTTGCAGAAATGCCCAGCCACATGGGTATGCTCAAGCGCCTCGCAGCGATCAACACCGCTCAAGAAGGTATCCGCTTCATTCCCATCTCGCGGGCGGCTCGCGAAATGGCCTACGCCGTCAGTCCCGGATTGGCACGTTTCAAGCCGTTCGTAGAGGATCCAACCAACATTTATCAGAAAGTTACGCAGGAAAGCTACGGCACCACCGGCGAAATCGGGGCCGGCTGGATCTGGCATGTGTTTAATCAAACCGCACCGGCATTAGGTGCCACCTCATCTGCCGCAGTTCACACTCTCTATAGCCAAATAAACCGCGAACTGGACGACGCCTTCAGTGACGGAAGGCTGGGAAAACGTTTCGTGCCACATCCCTTTCTTGGCGCAAACACTATGATGTGGATAAAACACCTGCCAGAAGGGCTCATATATTCTCTTCGCTGCGTCATATTACCCACCCAGCCAACCATGGATCAGGACTATGCCTCCGAACTATTTGACCGTGCGTGCCTACGCCGGCAAAGTCTTGTCCCCCGCAGCCTATTTCAGTTAAAGGGATGGGCATTCGCACATGGCACGGGGGGGCCGTCAACGATTTCGCGCCTCTTCCTCAATTTCACCGACGGCACTACTCGGGAGATACGACTCGTAGACTTGCCGAGGCCGGACGTGCGCACTGGCTTTGCCCCGCAAGGCATCGAAGGCCCTATCAACGCCGGTTTCGAAGCCACGGCAACAGCCGGATCCCATCTCGCCAACCTCACCTTTGTCACTGAGAACGGCACACAGGGAGCATGGGAACAACCTGTGGCGGGCAAGGCTGTCAGCCTCCGATCACTTGAGAACAATACGAAGATTGAGGCCGGACTCGATATGCTGAAGATAAGCAGGCCAGCATGGAGCGAAGGAATCCGCAGTTCCCTATTCAATGCCTTAATGCAAGTGGGGGCATCAACCACAGCCTGGAGTATTGCCTTGCTCGCCACGCTCGTAGCCTTGGCAACTCGAATCCTGACTCCGATCAAACTCCGCATAACACCACTGTTTATTGGCTCACTGCTCTTTTTGGCGTGGAGTGCGGGACGGGTTATTTTTTACGCTATCATCACCGCTGGCGCATGGCAGGCGGAGTCCCGTTATCTGCAACCAGCCACTGTGCTTACATTGTGCGCCATGTTGACCGCTTTGGCTTTTGTAGCGGAATCCAAAACCGCGAATTACCGAGCATCTCTGCAATGAAATCATCGTTCCAATCACCTAGCTTTAAAAGGATGCTTTTATTGTTTGGCGTGCTCGCATTAATCGTTTTTCGCCTGCAACTAACTGCTGATAGCGACCTACTAGCCGTAAACCAAGGCGCCGACGATCTATGGCAGATTCGCACGGCGGCCGAAGGCGTCTGGAGTGGATCATATTGGCATATGAAGGGCGTGCACCTGCCGGTTTATTCCATGTGGCTGTGGGCAGGCTACAAACTCGGTTTTCATGCTCGGCTGGCATACGACCTACTTTGGTGCGTCGGAGCACTTGCCTTGGGTGTTGCCTATTACCGGGCACAAGGCGGTCGGCTGGCGGCCGTGTGCATTACTCTGTTTATGCTCTTTCATCCTGCCGGGATTACGCTGGCCGACCGCGCCTTGGCCGAAAATATCCTGCCTCCACTCGTGGCGGTGGCTTTCGCCTTGGGTCTTGAATTTTGGCGAGTGCATAACGGCACCGCTATTCAACGCTGGTCTATAGCGCTCGCGCTGTCCGCAATTTGTGCCATCTGCTACCATACTAGGCGCGAGGGAATCGTCCTGCTGATCCCCCTGGTTATTCTCGGAGCTACTTGGCTGCATCCCGGATGGCGTCCACAGAAATGGCGCACGCTCACCATCGGTTTTTTCTTCGGACCGGTAGTGGCCATCACCTTACTGGGCATGAGTATCACCATAATGAACCGACAAATATGGGGCTTCAACGCCCGTTGTCAGTTGCTCACCCCTGGCTACAATGAAGCGCTTAAAGCACTCTATAGCATAAAGCCCTCCGCGCCCAATCCCCGCTACGTTACAGTCACCAACGAAACCCGCAGAGTCGCCTATTCGGTAAGTCCCACTTTTGCAGAGCTTAAGCCCGTTTTTGAAGAGCAACTATTACCCTACGTAATGCAGAGAGACTACGGCATCGGTTCCCCGCAAGGAGAGTTTCCCGATGGTTGGTTTTACTGGGATATCCGCGAAGCGGCAGCTCGCACCGGCTGGCACCGCAGCGCGGCCACTGCTGAAGAAAAATACGCGGCGGTGGCGCGGGAAATAAACTCCGCCATCGCCAAAGGCCGGCTTGCCGGGCGTCCCGTCATTCTCTCCGGCCTATCCCCCGAATACTCCCGATGGATTCCACAGCTTCCCTTGGCAACGTGGCACACGCTAAAGCTTTTTCTCAACATCGCATCCAATCAGATTAATCTAATAAATCGAAACCTAACTGAAGATGCATCCCCACTGGATATTAACTATTATTATAAAGTCGCTGGTAGACGCCGTAAACCGGACTTAGCTACCCATATCGCTGGCTGGCTTCAAGCTCCGGCAGGAGCTCAGCTAGCGCTTGGCGGTAAAAACATCCCGCAAACATGGACCTCTCCCTCGTTGCAACATCCCTCCCTCAAGGAAGCCTGGCTGTTCGACATGCACCAATCCCCTGATCTACAAGTCACGAGACTTTGGTTACAACTACCAGATAAGACCGTATCATTTTTGCCGCTGCAACAGGTCATACCCGGTCAAGTTTTCACGTTCGCAGCCAACCAAACCGCCGTTGGCATAGACTCTTTTTCGGTGCCCAATTTCCGCCGCAATTCGACATCCTACCTCGATGTTACTATTCGCTACTGGGAATGGATTTCATGGATTGCATTCACGGGCGGTGTGCTCGCCCTGACCGTAAACGCTTTCCACCGGAGGCCACTTAGCCACTTCATCTGTTTACTTGCATTGCTATGCTTAACGGCATTAGTCGGCCGCTGTCTAATGGTCGCCATGATCGATGTCGCAGCTTGGCCTATGCAATATCGATATATTTTCCCCGCATTGCCATTGTTGGCCATCTTACTAGGTGTTGGTATAACGACGCTTACCACCTGGAATTCCTGTAATAAAAAAAGCAACGAGCCTAGGAATGTTGCATAAGCGCAGATCCTCTTTCGACAAAAACTCACGACATGGAAAAAATTGATTACCTCATTCTAGGTGCAGGCCCAACCGGACTAACGCTGGCACATTCGTTAATTCAAAAAGGAGTGCCCCGCGACCGTGTGCTTGTGCTTGAAGCCAACGCCGAGCCCGGTGGTCTTTGTCGAAGCCAAGATGTCGATGGCGCTCCGCTGGATATCGGAGGTGGACACTTTCTTGATGTCCGTAAACGGAACGTGCTCGATTTCGTTTTTCAGTTCATGCCCGCAACGGAATGGGACACCTATCACCGGGTCGCTAAAATCCTGCTGCGCGGCCAGGAAATCGACCACCCACTCGAAGGCAACTTGTGGCAAATTTCAAAAGCGGACCAAGTGGACTTCCTCGAATCAATCGCTCGCACCGGCAGCGTGGCCGGCGATCCCATGCCGGAATCCTTTGAGGACTGGGTGCGCTGGAAACTTGGAGACCGCATCGCATCGGAATACATGCTGCCCTATAATCGCAAGATTTGGTCGATGGACCTGAAAGATCTAGGCACTTACTGGCTCTATAAACTGCCCGACGTTTCGTTTCGCGATACACTTCGCTCCTGCTTGGAGGGTAAAGCTTTCGGAGCACTCCCCGCACATGGAGTTTTTCTCTACCCTAAGCGGCATGGTTACGGAGAGGTGTGGCGGCGCATGGGTGCGGCTTTAGGAGATCGCCTGCTAACCAACGTGCCGGTTAAAAAAATCGACTTGTTAACTCACACGGTGAACGACCACTATCAAGCGAAAACCATCATCAGCACAATCCCTTGGACCCTCTGGCCGGGCATCTCAGAAGTTCCCGCTGAGATAACGGCCCATATCGCTAAGTTACATCACATTCCCATCGATGTCGATTATACACAGGGGGACCTCCCCACCAATGCGCACTGGATCTACGAACCTCGCGAGGATGTTTCGTATCACCGCATTCTTGTTCGCCACAATTTCTGCCCGGGCGCTCGCGGTTACTGGACCGAAACCAATGCTACCCGTAACGGACAAGCCAACCATTTCCGACACCGCAATGAATTCGCTTACCCTGTCAATACTCGCGACAAACCCGCCGCTATGGACGCAATTCTGGCTTGGGCTAAATCACATGGCGTGATCGGTGCCGGCCGCTGGGGCACCTGGGAACACATGAACTCTGACATAGCCGTGCATGAGGCTATGTCGCTTTCAGATAAAATTTTATCAGAAAATACCGCATGAAGATATCTCTTTGTTTGATGACTTGGAACGAACTTGGTGGCTGCCAGCTCGATGTCCCTCGCATCCCTCGCGACGCCTTCGACGAAATATTTTGCATAGATGGTGGCAGCACCGACGGGACCGTGGAATATCTTTCATCCCAAGGCATCACCGTTCACAAACAGCCTAAAAAAGGCCTGAACGCCGCTTACGTTCACGCCAACGACGTAGCCACCGGTGACGCAGTCGTCGTGTTCTTCCCTAAAGGCACAACTCCCCTTGAAGACTTGCGCAAATTCCGGCCTCTACTTGAGGCCGGCAACGAACTCGTCATTCCGAGCCGTCAGATAGATGGATCGATCAACGAAGAGGACTGCAGTCTGTGGCGCCCTCGTAAATGGGCCGTATGGGGTCTGTCGTTTGTCAGCATGCTGCTATGGCGGCGAGAGGGTTACTGGATCCGCGACGTCCTGCATGGCTACAAGGCGTTTAACCGTGCGGCTTTCTGCCGTATGAAAATCCTGGATCACGGCCTGTCGATCGACATCGAAATGGTCATTCGCTCCTATAAATTTCGTCTTAAACGCTGCGAATTTCCGACTAAAGAAACGGCCCGTAAACACGGGACGACGCATTTCAAAATCTGGCCAACCGGAAAAAAGCTACTCCACTTCCTCTGGTTCGAATTCCGCCGCAAAGACTGAAGGAACATAACCTGGACACCCCTCCACGATATCGTAAATCAGCATTCTATACCATCCCGGGCGGCATGTTAACCCTCGTAATCACTGCACCGAATTTCCCCGTGCCAGAAAGCCCTTTAAACCGAGTTTACGCCCACAGCCAACGCAGTGAAGGCCTTTAAGCATGCCTAAAACCCTTCTCGTCACTGGCTCTTCCGGTCTCATCGGTTCCGAGGTCTGCGTCTATTTCGGCCGCGAACTCGGCTACACTGTCCACGGTGTGGACAACAACCAGCGTGCCGTCTTCTTCGGCATTAAGGGCGACACCCGCTGGAATCAGCAACGTCTCGCGGCTGAGCTCTCCGGTTTCGTTCATCACGAAGTGGACATCCGAGACCGGTCCGGTGTTCTGGCCCTCGTCAAATCAGTCAAACCTGCGGTGATCGTCCACACCGCCGCCCAGCCGTCCCACGACCGCGCGGCGGCGATTCCCTTCGACGATTTCGATACCAACGCCACCGGCACGCTCAACCTCCTCGAAGCCGCCCGACAAGCCTGCCCCGAGGCCCCGTTCGTGCACATGAGCACCAACAAAGTTTACGGCGACGCCCCCAACTCCATCGCTCTGCGCGAACTCCCCACCCGCTGGGATTACGCCGACTCCACCTTCGAACACGGCATCGCCGAAACCTTCACCATTGATCAATCAAAGCACTCGCTCTTCGGAGCATCCAAGGTCGCCGCCGACGTGATGGTCCAGGAATACGGCCGCTACTTCGGCCTGCCCACCTGCGCTTTGCGCGGAGGTTGCCTCACGGGCCCGAACCACTCCGGCGTGGAGTTGCACGGCTTTCTTTCCTACCTCGTCAAGTGCAACCTTGAAGGGCGTGAGTATAAGGTTTTCGGATACAAAGGAAAACAGGTCCGCGACAACATCCACTCGCTCGATGTCGCCCGCTTCATGGCCGCGTTCGTGGCCGCTCCCAAGGCAGGCGAGGTTTACAATCTTGGCGGCGGCAAGGCCAACAGCACATCCATCCTCGAAGCATTCAAACACGTCGAAAACTTCTCCGGCAAACCCCAAGTCTACACCTATCTCGACGAAAACCGCTCCGGCGACCACATCTGCTACTACTCCGATCTTCGCAAGATGCGCGACCACTATCCCTCATGGGACATCACCCAGTCACTCGAAGAAACCATCCGCCAAATCGTCGCTGCTTGGCGCAGCCGCAGCATCGCCTGACGAGAGTCGACCGACGAGGGTCGAGCGCTTTACAATCCATGCTACGCAATCCGTTTCGTTTTGAAAAATTGGAGGTCTGGCAGCTTGCCCGAAAGCTTAACCACCCGATTTACGCCGTCGCCAAGACCTTCCCTGAAAGCGAACGCTACGCGCTCTCACCTCAGCTTCGTCGCGCCTCGGTATCCGTCAGTTCAAACATCGCCGAAGGGGCGGGCCGCAACTCCGACGTCGATTTCGCCCGTTTTTTGGGGATTGCCTACGGTTCGTTGATGGAAGTTGTCTCGCAGCTATTCATCGCTTCCGACGAGGGCTATCTGGATCGCCCGAAGCTCGACTCCTTGCTCACAGCAGCAGACTTGCTCGCCGCTAAACTCGTATCGCTCTCCAAGTCCCTCGGCCGCCGCCCTCGTATCCCCACTCCCGCAACAACCCCCGACAATCGACCACTCCTTCCGAAACCTCCGAAGCCCTCGACCCTCGACTGATACCCCCCACCCTTCGACCCAATGAGAATTCTCCTTTCTGGCGCCTGTGGTTTTGTCGGCACCACGCTCGCGCACACGTTCGTCGAGGCGGGCCATCAGGTCATCGGCTTCGATAATTTCATCCAATCGCGCCACGCTCAAGCGCCTCGGCGTCAGCCTGGTCCACGCGGATCTCCGCGCCGCGAGTGACATCGATGCGCTGCCCGCCGCTGACTGGGTGATCGACGCCGCCGCCAACCCGAGCGTGCTCGCCGGCGTCGATGGCAAAACCAGCTCGCGCCAGCTGATCGAGCACAATCTCGGCGGCACCATCAACCTGCTCGAATACTGCAAACGCCACCGCGCGGGCTTCACCCTCCTTAGCACGAGCCGCGTTTACAGCATAGCCCCGCTCGCCGCCCTCCCCGTCGAGGTCGTAT
>Ga0163150_10003942_pt1 | contig 20285 bp, 17 predicted proteins | sample OliLakLV19P2IB_FD_148628 | JGI IMG/M metagenome (GOLD analysis project Ga0163150, IMG submission 148628) | Freshwater microbial mat bacterial communities from Lake Vanda, McMurdo Dry Valleys, Antarctica - Oligotrophic Lake LV.19.P2.IB | ecosystem: Environmental > Aquatic > Freshwater > Lake >...
CCGCTGAAGAAAGTGGATCAACTGAGGGCGGACATCACGCTGCCGAGCATCCAAGTGAGTCCGGCGCCGAACACGCGGATTCGCGCGGGTGCGCGCAGTCAGGATCTGGTGCTGCGGAACACCGAGCCCGTGTCGCTGGTGGCGACAACGAAGACCGTGACCATCAACAATGCGAAGTTCACCGCAAAGGACACGAGCATCGAAGCATCGGGCAAGGTGACGTTCGACGCGCAGTCGCCGTGGGATCTGCAACTGCGCGGCGATATAAACCTGGCGATCCTGCAACTGTTCAACTCAGACCTGCTGGCGCAAGGCAAAGCGGTGCTGAACGCGGGCGTGAAGGGTTCGCTCAACGATCCGCAAGTGTCGGGGAGGCTCGAACTGAAGGACGCATCGCTCTATCTGGGCGACCTGACGACAGGCGTCGACAACGCCGAAGGGCTGGTGACGTTTGACCGGAATCGTGCGACGATCCAGCGGCTAACGGCCGAAGTGGGTGGCGGCAAGGTGGCGTTTGGCGGCTTCATCGGCTTCAGCACCGGGTTGCTGGTATACCGTGTTCAAGCCAGCGCCGACCAGGCGCGAATCCGATATCCCGAAGGCGTGAGCACGACACTGAACGCGCAACTCGATCTTACGGGCACGTCGGAAAACAGCCTGGTCTCGGGGACCATCACCGTGATGCGAGCGGGCTTCACGCCCAAGGCCGACCTGGGTGGACTGCTCGCGCAATCGGTGAAGCCGGTGACCGTGCCCACCGCGCCCAACGAGTATCTGCGGAACATCGGGTTCGACGTCCGCATCGAAAGCGGGCCCAGCCTGCAGTTTCAGACATCGCTCACGCGCGACTTGCAAGCCGAGGCCGACCTGCGGCTGCGCGGCAATCTGGCGAGGCCGGCGCTGGTCGGCACCGTGTCGGTAAACGAGGGCGAGGTGAACGTCTTCGGGAACAAGTACCAGATCAACCGCGGGGAGATACGGTTCCTGAATCCGACGCGGATGGAGCCGGTGTTCGATGTCGATCTCGAAACCAAGGCCCGCGGAATCACGGTGAACATCAGCTTCACGGGATCGTTGAACCGGCTGAATCTGACGTACCGGTCCGATCCGCCGCTCCAGACCAGCGAGATCATCGCGCTGCTTGCGGTGGGCCGGGATCCGACGACTAACGCGGGCCTCGCGGCCGGGCAGACTTCGCAGGGGAGCGCCTTGCAAGCAGGCGGGAACGTGCTGGGCCAGGCATTGACCGCGCCCGTGACGAGCAGGCTGGAGCGGTTCTTCGGCGTCAGCCGGCTGAAGATCGACCCGCAGCTCACGGGCGTCGAGAACATCCCGCAAGCACGCCTGACGCTCGAGCAGCAGGTGTCGCGCGACATCACGCTCACCTACATCACCAACCTCACGCGCACCCAGCAGCAGATCGTCCGCATCCAGTGGGACATCAATCGTCAGTGGAGTGCGATCGCGGTGCGTGAGGAGAATGGCGTGTTCGGCATCGACTTTCAATATCGAAAGCGCTTCAAGTGAACCTTGCCGCGGATCGGGCGCTGATGGTGCGTCGTCAATTGCAGGCCCGCGGCATTCACGATCGCCGGGTACTGGATGCGATGGGTGCGATTCCGCGCGAGTTGTTCATGCCGGAGCAGGACGCGTTTCAAGCGTACTCCGACGCACCGATCGGTATCGGCTACGGGCAGACGATTTCACAGCCGTACATGACGGCCTTGATGAGCCAGTCGCTCCAACTTGAAGGCAATGAAGTGGTGCTCGATCTCGGCACCGGTTCCGGCTATCACGCCGCGGTGCTGGGCGCGCTCACATGGCGAGTGTACTCAATCGAAGTGATCCCTGAGTTGGCCGATCAGGCGCGGCGCAACCTCGATGCGGCGGGCCTGGGAGCAAACATTCAGATTGTCAACGGCGACGGATCCAGGGGCTATGCTGAGGCTATGCCTTATGACGCGATCTCAGTGGCGGCGGGTGCGCCCGAAGTTCCACGGGCGCTGCTCGATCAACTCGGTGACCCGGGACGGCTGGTGATTCCGGTTGGTTCGAGAGACGAGCAGACGCTCCAGTTGATCCGAAAGGCGCACGGCCGGCTGGAGACAAACACCGTGACGGGATGCCGATTTGTTCCGCTAGTGGGCGAGCAGGGCTGGCGCTGAGCCATGCGGCTGCGGACCAATCAGAACAAGCTTAAGATTGAGCACAGCATTATCGACGGGTTGAGAGAGTGCCTCGAAAGGCTGCTACGCGACCCCGCGATCCGTAGCGTGATTCCGGGCGTGATCCGGCCGGTGCGAGATGCGAAGGGAGTGGTGAAGATCCGCGTCACCGTACCGACGACGAACGGATGGAAGGCGATCGCCCTCGCGGCTGGCGCGCGGCAGGAACTGTTCATCAGCACCGCGATCGGTAAAGAGGACCTCGAAAAGGCTCTTGAACGAGCCATCGCGATTGAGCTCACCCGAAAGGCGAGTCGAGCGTGAATGTGCTGCGCCCGTCCGCCTGCCTGCTGCTGCTCGGCGCCCTCCCCATCGTGGCTCAAGCGGCGGTCCCAAAGGCAGCGCCATTCGAAGTTGTAGAAGCCACCATCGCCGTAGTTCACGACGCCATGAAGGCGGGCCGCCTCACGTGCCGCGCCCTTGTCGGCCGCTACCTCGGTCGCATCGCGGCGTACGACAAGAATGGTCCCGCAATCAACGCCCTGATCCTGATCAACCCGGAAGTGGAAAAGCAAGCCGATGAGTTGGACCGCCTGTTCGCCCAGTCCGGTCTCACCGGACCACTCCACTGCGTGCCCATGATCGTCAAGGATAACTTTGAGACCACGGGACTGCAGACCACAAACGGCGCGCTTGCGTTTGCAGGCTACGTCCCCGACAAGGACGCCTTTCAGGTGAAGCGCGTCAAGGAAGCGGGCGCGATCGTGCTCGCCAAATCCAACATGGCGGAGTGGGCTTTCAGCCCCTATGAAACCGTGAATTCGATTCTACCCGGCTACACCAGGAATCCCTACGCGCTCGATCGCGTCACCGCTGGTTCAAGCGGTGGAACCGCCGCCGCCATCGCCGCGAGCTTCGGCCTCGTCGGCCTCGGCAGCGACACCGGCAACTCGATCCGCGGTCCCTCATCCCACCAGGCGCTGGCCGGTATCCGTTCGACCATGGGTCTTACCAGTCGGGCAGGCGTTTTTCCGCTTAGTCTGCTCCAGGATATTGCAGGCCCGATGGCCCGCGCCGTGGAAGATGTGGCAAAGGTTTTTCAGGTGATTGTTGGAGAGGATCCTGACGACCCCATCACCTCCGCCCCCCGCGCGAATGTTTCACAAAACTACACGGCGTCGCTCGAGCGCAACGGTCTCCGAGGCGCTACCATCGGCGTCCTTCGCCAGGCCTATGAGCGTGAGTCCACCGATCCGGAAATCGTCCGTGTCTTCATGGCTGCCGTCGAGGATCTCCGCCGCGCCGGAGCCACCATTGTCGATCCCGCAACCGTCGACGGAATTGAAGAGGCGAGGCGCGGACAACGCTCCGCCGGCTCCTGCATGGGTTTCAAGTACGACCTCAACAATTTTCTTGCAGCCCGGGGCGCCCGTGTTCCGTTGAAGAATCTCACGCAGATCATCGAATCAGGCCGCTTTCACCCCTCTGTTCAGCGGCGCCTCGAGATGGCCGACAAAGGGCCGGCGAATGGTCCCGGCTCGCCCGAGTGCCAGTCCAACCAGGCCTATCGCGAAACGCTTCGTCAAGCCGTCATCAAGACCATGGATCGACTCAAGCTGGATGCCTTCATCTACCCGACGTGGAGCAATCCGCCGCGGCTCATCGGCGACCTCAACACGCCTCATGGCGACAACAGCCAGTTCTTCTCGCCCACCACCGGCTTCCCTGCCATCAGCGTCCCGATGGGTTTCACGCGGGGTGGCACACTCCCTGTCGGAATGACGATCTACGGGCGCCCGTGGTCCGAGTCCACACTGCTCAAGTTCGCCTACGCCTTCGAACAAGCCACTCGCCACCGTCGACCGCCAACAACCACGCCGCCACTACAATAGCCGCGGGCGACGCCGCAAGCTGAATCGCGGGCGTGTTTTTACCTCGCCACTCGCCCTGATCGTGGCGAGGTTTGCCGCACGCCGCCGAAGTTACAATCACCGCGAGATCCACCTTCGCTGATCGCATGCGGCTGGCGCGGCGACGGCAAGCGGTCAGATCGAAGTCAAACGATCATAGTCAGCGGCTGTCGGGTATACCAACTCGAGCGAATGAAACCGCCCGCCGAGCGATCCCGAATGTGCGAGAGCTTCCAAATCGGACACGCGTAACGTTCCAGACGCCGGCGGCTTCACTGACGTCATGTGATAAAGAGGGCCGTCACTCGGGCCGCGTGCACCGGTGGAACGTCTGAAGCCGCCGCCGGGTCATCGCGCCAGCGTGCCGAACGGCTCTGCCGCTGCCAATGCCGGACGTCGCCGCTGTCCCCGATGACATGCATTCAACTCCCGCTGAGCGCAATCTGTAACCGCCCTCACTTTTTTTTGACAGTTCCGGTCGGCAATTGTCGCTCTGATAGACGGAAGAGGAATATTCGTGCTCGGAACTGCAAAGCTACTGGCCGCCGCCTGCCGCGCTCCTCGCAACTAGCTCCTTTACTTTACGGGCTCGTTCGCTCAAGACGACTCGATGGCGTGGTTCCACATCGTCATGGCCACGCCCGGAACGGTAACGATCCAAACGCTCTCTTTCGCGGGGGGCGTTAACGCCGCCGGACGTGATCCCCGATGGAGGGTTTGCGCCTGTACTGAGCCTGTTCGAGGAAGCAGGCCTCCAGCTACTCATCGCCACCGATCACTCCGAAGGTCCCGGCCCAGGATGCGGCCCCACGCCCGCCGATCCGGTCTCGGGCCTCTGCTGGGATGCTTACATCTCCATCGACGTCCCTTCGGGGGCGTATCTCCTGGCCCTGACGCGGATGACAATCTCGCCTTCGGACCTACGCTGATGGACGGGTATTCCCGCACCGGTGAGGGCAACTTCACGGGCCCCAATTTCACCGGACAGGACGGGGCATTCGTCCTCATCACCGGCGAACGGCGAGCATCATACCAGGCGCTCGACATCCAGCCCGATTCGGCGCGGATTGTGCCGGAACCCGGCGCCCTCCAACTCTTCGCGGCGGGCACTCTGCTGATTTGTCTCGCGCGAATAACGAGGCCGAATCGAGTTTGCTTTCGCCGCGGCTCATGGGTTCGCCCGCGCGGGGCGAGACTCTCCTGGCGCGGTAACCGGGAGCGGTTAGTACAACAGCTCCTAGTCAGCTGTGCCATGATATTCAGACAATGACCCGGCGCGTCTTCGTCACATCGGCGTTTGCGGCAGCCCAGGCGGCGCGCGCTGCTGCCCCGGTGCGCCTCGGCATCGATCTTTTCAGCATCCGCAACTCCGGCTACAACGCCTTCGAGTATCTGGATTACTCCGCAAAACTCGGCGCAAAGGTAGTCCACTTTTCGGAAATCCAGTTCATCGGCAGCCTTGAGGAGGATCATCTCCGCAAGGTTCGCGACCACGCCGCGGGAACCGGTATCGAAGTGGAATTGGGGATGCGGTCCATCTGCCCCACTTCGAAAGCGTTTGACGCCAAGAGCGGCAGCGCCGAAGAGCAGTTGACTAGAATGTTGCGGGCGGCAAAAACCGTTGGATCTCCGATCGTGCGCTGCTTTCTCGGCACGGCGGCCGACCGTGCGACTCCCGGCGGCATCGACGCGCGGATCGACGATACGGTGAAGATGCTCCGCGGCATGCGCTCACGCGTGCTCGATAGCGGCCTCAAAATCGCGATCGAGAATCACGCCGGCGACATGCAGGCTCGCGAGTTGAAGAGGCTGGTGGAGGAGTCCGGTAGGGATTTCGTGGGCGTGTGCCTCGATTCCGGAAATCCGCTCTGGGCCCTCGAAGATCCGCACCTCACGCTCGAGACCCTGCATCCTTATGTGCTCACCAGCCACGTTCGCGACACGGCGCTCTGGCGTGTGCCGACGGGAGTAGCCGTGCAATGGGTCCGCATGGGCGACGGCAACATCGGCATTCGCGAGTATGTTCGCCGGTATATCGAACTGTGTCCGGGGCGGGCGCTGTCGATGGAGATCATCGTCACCGGCCCGCGCGTGTATCCGATCCTGGAGCCGAAGTTCTGGGAGCCCTACCGGACTACACCGGCGTGGGAGTTCAGCCGCTTTCTCGCGCTCGCCGATAAGGGCGCCCCGCGTCCGGCCGAACCGCCCGTTCCGAAGGAAGCCGTGGCCCAGCGGCAGCGCGCCGACCTTGAAGTCAGCATCGCATTCACGAAAGGACTGCTCACCTGATCCGGCCTCCAACCGGTGATTCTTCCCCATGCCCATTCTCAAAGACAAGGTTGCGATCGTCACCGGCGCGAGCCGCGGAATCGGAAAGGCCATCGCCCAGACGTTCGCGAAAGAAGGCGCGATCGTGGTGATTTGCGGTCGCAAGCAGGAGACGCTCGACGAGGTCGCGAGTGAGACGCTGGAGGGGTTGGGCCAGATCGTCCCTCACGTTTGTCATGTGGGCCGCGCGGAGGATATCCGGAAACTGGTGGACGACACCCAACGGCGGTTCGGAAAGATCGACATTCTGGTGAACAACGCCGCCACCAACATTGCCCAGGAGCCGGTGCTCCAGATCGATGATGGCAAGTTCGACAAGATGGTGGACGTAAATCTGAAGAGCGCCTTCCGGCTGATTCAGAGCGTCGCGCCAGGGATGTGCGAGCGCGGCTGGGGATCCATCGTGAACATCGCGTCCATCGCCGGGCTGCGGCCGCAGTTTCACGGCATGCTGTACAGCATGACCAAGGCCGCGCTGATCATGATGACGAAATCGTACGCGGTGGAATTGGGGCCGAAGGGCGTTCGCGTCAATGCGATCGCGCCGGGTCTTGTGCAGACGGTGCTGAGCGAGTATTACTGGAAGGACGACGAACGGCTCAACCGCATGATGGAGGCGCAGCCGATCAAGCATCTCGGGCAGCCGCAAGAGATCGCCGACATCGCGCTGACGCTCGCGAGCGACCGCGGCAGCTACCTCACCGGCCAGACGATCGTCGTCGACGGCGGCCGGTTGTTATCCTAAGCGTGTGCGGAAGAAACTGATTTCTTACCTGTTGCTGGCGGCTTCAGCGGCGTCCGGCGCGATTGTTGACGATGTACGGCAGGCGATCGCGCAGAATAATTTCACGCTCGCGGAAGCGAAGATCCAAGCGTACAAGGCTACCAGCGGCGTGACACCGGAGATGATTCTGGCCGTGTCGTGGCTCGGCCGGGGCGCGCTCGCGGCAAAGCAGTATGCCAAGGCGGAAGGCTACGCCAGCCAGGCCCATCAGCTTGCCCTCGCCGAACTGAAGAAGCGATCTCTCGATAAAGACACGGATCTGCCGCTTGCACTTGGCGCTTCGATCGAGGTTCGGGGGCATGTGATGGCTGCCAGGGGTGAGCGCGATCAGGCAGTCCTGTATCTGCGGCAGGAGTTGAAGACGTACTACGCGACGTCGATTCGGACTCGGATTCAGAAGAACATCAACCTGCTGTCGCTCGAAGGTAAGCCAGCCCCGGCGATTAACGCGGCAACGTGGCTCGGGCCGAAGCCGCTCACGTTAGCGGCGATGAAGGGCAAGCCGGTGGTGCTGTTCTTTTGGGCGCACTGGTGCAGCGACTGCAAGGCGCAGGTGGACGTGCTGGCGCAGTTGAAGCAGGAGTTCGGCGACCGTTTTCATCTCGTCGGACCCACGCAGCACTATGGATATGTCGCCGGCGGAGAAGATGCGCCGAGAGCTGCCGAGACGAAGTACATCGGCGAGGTAAGACAAAAGTACTACGCCGCACTAACAGCGATGCCGGTGCCGATCAGCGAAGAGGTTTTCCGGCTGTACGGGGCGAGCACGACACCAACGCTGGTGATGATCGATCGCGCTGGGCTCGTCAAGCTGTACCATCCGGGCAAGATGACCTACGACGAGCTGCGGAGTGAACTCCAGCGTCTGCTGGCGTCCTGAGCGGCCGTAGGCTCAGTCTTGCGGAGACCGCACGGGCGACCTCCGCGTTGCGCCGGGGCGTGAAGAAAAGCTTGAGAAACGCAAAGGCCGCTTCCGCGGCGCCAAACGAAGCAGGAACTCAACGGACTTAGCCGCCCTAGCGAGTCCGTCGTGCGCGCGTTCCTAGAAGCGCACAGGCCGCGAAGGCGCGTCTCCAAACGATAGAGAAACACGCCGTCCCATTGCGCCGTAGCGAGTCCGTTGTGCGCGCGTTCCTAGAAGAGACTGCTGATGTCGGAAGCGGTTCCACGAGCTTCCAGATGGATTAACCCGGCGTTGGAGCCTTGAGGTCCGATGACGCAGAGGACAGCCTTGGGCCCAGCGGAGTAAATGAAGAGCACGCCTTCTTCGGCGCGGATCGAGACTTCACCGAGGGCGCCAGTGTTCATGCTGTCGCTGATTCGGCGGCCAAGGCTGGACGCCGCCGCGGCCATGGCGGCCACGCGGTTGGGATCCGCTCCATTTGAAAGGGAGTGGGCGATTGGCAGTCCCTCGTTTGAGGCGAGCAGGACGCCTTTCAATTCCGGAATCGAATTCCGGAGTGTTTCGATATGAGTTTTCAGTGCTTCATGTTTAGCCATAGGTCCTCCAGCGAGTGTGAACTCCGGGGTCCTCTATGGATTGCCCGGGCGCAATATTATCATCGTCGTGTAAGGAGGAAACTTTAGGGATTTCTTCGGGGGATCCCTGAGATTCCCTGTGGTAACGACTACAGTACTACCGACAGGTGAAGGACTGTTACTTCCAGTACTTCGAGGGCTCACAAGTCTTTCCGCAGCATTTACTAAGGTTGAGTCTAGGGAATTTGTTCCATGCGGAGTAAGTAAGAGCTTTCCCGTAGATACAAATTCATGTGTTCACCCTTTTGCTAATGCCCTTTCCCGCCGATGAATGGGCATGCGCTGTCTTTATTGCGGCAACGAACTGGCGCTGCTGAAGAAGCTGACGGGCGGTGGCGAGTTCTGTTCAGAAGCTCACCGCCAGAAGTATCAAGAAGAGTATAACCGGCTTGCGCTCAGCCGTCTGCTTCAAGCCCAGCCCGCCGCTGTCGAGCGTGCGACGCAGGAGCCGCTCCGGCCTTCCGCCGCAGTCGCCACCGCAGCTCCGCCGCCTCCGCGCCCCCCGGTCGCCACGATATCTCGTCGCGAGGCCCAGGCGCCACCCCCACCAGCATCACCGCCGCCGCCGGAACCAGGGTTTATCGTTTCTCGTTTTGAACCCGTTCTTTCGCCCAGAGAGCTGTTTTCTTCGGAGCCTTTTCTGTCCGCGGTATCCACCTTTCTGCCGGGCAGGCCGGCCGAGGATGCTGTGGAGGCGCGCTTGGCAACCCCAAACTCGATTGGGCTGGAACGCTTTCAAGGCGTTTGGAACAGCGCTCCTCGTTCCATCGAAAAGACCCTGGAACCGAGGGAGTTCTTGCGCTCCAATCCCATCTTGCGTGTTTCGCGGGCGGGTACGCCTGCAAAAGCGCCCGTAGCCGCCGAGTCTTTGCTCGATGTTCCGCTCGCCGCGCTGATCGCGTGCGCGGACCAACCATGGTATGGCGGCAGTCTCGAAGCCACAGCCGACCCGGCATTTCGGCAGAACGCCGCGGTGATGGTGGACCCGTATCTGGACGACGGCGCCCACGAGCCGTCGCACGAACTACTAAAGTTTGATGACGCGCCGGTAGGCGACCCGATCAAAGTGGATTGGGCACTGATCGAGGAAGCAACACCGGCACGGCCCGAGGCAGCGGATCAGGTTGCTCCGGTAGAGATTTCCTCTGAGATAACGACTTTCGAGGAGCCGGAGGCGAAGCATGATCCAGCGGGGCCGGAAGATTCTTCGAACGACTTCGCTGAGGCTTTAGCCGACGTTGCGCCCGGCTTTCCTTATACCGGCGAATTCGCCGTTCCTGAAACGCCGGAAATCTTCGTGGACCTTACCTGGCTGGATGAGTCGGAGGAAGAATCGATACCGGCACAAGCTGAAGAGGCTCTATCGGCACTCCCTGCGCCGCTTTCAAACAAGGCAGCGGCGCCATTGGACGAAGTGTCCATGGTTTTGACAGCCGAAGGGGCTGGAGAAGCGGAGCCTATCGTAATGGCCGCCTCCGAGCCTTTGCCCGGGCCGGCGAGGCGAACGACGCCGCTGAGAATCGCCGATCGGAAGCTCACGATAGGGCTGCTGCCGTTGGCGCCAATGGCAACGGTTGCGCCAGTCGGAGCCGAGTTGGAAGCGACCGCGGCATTGGTCAGCTTCAAGATATTCCCACCGGCCCTTGAAGGCATACCGGTGCGGCCGAAAATGTTCCTCGCGCCACGGCCGAAGCCGGCGGGGAACCCGCCAGTTTCCTCAAACGCTCCAGAGCCGGTGAAAAAAGCAGAGGCTTCCTTCGAGGCATCGAAGGCCGCGGCGCCGAAGCCCGAGGCACCGAAATCCCAAGCGCCTAAATCCGAAGTAATCGAGAAGCCCGCTCCGAGAGCTGCGGCGGAAGCGGCCGTGGCCCCTGCACGGGAAACCTGGAAAGAGCCAACGCCTGTACCGGAGCCGCGGCCGAACCGAATGGGCTCGAGTCTCGATCTCGACGAACTGCGGCTGAATCTGGAGCAGTCTGAACTGAGCTCGCCGTTGTCGGCTGCCTGGTCCCGCATGGGGATGGGAAAGCGCGTGGCGCTCGGCGCCGGTTTCATGATCGCGCTGTTCATTGCCGGCGTCCTCTTAAAGTCGACGTTCGCCTCGAAGGGCCCTCCGATGCCGAGTATGCCCACCGTGGAGGCCGTCGGCCCGGGTCTTGTCAGCGGCGCCGGCGGATGGACGTCAGACTGGAATGGAGCGGGACCCAAGGGGCGGCAGATCTCGATGTTCAGACCGTCGCTCGCACTGGGTGACTACCGGATCGAGTTCCAGGGGCAAATCGAGAGTACGAGCATCGGCTGGGTATTCCGCGCCGTGAATCCCAAGAACTATTATGCGACGCGCCTTGAAATGACCAAGGCGGGCCTGGAACCAAGTGTCGTACTGGCCCACTATGCGGTCATCAACGGCGAAGAGACGCAGCGCACCGAGATCGCCTTGCCTTTCAAGGTGCAACTCGACACCGTTTATAAAGTGCGTACCGACGTGTTCGGATCCGAGTTCAGAACTTACATCCAGGAAAAGCTCGTGGACGACTGGGCAGACGACCGTTTGAAAACCGGCGGGTTCGGTCTGCTGAACGATCCGGGCGACCGTGCCCAGATACGCATGGTGCAACTGCACGAACTGAACGCCGCCAAGTAGCGCAAAGTCCACGTGCCGACGCACCAAGAGATGCAGGAACTCAGCGGACTTGGCTGCGGCAAGCGAGTCCGTTTTGTGCGAGTTCCTCTGAGGAAGAAAGTGATTGGGGGATCCAATGGCTGAATATACCGACCAATGGTTGTGGTTTGTCGACGATGAACTGATCGAGAAGTTGGCGCGCCCCGATGAGGGCCCGGCGGCTCAGAATAAGCGGCCGGCGGAGGTGAGCGCCGCCGGGAAGGCGCTGGAACTGCATGTCGCGGGAAAGTCGAAGGACGCCCTCGAGGTCATCGCGCGGGCGGTGGAGCAGGGCCAAGGCCTGGCCGACCTGTATGCGATGGCGGGACATATCGCGATTGAGACGCAGCAGTTCGACGATGCAGCCAAGGCTTATCGGAACCTGCTTGCGGTGGATCCAGGGCATCGGACGGCACATCACAATCTCGGTGTATGTCTCGAAAGGCTCGGCCAGTTCGAGGAGGCCGCGGGGGAGTTCCAGCAGGCTCTCGAAGTGAATCCGCAGGCTTGGTTCTCGGCTGTCGCACTCGGAGTCTGCAATCTGAATCTGGGACGTAACGAACCCGCTGTAACGGCGTTTCAGTCTTGCCTCGAACAACAACCGCAGAACGAGAAAGCGCAGTTTGGCAAAGCTGTCGCGATGCACCTTCTGGGAAACTTCGACGAGGCCCTCGATATCTATCGCAAGATCCTGCCCAACAACGCCAATAATCCGGAACTCCTTGGAAACCTGGTGGCCATCTGCGTGGCGAAGAAGGATTTTTCGCGGGCGCGGGAGTACTCCGAGCGGCTGCTGAAACTCCGGCCACAGTCGAAGGTCGCGCTCGAAGGTCTGGTGGCGGCGGCCATGGCTCGCAACGATTACAAGTCGTCCGCGCAGTATGGTTCGCAGCTGGTGAAAGTCGTGCCGGAATCATTTGAAGCGTGGTTCAACCTGGGAATGGCAAGTCAACGCGTGGGCCGGGTGGAACAGGCGGTGCAAGCCTATGAGCGAGCTACCCGCCTCAAGCAGGACGCTAGCGCTTTCACCAATCTGGGTCTGATGCTCGAACAGCGGGGCGACCTTGAAGGCGCCCGGAAGGTCCACGAGAAGGCGACATCAATCGCACCGGAGAACCCGGGTCCACTGTGGAACCTGGCGCTTGTTTATGAGAAGCTTGGCGAGGCTGAAGGAGCCGAACTCACCCTTGAGCAGTTAATCGAACTGCGTCCCGATCAGCGAGAAGGCTGGTTCCGGCTTGGCGTGATGAGGTTCGCGCGGGCGGATTACCAAGCCAGTTTCGAGGCGTTCGCCACCTGTTTGAAGCTGCAGCCCGAGTGGCCCGAAGCGACTCTGAACGCGGGGCTTTCCCGATTCCGGAGCGGGGATCACGCAGGCGCGCGTCAGTATTTTGAAACGGCGGCGGGCGCCGGATTGAACACCGCGTGGGCCGGGCTTGCCGCAATCAGCGCCGCGTCGGACGATGCCGCCGCGGCGATGGACCATTACCAAAAAGCGCGTGCGACGGCGCCGCCGCCAGCCGAACTTTCCTTCAATGTCGGGCTGACGCTCCAGAAAGCGGGCGACCACGCCGATGCTGCTCGGTGTTACACGGATGCCCTTGAGGTCTCTCCAGAGTTGCCGGAGGCGATGCTGAACCTGGGGCACTCGCTCAACGCCTTGGGTAAGACCGAAGAAGCGAATCGGTTCTGGGCAAAGGCGCTCGCGGCCAAGCCCGAATTCGCGGAACAGTATTTTAACTAACGAAATCTTAGAGGGGCTGAAAACCACAGGCCTCTCTACCCTCCGGGCGAGGCGGTTTAAGCAGGCCGTCGCCGGAGTAGAAACGTCGACTCTCGTGGTTTGCGGAACTGTGTAGCTCCTGCTCACGGAACTATGAAATGAAAATTAGACTACCGGGAGTGTGAGCGGCGACGCTCAACATTGGGCGGTGGCCTAACCCAAGCGCTCGCTCCCGCGCGCGGCTCGGTTTGAGGACAGTGGCGATCAAGGCCAGGTCGCAAAGCGTAGTGGGCAAGCTCGAGGCCCGTTACCCTTCCACCTACAGTACTCCCCGGCCATAGAATCGGGTATAGCCATCTTAAATTAAGGCGTAAGTGCTCTTTACGTTAAAGGTGTGGGTCGAAAGGCCGATGGATGCATAGCGGCGAGTTTTCGTGTTTTCTTCTACCCGCCGATGTGAAACCATGAAAGTCCTTTGGATCAAACCTCGAAACGAAGATCAGGCTGGCGACTGTTTGCTGTCGGAGATGACCGCGGTCCGCCCCGTTACGGTCTCTAGCGGTGTCGAAGCCTTACAGGCCTTGCGGCGAGAGCCGTTCGAAGCGGCGGTGATTAATTCCCCTACCGACGGGTGGGCGACCGACGAACTGCTGGAAGGTCTGCTGCGGGTACGTCCCGGCCTGCAGGTCTTGATCCGGGCTCGCGGAACGGACATGGTGGAAGCTGTGCGTTTGACCAAACTGGGTGCATTCCACTTTGTTGATGACCGTGCCCCTGCCACGCAGGTACGTGCGCTGTTAGAGACGGCGCGGCGCATCTCGCAACCATGCGGTCTGAGCACATCGGAAGGACTGGAGCCGTGGCGCCAGTTGCTGATTGGCGACAGTCCGGCGATGCGCGACCTGCGGGAGAGTATCCGGCTGCTCGGTCCGCGGAAATGCACTGTCCTGATTACCGGGGAGACGGGGACCGGGAAAGAATTGGTTGCGCGCGCACTACACTTGGCGAGTAACCGCGCGGCGATGCCGCTGGTAGCCGTGAACTGTACGGCGCTCCCGGAGAATCTGCTCGAAGCGGAGTTGTTTGGACATGTGAAGGGCGCGTTCACCGGCGCCGTCGCCAGCCGCGCGGGCCGGTTTGAACAGGCGAATCGGAGCACGCTGTTTCTCGACGAGATCGCGGACATGCCATTCGAGTTACAGGGGAAACTCCTGCGGGTGCTGCAGGAGCGGGAGTTTCAGCGCCTCGGCAGTTCAGAGACGGTCAGGGTGGATGTGCGGGTGGTGGCGGCGTGCAACGTCGATCTCGAGGAGCGGGCGCGCTTGGGCCGTTTTCGCGAAGACTTGTACTACCGTCTCAATGTGATCCCAATCCATACACCGCCGCTGCGAGACCGGCTTGAGGATATTCCGCTCTTGGTACAGCACTTCATCCGCAAAGTCGCACTGCACGAAAATCTGCCGATGAAGCATGTGACGCTGGAATCGCTGGAGCGGTTGATGGAGCACTCATGGCCCGGGAATGTGAGGCAACTCGAGAACGCCGTTGAAATGGCGATCATCCTCAGCGGGGAGCGCACCATTCTTTTTCCCGCGGATTTTAGACTTGCGTCAAACACTGCACCGAGGCGGCTTACACCATCCGGCGAAATGCCGGAGATCGCAATTCCCGATCATGGACTGGATTTTGAGAGGACCGTGGGACGAATCGAGCTGGATCTCCTGGAACAAGCTTTACGGAAAACCCACGGCAACAAGAAGCAAGCGGCTGAGATGCTCGGGCTTAAGCGGACCACTCTCGCCGCGAAGCTCAAGAGCCTGGAGTCTCTCGTATGTTAGAGCTCACCTGCCGCGCTCTCACGATGAATCGCTTGGGAGCGTTGCCTACGTAGTTGAACGGATAGCAAGTGACGAGAGTCAGAACCGCTTCCTGGGTGGGCCGCAGAACCTGCACATCCTTAGGGTTAACGATTTGCGTCGAGTCGACCACGTACTGGAACTCGCGATCGAAGGTCTCGACAGTGATGCGGTCGTCCTTTCGAACATCCCTGAGGCCTCGAAAGAACGTGTCGCGATGAGCGGCGAAGGCGACGTTACCAATTTCACCCGGAAGAGCGGTGCCCGGCACATGGCCGACGGCCCGGCGAAGCGTCTTCGAGTCAACGCCCTCTTTCACAACCGCACGCACGTTCAACCTCGGAATTTCGATTCGGCCGATGAGGGCCTGCTCGAGGATTACGCCCGAGCGAGACTTCGTCGCTGTAGAGGATTGAACGGCCTCAATGACGGGCTCGTCGAGCGCCCTATCCTCGCGGGCCTGGTATAAGGCCGAGTCAACGTAGATGTAACCGGTATATCCGAGAGCTGCCGTGGCAATCGCCAAGAGCGCATGCCGAAACCAGCGGAGCGGATCCGCCGAGAATGGCTTAGGCGGCTCCAGCAGCACGCGAACCATCATTTTTTGCGCTCCGCCGTACTAGCGGGCGCGGCGCCTGGAATGATATAGGTGGTGCGAGTGCGTGCGAGCAACTTACGCTGGCCAACTGTGACGTTCACTTTGATGTTCCGTTTGCCCGCATGTTCCATTCCGTTGGGTACGTAGCCAATTGTATACCTCGTACGAATGTCCTTCGCGATCTGCCGGCAAATGGGAACAATCTCGTCGAGCGTCTTAGGCAGGTAGGCGACTCCACCGCTGACATCGGCCATCCTTTTTAGTACTTCAGGATTCTTTTCCTTGTCCTCCGCGTTGAAGACGCCGACGGTGTAGATGGTTGCGCGCGACTCAAGCACGTTCCTCATCACTTCGCCGAATTTGTGGGTGCTGGCATTGTCTCCGCCATCACTGACCACGATCAGGGTCTTCTTGTCGCGTCGTCCCATTTCGAGCTGATTCAATCCGACGACCACAGCGTCGTAAAGTGACGTTCTGCCGTCCGGAGCGTCTTTGGTCAACGCCGCCCGCAATTGCTGGATATCGTCGGTGAACGGGACCATATCGGGTAAGCCACGGTGAACCTTATCGTTAAAGTTAATGACGAACATTTCGTCCAATGGGTTGCTCGACTGGATAAACACCAGTGCCGCCGTTACGACATCCGGCTTCTTGGGCCGCATGCTTCCGCTGTTGTCGAGAATAATGCCGATGGTAACCGGAATGTCGGCGGCGGCGAACTGACTGATCTTTTGAAGCTTGCCGTCTTCGTAAATGCTAAACGCCTCTTTGGGAAGGCCCGACACAAAGCCACCTTCAGAGTCCCGTACGCTGACATCCAGCAGCACGAGATCCACCTGTGCTCTGATGGTGAACTCCGGCAAATCCGCCGGCGGGGGCGGAGGCATGGTTTGTTGAGAGCGAAGGGGCCAGCCGATCGCGAAGAGAACTGCCGAGATCCCAAAAAGATGCAGAATGCGCTTCATAGGAACACCTGCCATACACGGAAAACGGGCGGGGTGTTTCACCCGCCCGATCACCCTTACGAACTGAGACTACTTAAGTTGAGACTACCTAGGCGCGCTTGGACGCGATGGTCAAGACGCCATAACCAGCAAGGGCGAGCAGTCCCGCCAATGCGATGAACGGATACGGGCTACCTGTCGCAGGCAAAGCCGCCGGGGTGGCTTCGCGGGCCGGAGCAGGCGTCGCTTCAGGAGCCGGCGTCGCTTCTCGCGGCGTGGCGGCGCGATCAGCCTCGGGTGTTGCCGGACGCGGGGTGGCCTGAGCCATCGTGCCGGTCGGGATTGCAGACTCTCGGCCAGACTGATCAACCGTGGCTACACGCGCCGTGGTCAGATCCGATTCCGACTGTGCAAACGTGGTCGGGACCGACTGGTGAACGGCAGCCGCGATCTGCATCGCTTCATTCTTGGGGTATGCAAATTCCTGACCGAAGTTATCGCCCGGGTAGAACCATGAACGGAGAGCCTTGGGCTGTCCGGCAGGCGTTTCCCAGAAGCCGAACTGAGTCTCGCCGGTGGGCTGCAGACGATAGTTCGGGATTGCGAGAATGGTCGTGATCAGCTGTTGTTCGGTTTCATTGAAGATCTGGACGATGTGCCGGTTCGACTGAGAATCCAGCAGCTTCATGACGTACTTTCCAGGTTGCAGAACTTTGTTCGGAATCTGGATCGCTTCGTTCACGGTCAAGATCGTTCGTTTGTTCCACGTATCGGCGTACAGGCTCGGCGCCAACGAAGCGCTAAACAGCCCGACGCAAGAAGCAAAGGCAAAGGCCTTTAAACGGCTCATAATTTTTCTCCTCCATCACTTTCTGGTGGTAGGCCCGCGCTCATTCGTTGCAGCGGTCTTCGCGTCGGGCACCAACTGTCGCGGTTATAAAAGCAGCTTCATTGCCAAACTATAATCGTTGCAAAATATAGCGGTTTTCGGTTCTGAGTGACAACAGGAGACGGTAAAATGCAGAAATTACCCGAGTGTACACGTCATCTCTTCAAGGGATCGTCGATCCAGGGAGGAGTTGCCTCTATCAGACGGCCCAATTCAGGCTCCAGTTCCTCCATGGCGCATTTCATCTCCCAGGCGACATTCCGGTAACTGAAGTGGCCTTTGACACCGCTGCGCAGCCGTGACATGTACTCGGCTTCCGCGAAGTCCATCTTGAACAGATACCGGGAGCGCGTAGCAAATGGGAGGATGTAGTCGCCCTGCGGGTGAGGAAGCGCTGCAAAGGTATCCCAGGCGCGCTGCACGGCGGACTGGTAACGGTCGGCAAGATCCGCGTCGATGATGGCCCGCGGGGTGTCGAAGCCGAGATTGATCGTATGCTGCTGGCGGAACTGCTGACAGCGGCGATGGCGGTGCAGGTCGCGGTAGGCGCCGATGTCCATCACCATATCGAAGCAGTAGAGACCGCCCCGGAAGCCGCGCAGCAACTCATCGCGCCGGGTGCGGGACTGTAGTGCGACGTCAATCACTTCCGCGCGACGCGCTTCGGTCCAACTCTCGGCGAGTTCATAGAGCGAACGGAACGCGTGATTGGTGACGCTGTAGAGCAGCGTGGCGACGATATCGGCGGGAACGCCGCGGGGCTTCAACAGGTCGATGGTAGGTGGTTGACCGGCCGTCTCGGGCAAAGACAGATTCTGACGGGCCCATAGCGCAAGGTCGGCATTGGCGGCGGCGAGGTGGGAATCGGCGTCGACGTACTTCGCGAGGGTGGGCGCCACAGGTTCCCGAGAAGCCGCATCGTCGAGCATGCAGACCGGAGGGCGCGTGCAAGCCTCGGCGATCTCGGAGGCCAACGTCCGCACTTCATCATAGGGCGACGCCTTCATGCGCCGGATCTGCTTTTCAAGAGTGCGGATGCTGGTCACCTGACCGACGCCGGTGGGAATCCCCCAGAAGAGCAGATAGCGGGCGACGTCGAAGGCGCGGGCGGCGATGTTGCGGTTGTAGGCGTCCTCCTTCATCTCGGCGGGCCTCGGAAGGCGGTCTGAGAGATGCCGGATCATCTCGGTGTGAATCGCCTGGTACTCAGCCAGCAAGGCCGCGCCGGATTCCCGATAGCGCGCCCGCGACGGCTCATCCAGACCCGCGGGAGTGATGAAGCCGGACGTGGAGAAGTTCTGATAGCGCGACGAACGAGCCTGCCCGTCCCAGAGTTGCTCATCTTCAGCTTCAGTGGCGGCGAGCTCGCTGATGCCTTCAAAGCACAGTACGACGTGGCCGAGATCGGCGATGGAGGCGTGCCCGTATTGGAAATAGAAACTCTCGAGGAACTTCGCGGAGTCGTGAGTGCGGACCCACTCGAGCGATTTCGCGATGGAATCGGGCGAGCGGCTGTAGCGCGCAAGGGCGTAGGCGCACTTCTCGGGCGGGAGCGGCGCCAGCGTGATGACACGTGGCCCTGTGGGACTTGAGTCGGGCATGAAAGGCTATCATATCGCCATGATTGTTCGAATCAGGCGACTGACGCCAAACGCCATCCTGCCGGAGTATGCCCACGGGCCGCTTGAAGACGCGGGGATGGATCTGCGCGCAACCGAGCGCGTGGTGTTGAAGCCCAACGTAGCGGCGATGGTGCCCACCGGTCTCGCTCTAGAGATTCCGCCTGGATATGAGGCGCAGATGCGGCCACGGAGCGGGCTGGCGCTAAAGCACTCGATCACGATGCCCAACAGTCCCGCCACCATCGATCCGGGCTATCGGGGGGAGCTGCGCGTAATTCTGTTGAACCTTGGGCTGACGGAATATGTGGTGGAACCGGGGGACCGCATCGCGCAGATGGTGATCGCGCGATACGAGGCCGTGGAATGGGATGAGGGCGACCTGAACGAGACTACGCGCGGTGTGGGAGGGTTCGGGAGTTCGGGCCGGTAGACGAGTGGCCAGTGGGGAAGTTGTCAGTTGTCAGTTGGCAGTTGTCAGTTGGCAGTTGGCCTGACGGGAGTTCAGGATGTGGCTGTTGAAAGCGGCCACGGCATAAATGAACCACGCGCGGTGTGGGAGGCCGGGGCGCTAGACGACGGTCATCACGTCGGTGAGGGGCTTCTTCGAAATCGCCGGTACGGTTGCATTCGACGCTGGGTAGCCGACGGGTATCAACAGGAACGGGCGCTCGTTCTTCGGGCGGCCCAGAATCTCGCTTAGAAAACCCATGGGACTCGGAGTGTGCGTCAAGGTTGCGAGTCCGCTCATGTGGAGCGCGGCGAGCAGGAAACCCGCGGCGATGCCGGCCGATTCCTGCACGTAGTAGTGCTTCAGCTTGCGGTCGCCTTCGATGCCGTAGTCGATGCGGAACATCACGATGAGATACGGCGCGGCCTCGATGAATTCCTTGCGCCAGTCAGTGCCCAGCGGTGCGAGCGCCTCCAGCCACTCATCGGGCATGCGGTGCTCATAGCTTTCCTTCTCCTCGGCTTCAGCGGCGGCTCGAATTCTGCGTTTAACCTCGGGGTCGCCGACCACGACGAAGCGCCAGGGCTGCTGATTGGCGCCGCTGGGAGCTAGCGCGGCGCACCGGATGGAGTTCTCGATGAGTTCGAAGTTCACGTGTTCGCCCGAAAAGAATCGAACGCTGCGGCGCTCCGACATGCGCTCGCAAAAGTCGTGCGATGCGGAGAGTTGCTCGGCGGGTGCAAGCCGGCGGAAAACGAGAGGCAAGTGGGGGTAGCGTTCCACATCGTTCATAAGCTTCTCTCAGTCATGATAGAAG
>Ga0163150_10003943_pt1 | contig 20284 bp, 14 predicted proteins | sample OliLakLV19P2IB_FD_148628 | JGI IMG/M metagenome (GOLD analysis project Ga0163150, IMG submission 148628) | Freshwater microbial mat bacterial communities from Lake Vanda, McMurdo Dry Valleys, Antarctica - Oligotrophic Lake LV.19.P2.IB | ecosystem: Environmental > Aquatic > Freshwater > Lake >...
TCTCGGGGGCGAGGATCAAGGCTTTCAGCAAGGCCAGCTCAGAGAGTTTGAGTTCAAGTTCGCGGAGTATCTGCTAGCGGCCAGAACTCCGTCTACGCAAAGAGGCGCAACGGCCCCCTCACCCCCAGCCCCTCTCCCTGAGGGAGAGGGTGGCCGAAGGCCGGGTGAGGGGGGGCAGGCGGAGCGTGACGGGCCGAGAGGAACAGCACGCGCCGAAACGTTGCTCGCCGAAATGGAGCGCGACTATCAACTGCCCGCCCAGAACGAGATGGTGCCGGTAAGCGATCCGGCTTTCAGACGCATCCAGTTTCTGAAAGCGCAGCTTTACCTGCAAACCAACCGCGCCGAGTCTGCCAAGAACTTGCTGCAGTCGCTCTACCAGCGGGCCGAACCCATCACGTCTCGCAAGGAAGACTACTTGAAGGCGGCTGATTTCCTGGCCAAAGCGCGCTTGCCCGTGGCCGCGCGAGCGGTGCGGCAGGAGATGTACGAGGAGCTGCTCCGGCAGGATTTTTTGGTGAACACTCATTCTGTGGGCTTGGCGGAAGTCCATCTGGAGAGCAAGGAGCCGGCCAAGGCTCTGGCTGTCTTGGAACGGATGCGGCACTCGGGCACGGCCAATGAAGAAGGCCATCGCCTGGCGGCCCAGCTTTTGTGGAAGTATCGCTCCACCAAGCTCGATGTTGCGAGCCCGGCAACGTTGGGCGACAAAGCCAAAGAGGTCTGGCGCGATCTACTGAAGCTCAATCCGTTTGCCACGGACGACCGATTGCAACTGGCGGAGGCGCTTGGGAGGCCCGGGGTGGCGGAGAGCCAGACCCTCCTGAAGTCGGTTCTCGAATCGCGGGCCAGTACCTACGCCCAGCAGGTGGAAGTTGCGCGGATTGCGGGAAGAACCGGCGCGCCGGGGCTGAACTTTGCTGCGGCGGAACTGCGTTTTATTGCTGCGCTGGAAAACTGGCGGACCGTTCCCAGGCCGGCGACTCCCGCTCCTTCCCTGCCAGCACTGCCGGACGCCTACCACGCTCCGATCTACGCTTCAGGCACTGCGGGCGGGGCGCTGCCTTCTTTGGAAAGCCTGCGGCGGGCTCTCTATCTAGATCCTTCCGGCGGACAAAAGGTTGGGACGAACTCGCGGCTGTTTGCCGCTTCGGTCCGAGGCTTCGACCGGGCGAAGCGCCCGGGTCTGCTGGTGGACCTTTTCGAGCAGCATGGTGGTGGGTATGGCCCGCGGTTGTTTCAGTACACGGAAGTGCATCGAGGCAGGGAGGTGGAATCGGGGAATCCGATCGAAGAGTCTGACGCCGACGAGGTGACCGGACCTCCGCCCCTGACAGTCATCTTAGCGAGCGCTGCGGAGAAGGTTGCGCTGATGAAGTTTGTCATCGCGGCTTACGGCAGCCTTCAGGCTGACGATCTGGCGGCGCAACTGGCACGCAATTCGGCCGTCCTGCTGGCCTCGAATCGGCAGGCATTTCTCGCGCAGGCACGTCAGTTGGATGAGAAGGCCCGGCAGTCGGCCGAGGCTCTGGCTGCGCGGTTCTCGGTGAATGATACCCTGGGCGAGGAGCTCAGCCGGCGCAAGCCGGTAAGCCGCCCGCGCCGGGAGAGGGTAAGGAGTTGAGTATGATTCGAATTGGGGAGGCAATTCCCCCCTTAACAAAGGGGGTTAGGGGGTTGTCCGACAAAACCATAAGGCCAAGGTAAGACGGGCCACACCATTTCAGAAAGGGTGCACTCAGGTTAGGAGTTCCTGAGATTGGCAACACAACCCCCAGGCGGCACAGGGTTCGTTTGGATGTCCAATTCCCAGGGGGTTAGGGGGTTGTCTTGAAGATCCTCTACAGCAAAGATCTGAAGCAACGCTCCCGGGACCTCAGAAACAACAGCACTCTTGCGGAGGTACTGCTTTGGAAACATTTGAAACGACGAAAAATGCTCGGCTATCAATTCATGCGGCAGAAGCCGATTCATCATTTCATTATCGATTTCTACTGCTCGAAGTTGAAGTTGGTGATTGAGATTGACGGCGAAAGTCATCGGCTTCGCTTCGGCGCGGATTTGCGGCGACAGGAGTATCTGGAGCGGATGGGAATTCATGTCTTGCGGTTTAACGATCTGGCTGTGAAGAAGGATATTGAGAATGTTTTGAATTCCATTGAAGGGTGGATTCGTAAAAATGAAAGACAACCCCCTGACCCCCTTTGTTAAGGGGGAATGCTTCGGAGCCTTGTCGGCAATTTTGTCGACTTTCCGCCTCTGGCTGCTTGCCCCTCTCGTCGTGTTGGTGAGCTGCGTCCTCTTCGCCCTGCCGCTCCTGCAGACGGCCTCCGACATCGACATCCCCACCTTGCTGCCACCGGGGGCGATGATTTATTTGGAGTCGCAAGACTTTCTCGGACAGTTGCAGCGCTGGAGCGACTCGGGCGTGAAGCAGCGCTGGCTTGCGAGTGCGAACTTTTCGGAATTCGAGAAATCGCGTCTCTACTTGAGGCTCAAGGACCGGCTCCAAGAGTTTGATTCACTGGCGGGACTCAGTACCGACCTGCCGCTGGTACGTTCGCTGGCGGGGACGCAGGCGGGGTTGGGGTTGTACAGCGTTCGCGATCTGGAATTTGTGTTTGCGACAAAAATCCCGACCGGCTCGTTTGAGCAGGGTTCTTTCTTCCAGCAGCGGGCTCGTTACGAGCAGCGATCCGCGGAAGGCGGGGCGTACTTTGCCCGCTCAGGGCCGAATGGTGCCATTGCGTTCGCCATTCGCGGAGGCTATTTCTTTCTGGCGACGCGGGAAAGCCTGCTCCAAACGGTGCTGCACAACTTCAGTGTAGCCGCGTCGCGGGAACGGCTGAGCGCCGAGCCGCTGTTTCAGGAGAGCCAGACGGCGCTGGCCCGGAGCGGCGATATCTGGATGTACCTCAACATGGGACTCGTTCAAGACTCGCGTTATTTCCGGAACGAATGGCTGTACCAGAACCTTGAGGAGACGGCCCATTACCGGGCCGGCGTGGTGCGCCTGGCGATGCAATCAGGCCAGTATCGGGAAGAGCGGCAGTTTCTGCTGAAGGAAGACGTGACGGCACCTGCGGCCATCGACCCGGTACTTCTGCAGGGCCTTCCCGACAATCTCGAACTGGTTCGGGCAGAGACGACGACCCCGAAAGCCATTGCGCTGGCCCTGCACGAAACCCTTCTGAATCCGCTGCGACGCCGGGATCAAACGCTTTCTTTGACGCGCTGGGAGGCTCCCTACGAAACGGCGCCGCTGCTGAAGACGGACAACCGATATTTTTTGCAGATCGACGAACCGGCTCCCGCGGCCGAGAATGTCCAGGAAAGCCAGCGGCGCGAGATGCAGCAAATGCTGAGCGAGCTGGAGACGGAGCTTCAGTCGCTTGGCGCGGCGTCCCTCGTGCAATGCCAGTCGTCGCAGCTCGATCCCGAAGGATACGTTCGCTCGCAACACGGCTTCGTATTGAAAGCGGGGAGCGCCAATCTGGATCGGCTGAAGCAGATCATCCAGAGCCAATACAACCGGCTCTATCATGGAAGCCAGCTTGCGAACTGGACTCGCGGTGAGGGCAACACCGAAGTGCTGGGTAGCCTGTCTCCGGTGGCACTGGAGACCAAAGGATCCTTGTTCGCCCTTGGCAGCTCTAGCGCGTTTGTGCGCAACCTGTTGAACTCCTCCTTCAGCGCCAGAGATTCCAGCCGAGCCGTGTACTACGATGCTCGTCTCGACCTAAAGCAGTTGCGGCCTCACTACAATAGCCTCTTCCAATGGCTGGACTATCAGGCTGTGCCACCCCATCCAGGCACACCTCCGCCATATTTCTCAGCAAATCTGGGCGGCTTGCTGGGAGCGCTTCAGCCTGTGGAAACGGTTGCAGTCCAGCGCTGGGTTGTGAATCGCACGTTGCACGAAGAGGTGGTCTATCGGGGGCAGTTGTAGCAGGTCTCCGGTTTTAGGTGCCGGGTGTCCGGAATGTCCTTCGAAAAGATTGTTGAAGAGCAGATTCGCAGGGCCATCGCCGACGGGGAGTTCGAGAACTTGCGCGGCAAGGGGAAGGCTTTGGAGTTGGAAGGCTACTTCCAAACACCCGAGTCTTTGCGCATGGCTTACTCCATGTTGAAGGGCGCCGAGTTTGTGCCGGAAGAAATGCGATTGATGCAGCAGATCGACGTCGCCAAAGCGGAACTCAGCGGGTGCGCCGATGGAAAGCGCGCGAACCAGTTGGGACGAAAAATTCAGGAGAAGCAGCTAAGCTTGAGTGTCCTGCTGGAGCGGCAACAGCGGCGCAGAAAGTGAGGGGCGGAGTGCAATCGATAGTGACCTCATACGTGGTCGCGAGGATTGGCTCCCCTCTCCCTCGTTGGGGCGAGGGGAACCGAAGTCGGGTGAGTTTTTCGAGACACCAGGAGTATCGTCACCAAAGTTCTGTAAGAGTGGACAAGAACCCGATTCGCTTTGATCGAAACTCCGCCGTCGTGACTCCACAAACCTTGCCTACCTCCAGGTTTGCCCGACTTGTTTGTCCCATCATTCTTGCCTTCAGCCTGGCGTTTGCCGTGCCCAGCCACGCGCAGACTCCGGAAACATCCGCCACCGAGTTGCCGTTTGACAAAACCTCCAAGGCCGATCTGAACAACTATCGCGTGCGGCTGGTGACCGCGTTTGGCGACATCGAGATTGATCTGTTTCCGCATTTTGCCCAGGGACACGTGCGGAATTTCCTGAACTTATCCAAGCTGGGTCTCTACGGCGGCACTGCCTGGCATCGCATTGTTCCTGGGTTTGTCATTCAGGGTGGCGCGATAGACACCCGCCTGCCACCTGTCTCGCCACAGGACCGCGTCCGGTTCGTTCGGCGGCTGAAGCCGGAATTCAATCGTTTGCAACATGAAGAGGGCACGGTGTCGATGGCGCGTGCCAAGGCGGAGGACAGCGCCGAGACTTCTTTCTTCATTTGCCTGGGCCGTCAAAAGTCTCTTGACGAGAAGTACACGATCTTCGGGAAGGTACTTTCAGGGATGGATGTCGTGAAGAAAATCGCCACAGTGCCGCTGGGTAAGAACGATCAGCCCAAGAAGCGGATCGAGATCCTTAGAGCCGAAGTGATCGAAGTGAAGCCGTGACCTATTCCCCCTTAACAAAAGGGGGCTAGGGGGTTGTCTTACGATTGGGGCTTTCCGGCCTCGCAGGACAACCCCTGCGCCTCTGGCGCTTCCCCCTTTTCAAAGGGGGAATTTCTCGCGACGCTGATGAGCTGCATCTATTTCAGCGTCTCCAGAAGCCACGCACCTGGAGCTGGCGCGTTTTCTGCTCCCGTCACCACGAGTTGGGTGTGTGCATTGGTCGCTTTGTATCGTTCGCGTGTGCGTGCATAAGCTGCCTCGACTGCCTGCGGCTCTGCCGCTTGATTCAATCCATCGACTAAGCCGGCCAAAGCAAGCGGCCGGGGCGCCAGGCCCGCCGCGAGGGCGCTGAGATCGCCCGCCGTCAGGGCGCCGGGGATGACAACGTCGTGCGGCAAATACAAGAACGGGCTGGACAACACGGATTGAAATCCCACCAGGCCGCCGCGGGCATACACAGCGCGCACATCCTCCTCGTAGAGAGCGAGCAGGAGAGCCAGCAAGCTTCCGAGCGGCTCCGACGTTTCGGCTTCCTCGCGGATGCCGAACGGCAGGTTCAAGCCTTGATCGGGAGCATTAGGAAGCGCGAAAGAATCGCCCCAAATGGCCGGACGACGGGCATCCAAGTCGCGGCGTGTTCGCAAGTAGTGAACGACGGCTCGCAGATCCCTGAGCCGAGTTCCCACCATGGTCTCGCCAAGCATGAGTTCGCTTGAGGACAGAGACGTATTTTCACTCGTCCGACCGCGTGGAAGGCCCAAACGTGTCTCCCCCGTTCCACGCACATCCGGCAGGCAGATTGCGACGTCTCCGTTCAACAATTGAGCGATCAGTTCAGCGCGGTGTTTCAGGAATCCGGCCTTGCCCTCCTGAGCGATCCCGATCACCACGGGTTTTGGCTTTTTGGAACGGCGATCGCTCAGAATGAGCAGCGGGACCAACACGTCAGACTCGGTCTCGAGGAGAACGCGTTCGCTTCGCAACGTGGCGCCAGGTTCATTGGTCTGGCTGATCGACACCAGGCGGGGCTTGCCACTTGGAACGATGTTGCCCAGCAGCGATTCCCACTTGTTCCGAAGCCAGCTTACCCGCTGGGCAGAGTCGAGCTTTTCCAACTGAGCCCAAGCAGCCGTCGAGCGCTCCAGGCCCAGCGCAGCAGCGATGTCGTGCAACGGGCGGGGTTGAATCCTGCGTGCCGTTTCCGGCGTCAGCGCCGTTAGTTCTTCCGGTGTTCGCCGGTTGCTGTACTCCTCTTTCGAGCTGACCGGGACTTGACACCAGCGGTTAAGAGCCGCGTGAATCCTCTCGCGATGCGGAGGGCCGATGTTATTGCAGTGCGACGCCTGGGGAGGCCGGCCTTTCAAGACTCCGTAACCCTGGGTGTAGTCCAGGCGATCCGGTGCCTGATAGAACTCGTCATAAATCTTGCGGAGCCTCTTCCATACCGGATCGTTTGCCTGGTCCCAACTGAACTCATGCGCATAGATGAGCCGGCGCGGAGCAATCGCTCCGACAATGACCCAAGGTAGGAATCCATCCTGGCACGAGAGCCTCAAGTTCCGAGTCGACTCCCAGCTGCCACTGCCCGCGAAATTGAAGGACTCTTCCGGATGGGCCAGCAGGGGATACGGATCCTCAGGTTGGGGGCCGCCGAAGTTGAAAGGCACGGCGGCTGTAATCCGAGCATCCAGCGCAGCTGCCACGGCAGCTGGATCGCCTCCACCGGCAACCGCGCCCATGAGAATGATTTTCTCCGGATCAATCCCCCGACGTGAGAGCAGCAGATCCACGCCACGCCGTAGATCCCACACCATCCAGCCCATCAGACTGTCGCCGATCAGCTGCAACTGGATTCCCAGGTTGTACCTGAAGTAATAGTCCTGCCGATTCACCTCAAACGTACCGGCGTAATCAGTGGCCGAACGAAAGGGATGCTGCCGTCGTTCACCGTGGCCGAGCTGGTCGATGACCAGCACGAGATAGCCTTGTCGCGCCCAGGTCATTCCCATGTCCTGGAGTTCGCCCTGAGTCTTGGGATTGTGGTGGCTGTGACAAAGCAGGATGCCGGGCATTCGCGCCCGGCGCGGTTGAGGCGCATACAGGTTGGCAGTGACCCACAGTCCGGGCCGGCTTTCGAAAACGAGATTCTCGATTGTGAACCCCTCACCTGGAAAAGTCTGGGTGAGATGAACAGCCATGTCTTTGGACGGTGGCGGAAACGTTCCAAGAGAGGCTTCCAATAGCTGGACCTTTTGTTTTGTGAATTGTTCCCATTGCGCGCGATTTGAGATCTGGCGCCATTCATCTGAGGATCGGCGGTTGGCGGCCAGGATGCGAAGCCGGACATTGCTGGCTAGCTTTTGGGCGTGCTCTTGACGGGCGGCATCTGTGAGAACATTTGGATTCAGCGTACGCAGCCGGTCAGCGATGTGCTGCTGTTGAAATCCCAGGGCGGGCAGCGACATGAGGATGAGACAAAGCAGTGCCAGGACTGTGCCGATGCGACTTGCGAGGCCCGGTTGGTAAGGAATCATTCTATCGTTTCCTCCAGAAAGGCTCGCCCACCGGACCGCCGTGAGGTACTCGCAAACCCGCCGCCCAACTTTTCATTGAGTCACCCGGCTCACTTGCCGGAGCCTGTGGCGTTTGGTGCTACTGATAAGAAAGGCCGCAGACCTGCATACAGCATAGGTCTGCGCGACCCCAAGCGAATTTAGACGATAGCCCTAAGGCTTGTCATACTCTCCCAGAGCACGAATCCAGAGGTTGCGGTAGCGGATGGGGTTGTTGTGATCCTGTAGTTCGATGAACACTTCGGGCGGATGATGTTTGACATAGGCCGCCAGAGCCTTGTGAGCAACTCCTCCGACTCCATCCGTAGCGCCGAGGAATTCGCGCCGGTGATGCAGCACTACGCCGTTGTGGATCACGGTCACGTTGCCCTTTTTGGCCAGCTGGTTCTTCTCGTCCCAGCGCGGTGACTCGAAGATGATGTCGTAGCTCTGCCATTCGCCGGGTGGTTTGCTGGCATTCACGAGCGGTGGCGTTTGGCCATAGATCGCGCCGGCCTGGCCGTCGGGATAGGTGGGATTGTCGTGGGAATCGAGCACCTGCACTTCGTAGATGCCGTTGATCAGCACACCGCTGTTGCCACGGCCCTGGCTGTTGCCTTGCACTTGCGCCGGCGTGGCAAATTCCAGATGGAGCTGGAAGTCCGCGAACTTGTCTCTGGTGCGAATCGCGCCTGTTCCCTTGACAGCTTCCATGTAGCCGTTTTCAACTTTCCATTTGGCGTCGCCACTTCGGGAACTCTCCCACTTCGAGAGATCTTTCCCGTCAAACAGCACGGTGGCGTCTGACGGGGCTGATGAGCCCGACGTCGATCCCGGCGTCACGACCCTGGGCTGAGGGCGCTTGCCGTCGTGCACATGCCACGGCGTGCCGGGAATGATGGGTGTGTCGGAGTATCCCAGCTCTTGAGCCAAGACAAGTCTGACGCCGCCCGCCACAGCTAGAGACAAAACGAAAAAGCTAAGAGAGTGGAGACTGTGTTTGATGTTCATGGGAGGAATTATCCAGAATTCACGCAGTCGATGCCAGAGTGTTTCGATTCCCCCTTAGCAAAGGGGGCGGCGGCGTAGTGACAGCGGTCACTACGCCGCCTGGGGGTTGTCCTGCAAATTCAGGAAGGCTCCACCTCAGCGCAGCGTAATTCATATGACTGCTGCGTATTTCCTTGGCGTTCCGGCCTCGCCAGACAACCCCCGCGCCTTTGGCGCCTCCCCCTTTTCTAAGGGGGAATTGGGACACCCATACAACAAATGTCTTACTGGTTCAACTCATGGCAGAACGTGCATGACATCGAAGCCTGATTCGCTTTGTGGCATTCCACGCACGATTTCATTGAAATCTCGCGCTCCTTCCAGAGCAGGTCTCGGGTGGCCACCGGGCCGTGACAGGTTTCGCATCCATCCTTCGCGTTCTGATGGCCGCCATGTCCGAAGAACACAAAATAGGGCAGTAGATACACCCGCGTCCAGGCAATCGGCTTCCTCGTCTTCGCGTGCTCGAACAACGAACGAAAGGCGGGCTTGGAACTGTCACTGCTCTGATGGCAGTTCATACAATCCGCGATCTGAGGAATTCCAGCCTGCTCGCCATCCGCCATCGGGTGGCAGACTTTGCATTCCAGTCCCAACTCCGCATGGCGCTTGTGGCTAAATTCGACGGGCTGTTTGATGGGCTTGGGCGATACTGGCTCGCCGGACTTTTTCTCGTCCGCGACGGCTCCCAACGCCGACGCCGTTAGCAAAGTTGCGAAGAGAATTGAGTGATCAATCAGCGACATTGGCTGCAAGTCTCAACTTCTATTGGGTCGGACGAAATCAGAAGCAAGGAGTCGATCACAACGTGGCGATCCCCCTCACCCCCAACCCCTGGAGCTGTGGAAAAATTCAATGGTAGGGACGTGCTGCTGCGCGTCCGCGACGGTAAACCCAACACGGACGCGGAGCACCGCGTCCCTACCGAATCGGGTTTACAGCCCAAACGAATTTTTTCACAGCTCCCCGCGTTGGGGCGAGGGGAGCCGACGCGGTTGGATCTCAATTGCTTCACAGCCCTCCTTCAGCCGGGGAATTCTAAGCAAAAACCCATCAACCTCGTCTTCGAGAGACCCCACATGATTGAAAGCGCTTCGTTACGGCAACGTGTACGCCACCAAACTGTCGCTGAAGGTTTTGTTGTATTTGTTCCCGCCACCCGCAGCGATCACCACAAACTGTTTACCCTTGTTTTTGCCTTGAAAGGTCATGGGTGTCGCGTGGCCGCTGGCCGGCAGGTGTGTTACCCAGAGTTCTTTGCCGGACTCCTTGTCGAACGCGCGAAAGCGGCTGTCGTTGGTGGCGGCGATAAAGACCAAGCCCCCCGCTGTGACGATGGAGCCACCTAGATTCGAGGTCCCCGTGGGAGGAATTCCCTGTTCCAGCAGAGCATCAATCACGCCCAACGTCGAACGCCACCGGAACGTACCCGTGTTCAGGTCGATCGCCGTCAACGTTCCCCAGGGAGGCTTTTGGCAGGGATACTGGTTCGAATCCCAGAAGCGCCCCTGTGGGATGCCCCGCGAAATGTAGGCCGCCGGAGACCCGTCGCGACCCTTCACCATTTTCAACGCCTGCCCGGCATCCATGGAGTTCACGAAAAGCCAGTTGTTGGCCGGATCATAGGAAGCGCCGCCCCAGTTGGGCCCTCCGTTGGTTCCCGGAAACAGCACTGTGGTTTGCAATCCCTGCGGCTCGAAGAACGCGCCGAACTTGGCTCCTTCAATGATCTGCAGGCATTCAGCCCGCGATTCCGGTGTCACTTCAGTGAGATCCTCTCGCGTCATCACATGACGGGCGACGGGCGGCGGTTTCACAGGAAATGGTTGCGTGGGCCAGGCCGCTTCGCCCGGGACATCGCTCGCCGGCACTGGACGCTCCTCGATGTCGAATAGAGGCTTGCCCGTCAAGCGATCGAACACGAACAGCAATCCCATCTTGGTGATCTGGGCCACTGCTGGAACCGACTTGCCTTCACGCTGCAAGGTGACGAGGTTTGGCTGGGCGGGCAAATCCCAATCCCACAGATCATGATGAATGATCTGGTAATGCCACAGCCGCTTGCCGGTGCGAGCATCCAAAGCAACCAAAGAATTTCCGAACAGATTCTGCCCCTTGCGTTCTCCGCCGTACCGGTCGGGTGAAGGGGAGGTGAGCGGCAGGTAGACGATGCCTCGCTGAACGTCCAGGCTCATCGTGGTCCAAACATTGGTTCCGCCGCGGTCAACCCACGAATCCTTTTCCCAGGTCTCATTTCCGAATTCGCCGGGACGCGGCACGGTGTGGAATCGCCAGACCAGCTTCCCCGTCCGCGCATCAAAGGCTCGCACATCGCCGGCGGGTCCGCGCGGCTCGCCATCGGCAACGATGGATCCCGCGATGACGAGATTCTGAAAAACCACGGGCGGCGAGGTAAGGCCGCAGACCCGGTTTGAAAATTTCTCGGCGACGTCCGCGCGAAAATCAATCGACCCTTCTCTGCCGAACCCGGGCATAGGCTTGCCGCTGCGGGCATCTAACGCGAACAGCCTGCCGTCCAGCGTTCCCAAGAAAATGCGACTCTGCCGTCCGGAACGCCAAAAGGACACTCCCCGGCTGATGAAGAGGTTATAGGGCCGGTCTTTGTCGAGCTTGGGATCAAAACTCCAGAGCTCTTTGCCGGTCTCGGCCTCCAGCGCCACGGCTCGCCCGAAGGGTGTCGTTAGATACAGGATGCCATCCACCACCAGCGGCGTACACTCGAAAGCGGTGCGGACGGGAAACGTGCTGCCGTCGCTGATCTCTCCAGTGTGATACGTCCAGGCTACTTTCAATTGGGTGACGTTTTGCCTGTTGATCTGTTTCAGCGCTGAATACTTTGAGCCGCCGGCATCACCGCCGTAGAAAGGCCACTCTTGCGTTTGGCATTCGGAAGGGCAGATGGAAAGCAGTAGGAGCAGTATGGGAAGTATGGAACGGAGCATAACCATGTTCGGGGTGCAGCTACACCACGATCAATCGAGTAATGAGAGGTTGAGGACCAAAAGTAAGATACGACCGGTAAGTATAAGCCAGACACTCTTATGGGTCACGCGGGAAGGCAAAAAGAAGTGCATCGAATCTTGAGAGAGCTTCGCCGCGTTTCTTGAAGCAGAGGTCGAAGAAGTTGAGAACCCCCTCTTGATCTCCCCCTTATGCGCTTCGCAAGGAGGAGAAAAGTCCTACGTCTGACCCAGGCAAACAAATGTGAGCTCGGCGCGCTGTTTCTCAACGGCACCAGGGAAAATCACTCCACGTCTATTTTCCGATGTGACCGCTTGCGCCTGTTCACCGCGTCCGTATAATCCCGATTGCGATGCGTGATCAAATCGATTCACCCGGAGAAAAGCATGACCGACTTGCGTGCCGTCGTGGCAGGAACAGGAATGATGGGGCCCGGAATTGCCGCCACGCTGGCTGCCAGCGGAATCGGTACTTGTCTGGTGAGCCGCAAAGCAGACAGTGCCGGCGAGGGGCTTCTCCAGGCCAAGACCCTCTCCAGCACCCTGGAGAAGCAAGGCCTGCTAAGTTCCGCGCAGTTGGCTACGGCTTTGAAATGTCTGAGCTGCTCCACAGACCTCGATGCGCAGGTTGTCAATGCCGGTCTCGTGATTGAATCGATTCCGGAAGACCTGGCTTTGAAACAGCGTTTCTTCCGGCGCCTGGCGAGCTTTGCTCCCAAGGAAACCATTCTGGCCAGCAACACCTCCGGCATTAGCATCAGCGCCATCGCTGAGGGTTGTGAACAACCGGAGCGCATTCTCACCACCCATTTCTGGAACCCGCCGCACCTGATGCCGTTGGTCGAAGTGGTCATGGGTCCGCGAACTTTGGAACCGGTGGCGCTGCAGACCATGGACATTCTCAAGCGCTGTGGCAAGATTCCGGTGCTCGTGCGCAAAGACACGCCGGGCCAACTCGGAAACCGTCTGCAACACGCATTGGTGCGTGAGGCCATTCACATCATCCACGAGGGCATTGCCACCGCCGAAGACGTCGACCTGGCGGTGAAGAACGGCTTCGGTTTGCGGCTTCCGGTTTGGGGCGTGCTGGAGCATGCGGACGCCGTGGGACTGGACTTGGTGAAGTCGGTTCAAGACTATGTGCTGCCTGCGTTGCGGAATGAGACCTGCGCCGATCCGCTGCTGACGCAGAAGGTGCAGGAAGGCAACCTCGGGGTAAAATCAAGACGCGGATTTTACGATTGGACGATCCGAGACATGAGTGCCGCCAAATCCAGGCGGGATGAGTTTCTGATCAGGTTCCTACTCGACTCAAGGAAGTGACTCGAACTTAGCAAGTCAATCGGCGGCGGGGATACTCTGAAGGTTGCGCCAGGGCACCCAGTCCGCGCTTTGGACTCCAGCGTTCGCGAAAATTACGGGAAGCTTGGTCTCACTCACCACAATTGCCTTCGCGATTGTTTCTGAAGTCTCCAGTCGTTGTTGCCAGCGGATTGAGGCGAGCAGAAACTCATTGGAAGCCCCGTGCAGCCCGGTGAGTGTGATGCGCCCGGCCGGCCTTCGAACATACCAGTGAATCAGTTTTAAAAGGGTCAGCCTGTCGGTGCAAGTGACTGGGCGCCCGCTTGAGCGGGAATCCAGTGAAGATTGCGCCCACTCAGCATTGGTCAATGGAGGACAGGACTTCAAGGTGACCCACAATCCAACTTCTCCCTCAATTCTTATTTACCAAGTCCTGTGCTATCATCCCGCGTCATTGATGACAATGGCCAAGGAAACCTCTTCGAAGCTGCAATTTTTCCCGACGCAGGAGACTGTGAATTTGGAACTCGTGAAAGCTTCTCCGGCTCCGTTGCCGGCAGCCGTCACAAAACTGAAGACTGCCCTGAAGCTGAAGGATCAAGAGATTGAGATCCTCCACCGCATCAGTGAAGCAGTGAGCGGGAACCTGAATCTGGAAGACGTGCTGCGCCACATTATCGATCTCGTGGGACAAGTCAGCCGCGGAGATGCGTGTCTGTTGTACCTGCTGGACAGGACCAACGAGGAGCTGGTGCTGCGCGCCTCAAAGAATCCACATCCTCGCATCATTGGCCGCATCAAGATCAAGCTCGGCGAAGGGATTACAGGTTGGGTGGCCAAGGAGAAGCAGCCCGTTGCCATCCAACGTGACGCGTTCAATGATCCACGCTTCAAGGTTTTTCACAGCCTGCCCGAAGACCGTTATCAGGCCTTTCTGTCGGTTCCGATCATCAGCAAGAACGAAGTGATTGGCGTCATCAACGTACAGCATCGGCGGCCCCATCGCTACTCGTCGGTGGAAAGAGCGTTGCTCGTCACGATCGCCTCGCAGGTCGGCGGCTCCATTGAAAATGCCCGCCTGTACGAAGAAACCAAGAAGAAGGCGATGCAGATGGAGACGTTGTCGAAGGTGAGCAAGACGATTGCGTCCAATCATTACCTGGACGAGATGCTGAATCTGATCGTCTCGATGATGGCAGAGGCCATGAATTCACCCGTCTGCTCCATCATGCTGCTGGACGAAAAGAAAGAAGAACTGGTGATCAAGGCGACGCAAGCGTTAAGCCATGCCTACTCCAGCAAGCCGAACATCAAGGTTCACAAGAGCCTTCTGGGCCGGGTGGTGCTCGATCGGAAACCGCTGGTGATCCGCGATGTGACCCTTGAAAAAGGATACTTGTACCCGGAACTGGCCAAACAGGAAGGGCTCCACTCGCTGGTTTCGGTGCCACTGATGATTAAGAATTCAGTCATCGGGGTCTTCAACCTCTACACCTCACAGGAACGGCAATTCTCAAACGAGGAGATTCAGCTGATTTCAACGGTGGCCAATCAAGCAGCCGTTGCGATCGAAAACACGAAGTTGATGGCTGAAACGCTCTCGATGCAGGATGCGTTGCAGACACGAAAGCTCGTGGAGCGGGCAAAAGGGCTTTTGATCAAAGAGGAAAAAATTACCGAGGATGAAGCGTACCGGCGCATTCAGCAGAAGAGCATGAAGTTGCGCAAGTCCATGCGGGAAATTTCCGAAGCCATCGTGCTGGCTGCAGAAATTAAAATGTAGGGGCATCCCCAAATGCCCCTGAGGTTTTCATAAGGAACGCCTGGCACGTCATTCCGGCGAAAACCGGAATCCACCTGGAGCCGACCACCGAGAGTAGCCGCCGACGTGAGGAGGCGGATTCCCGAACCCGCCTCCTCACGTCGGCGGCTACTCTCACATGCCCTCCCTAAGACCCCACCTCCGGCCTCTGGCGAAGTTTCTGTCGAGTCCCTTCAAGCCTGCGGCGCTGTGCGCAAGCTGCGTTCAGTTTTTTGCCGCGCGCCCGGCTTCACTTCGGCTTTTGTTCGGCCAGCCGCGAAATGCTGTCGAAAGAGAGACCTTCCCGGTTCAGGAAGTAGAGGCCGGTCAGGATGACTGGAATCATTGAGACGAGATAGCTGCCATTGCTAATTCCAGCGGCTTGCGACTGCGGATCGTGGGCGGAAAGATAGCGGGCGAAGAAATTGACCAGGGCCAGGTCCATGAAGAACTGGAAGCCGCCGGCGCCACCAGGCGTAGGAATGGCAACGCCGACCACGGTGATCGCCATCAGGAACAGCGAGCCGACGAAGGGGAAGTGATCGAGGTAGGCCAGCATGAAACACCACAACTGCAGGGTAATAACCAGCCAGATCGCGGCCGAGAGAATGACCGACTGAAACAAAACGCCCCCTTGCTGCAAACCTCGAAACCCGTCGAGAAAAGGCAACAGGATGGAGCGGAACCGCACAGGGAAACGGTTCTGCCATTGGTTGCTTCGCAAAAGCAGCGCCAGCACTGCGAAACTGAGACACAGTACGACAAAGCCTTTCAAAGAATAGGACCGAATTCTGAGCATGACTTCCTGCCCGCGTTCTGAGCTGGGAGCATACCAATGCGAGAAGAAGGCCATGTAGATTCCGAAAATGACGACAACGGTCATCATGTCCAGAATTCTTTCCAGCAGGGAAGCTGCGATCACCGACGCTGCCGAAATTCGTTCCTTGCCAGCCAGTATCAGCGATGCAGCCACCTCTCCCGCACGGGGAGGGATGATGTTGACTGTGTACTTAATGAGGGTAAGCGAAAAGAGGTTCTTGAGAGAGATGCCGCGCTTGACCGGCGAAAGCAAGACCCCCCAGCGAACGGAGCGGAGCAGCATGTGCAAGAAGACAAAGCCCAATCCCGCTAACAGGAAATGCGGGCGGCCTTGAATCATGACGCGCCACGCCAACCCCCAATCCGGGACGCCCCGGTAAATCAAATATCCGACCAGAACGGTCAGAGCCAGGCTGATGCCAAGCTGAGAAAATTTCTTCATTCAGAAAAGAAAGTGCTGGGTGATGAGTGCTGAGTTCGATTGGAAGTTCAAATTATCGTGACACTCCTGAATGTTTTGCCTTATGGGTACACAATCACACAAATCGGCTCCCCTCTCCCACGTTGGGGCGAGTGGAACTGCGGTCTCGAAAGATCGTCGGAAACCGAAGTTCTCAGTACTCAGTACTGGATCAAGTGAATGACCGTCGGAATAATTCCTCAACGGCTTTACGTCCGCTCTCTTCGAGAAAGCGGGTGCCGGTTCCGGTGAAATGAAGATGCTGGATGACCGGTTCGTCGCCCTGTTTCCGTTCAATCCAACTGCCTTCGCTCCAGGTGAACCATTGGCTGCGTTCCTGATCGAAGACGTGAAGCGGCTTGTTGCAGAGCTTGGCGAACTCAGCGCCCCACCCTGTGCCGCCTTTTACGGTCTTGTCGTCCAGAATCTTGCCGATGACGTAAATCTCCTGTCCGTTGTTGATTTGATGCCAAATACTTTGGAGGATTTTTCGGAATACCGGACTGTCGGTGTAACGCCGATTCATCAGGCGAGACAAATACTCCATACTAACGTCGCCTGCCTTCAACTCCTCATGATTGAGCACCCGCAAACCGCGATGCCGCAGAATCTTGTGGCCTTCGAAAGTAAAGTTGACCTCTTCGATTCCAAACCGCTCGGCGTTGATGCCGAACTCGGCTTCCGCTCCCTGAGCGCCCCCACTGAACAGGATGCAATCTTCCTTCGTCATGCGTGGTCCTTTCGACAGTGAATGCCCGAAGTTCAACGATCTCGACGGTCTCACAGAATTTAGAAGGCAAGAACCTATCACGCTGGGATGAATTTCTCAAGAAGCTGCACCACGCGGTCCGGACTGCAGGGTATGTGCAGCGGCGAAGGAGTGAGTCAGCTTCCCGTGATCGGAGACATCATTAATTGAGCGTCGTTCAACAGCACGGGCCTGCTCTGGATCTGTCAACCCACACGCCTGTAGATGGCTGATGCTGAGATCGATGCCCACGAAACACACGAAACGAACGAAAGGGGATGACGCCCAGACATCAGGGCCCCATCTTTCGAGGATTGCAAGATCTCGAGCAAGTTAGCCAAGGTGCGCAGGCCGTGGCGGTGGGCAGCGGGGTTTGGTCGCATCGACGACTAACATCGCGACATCGTGATCGTACGATCGTGCCACCTACTTTCACATTAGTTGAGGTTGAGTTTCAACGCTCACGGCTTCTGGACCTTTGAAGCCATCGCCTTCACCTTGCCGACAATCAACTCTTCCACCGGCTCAGCAAACGGCCCAGGCATTCCGTAGTAGATCCCCGACCCCAGGGCCTCATAGCCTCCCTCTTTGAGAATCCGCACCGATGGAATGTAAGCGAACACATCGTTGGCGTAGCCAATAGGCCACAGTGTTCTTGCTTTGAGCTCCTTCCGGAGACGAATGGCGTAATCCACGACGACCTCTCCCGCCAGTGCCACCAGCGTCAAGTTCTGGCCGAGCTGGCACACTTGAATCGGATAGGAATAGAAGGCCGGGATCTTTTCTTGCTTCTCCAGTAGTTGCAGCATGTGTCGGGCGTGCCGCTGGCGATAGATATCCTTGTCTTGGGTCCGCGTCTGAAACTCCTCACGGGAAGGCACGACCAGCGGCAGGTTGACGATCTCCAATCTGGACTTCAGCCCACCCTGCACGGGCTGCAACGGCTTGCCCAGCACTTGAGCTACGGCCTCAGCCAATGCTTTGCCATGACGCTCTGCCAGTTCAAGCGTGCTCCTCGGGTTTGGATTCGCGTCGGCGCCGCATCCCGTGACGAACAGAGCCATAGCGCCGGCATAGCGTTCCTCCAGAGCGTACTGGGCGAACCCGGCGTAGTCTCCGCTCAACTGGTAGAACTCGCCCGTCAGCGTCGTATTGTGGCAGGCATAACCCATCACCACCCCGCGCAAGTTGCCGCGCCGGTCATCAATTCGCAGCACCGGAACGCTGTGGTCCACCGGACCTTCCGGGTTGACTCCAATTCTGAATCCGGTCGGTAAAGACACCCGGCGGTTGACTGCGAAGTCGGCCTGTCCGGTTCCGTACGAGATGTTCGCTGCGGACAGATCCTCCAGCGCCTGCCCCACCAACTCGATCAACTGTTCGACCAGTTTGTCGCTGTACTGCCTGACGGCTTCTGACTGTTCCGGGTTGAGATCGTACATCGTGATCAGCGAGTCGCGAATCACTGGACCCGTGTGGGTGTGCGATGAAGTGAGCAACAGCCGCTCGCGAGCAAGTCCCGAGTTTCTCTTCACACCCAGGGCCACCTCGTCCGCCACGCTTCGGCTGAGACCAACCAGATCCGTGGTCACCAGCACCATTCGCCCGCCGGCGGGATCTTCCAGCGCGAGCGCCTTGGCGTAGAGATCATGCACCTTGCCTTCGGACGGCTTGTTCCGGCTGGCATAACCCGACATCCAGATAGGCTTCTCCGGAGTGATCACCACTTTGGCCAACCCGGCCTTCCATGTTTTGAGGCTCTTCGAGCTGGCGGGTGCGGAGTCGAGACGGACGAAGGGAAAACAGAGAACTAGCAAAAAGGCCCAACGGATTTTCTGGATCACGATGCCTCCTTTTATTCAGGTTACAAATTGACGGGAGTCTTCCTCTAGGTCCACTTGGTAGCACCGAAGTTCAAGATTCGGTCAAATTTGCATTTGTTTGAACCGCCAAGAACGCAAAGGGGAATCCGAGCTGTCGTTTGGAACCTGAGAATCTAAATCACGGATCTTAGATCCAGATGGCTGACCAAGTACTTCTACGAAAGGCTTTATCACGCAAGCTCTTGGCGCTCTTTGCGTCCTTGGCGGTTCCCTGTTTTGGGTCTCGGCGGTACGAAGTCGCTCGCTACCCTCGAGCAGAGAATTCGGGGCTGTCAACACGGTGTACCGAAACGGCGGGCCAGATTTCGTTGGACTGAGATTCTTCCGTGTAGAGCACCCGTTCGAGAAAGAGTCCGGCGGCCGGAGCTGTCCACTGTCCCACCTCGGCCGGGGGCTTTTCGAGAAACTGGTTGACAGTCTCGATCGGCAGCGTTCCCATCCCCACCTGTGCCAGGACACCCACGACGCGACGCACCATTTTCCATAAGAAATGCGAAGCCGCAAAGCGGACCAGGATGAGGTCCTCGATGGGTTTCAGGCGAAGATCCTCCACCACGACGAGCGTCGATCCCTGCTCACCCGGCCTCTCTGTGAAATTGTGAAAGTCATGCTTCCCAACAAAGATTCGGGCGCACTGTTCCATCCGAGGCAAATCCAGCCGGGATTTCACCCACCAGACATAGTCCTTCGCAAAAGCCGTGCGGCGCGTCGAAATCTGGTAAAGATACTGGCGGGTTATCGCGGAATGCCGGGCGTGGAAGCGCTCTGCCACAGACTCAACCTTCAGGACATGAATATCGGCGGGCAGTCGTTCGTTCAGCGCGGCCTGAAGGGGTTCGACGAGGTGCTTCTTCACGGCACGCAAGTGAGCTACCTGCGCCAGCGCATGAACGCCGGCGTCGGTGCGCCCCGATCCGCCCAGGTCGACTTTCTCGCCAAAGTAATCTTCCGCTGCAGCCCGAAGCGTGCCCTGCACGGTGCGGCCTTGCTTTTGTTCCTGCCAGCCCAGATAACGCGTTCCCTTGTATTCGATGGTCAGTTTCCATGTAGGCATCGGCGCGCAGTGTAACACACAGGGGAAATGCGAAGTTCGAAGTGCGAAGGACGAAGTGCGAATGTCGAAGCGGAGGGCGGTGTTCTCCTGTTGCTGCTGAGCGTCGCGAATTTCGAAGGTTCTTGCAGCGGAGACCATGCTGTGTGATCTGCGGTTTTTCGGCTCCGGATGATCCGCCCCAAACCACAGACCTCCCTAAAAGGCGGGAGGTCTGCGCTACACGGATGCTTCACTTCGCCCTTCGTACTTCCTACTTCGCTATTGCTTGAAATCATCTATAATCTCACCCCATGAAGTCGGTGCCTTCGCTTGAAGATCGTTTTCAAGGTTGTTTCCTCGGACTTGCCATCGGGGACGCCTTGGGATACCCGACCGAGTTTTTCTCCCTTCCCCAGATCCAGCAACGCTACGGCCCGAGCGGCATTCAAGACCTTGCCGGTAACCCAGCTCTTCATTCCGACGACACCCAGACGTCGATGGCTGTTGCCCGTTCTCTCATCC
>Ga0163150_10003944_pt1 | contig 20283 bp, 19 predicted proteins | sample OliLakLV19P2IB_FD_148628 | JGI IMG/M metagenome (GOLD analysis project Ga0163150, IMG submission 148628) | Freshwater microbial mat bacterial communities from Lake Vanda, McMurdo Dry Valleys, Antarctica - Oligotrophic Lake LV.19.P2.IB | ecosystem: Environmental > Aquatic > Freshwater > Lake >...
ATGGTTGTGGTTGTGGTTAGTCAGCCCTCATCGTCGGCTACGATCAGATCTATACCTAATTCTTACTTGTTGATGTCTAGTGCTTGATGCCTAGTGCCTAGGGCTCGATGAAATATCACCCCACCTCCTCGTGCGACACGAGCACAAAGGTAAGAGGTGAGAATGAAGCCCACGCTGCGAGAAATGACAGCCGATGACAGATCGTTTATTTTGAGCAGTTGGCTCAAGTCCTATAGAGATACTGACTTTGCCCGCCATATTTCCAATGATGCTTACTACGCTGGTCAGGCTCGGTTGATTGATGACCTTTTAGACACATCCTGTGTCATCGTGGCGTCCGACCCCGAATACCCCACCTCGATTTATGGTTACGTTGTCTATAAAGACAATATACTTCACTACTTATATACAAAATACCCGTTCAGGCGTAACGGGGTTGCAAACCTTCTCTACGAGGTTGCAGGTCGCCCAGCTGTAGCTACTCACTGGACGTTTGTAGTACCTAAGCTCCCGTTTAAATTGTCTTATAACCCATATCAGAGGTAACAAATGAAGTGTGATCGCATCAGATTCGTCCATACCGTCCGCCATGCGAACATCGCAGAGAACACCTTTGCAGTGGATAAGGCTCGTGATCTCACCATTGAGATCGAAGGCCCGTTCGTTCGTCTCAAGTCGGGTGAACACGTAACCGTGATTCCTATTCACAACGTGGCGTACTTCCACCCCGCTAGTACCCCCTCGTCCAAAGTGTCCACTGATGAAGTGAAGGAGGATAAGAAGCGTGGCTAAGGAAGGTAGAAAAGAGCGCGCGAAGCCTGCGAACATTCGTGAGTACCTGAATGACGCCTCAAAGGTGGCCGCTCAGATAGTTGAAACATTGTCCGCGAAAACTTCACAAAAGCAGCTCTTGGATGCCACCGAACTTGCCAACTACAAAGCCGCCTGTGAGATGCTTAAAACCTGCCGGGAACTTTACCTCCGCCAGCAAGCGATCAAAAAAGCCCAGCCGCCAATCCAGCAGGTGTTCTCCGTAGGTCAAGCGCCCAACGCTATCACGGACGAACTACGCCAACTTGCCGCTGCCCTCATAAACACGTCATCCGCGCCCGTGAAGCGCCTCGAACGGCCTGCCCGTGATGATGACTAACCTCACTGCCATTGACCACTACGTGGCGGCTAATCGGGCTTCGTTAGAGCTTCTGCGCTCTCTTCTTCCGTATCAGCGTGATGCTATTTTTTCGCCCGGTTCACACAAGGCGATTCTTGCCACTCGGCGCGCGGGCAAATCCCACGCCTGTTGTGCTGCCCTCATTATTAAGGCGCTCTCGAGGCCAGGGGCCGTGTGCCACTACCTCGCTCTCACCCGCGCCTCGGCTAAACGTATCGCGTGGAAGGTACTAAAGGCGCTCTGCCGTCAGCATAAGATCCCAGCCGAGTTTTCAGAGTCCGAGCTAGTCGTCACGTTTCCTAATGAGGCGTCAATCAACCTCTACGGGGTGAACCAGGAGGGCCTGCTAGATAACCTCCGTGGTACGCCCGTTGATCTCGCAGTGCTTGACGAGGCGGCTTCCTATCGTGGGGGCATCGTCGAGCAGCTTGTGGAAGAAATCCTCGAACCAGCTTTTGCTGACCACGACGGTAGCCTTTTGCTCATTGGAACGCCCTCGCCAGTGTGCGCCGGGTACTTTTACAAGGCGTCCACGGGCCAGCTAGGCGAGTTTGAGACATTCAAGTGGGATATCCGCAACAACCCTCACGTCGCCAAGGGTGACCCGCAAGGCTGGCTTGACCGCCACAAAGCTAAAAAGATGTGGTCCGACGACAACCCCACCTTCCGCCGTGAGTACTGCGGTGAGTGGGTCCGTGGTGACGACATGCGCGTCTATGCCTTCGACCCCACCAAGAATGTGGGCTTGCCCGATTTCAAGCTGACACACTTCGTATGCGGTATTGACTTAGGTTGGCGCGATGACGCTGCATTCGTCGTGCTCGGCTTCAACCCGGAAGTGTCGCCTAACGCCTACGTCGTTGAAGCGTACAGCAAGCCTAAAATGCAGCTTAGTCAGATAGCTGAGAACATCTCTATACTGGTCAACCGCTACAGCCCCTATCGGGTTGTGATTGACGAGGGGGGCCTCGGTAAGTCTATCGCTGAGGACTTCCGTACACGCCTCGGCTTACCCTGCCAGCCTGCTAAGAAGACCGAGAAGCGCGCCCACATCGAATCTATGAACGCTGAGTTTTTCGAGGGCCGTATCAAGCTGCCCGCCGCTGACACCAAACTTGCTCTAGAACTGACTAACCTTGTCTGGGCAGACGATGACCGGAAAGAGGAAGACCCACGCCTACCTAACCACCTCTGTGACGCGGCGCTGTACTCCTGGAGAGAGGTAACTGCCTACACGTTCAAGCCAAAAGTGAAGGTGGCGACACACACGCCATTGCAGAACGTTGACGAGTATTTCGCCCGCCAAGAGCGAGCCCTCGCCCAACGCGCAAAACAAGAGTGGTGGGAGGTTTCGTGAACGTTGAAGCGTTAGCGGCATTGCTGAAGGTTCTGAACGAACACCGAGTGACCTCGTACGAGAGTGACGGATTGAGCCTGACCCTCCAGCCTTCTGGCCCCCACACGCCCGCTGACGCACAGACGCGCATCCCCGCTGTTGAGCAGCCGGATGAAGACGAACTCCTTTACTGGTCAGCAGGCTAATTATGACAAATGTAAGAACCGAGTACGTGGGTCGTGGAGCCGTTGAACGCCAAGCAAAATCGCAATGGTGGCTTGAGCCAACCGAAAGCGTGGGACAAGCGGCCTTCTCCGTTGCTAGTCGTATTGATAAAGACCAGTCATTTCGGCGCGCAATGAACCTCCGTTACGCACGCCTCTACTCCAACCGCGAGTTGATGGGGCTTGGCGTTGGCCTGTACTCCCGCGCCAGTCAGATAGGGCAGGCGAAGGGCGTTACCCTTAATATTATCAAGTCCTGCATTGACGCCGCCGCCGCTAAAATCTCATCGGCACGCCCACGCCCTCGGTTCCTCACCTCTGGTGGCAATTGGAAGCTTCAGGCCAAGGCTAAAAAGCTCACCAAGTTTATGGACGGCCTATTCGCAGCCCAAAAGGTCTATGAGGTCGGGCAACGCTCTTTCGCGGACGCATGTGTGTTTGGCACGGGTGTAATGAAAGTGTTTCGCCAGGACGCTGAAGTAGTATTTGAGCGCGTGCTGCCCGACGAAATCCTCGTTGACGACTCGGAAGGGTTCTATGGCCAGCCCCAGCAGATGCATCAGCGTAAATTTATTCCCCGCGATGTTCTTGTCGCCATGTACGGCGATGACGAAGAGATGCGCATCAAGATTAAGGCTGCACAGGCAGGCGGTACTGACGTTGCCTCAAACATGTCTGCCGACCTCATCCAAGTAATTGAGTCGTGGCACCTCAAAAGCGGCCCAAAGGCGACAGACGGGCGGCACTGCATATCTATTGCTGAAATGATGTTGTTCGAAGAGAAATGGGACAAGCCATACTTCCCCTTCTGTTTCCTTCGCTGGAGCAATCCGGTTGTAGGCTTCTTTGGCACAGGTATCGCCGAAGAAATCACAGGCATACAGCTAGAAATTAACAAGATTCTGCGGAACATCCAGCAGGCAATGCACATCACTGCTTTCCCCCGGGTGTTCCTGGAAACTGGCTCAAGTGTTAACAAGGACGCCATGAACACGTTTGGCGGCCTCGTCAACTACACTGGGCAGGCCCCAACGTTCGACACCCCCAAGGCGATGAATGCAGAGTCCTATCAGCACCTCGAACGGCTGAAGAATTTCGCCTACGAGCAAGTGGGGGTCAGCCAACTTTCTGCCGCCTCGAAGAAGCCCGCTGGCCTCGACTCGGGGCGCGCTTTGCGGGACTTCCAAGATATCGAATCAGAGCGTTTCATCCTCACGGGGCAGCGCTACGAGCAGTTCTATATGGACGCTGCCGAGCTGGCTATCGACGTGATGAAGGAAATCGTCCTGGACGAACCGAAGGTTAAAATCCAGGTCGCTGGTAAAGGTTTCATCGAAGAGATCCCCTGGAAAGACGTTGATATCGAGAAAGACCAATACGTGATGCGGGTCTTTCCTACGTCCATCTTGCCCACGCTACCAGCCGGTCGCCTGGAGGCCGTGCAGGAGCTTATCCAAGGGCAGTTTATTTCGAGGGAAGAGGGTGTGGCGCTTCTTGACTTCCCAGACCTTGAAAGCGTCGTGAACCTCGCCACAGCGGCGTACGAGGACGTGATGACAGTCCTTCAAAAGATTGTCGAAGACGGCGAATACGCCTCGCCTGAACCCTATCAGAACCTCGCTTTGTGCGTGCAGCTTGGCCAGTCCGTTTACCTACGTGCGAAGCAGCAGAGCACACCCGAAGACCGCTTAGAGCTTGTCCGCCGCTTCATAGACGACGCTGATGCCATGCTGAAGCAGAAGGCCATAGCAGAGGCCCTACCGCCTCCCCCTGAGCCGCTGCAATCGTCAGCCATACCAGGCATGGCAGTTGACCCAATGATGGCACTGGGTGCACCTGAGATGGCTCCTATGGTCCCACCAGAACTATCCCCCGCAATGGCAGCAGTACCCGAAGCCTTACCTACTAGCGACCTGTTACCTACCGGCTGATACACCCATGCCCTCTTAGAAAGAAATTTTCTAAGGGGGAGATATGGCAGTAGAAGAAGTTCTCGTAAATGGCTCTGGTCAATTTGCTGGCACACAAGTTCAAGCGGAAGATGTCAAGCCAAAGGCTAAGAAGGTTGCAGCGCCCGCTGAACCACCTCCAGAATCCGCGCCTGTTGTGGAAGCCCCACTTAAAAAAGAAGAACTGAAAGACGAGCCTAAAGACCCCAAATTCGGACAGCGTTTTGCTGAACTGAGCAAACGCCAGCGCGCCCTTCTCGAAAAAGAGAAGGAGCTTAAAGAGCGTGAAGAACGCCTAGCCCCTGTGGTCAGTGCCCGTGATGAAAAAGACTACCGCAAACGCCTTGAGGCTATCGGCCTCACCTACGAGGAGCTGACTGACTTCATTCTGAAGGATGGCGAAGAAGACGAGCCGCTTACCGAAGAGGAGCGCATCGAGGCGGTAGTTGAGAAAAAACTCACTGCTAAAGAGCAGCGTGAAAAAGAAGCCAAGGACTCCGAAGAAGCCGAGCGCACTGCCAAGCAGGCGAAAGAGCAGGAAGAAGCACTCCAAGCTGCCATTGAAACCCGCAAAAAGGTACTTGCTGAGACAGTTGAAGCTAATCAGGACAAGTACGAGCTGACGTTCACCATGCGACAGACAGACCTAGCATGGGACGTAACAGAAGCATGGTGGAACGAACATCAAGAGATGCTTTCACCAGAGCAGGCACTTGAGAAGGTCGAAGCCTACCTCGAAGAAGAGGCTGGTAAAATCCTCAAAGCTAAGAAGTTCCAAAAGGCCCCAGAGGTACCACAAGAGCCCGAGGCCACACGAGAAAGAGCCCCAGCGAAAGCCACTACGCTAAGTAACAGGATCCAGACATCGCAATCGCCCGTAGCAGAGAGGCCACACTTTTCCCGTGAGGAAAGTAAACGCCGTGCTGCCGCGATGCTTAAATTCAACAAATAATTAGCTTGGAGTTTCGCAAATGGCTCTTGACCTTACTAGCTTTGAATCCGCACTTAAAGAACACTATACCAATGACGCGGTACTTGACCTCGTTTACGCCGACCGTCCTTTCCTTGCTCTTATTGACAAGATGGAAGATTTCGGCGGTAAGGTTCTGCCTATCCCAATTATCTGGGGTAATCCTCAAGGCCGTTCTGCTACCTTCTCGAACGCCCAGACACGCGGTGCTGTTTCGTCCACGTCTATCTCTGACTTCGTTCTTACTCGCGTTCGTGACTATCAGATTGTCACCATTGACGAAGAAACTCTCCGCGCCTCCGAAGGTAACGCCAACTCCTTTATGGAGGCAGTCACAACTGAGATTGACGGTGGCACCAACAACCTGTCTAACTCACTTGCCTCGGCAATGTTCCGCAAGGCGTCTGGCTCCATCGGTCAGGTTTCCGTTGAGCCTACTGAGGCTGCTGGCTCGTACGTGGTGAAGCTCTCCAGAGCTTCCGATGTCTGCTCGTTTGCGGTGGGTCAGGTTCTCGTTATCTGGTCTGCCGAAACCGGCGGCTCGCAGCGTTCTTCGGACGGCTCTGACCTTAACTGGGTTGTGGAAGGCGTTGACCGTGACCTCGGCAATCTTGAACTGACGGGCACCTACAGTGCTTCCGGCACCATCGCTGCTAACGACTTCATTTTCGTTGAAGGCGACCGTGGAAACCGCATGAGCGGCCTCCTTGACTGGTTGCCTCCTACCACACCTAGCTCTACGCCCTTCTTCGGTGTTGACCGCACGGTTGATACGCGCTTGTCTGGCATCCGTTTCGATGGCTCTAACCAGCCTATCGAGGAGGCACTGACGGACGCTGCTTCCCGCCTTGCTCGCGAGGGAGCCAAGCCAACCCACGTCATCATGAGCTTCGAGAAGTACGCGGAACTGGAAAAGAGCCTTGGCTCTAAAGTCCAGTACGTTGACCTGAAGGTGTCTGCTGAAGTCGGTTTCCGTGGAATCGTGATCAACGGCCCTAAAGGCCCGATCAAGGTTCTCGCTGACCAGAACTGCCCCGGTGGCTACGCGTTCATGCTCCAGCTCAACACCTGGAAACTGTACTCGCTCGGCAAGGCTGTCTCCATCACGGACACTGATGGTAACCGTATGCTGCGGCAGGCTTCGGCTGACGGCGTGGAAGTCCGCATGGCATTCTACGGCAACCTCGGCTGCCGCGCTCCTGGCTACAACGCAGTCATCACCCTCGGGTAATGGCTCATAAGCCCGCGCTTGAACCATCCAGATATTCTGGGGTGTTGAAGGCGCGGGCTTTTTCTAAATACAAAGGAATTTATTATGGCTTCCCGTCTTTTTTCTCAATTTCAAGGGACGCTTGAACGCGGCGTCATTAAACTTTTTGCTCGTGTGACAACTAGCACGGCAGGCGTGGTTGCCTCACAGGAGGCTTCGGGTCTCGTCGTAACAAAGACCGCAGGTGAAGAAGGCCGATACACGCTGGCGCTCCAAGACCGCTACGTCGAATTGCTTGCAGCTCACGTTGTAGTGCAGGGTGCTGCGGATGCTGCTTATACCGCTTCAAAGGGCCTCGTGCCTCTCGTTCGTACAGTGTCTGTCAATGCCGCTTCTCCTGCGATCTTAGTTCAGTTTGCTGACCCCGCTACTTCGGCTGACGCAGAGTTGGCTGACGGCGCAAGTTTCTACGTTGAACTTACTCTCAAAAACACCACGGCTCGCTAAGGGGGTCTGGTATGATTGACAAAAAGAAGGCTGTTCTATCCATACTTGCGATGAAACCCAAGAAGGAAGCGGGAGCGCCAACCGCACCTAAAGAAGAGGAAATGGAAGAGGAGGCCGAAGAGGAAGTCTCAATGGATCTCGAAGCAGCAGCTGACGATGTACTCGCAGCCTTCGAATCGAAAGACCCAGCCGGACTTGCCAAGGCGCTCAAGGCTTTCATGGGACTCTGCTGAAGTAAGAAGACCCCTACATTCAGGCGGGGGGCTAAGGCTTCCCGCCTTTTTGCGCCACGGATACCCTAGAGAGGAGGGACTATCTATGGCGACTACGCTTGCTGAATTTCGCACAAGAGCACGCGAGCGGGCTGACCAAGAGGGTAGCCAGTTCATCACTGATACCGAACTAGACACCTACGTCAACGCTTCGGCCGCAGAGCTATACGACATCCTTGTCAGCCGCTTTGTTGATTATTACCTCGAAAGCTTTGTCTACACCGTAGCTTCTGGCTCGGACGTAATCCCGTTGCCTACCAACTTCTACAAGCTTCGTGGACTGGATGTTAGCGGGGGTGGGGGTCGCTGGCTCACTGTTTCCGCCTATAACTTTGCCCAACGTAACGATGATACTGCTGACCTCCGCATCATAAATCGGGCCGCTCAGCGCATCCGCCACCGCGTTCAAGCCGGGAGTGTAAAACTCATTCCAGCAGATCAAGCGGTAGGTAACTATCAGGTTTGGTATGTGCCTAGAATGCCTACGCTGGTAGCCACTACGGACGCATTCGACGGTATCAACGGCTGGGAAGAGTACGTTGTAGTCGATGCGGCTATAAAAATGATGCAGAAAGAAGAGTCAGACACTTCCGCTCTTGAGCGCCAGAAAGCAGCTCTCTTGAAGCGGATTGAGACTATGGCGGCAGAGCGCAACGTAGGCGAGCCTGAGCGGCTTATCGGCCCCCGTGGCTCGTCCGACGGTTGGGGGTGGTGAGTGCCAACACCTTTCCGCCGAATTAACACCAAAGACTCCGAGCTAATGCGAGTTCAAGACGCCGTGTCGGATTCGCTGCAGTCATTGCTGTCCGTGCCTTTGCTCAATCAAAATACGACTACAGCCACGCTCTCGACGACCCCTTTAGCGGTGGCCCATGGCCTTGGACGACCGATAACTGGGTGGCTTGTGACACGTAAGAACGCCGCCGCAGATGTATACGAGGCAGCCGGTGTAAACCTTGCGCCCACAAAAACAATTAACCTTGTCGCCACCTTCCCGGTGGACGTCACGATTATGTTCTTCTAGGAAACAAAATGACTACCACAACTCCGCTGATGCGCTTGGTTCTTCCCACACCCTCGGACACAACGGGCCCTCAGTGGGCCACGCTCCTTAACGCGGCTATGGCCATCATAGACGAGCATGATCACGGCAACGGTAAGGGCTCTAAGGTCACACCTTCCGGGCTCAACATCATCACTGAACTGAGCTTTCAAGGTAGCGACGCCATCCAGTTGCGAAGCGTTCGCTTTAGTGACCAATCAGCTACCTTCTCAAACGCGGCTGATGTTCGCGCCATGTACGTGGTCAATGGTGACCTGTACTACGTGAACGACGAGGGCGACTCTGTACAAATTACGTCCGGGGCGGGTCTGTCCTTCTCATCGCTGGGCACCATCGGTGGTGACTTCGGTCAGCCTGGCGTGGCTGCTACCGCCACCTACTCGAACCTCACTAAGACCTTCTCTTGGCTGAGGGCAGCAGGGGAGGCGGCTGACCTCTACGCTTCGGGCCTCTCGCTTGGCTTCCCTCAAGCGGGCGCGCTGGCAGTAAAGATTATCAGCGATGTAAACACGATTGCCTACACACTGGTGATGCCCGCAGCGGCCCCGACAGATAACTCTGTCCTCAGTTTCGATTCGTCAGGCGTCGGCACGTTCCGCTCAATCCTCGGCACGGCAGGTGAGACGACGGTTAGCTCGTCAGCGTCGGCGCACACAGTTGGGCTACCCAACACGATTACGAAGCAGGTTACGATATCGGGGAACAACACGCATTCTGGAAACAATTCCTTTACAGGTACGAACACGTTTAGCGCCGGTACAACAGGGTGTGGAATAGTACCGCTGGGTGCAGTCCTCCCGACGTTCGCCGGATTGACGGGCGCGTATGCTTGCGTAGCAACCACGGCCGCCGACGCTAATGGCTTTGTGCAGTGCGCTGGCCAGACAATCGCGGACGCAACCAGCCCGATGAATGGCGCAGTGATTCCAAACATCAACAACAACGTGTTTTTGATGGGTAATGTAGCAAGTGGAACGGCTGGGGGGTCGAACACAAAGACGCTAACAAGCACAGAACTACCGGCGCACGTCCACGGCATGGGACACGGGCACGGCAACTCGTTTGCGCTTACCGGCACGACGAGCTTTGCGTCGACTGCACACACACACGACCATTCGCACTCGCATCAGTGGACCGCACGGTTCCGCACCGACGCCAACGTGACGACGGACTACTCAGTCACATCGCCCAACTCGTCTCTCTCAACGTGGTCAACGACCGGCACAGGCGTGGGCACGGTCGCCTCACTCGGAGCATCGACGTATTCCGGTTCACTTTTTCAATACACATACGCACCTAATCCGCTGCCGATTCCGGTTGGCTCCGGTGTAAATCGCAACTACACGGGCGGACCAATCGACAACAGTGGCAACCTTGTAAGTAACACTGGCGGCCCATCCGCTACAGGCTCAGTGGGTCTGACAGGAGCTGTGACCGACTATGAAGGCGTCACCACTTCCGCCGGCAGTGGTTCCGCCTTCGATATCAGGCCCTCTTATATCTCTGCACGCTTTATTATCCGGGTGAAGTGATGAAATATTGCTTTAAGTTTCGTCGCAAGTGGTTTTGGCGTTCGCTTACAGTCGTAGGACACTCTTACGTAGTAGACCAGGACAAGATGGTTCTGTTCTTTGAGGGAGGCTCCGTCAGGGAAATAGCCCATTGGAAAGAGTGTGAGCTTCGACTTGGCGTGGACTGGGTGCTAGCCCAGAAACGCGCCCTTGAAGAACAAGCCGGGCAGGCAGTGCCAGTTAGGGGTGTCTGATGGCTCTAGGGAAGACGAACGTACCGATCTCTTTGGGGCTCGGCCTTGATACAAAAACAGATTCAAAGCAGTTGCAAGGCTCTTTAATATCCCTGCAAAATGGATATGTTAGCAAAGTAGGAGAAATCAGGAAACGTTATGGCTATGATTCTCTTGGGAAAGAGGTCATTGGTGGGGTTGATTTGAGCGACGGCGTGAAGCTGGCAACGTTCAACAACGAGCTTGCCTTGCTGACGGCTAATACCCTCTATTCATATGCTTTAGAGGCTGGTAAGTGGTCTAACAAAGGGCCAGTGGCTACGGCGTCAGTGAGCACGCGGCCCGTTATCGCCAACTCCTACCAGCAAGAGTGTCAGGATATGGCTCTCATTGGTGGGACAGCCGTATATGCGTGGGAAGACAGCCGAGGCGGTGTGCGTGCAACAGTGATTGACCAAGCTTCAGGCGCGTCGCTCATTGACGACGTGTCGTTGGATACAGGAGGCGCACGTCCCCGTTGTATAGCTATAGGCTCATTCGTATTCGTGTTCTGGCATAACCTCACTGACCAGACGCTGTACGCCGCACGAGCGGACATCAACAACCCCAACCAGTTCACAAGCCCAGTGGTGGTGGCAGCCGACCTTAACAACGGCGGCCTATTTGATATGTGCGTGTTTGGTTCGACTATGCTCGTAGCCTACCGCACCGTGGGTAATGACTTGAAGCTGGCTTACTTCCTTCAGTCGAACCATACTGGGTCTGTTGTGGACGGCGTGCCTGCGCCACTGCTCATTAGTGCTGAAGACCCTGACAGCTGCGTGAGCATTACGGCAGGCGTCACGATTAGCGGTAGCTCCACGTTCCATGTCGCGTGGTACAACACTGTGGCTGGCGTCAAGACCATGGGGTTCTATCAAGACTTCACGACGTACAAGGCTGCCGTGGTTGTGGATTCAAGTACCACAGCAAGTGTACGTAATATCACGGCGGTGTCATTCACTAACGAGTTTACGACGCTGAACACGCTAGAGATTTACTACGAACGCGAGGCTGCGAAGCTCGTTGACCACTACGTCAGCAGAGCCCTTGTGGCTGTTGATGGTAACACAGTTAACACTGTGGACGTCTATCAACGTTCGGCTGGTCTTGCCTCCAAGGCTTACCGCGTGCTTGGCGCTACACGGCTCAATGTTTCATATGAGTCCGAGGCAGGCTTTCAAAACACGCTGTTCAATATCTCTGACGATGCTAGCCGCACGCTTGGTGGTTGGGGTTTCGATTGGGGTTTTAGCTGGGGTGGAGTCCAAGTCAAAGCAATCATCGACACCAAGATGCTTGCTTCAGTGAGCGGTGGACACACACCAAAGGCAAGTCAGTTACCTGGAGTGTGGTTCGACACCCCTACATCCATTGTAACCGCAGCTAGCCGCAAGACGCGCATCGTTGCGGATAACGTTGACTCGTTCACACTGACGGGTATCAACGTCCTCGAAGTGCAATACAAGGCCACCAACGTAGGGCTATCAGCCCAGTTGGGGCAGAACCTCCATATCCCTGGAGGGTTCCTCAAGGGCTACGACGGCAAGACGGTCGTTGAGCACGGCTTCCACTTGTTCCCGGAAACACCCGCTGCAGCTGCAGGGGCTACGGGCAGCATCGCGTCGGGGACGTATCAGTGGGTCGTAGTGTGGGAATGGATTGATGCCAAGGGGCAGATACACCGCAGCGCACCGAGCATACCTGCTAGCTTTACGGTACTTGGTCCTGATGCGGTGAACCTCACCATCCCCACATTACGTTACACAGCTAAGAAGGCTCCAGCGCGCACGGAAGTGATTGCCAGCGTGTATCGCACCACCGCAGGCGGCACTCTGTTCTACAAGGTGAGCAGCGACACGGCTCCGCTCTACAACGACGTGTCAGTTGATACGATTGGGTTTGCTGACACGCTCTCGGACGCGGCTATACAGGCAAGGTCGCTGCTGTACACGACAGGCGGTACGTTGGAAAACATTGCCCCACCGGCCTGTAATGTGGTCAAGGCGTTTAAGAACAGACTGTTCCTCGCTGGCCTTGAGAACCCTAACGACGTGCTGTTCTCGAAGGAGTTTGTAAGTGACGAGGGTGTAGCGTTCTCTGACCTGTTGAGGGTTAGCGTGAATGCATCAGGTGGCAGTGTGACGGCGCTCGCCTCGCTTGATGAGAAGCTCGTGCTGTTCAAGCCAACAGGTATCTTTGTACTCAGCGGGCAAGGGCCAACGGACACGGGCGCTCAGAACGACTTTCAACAGCCACAGCAGGTTAGCTCCGACGTGGGTTGTAGTCAGCCTGAGAGTATCGTTGAAACCCCAATGGGGGTGACGTTCAAGTCGTCCAAGGGCATTTACCTGTTAGACCGAGCCCTGAACGTGTCCTACATCGGGGACAAGGTAGAGGCGTTCAACGGTCTGGATGTAACAGGTGCAGTGCTCGTGCCTCAGTTCAACCATGTGCGCTTCACGACGGCTGAAGGCACCACGCTTGTGTACGACTACCTGTTCAAGCTTTGGACAACGTACACGAACCAAGCCGCCGTCTCCGCTGTCAGTTGGAATGATGCCTATTGCTTTCTACGCTCAGACGGAGCTGTGTGGAAGGAATCGACGTCGGGCTACGCTGATAACGGTACGCCAGTAAAAACACGCATAGAGACGTCCTGGATACAGACAGCAGGCTTGCAGGGCTACCAGCGCGTGTATCAGGCCATGGTGCTAGGTGAATACGTTGGCGCGCACCACCTCAAGGTGAGCGTTGCATATGACTTTGAGGCGTTCTATCGCGAGTCGTTCACCATCAACCCTGACGGGGTAACGGTATCGTCAACTTACGGTACTGAGACGCCTTACGGGTCTGGTACGTTCGGCGGGGTAGAGAACGGTGTGTATCAGCTAGATTGCAAGGTAGCGCGTCAGAAGTGCAGTGCCATCAAGTTCTTAATTGAAGACTTCTTCCCCTCCGCACAGGCGACAGGCGGATTTAACATCAGCGCGTTGACTCTGGTCACAGGTGTCAAGCAAGGCATGAATAAGCTGAGCGGCAGCAGAACCATGCGGTCTTAAGCGACACGGGCACCATCCTGAACGGAGGTAACCCCGATGACACCTGAAGAAGAAGCGAAACAAAAAGCCATGCTTGCGGCTCTAGCCCCTAAGCCACTGGCTCCAGCTCCTGTAGCGGTACAAGCTGCCCCAGCCCCGAAACCTCCTCCCGGCTCAGCCAGCGCGGCACTTGAAGATATCAAGAATGGTAAGGTTTCGGGCTCAAATGTCTCCACAGCGGTAACTAAGAACGTAACCCGTGGTGCTGCTGCGGCGGGTTCGTGGGGTCTGTCAGAAATCCCAATAGGTGGGCAAGGTATAGGCGAGCGGGTTGGTAACGCTGCAGCCAAGGTTGACGCCAAAGTTAACAGCTTCTTCAAGGCACTTGACCCTACCAACGTCAAGATGACTCGTGCTTCTACGGGTGGCATCGACACTGCTCAGGGCGGTATAACCGCAGTAGGCACTAAGGCTGGTGGGTTGGCTCAAGCACTCGCTGCAAACCCCGTTACCTCTCAGCAAGTCCAGGTTGCCATGCCGGGGAATGCGTCCACCGTGATGCGCCAGGATGGAATTGTCGCTGACCGTATTGCGGGTCAGCTTCCTACCGTTCAGGCACAACAAGCACGGATGCAGTCCGTTGACCCTGCTATGATTGCTGAGCTTGAGCGCATGAACGCAGCCCAGATTAATCGCGGTGAAGACCAGCAAGTCAGATCCAGTCAAATGGGCTTGATTGAGGCTCTACAAGGTCAGGCTAACGGCACGGCACCGTCTCTCGCTGAACAGCAGCTCAAGCGTTCAAATGAGCAGACTATAGCCTCACAGATGGCTCAAGCAGCTTCTGCCCGTGGCGGTAATCCCGCTATGGCCCAACGTATGGCGGCTCAGAACATCGCTGGCCTTCAGGCTGATGCAGCGGGTAGGGCGGCAGAGCTTCGTATCCAGGAGCAGACAGCAGCACGCCAGCAGCTCACACAGGCTCTTGATTCCACTCGTGGTCAGGATGTTACAGTCGCTTCGCAGCAAGCCCAGCTCGCACAGCAGGCAGCACAGGTTAATAAGACAGCAAGTGACCAAGCAGCTCTCGCACAAGCCCAACTCATTCAACAGGCGGCACTGGCTAACCAAGGTGAGTTTGGGCAAACGCAGCGGTTCAACGTGGAGCAGGACACAGGGGCACAGAAGGCTAACCAGTCTACGTTGCTGCAAGGGCTCACGGCTGACCAGGGTGCTTCACTCGACGCACAGAAGGCCACGGCAGCTAATACTATCAACGTTGATCAGTTCAATGCCAAGGCTACTGATGAAATGGCGAGATTCTCTACTGATGCCAGACTACGAGCTGACGTAGCCAACCAAGCCGCAGCCCTTCAGGCTCAGGGCATGACGGTGGATAGCATTGCGAAGTTCATGGGGCTTGAGCAGGACTCCCTCAAGGCTGTGCTAGCCAGCGAAACAGCTAAATTCACCTCTGAACAAGCTACGCTGAACGCTGAGTCGGAGAAGAAATCGAATATGCTTGGGAACGTCGTTGGCACCGTGGCGCAGGTAATCGCCATGTGTTTCCCCGCTGGTACACCAATCAGCATGATGGACGGCAGCACAACGCCCATTGAAGATATTGAAATAGGCGACATGGTGAGCGGTGGTGCCGTGCTCGGTACCCGTAAACAGCTTGTGAACGAGCGCCTTTACGACGTTGGCGGAGTTCTGATGACAGGCTCACATGCGGTCTTCGAAGGCGGTAAGGCCGTGTATGCGAGGGATGTGAGCGTACCTGCTCATACGCACGTTGGACTTGTCTATAACATTGTGACTTCAACGCACCGCATGTGGGTCAAAGGGATTGAGCTTGGCGACGACACAGTCGACGCTGGAGGTGCTGTATGCAACTGATGAGCCAAGAATTAGACGAGAACGGCAACCCCGCTGCAAAGCCTTTGTCACCCGAACTGGCGGGGATGAAACCCCCGGCTGTAGTCTACCCTGACGCACCACCTCCAGCCGCAGCCCCTGAACCAGAACCAGCTGCGCCTGTGGTAGCTGCGGCACCTGCCCCTGTGATGCCCGCGTACGATATCGCTAAGACCACAACGACCTCAACGTCAGCGCCCGTAGCCAACCCGGGCGAGAAGGCTACACAGGCCGCGCTTGATGGTGACACCGCACGCCTGCAAGACCTCGCGCAACAGGAAGGCAAGCTCCTAGAGGCCAAGGCTCAGATTGACGAACAGCGCGCCGCTACAGCTGATAAGATTGCGACCGACTCCGAACAGCGCAAGGTTCAGTATGCCTCCGCTATTGAGAAAGCCACTCAAGAAGCTGACGCTGAAATTGACGCCCGCTACACAGAGATGAAGAGTTTTAAGTTCAGAGATTACTGGGAAGACCAGAGCACAGGGGACAAGGTACTCGCTGCCATTGCTATCGGCCTCGGTGGACTTGGCGCAGGCATGACGGGTAAAGGTGGCAATGGTGCGCTCGACGTCATCAACAACGCAATTACCCGTGATAGCGAACGCCAGAAGTCACAGTTTGAACAGCTCAAGGCTACGTTGGGTGAGGCTCAGGCGCTCAAGGCCAGCAAGCTGAACGGTATGAGCAACGTTGAAGCAGCATTCGCTCTGTCAGATGCTGGCAAGTACGACGCCGCTCTTAAGAAGGCTGAGTCTATGCTTGCAAAGCAGGGTGTACCTGCTGCTGAGATTCAGACAAACCAAGTGGTAGCGGGCCTCACGCAGAAGCGAAACACCGAACTGCTGAAGGCGCAGCAGTCGTTGCGCGCCACAAAGACAACGCAAGTACAAGAGCAAATCGTCAAGGCTCAGCCTGTACCCGGCGCTACGCCGAAGGATGCACAGGAAGAGATCCAGGCAAACGTTGACTTCAAGGCATTCAAAGAACGTCGTGCAGCTCGTGACAACTTCAAAGGGTTCGTTAAGACAGGGGCCACGGGCGCAGCACTGGCTGACTTCCTTGCCACAGGTATGAAACAAGGCTCGTTCGGGCCTGAGATGATTAACATCCTGTCAAAGCGCAGCCTCATTGACCAAGCGGGCGAAGTGGTTCGTAACAAGGTGGAAGGTGACTACTCGCCTGCCCTGATGCGGACGATTCAGGACGGGCTAAACGCTCAGTATGCAGTGTCTGAACGTAACGCGAAGCCAGTGATTACACGGGCTCGCCAACTGGGAAAAGAACGCTTCGGGGACGCCAACTACTTCCTTGGCGAAGCGGAAGCACCACAGAAGCTTTCGGTAGACGACCAAGCGGCGTTGAACTGGGCTACCTCGAACCCCAACGACCCCCGCGCCGCTGAAATCAAGAGGAGCCTCGGTCAATGAGCACGTTCAACCCTGACGATTACCTGAAGAAAAAGAAGACAGTAACTCCTGTACCTGCCTCAACACCAGCGCCTACGACGCCGGGTGCGTTCAACCCTGACACATACCTCGCTGCTAAGACCGCTGTAGCTGAAGGCCCGATCACTAAGACGGACTCTGCTCTACGTGGCGCTGCTCAAGGTGCAACATTGGGCTTTGCTGACGAGGCTGTGGGCGCGGCTCAAGGGCTATTTGACACAGCAACAAAGGGTGGCTCACTCGTCGAAAACTATACCAGGGCGCGCGATGAGAGCCGCGATAACTTCAAGGCGGCTGAACAGGCTAACCCATGGTCCTACATTGGCGGCAACGTGGCAGGCGGTTTCGCCTCCAGCGCGGTTATGCCGGGGTCGGGTGTATTGGGGCTTGGTAGGGCTGCGGCAGGCATCATCAAGGGTACTGGCACTATCGCTAAGATAGGCCGTGGCGTAACTCAGGCTGGCGTTGCGGGCGCTGTTGTAGGGGCTGCTCAGGGTTTGGGCGACTCCACTGAGAATACGGCTGGTGGGATGATAAGCGATGCGGGCAAGGGCGGCCGTGCGGGGGCTGCGTTCGGTGGTGCCTTCGGTGCTGCTGGCAAGCTGCTGCCTGGCGTGAAGGATTCCGTATCGAACGAGCTGTACCGCAAGGTGCTTTCCATCACGCTTGACGACGACAAGGCTGAGTCAGCCTACAAGCTCCTGAAGCACCCCGAAGTGCGTAATCAAGTCGTGGCGCTTGCGAACAAGGACACCATCGACAAGGTGAAGTCGCAAGTCATGACTGTGATTGGTAATGATGTGCAGGAATTTAACAAGATGGCTGGGCAGATTGGTCAGTCTATGCTGCAACGTGTTGACGATAAAATGGGCGGGCAGCTTGATAAGTTCCGCGAAACCATCGCCAAAACCTACGAGCCTGCCATCTCTAAAATGAACCCCAAGGTAGCGCGTGCCGTGCCCGCCGTGCTCGAAGAAGTGCAGGACATTCTGTCGGGCCGTGCTCGTATGGCTGCGGGTGAGATTGCTGACGCCACAGGCGAGCGTCTTCTCAATGCGCCCAATGCCCAGTCTATGCGTGATGTGCGTGATGCCCTCAAGCAAGCCTTGTACGTAGGCGGCAACCCCAAGCAGGGTATCAAGGACGGTATCAGCAAGACTGAAGCGCGCATAATGGAGTCGATGTACGCTCAGGTACAAACGATGTTCAAGGCCATTCCTGAAGCACGAGCGGCTGACACTCTTTACTCGAAGGCTGCGAACTACTCCAAGGCTGCACAGAAGGCGCTGTTTCGTCCCACGGGTAATGGCGGGAAAGAGATATCAAACGCTGCTGTAGAATCCTTCGTACTCGGTAAAGGCTCGGCGGGGCGCGTGGAAGACCTTGACCGCGTACTGACACTGCGTGCTGAGTTTGGCGATGCCTTGCAAGAGATTGCAGGCCGTGAGCTTGTCGATAGCCCCAACCTCGGCAACGCACGCAAGGTAATGGAGTTCAACCGCCTCGGTGTGGGCGATTCTACAGGCCGTTCCCTGGCCCCGCTTGTAGGCATGATCGCCTCCGCTGCGAGTGGTGGCTCTGACCTTGGATTAATGGCTGGCCTCACTGCCGCCGCCTATAACCCCCGCATGTACCTCAAAGCACTCGCCAAGGCTGACCAGCTCACAGGCGAAGACAGGCGTGTGATGCAGGCGATTATCCGGGCTGTAGGACGTGAGAGAGACAAGCAGGCCGTTAAGAAGTCAACAGATAAGGACAAGCAATGAGACAAGCCGCACGGGAAGTAATGCTTGATGCTGACCCCGCCTCGCTGGCGAGTATGGAAGACGCTTCGGCATTGCTTGCCGTTATTGGCTTGCCCGCGCTGATGAAGAAGGGCGCACTGAGGGTATCCGAGGCCACTAAGGCAAGGGCCGTCAAATTCCCCTTTGAAGTAAGCAAGCGAATGCTGCGTTTCCTTGAGACACAAGACTTCGAGAAACTTAAGCTTGAGCTACCGAAAACAGACCTCAGTGCCCTTCGTGATGAGTTTTCTCGAGAGATTGATGCTTCGTGGTTGGCTGAGAAGCTGACTGACCTTGACGACGAGGATAAAATCTCCTTCGCACAGATGGTAGGTAAGGCTTATGCGTACCTGCTGGCGAAAATCCCACCACTTCCAACGTCTTTTAGGCCCGTGAAGGCGTCTGACTTCGTATCAGCGTCGTTTATGAGGCGCTACCGCACTGTTTCTGACCCAATGACGGTCATATCTGACATGGAAATGGGCTGTCTTTCGATTGAACAGGTCAAAACGCTGGCGGAAGTGTACCCCAACCTTCACGAAATGATGAAAACGGCACTCTTGTCAGCAGCCACCGATGTGATGCGGGATCCTGACTACATTATCCCCTACAAAAAGCTGAAAATGGTAGCCATCCTAACGCTTCAGCCAATGCTGGGCTCCTCGTTACAGGAGGTGCTGCAAACGAACTTCCAACCCTCGGAAGAACAGCGGGCTAGTAGCCCTACGCCTACGGCAAAACCCTCGGAATCCCTCACACAAGCACAAAAGGTCGAATTCGGTCGCTAAGGCTGCGACTTGGGTACCCTCATAATAGGAGGGCTCAATGGCCATTAGCGTTGTTTTTGCCGGTGCGACGTATTCGATTCCCAGCGCTGCGGGAGAGAATGGCTGGGGGCCGAACCTTACCGCTTACCTCCAGGCGCTCGCAGCCGGGGCAGCGGTCAATACAGTATTTAAACAGAATATCCGTGTAGCTACGGCCTCGCCTGTGACCGTGCTCGCTGTATCTGACTTCACTGTAGTTTGCAGGATGGCTTCGCCCGGCGCTGTAGCGGTTAGCCTCCCAGCAGGTGTTTCAAAGCAGACGTTTTCTATCGTGGACGGCACAGGTGACGCGAGTACGAACCTCATTACCATTACCGGGAACGGTGGCGAGCAGATTAACGGTTCTGCGACCTACGTTATCAATGAGAACCACGGCGGCATCCTGCTCCAGTGGAACGGCACCCAGTGGAACGTGCTGTCAGACTTCGTAGGTAAAGACCCATCTTTTACTTCCATTACGGTCACCACTCTTAGCGTGAGCGGCACAGCTACCATCGGTACGCTAGCAGCGACGAATGCCACAGTCGGCGGAAGCGCAGTCGTTACACTCGCAGCAGCTCAGACGCTCACCAGCAAGACTCTTACATCACCTGTAATCAACTCCCCAACAGGCATAGTTAGAGGCGACGTAGGTCTAGGTAACGTAGATAACACGAGTGATGCCACAAAGAACTCAGCAGCAGCTACACTGACAAATAAGACTATTTCGGGTGCCAGTAACACACTGTCGGCCATCCCGGCGGCGGCGCTCGCTGCCACCACTGCATCCAGGGCGCTCGCC
>Ga0163150_10003945_pt1 | contig 20269 bp, 19 predicted proteins | sample OliLakLV19P2IB_FD_148628 | JGI IMG/M metagenome (GOLD analysis project Ga0163150, IMG submission 148628) | Freshwater microbial mat bacterial communities from Lake Vanda, McMurdo Dry Valleys, Antarctica - Oligotrophic Lake LV.19.P2.IB | ecosystem: Environmental > Aquatic > Freshwater > Lake >...
TAATGATTCAGGACATTTTGAATGCCGATGGATTAATTTGAAAATAGATGAAAATACAAATTGTGTTTTCTTGAATAATTTAAAAAATAGTACAATCTCCTATCAAGTAGCTCACGGTGAAGGAAAATTCTATGCAAAAGATCCTATTATTGACCACGTTGAAAAAGAAAATTTAGTCGCATTTCGATATGTAGATGATCAAGGAAACCCAACTCAAGAATATCCCCAAAATCCCAACGGTTCTTTAAATGCAATTGCAGGAATAACCGATACAACAGGAAAAATTTTGGGTCTTATGCCGCATCCAGAACGATTTGTAAAAACAGAACAACACCCCAATTGGAGAAGATTACAATTACTACCCCAAGGATTACCAATTTTCAAAAATATGATTTCTTATGTTAAAAACTCTTAAAACAAATCCTTCAAGATACCTAATTGCATTTGATTTTGATGGAACTATTGCGAAGACAAATGAAGCGAGTCCAAGCGGTATGGATGTATCAAAAGCGTATGCATTAGCTATTCAGGAAATATTTGGAAAAAATGCTAGAGAAAAATTTGAATCTGAAGGACTTCAGAATAGAGCACCACTAGAAATCGTTGAAAGCTTAAAGGATGATTCAGAAACTTCTTCATATAAACTTACACACGAACTGGTTATGAGAAAATTAAGCTATTTATTAAATGAAGTAGGGATACATAATGGACGAGTTTGGCCGGAGCCAACTAAAGGATTAGTAGAGCTATTAAAAATAGTCACACAACTACGAAATGAAGGAAACCCAATTGATGTTGCTATTATTTCATCTGGACATAGAGCTTTTATAGAAAAAACTCTCGATACATGGAACGTCCCCCATCCAGATATATTGGTTACAGATGATGATATTCGAGACAAACCATATCCAACAGAACTATCAAGAAAAGTAAAACCCGGACAATTTCCACTCGCGTTTGCACATCACAAATGGTTAAAACTTCAAGGATTATTACAAGAAGATGCAAAGACAGTTGAAGAAGGACGAGAAACCAAACAAAGAATTGTTTATATTGGAGATGACAGAAAAAAAGATCTCCAAATGGCTAAAGAAGGTAGAATATATGGAGTTTTATTTCCTGAGACATCATTTGAAATGATTGCTGAAAATCTTAGGAAAAATAAAGACCTTATGGATGGGCGACCAATCACTGAAATAATTCCACCTACTTCTTCTAGACCCGAAGGAACTATTACATTGCGAAGAAATGAACGATTATGAATAATTGGTATGTCATAACCGGTGGGCCATGCTCTGGAAAGACAACACTGCTTGAATACTTAGAAAAAAAAGGGTATACAGTGTATTATGAAATGGCACGTATCTACATTGACGAAGAACTAAAAAAAGGAAAAACTTTGCAGGAAATCCGAAAAGATGAATATCTATTTCAAAAAAAAGTACTGGATTTAAAAATTGCTTTTGAGAAAAAATTACCTAAAAAAATAGTGACATTTATTGATCGTGGAATCCCTGATAGCACTGCATACATGAAATTAGCCGGATTCAATACAAACGATATACTTGAAAACGCTTTAATAAATTGCACCTACAAGAAGGTTTTTTTGTTGGAATTACTAGAATACAAAAATGATTATGCCAGAACTGAAACAAAAGAAGAGGCGTTAAAACTCGAGAAAATGCTTGAAAATAGTTATACTGATATTAAAATTCCTGTAATTCGCATTCCAAAAATGTCTGTTAAAAAACGAGCAGAATATATACTAAAAAACTTATAAAAAAACTTACTCATAGAAACAGAAGAGGAACTATCAAGGTTTATGCATCTCCAGCCCCCGTTGTAAAGTTTGCCCTTTCTACGACTTCCCATAATGACATATCTGATCCATTTTTTAAAAGCGCTTCAACAACAATTCCCACAGCTGAAATATCCCAGTGATAATTCCGATTTTTGCATAACGCATTCAGTTCCCATACAACAGAAATGGATTATATCACGTAGGCTATTCCCACTCCATAGTGGCTGGGGGTTTGGTGGTAATGTCGTATACCACACGTGAAACCTGGGGTATTTCATTGGTAATTCGGGATGTTATTTTTTGCAAAACTTCATATGGAAGCTTTGCCCAGTCAGCAGTCATTCGGTCTTTTGATGTTACAATACGAAGTGCTACAACTTCCCCATACACTCTCCCATCACCTTTGACCGAGGTACTTTTGAGTCCAGTTAATATAGGGAATGAATGTAAAACTTTTTCATACCATCCGCTTTTTTTCATCTCTGCTATTACTATTTGGTCCGCTTGATGCATGACTTTTAATCGATCTTCATTTATTTCTCCTAAAATCCTAATTGCATATCCGGGACCTGGATGAGGTTGTTGAGTGATAAATTCTGTAGGAATTTTTATTTCTTTTGCAATACTTCTTACCTGATCTGTATAGAACTCTCGAATAGGTTCAAGAAGTGTGAGCTTCATATCTTTTGGCAGCCCACCAACATTGTGATGTGATTTGATGTTTGCGGAATGTTTGGAGCCTTGGCTTTCAATAACATCCGAATATATAGTTCCCTGCACTAAAAATTTTATGTTTTCATGTTTTTTGCATTCTTCATCAAATAGATCTATATATAATTTCCCGATTGTTTTTCTTTTCTGCTCCGGATCAATAATGCCTTGTAAAGCTTTCAAGAATTCTTGCTGTTTATATAAAATGATTGGAGTAATACCTAACTCTTCTTGAAAAAACTTTTTTACTTGTTTTGTGGTTCCCTCCCTCATAAGCCCTGAGTCAACATGAATAGGAATTAGTTGTTTGCCAATTGCTCGAGCAACAAGCGCCGCTGCAACAGTTGAATCCAATCCTCCAGAAACTGCAGCAATTACATTTGAATTCCCAACTGTTTGTTTGACTACATGAACTATTTTTATAACGTCTATCGTTCTTGTAACTATAGAGAGGTTACAAATGTTTTCAATAAAGTTTTTGAGAATCAATGTTCCATGTTCTGTGTGCTCTACCTCTGGATGAAATTGTACTCCAAATATTTTTTTATCAATGTTTTCCATTGCAGCTGCTTTAATAGTTTCTGATTCTGCAACAAATGAAAAACCAGCTGGTGCTTTCATAACTGTATCTCCATGACTCATCCATATACGACTATGCTGCGATACTCCAACGAGCAGGGGAGAGGATAAATTTAATTTCAATGTTGCAGGGCCATCTTCCCGCATTTCATCTTTTTTGACAGTTCCACCCAAAAGATGTGCAGTCAGCTGCTGTCCATAACAAATGCCGAGTATCGGAATCCCTAGCTCAAAGACTCTCTTGTCAATTGTCGGAGCATTTTCTTCATATACAGATGCAGGGCCACCGGATAAAATAATACCTTTTGGATTTTGTTTTTGGATTTCTGAAAGGGCTTCTTCAGGATTTATAATTGCAACCCCAATTCCAAAATCAGATATTCGGCGTTTAATTAAATGAGCAGTTTGTGATCCGAAATCAACAACTACAATCATGAGTAATTTGCACCCGGGTTTGTGATGAGTAAACTATGAGGGTGACTTTCTGTAAGGGATGCTTGGGTAATTTGAATAAACTGCGCTTTTTCTTGAAGTTCTTGTATAGTTTTTGCCCCTACATGATACATACCTGATTTTATTCCACCCATTGCCTGGTCCAACAACTGCTGCACAGTTCCTTTAATTGGCACCAACCCTTCAACTCCTTCGGCAACCAGCACTTTATCTTTATAAGATTTTCCATGAAACTCTCCTTCTGATTTTATTTCTGCCCCTCGTTTCATAGCCCCAATTGACCCCATTCCTCGATATTCTTTAAATGGATAATTTTGGTGAGTATGGTTAAAAATGCTTCGAAAGCGAGCGGGAACTTCATCTTTTTCCAGAAGCACTGTTTTGCCTGGAGATTCATTGGCCGATGCGAAAAAACTTCCCATCATAACAGCCCCTGCGCCTGCTGCTAATGCTTTTGTTACATCTCCAGAATATTTAATACCTCCATCGGCCAAAATTGGCGTTTGAGTCATTTTAGCTGCTCGTACTGTCTCAAAGATCGCTGTGATTTGGGGAACTCCCATGCCTGATATAATTCGTGTGGTACAAATAGCGCCCGGCCCCATGCCAACTCTAATTGCATCTGCTCCTACTTCAATTAACGCTTTTGCCCCATCAAACGTTGCGACATTTCCTGAAATAACCTCTACTTCTTTGTATGTTTGTTTGACAAACCGTGTAGCATCAATGACTTGTTTGGTAAATCCATCAGCAGAATCAATAACTAATACATCAACACCAGCTTTTGCTAATGCTTCAACTCGCTTCTCAAATCCATCGCTTGCACCCACTGCAGCTCCAACTAATAGATTTTCTTTTTTGGTTTTTTCTACATGATCAGCTTGATCCTGAATGGTTAAATTGCGATGAATTATTCCAATTCCTCCTGCACGAGCCAAAGAAATTGCCAAATCACTTTCTGTAACAGTATCCATGGGGGCCGATACGAATGGTATTTTGAGGGTAATTTTTTTTGTCAATTTAGTTTCTAAATCAATCTCTGAGCGAGAAAAATCAGAGTAGCCAGGAATTAACAATACATCGTCGAAGGTAAGTGCGGGAGGGAATGAATACTTGGCAGGATCCATAATTTACATTAAACCTTTTAGGCATTTTTGTCAAGACTCCGCCACGATCACTTCATGCTATAGGTTGTTTTGCAGCCCCAGCAGTGGTATAATGCAGCGATGAAAATTGGAGAAGGATTCAGGCAAGTAAAACAAGGATTTGATAGAAAAGTCAACGAATTTTTACGAGGCCCTTCGGGTATCCCAATGGGAGAACCAAATCTTCCTCCTGATGTTCTATTTACTTTACAATATCAACAGGCAAGACTATCCAAAGACAACTTAATTAGTATGGTTAGTAGGGGATTTATTGATCACGCAACCACACTCATTTTGAATGGTTTTGATCTAAACCGACAAGAACAAGATAAAGCATCCCAAGAACAACTTCTTAATAAGATTATAGAAACGATGATCTCAAAAAATCCAACGGGAGAATCATTGAAGTCAGTTCTTCTACAAACACTTGAGGAACACCCTGATATTATTGCTCCAGGGGGAAAGATCGCACAAATAAATCGCCAAGGATATGACTTCTGGCGTTCGGAACACAAGAAAAAAGCTCAAGAAGTTAAAGGCATACCAAGGAAACCGGTTCTTGCATTAATACATTACCACACATTGTTAGGGCTAGGAACATATGTCGAGGAATTTAAAGATAGTGAAACTCCACTGTATATTTTTATGCCTGGTTGGTGTGTAGATCCCACAAACCCAGATATGGGATACAAAATTGATTTTCGTGCCGAAAAAAAGGTGCGTTTAGTTGCAAAAGCTGAGCAGAAAGAGGACAATATTGTTACTATTATCGATACACGAAAAACAGGAGGAATGGAAAAAAGCGTATGGTCCATACTTGAAGGAAAACCAGTAGAAGATATTCTTATAGATGATAGAAAAATGTTGCGAATTGCTCATGTTCCACAAGGGGGAGATCAAAGTGACAGTTTGAGCGAATAATTATGGCTTTATCTTTAACTGAAAGAGGTGCCGGTCTACGGACTGGTATAAAACAACGAGTCAATTCATTCTTGCATGGCAGTAGTGAGCCAAATCGAATCTTTAGTGGAAGCATATCTGATGAAATGGCCAATGAGCTTTTATTCAGAACCCCGACAGTCGGCCTTGCAATGGAGCATCTGGCAAATTCCGAAGTCCATCCGACTACAAAAAGAGAGCTAGTTCATAGGCTTACAAAAGCAGTTGTAACTGAAGCAGCAACAAATGGAATCCACGAATCAACTCTTCAAGGAGTGTCTAAGGCTGCGGGTGAATTTTATGGAAGTATTTACTGGGGGGGACGACCACATTCTGTTGTTGAATATTCACCAAATGTGGCAGATAGAATTAGAGACTTACCAATTATTATTGAAAATAGAAATTTTGGGTCACCGTATTGGGAAGGAATAATTCGAACTCGATGTTTGGAAGAAGCCGAAAGTCTAAAAGAAGAAACTGATATAAGAAATGTTGTTATTGTACCTGTTGCATCCGGAGGACTTGAGCCTGGAATTGCATTCAGAGAATTATTAGGTGTACCTGATTTTTGGGTAAAACCGAATAAAGATGAAAAAACAACAACCCCTCTTGGAGATCCTCATATGTTAGAGGGGAAAGATCTAGTTCTGATTGAAGATAGGATCCGTACCGGAGCTTCATTGGGCTTGGTAGAGAGATTCGTTAAAGGATTTAATCCACACTCAGTTACATCTATTGTTATGTATAAAGAACCTTCTCATGCAGCATAATATTATTTTTTGAAATAAACCCTTCTGGCAACTCCAAAACAGTGTCCCACTTAGGATTCCAGAGAAAAATTTGATTTGGTTTGAGGTTACTTTTGAGAACTTGAACAGTATTTTTATCATCCACTACCACAACATCGATTGGATATTTCATACCAAACGTATGAATACCAAAACGAGTTTTTAAAAGCAGGTAGGTTCCCTTTGGTCTACCCAAAAGACCTTTCATTGATTCTTTCCATCCTACTGCTTTTCTAACTTTTAAAGTGATCATACCCTATCACTTCTGAGGAGCTGGTTGACTCTGTTGAGTAAAGAATTTTTGCACTTCCGTAACGATTTGATCAGGCGTGTACGAGGCTTTTATAAGATACCCTTCTGCTCCTGATTTATAAGCTTCTTTAATAACTGATTCCTGCCCAACATTGGTCAGCATTATTACAGGAATAGATTTTGCAACTGCATTTAATTTGAGTTGACGCAAGATATCAAGCCCATTGATATCAGGAAGCATAATATCCAGAAGTACGAGTTCATATCCACCCTGCAAGCCTGCATCTAATCCTTCTTTTCCCCTTAAGCTGGTATCGACTAAAAACCCCGCCTGTTCAAGTTGTCGTTTGAAGATAAAACTAATGAATTCGTCGTCTTCAATAAGAAGAATTTTTTTAGCCATGAGCGCTCTTGTATAGTACAGGTACTCTTGGCTTTACGCAAGAGTTTGTTTGTTAATCTTCCATAATAGGTAAGGAGAATGAAAAAATTGAACCAATATTTGTCTGAGATTCCACCCAAACTGTTCCTCCATGAAGTTCAACAATTGCTTTTGAAATATAGAGTCCTAGGCCTGTACCTTTTGATCCACCAGATAATTTTCCTGCAACGCGGAAAAATTTAGTGAAGAGGTGGGGAAGTGCTTCTTTGCTGATTCCTCGCCCCGTGTCTTTTACATGAGTGATTACTTTGTTATCGAGTTGTTCTGTCCATACGGTTACTGATCCACCTTCTGGTGTATACGAAATAGCATTGGCGATTAAATTATTTAATACTTCGACAATTCGCAGTTTGTCTGCTCGAACGTTTGGAATCATTTCAGTTGGCTGAATAAATTGTATTGTTATTGATTTTTCTTGCGCTCGTAATTTAAACTGATTCACGATTGAGTCAACAAATACTACCCAATCCATTGGCTCTGTATTGATTGTATATCCTCCTCGTTCAATTCGTGAAACGCTCAAAATATTTTCAACAAGTCCAGATAATTGATCAGATGATATTGCAATGCGATTCAGTAACATTTTTTGATCATCAGCAAATTTTCCTTTATTTTCATTAATAAATACTGACAAGTATCCTTTGATTGATGTTAAAGGAGTTCTCAGTTCATGAGCTGCCATTGACACAAAGTCTATCTTCATTTCTTCAAGTTCTTGCTCGCGAGTTCTGTCATGAATGGTTAATATATTTCCTAAATTCACATCATCTCCTTCAAGAATTTGTGAAACAGTAAGTCGAACCCACGACTCTATATATCGTGCACTCACAAGTTTTATGTTGTCTTTCATAAAGACAATGCCTTCATACCCCTTTGCTTTTTTGGGCGCAAATGCTTGTAATGTGACTGAAGAGTTATTTTCAAAAAACTCAATTACTTGTGAGATATTTTTACCTAGGACTTGGTCGGATTTAAAACCCGTCAATTCTTCAGCATTTTTGTTAAAAAGTACTACATTTCGATCTAAATCCAATGCGATAACGCTGTCAGTTATACCCGCTACAATTACAGAGAGCTTATTTCTCTCTGCTTGAAGTTCTTTTGTGCGGACTGTTACTTCATTTTCTATACTTGCTTTTGAGTCAATAAGCTGCTTTTGAGTGAAAGACAAATGAACCATGGCATTATTTAAAAACTGTGCAATGGTACCAAATTCATTTTTTGCTTCAAGTGGTATTTTATAGTCAAGCTTTCCAGAATCAATTTCTTTCAGTCCTCTGAGAAGCTGTCCTAAAAAATAATTTAGGGTGATTACAACATATAGAAGAGATGATGAGATAATGGCAAATGTTATTGCGATAAATCCGAAGGACGCATTGGCCATATCGTGAATACCTTTTTCTAGTATGTCTATATCACTATTTGTTATTGTGCTTTTTTCATGGGTCACTGTTTCAAGACCGATGGCTGTCGAATAAATATAGAAACCATAACAAAAAATAAGAACCAACGTTACACTCAAAATAAGAATAAGTTGATTTCTATAGCTATTTAGAAAGGAGAACATATTCATAGGAGAAATTTTATTTTTCGATACTTGGTTGTAGTTTGGAAAGTTTATGGATACTAACCCCAAACATAATTAATGCGAGATAATACCAAAGAAATTCAATAATTTCTATAGAACTTTCAAGCATCGGCAATAATCCCTGTGCTTCCACAACGAATTCCCCGACATGAATCACAGTCAAGAAAAATCCCGCAAATATACAAATATTTAAGATATGTTTTACAGATTTAGATTTAATACTTCCAAAATGCAGCCGTGAAAAAATCACTACCATAAGGAGCAGTGGAAGCGTAATGATATGCTGCAATCCTTCTTCTGTAATAAAAGAAAACCAATCTGCGATTCCAACTGTTGATGCTGCTCCGGAAACTCCAGCAGCAACGTATACCTCACCCCGAGATGTGGGATTACTTTCTGAATAAAAACGAATTACTTCCTGTAAAAAGAAGTAGAATAAAATTTGCCCTGTAAAAAAAGGTACATGTTTGTACCAGTCATTCAACACCCCTTCTGGGAAGTAGAGAACCGTTGACAAGAAAAAACTAACAATCATTGCAATAAAAATTGTGACAATTTTTTGGACTTTTATTTTTTCTACACACCAAATGATCACCCACAAACTCATGAGAAAGCTGATGATTTTAAATATTATGAGGATGTCAAAAGGAGCCATACTCTAACCGTAAGGTTTTCGAGATTATTTGTCAAGCTAACAGAGGTTAGTTATTTATAATATGAGCTTTGTATCCAACTTTTTTAATAATGTCTACTATTTTAGTTTCATTCACCTTTTCTTGTTCAAACTCAACTTCGGTTTCCTGCTTTGCGTAATTCGTTTTTGCTTCTTTGACTCCCTCGGTATCTTCAAGCTCGCCATCTATATTCATGGCGCAACTCGTGCAATGCATTCCTTCAATTTTTAGCTTTATTTTTTTCATATTACATTAATTACTCCCCTGTACATTCCCATACTGCACATAAATGCTAATGGTCCAGGTTCACTTGGTGCTGTAAATGTTATGGTGTCGGAATTTCCAATTGGCACAATTTTTTGAATCTTAAGCGTGGGTATCGTTAGTGCTTGTGTACATCCATCACCGTCTTTATTAACAATATTAAGCGTCACTTGTGATCCTGCCTTAACTGTAAGATTGTTGGGGCTATAACCATCATTATTTATTGTGATTGTAGCATCGGATACTGGAGCTGCTGCTTGAGTAGTAGAAGGAGCAAAATCTCTATCACAAAAAGTAAACGTACAATAAAAATTTGTCCATACATTATTGAGTGTCAAATTGCTACCTGATAATGCTATGGAGTTATTAATGTTGAACACCGCAAGAAGAATAATTGCGTATGCTGCAAATTTCATAAACCTTTGCTGCATTACATCTCCAAGCCTCGTTGCTGCGTAGCCAAGTATAAAAAATAAGGGTGATGTGCCTAAGACAAACGCAAACATAATTGCTGCTCCAGATAATGGGTCGCCTGAGGCGACTGCTAAGGCCATCATACCTTGAGTTACACCGCAGGGAATAAACACAGTAAATGCGCCTAAAACAGCCGGACCGAAAAAATCACTACTCTTAGACTGATTTCTTACCATTTTTGTTAAAAATCGTGGCGGTTGGATAATAAAGTAGCGGAAAATTGGATGAACATTGAGTAAATTTAATGCCGTACCAATCATAAAAATACCAACTGCCAGTTGCAGAATTATATTTGCAGTAAGAGATAATTGGAAGAGAGAACCAAACCACCCAAGAAGGAATCCTAAAATAGTGTACGCTCCGAGTTTGGCAACAAGGAACGATAGAATTGGTAATGCATTCCCTGTTCTTTTTGTTTTATCCTTAAGTTTTTCTTCCTTTCGTTGGGCAATAGAAGTAGCAAGTAACCCTCCTTGTACGGCAAGACAGGTGAGTGCTCCCGCAAAAAGTCCTGTCAAAAATATTGCCCAAAGGTTGATGTTTTCCATATTTTTTAAATATTTACTTTTTTCAATAATAATGAATTTGAAACAACGGATATTGATGATAAAGCCATAGCAACTGATGCAAAAATTGGGTTTAATAACATACCAGTAAACGGATACAGAACACCCATCGCAATAGGGATAAGTATTATATTATACCCAAAAGCCCACACCAAATTCATCTTAATTGTTCTCATAGTTTTCTTTGAAAGCTCAATAGCTGAAGCAACGCTTCGTAAATCTTTATTAATTAATGTTATATCAGCAGCTTCTATCGCTACATCAGTGCCTGTTCCCATTGCTATACCAATATCTGCAGCTGCTAGAGCCGGAGCATCATTAATTCCATCACCGACCATTGCGACTACATTAGGTTTTAGGTTGTAGCTTGTAGTTTGTAGTTGTCTCACTATTTTTTCTTTATCTTGTGGTAATACTTCTGCATAAACTTTTTTAATCCCAACTTCTTTTGCAATTGCCTGTGCTGTCCGCTCGTTGTCTCCGGTTATCATGACAACTTCTATACCTTTTTGCCTTAATGCTGCAACTCCTTCTTTTGCAGTATCTTTAATAGTATCCGCAACTGCCACAAGTCCTGCTAACTTCCCATCAACAGTGAGTAACATAACTGTTTTTCCCTCACTCTCAAGCTTATTAATTTGCTCAGTAACATATTTATAATCAATCTTCTTCCGATCCATTAAACGTCTATTGCCGAAGAATAATTTTTTATTGCCAATCACACCTGTAACTCCATGTCCCGCAATTGCCTGGAATTTAGAAACTGTATTTGTACTGACTTTTTGTTCATCCGCATATTTCACAATCGCTTCAGCTAAGGAATGTTCTGAACCTTTTTCAATAGAGGCAGCGAGCTTTAGCACTTCCTCTTTCTTAGCGTTATTCAATGGAATAATGTCAGTAACTTCCGGTTTGCCTTTGGTGAGCGTTCCTGTCTTATCAAAAACAACAGTATTAATTTTATTGGCTATTTCCAAGCTCTCAGCATCTTTGATAAGGATTCCATGCTCGGCACCTTTTCCTGTTCCAACCATAATAGCTGTAGGAGTAGCGAGTCCCATTGCACAAGGACAGGCAATGATAAGTACTGCTACAGTATTAAGCATGGCAAAAAGAAATGCAGGATTGGGACCAAAAATATACCAAACCCCAAACGTTAAAAACGCAAGCATAATAACAATAGGTACAAAATAAGAGGAAACTGTATCAGCAAGCCGTTGAATCGGCGCTTTGCTACCTTGCGCTTCTTCAACCAATTTTATAATCTGAGCAAGCATTGTATCCGATCCAACTTTAGTTGCTTTATAAGTGAAACTGCCGGATTTATTCATTGTGGCACCAACCACCATATCTCCTTTTGCTTTATCAACAGGAATGGATTCTCCCGTAATCATTGACTCGTCAATTGAAGATTCTCCTTCCAAAATTTCGCCATCAACTGGAATTTTCTCTCCTGGCCTGACTCGGATAATATCTCCTATACCTACCTGTTCTATTGGCAGATCAATTTCTTTTCCCTCTCTTATGATTCTGGCTGTTTTTGCCTGAAGCCCGATCAATTTCTTGATCGCTTGCGATGTTCCGGCTTTTGCTTTTGCCTCAAAGTAGCGACCTAAAAGAATAAGACCAATGACTATTACTGCGACATCAAAATAGGGCATGGCATCAAGTCCTAAATTCATCACCACATTTGGAAAGAAAGTAACAAATGCAGAGTAGATATATGCAACTGTTGTTCCCAAAGCAACCAGTGTGTCCATATTTGCAGTCCTATGCTTGAGTGCAGGAATAGTTGCACAATAGAATTCAAAGCCAGCCCAAAACTGAACAGGCGTAGCAAGCAACAGTTGCACCCAAAAGTTTTTTAAAAACTCCGGTGCAGTATTCATAAGTCCTGGGAAACTTCCCCAGAGAATGATCGCTCCTAACCCTAAACTGACCATTACTTTATTGCGTAGCGTTTGTAATTCCTTTTTCTTTTCCTTCTGTATTGCTTCTTCGCTTTTCTCTTCAAGCTCCAAAGTATAGCCAGTTTTTGCAATAGAGTCTGCAAGCTGTTCTTCTGTACAGTTATCTTTATCAAACGTGACAGTTGCTTTTGAAGTCGCTAAATTTACCACAGCGTCTTTCACACCTGGAGTCTTTTTTAAAGCACGCTCAGTTACCCTCACACAAGAGGCACAATGCATACCTTTAATGGGAAATGATTTTTTAACTTCTGCCATATTAGGTAACCCTTCGATTTCTCTCAGGATCTTCGACAATAATCTTTCCATGGAACATATTCATTCCACATGAATAATCAAACGTACCTTCTTTTTGCGGCGTAATCGTTATAGAAATTTTTTGATTGAGCGGCAAATACTTTCTAACTTTAAAGTCACTCAGTATGACCTCTTCAAGACAGGCGCTTGGATCTTTCCGATTGAAAATAAGTGTGGTTGGTTTTCCTTTAGGAATAGAAATAACGCTTGGGGAATATCCACCTTCCACCATAATATCAATACTGTTAGTCTTTACCACAACAGCCTCTTCGTCTTTCTTCATTAAGAAAAACCAATAGGTAAATGCCATACCTCCTAGACTAAATAATGAGACTAGTAATTTATTAATTTCCATAAGTTGAACTCCTTTTTAAATTCCAGTAATTGAAATACCTAACGAAGCCTTTTAGGCGAAGTGGTATTATCTCCTTGGAAGAAGCGCAAATTTGCACCTCTCCTAAAAAGACTACTGAGTATATCCCCAATCTTTTTGCCACTGCTTCATCATTTCAATTTCACTTGTTTGAGCAGCAATGATGTCATCAGCTAAATCCTTGATTTCCTGATGTCCAGCACTTTGTTTCGCAGAATTAGCCATATCAATTGCCCCTTGGTGATGGTCAATCATCCCGGATATAAATGCTTTATCGAATTCATCACCTGTTTTCCCATCAAGCGCATCCATCATGTCCTGCATGCTCATATTCATTCCTGTTTCCATCTGTGTACTTTCGTGATTCATAGCGGTATTTGACTGTGCAGGAGCTTGTTTATTTTGGTTTGCCATCACCAAACCTGTTAATAAAGCGCCAATTACTAAGCCAACAATGCTATATAATAGTGGTTGATTTTTCATATATTCACCTCCATTCAGTTAAGATTTTCTATTCGTGTGTGAAGCTCAACTTATACTTATCCGTTTACTCTTTTAAATAATTTAACTAATTCAGTTACAGCTTTCACGTCTCCATTTTTAAATTGTTCTGCAACGTGTGTTTCAAGATGCCTTTCAAAGAGAACAGAGTCAAGACTTTTGAGTGAATTTTGAATTGCAAGGCTTTGATTAAGAAGATCTACACAGTACACGTCATCTTCTATCATTTTTTGAAGACCATCGAGTTGTCCTTTGATGATATTGATTCTTTTTTGGGCTTTTACTTTTACATCAGCATAGTGCGACTTCATGAATCCATCCTATACCCTGGGGGGGTATAAGTCAATAGGATAACTCTTGTGATTGTTTTCGAAAGTTGTACTATATAACTATATGCTTGCAAAGGTTTATTCTGCTGCAATTGTAGGGTTAGAATCCGTACCCATTGAAGTTGAAATAGATATTGCATCTCAAGGACTCCCTAGTTTTACGATAGTTGGACTTCCAGATAAAGCAGTTGAAGAATCAAAAGAACGAGTCCGATCTGCAATTAAAAACTCCAATGGTGATTTTCCCCCCAAACGAATTACTGTTAATTTGGCTCCTGCAGATATACCAAAAGAAGGACCTTCATATGATTTGGCCATAGCGATTGGCATACTACTTGCCTCAGGCCAATTACAAGCAGATATGTCAGATGCGCTTTGTATTGGAGAACTATCTTTGGATGGACGAGTCCGGCATGTTAATGGAATTTTGCCGCATGCAATCATGGCCAAAGAACGTGGATTTAAGCGTATTTTTATTCCAAAAGATGATACGAAGGAAGCAGCGGTATTACATGGAATGGAAATATTTCCGCTTGAAACTCTCACAACATTTTTTAACCACTTAACCAATGCTTCTCCTATTACTCCTGCTCAACATATTTCACTTGATGAGTTTTTGGAAGATATTGAGTATCCGTATGATTTACGAGATATCATTGGGCAAGAGCAAGCAAAACGAGCACTTGAAATAGCAGCAGCTGGTGCTCACAATTTGCTTATGAAAGGTCCTCCTGGAGCGGGGAAGACTCTTTTGGCCAAAACCCTCCCATCAATCCTTCCTAATTTAACATTCGATGAAAGTTTGGAAGTAACAAAAATGTATAGCATCTCAGGAATGTTAGACAACAAAGCACTTATTGTAAAACGGCCATTTCGAAATCCTCACCACACAACTTCTCATGTTGGTCTCATTGGTGGAAGCGCAACTCCTCGTCCTGGTGAAATCTCACTTGCACATCGTGGAGTTTTATTTTTGGATGAGTTTCCAGAATTTCCAAGACATGTACTCGAAGCGATGAGACAACCTATTGAAGACGGTGTTGTATCTATATCCCGTGCACTTGCTCGCGTACAATTTCCTGCAAAATTTATGCTGGTCGCGGCACAAAATCCATGTCCGTGCGGATACTACGGTGATCCAACCCATGAATGTAAATGCGCTTCATCTCAAATACTTCGCTACACAAAGAAAATCTCTGGCCCCCTGTTAGATCGTATAGACATACATATTGATGTCCCAGCAGTAAAGAGAGAACTTCTTCACACGCTTGATACATCCAAAAATGAAGCATCCAAAACAGTACAGGAGCGAGTTCAAAAAGCCCGTGATATTCAGACTAAGAGATTTGTAGGAAAAATAACAAAAACAAATGCAGAGATGACAAGTCGTGAAATCAAAGAGTTTTGCATCCCTACCCAGGAGGGGATTGATCTTTTGCATAAAGCTTCTGAAAAAATGAATCTTTCGGCACGGTCCTTTAATAGACTTTTAAAAGTTGCTCGAACACTTGCTGATTTGCAAGATCACCCTACTATTGAAAGTTATCACATTGCAGAAGCCCTCCAGTACAGACCCAAACACATAGTGTAAAATATACAAACTACCGTATGAGAAAACTAGCAATGATAATTCTTTATTCGTTTTGTATCTTACTTATTGGCAGAAATCTAACATTCTTACCCCGGATACAAACGTTACAAAATATTTCTAGCAACTCTGATTCATTAAAGGAAAAAATACAAGAAATCACAAAAAAAGAGAAAGGAAGTTTTAGCATTTACTTTGAAGATTTAACAAAAAAATCAGAAGTCAAACCATTTGGCATCAATGAACAACAACTCCATACCGCTGCATCTGTCAATAAAGTTCCTATTATTGCAGTGCTCTATAACGAAGCGGGTAAAGGAAAAATTAATTTAGATGACAAAGTTGTTCTACAAGAAAACGACATCCAAGACTATGGGACGGGATCTCTGAGATATAGTGAACCTGGCGATGTCTACTCTTTAAAAACACTGGCTCGACTCGCACTTCAACAATCAGATAATACTGCGGCCAAAGTTTTGGCACAAAAAATCGGCCAGGGTACAATTCAGAAAACAATTGCAGGGTGGGGATTAACCCAAACTCATATGGAAAACAATAAAACATCAACACTTGATATGGGTTTGCTACTCAAAAAAATCTATAGGGGAGAAGTAACCAGTCCCGCATTAACAAAGGAATTATTAGGATTTATGACAAATACAGATTTCGAAGATAGGCTTCCAAACTCTCTTCCAAAAGATACTGTTGTATATCACAAAACAGGGGACAGTGTTGGAGGAGTTCATGATGTAGGGATCATAAAAAGGGGAGACCACCTCTTTTATGTAGGAGTACTTACATCTGACATAGGGGATAAAGAACAAGAAACAAAAGAACTTATTGGATTAATAGCTAAAGAAATACTTTCATTCTTAGAAAACAGATCCTACTAAATGAATCGACTCCTTCTTATACTATATATAGTACTGACATATTCACTACTCATCGTCGGTTTTTATCATCCGATTTCGGAAATGACTCAAGATTTGGGTCGTCATATATTAACAGGGGAGATTATACTCAAAACTTTTTCCGTACCAGGCATAAATTTATTTTCATATACTAACCCTTCATTTCCTTTTTTAAATCACCATTGGCTATCAGAAATAGTGTTTTATCTGACTTTCGTATTTTTTTCATTTCCGGGGCTTTTTGCCTTAAAGCTTCTGTTAATACTCACTTCTTTTTCTCTCATCTTTATCTATGCAATTCGTAGGGGAGAGAGGATAGTTGTAATTTTGGCGTCCATTCTATATTTACGAATATTATTTGAACGAACACACATACGACCAGAACTATTTAGTTTTTTATTTATAGCACTATTTATAGTCGTACTGTATAAATTCCGTGAAAAGTCGACCCGTTTTATTTTGACATTGGTTTTGATACAGTTTGTATGGGTCAACAGCCATATTTACTTCATTATAGGAATTAGCATTGCTGCCCTCTTTCTGCTAGATGAAATTTCCCGTAACTATATCAAACTATCCCAAAAAAAATACGAAATTCTCTCCCCTCGCATTATTACTCTAGGACTTTTTTTGTGTGGTCTCCTCCTCTCTTCCCTAGCTAATCCCCATTTTTTTTCAGGACTTGTATATCCATTCCATGTTTTTGATAATTATGGATACTCAATTGAGGAAAATCAGAATATATTTTTTTTATGGGAGTACTCTCAGAAAGCTACTATCGCATTTTTTGCACTCTCCTCTACTCTCTTATTTGTTTTTTTACTAATTACGGGGAAAAAAGCACGTCTTATTGATTGGCTTCTGGCTATTTGTTTTACTCTGCTAGCCATTTTGCATATCCGCAACTTTCCCCTCTTTGTTTTTGCCACCTTTATCCCTTTTGTTCATGCAGCAACAATCACCTATCAAAAATTCAACGTCAAGAAGTTGTTTTCTCACTCTCTTGTACTGAATGGATTGGCCGCACTATTTTTAATGTGCCTGCTTGTCTGGCAAATTGTTGTTGTTTCAAATGAAAAACGATTTGGATATAGTGTACTCCCTGGAGCACAAAAAGGAGCAGATTTTTTTATAAAACAAAAACTACAGGGGCCGATTTTTAATAATTTTGATATTGGGAGTTATCTTGAATATCGGCTATATCCCAAAGAACTGGTATTTATTGATGGACGACCTGAAGCATATCCAGCCTCATTTTTCTCAAAAGTTTATATACCGCTTCAAGAAAATTCTTATGAGTTTGAACGTTTTTCAAAGCAGTATAATTTCAATACAATATTTTTCTCTCATACAGACCAAACACCCTGGGCCGGAACGTTTCTCAAAACTATTACAAAAAACAAACAGTGGAAAATGGTGTATCTTGATCCTACCGTTGTCATTTTTTTGAAAAATACAAAAGAAAATAAATCAGTAATTGATACTCATACTATTACTGAAAACATTTACACATTTCCCCCGAACATATCTAATAACGCTTCTTCTATTATTCACCTTGCTCGATTTTTTTTAATCATTCAATGGCCTATCAAAACACAGGAGGCTTTTACCCATCTATTAGCCAGTGATCCACAGTCATGCATTGCCCTATCCCAGCTTGCTCTCTCCCCGCGTACTTCGGACACGATGAAAAATATTTACTCTGCCCAGTATAATCAGACCTGTAGATAATAGGAAATGTTACAATTGTTATATGGAGCACGGCCTGTCCACCCAAAACGTTTTGGAGTTACAATCAAAACACGGCAAAAATGTCATATCCGCTGAGCATACATTTTCTCTTGTCTCAGTATTTCTTGCCCAATTCGCCACCTTTATAAATGGAATACTTTTTTTTGCCGCATTATTCTTCTTTCTCACCCGTGACATTTTAGATGCTGTTTTTATTCTTGTTGTTATTGTCCTGAATGCCGTATTAGGATTTCTTCAGGAATATAAAGCTGAAAAATCATTGGAGAAATTAAAAGAATACGCAACTCCTTCAGCACTCGTTATTCGAGACAATGCTGAAATACAAATTTCAAGTTTTGATTTAGTCCCCGGAGACATTGTTGTTTTGGCCGAAGGTGATCGAGTACCAGCTGATGGAATACTCATTGAATCACATGAAATAGAATTTGATGAATCAATTTTGACAGGAGAATCTCTTCCTGTTGCAAAAGGCAAAGACGAGTCAGTATTTTCAGGAACACTCATAACCCGAGGAAATGGACACATGAAAATAACGACAATTGGTATGGATACTCGGTTTGGTAAAATTGCCCAGACACTTGTTTCGATTGAAACAGACAAAACACCTCTCCAAAAACAACTTGAACAGTTAGGAAAAGTAATATCTATTTTTGCAATCAGCATCTCCTTTCTCTTAATTCCTATTGAACTTTCTCAAGGAAAAGAATTAATTCCTATTATTTTAATCGCGGTAAGTATTGGTATTGCAGCAATTCCTGAAGGATTGCCTGCTGTTATTACCATTGCGTTGGCATTAGGAACATCTCGAATGGCCAAGCAAAATGCCATAGTTCGCAAAATGCCAGCTGTTGAAACTCTCGGAGCAATTCAAATACTTCTTGTTGATAAAACAGGAACTCTTACCCAAAATCACATGAGGGTCAAAAAGATGTGGTCACAAAATAAAGAGGCACATGAAAAAATTATAAATGCTTGTGTACTTGGAAATACTGCATCACTTATTAAAAAAGCAGACTCACCATCAGGATTTGATATTGTAGGAGACAAAACAGATGGTGGATTATTATTGTGGGCTACCACTCAAAAACCATCTATTGAAGAAGAACTCAAACAGGGAACAATCCTTGATGAATTCGTTTTCGATTCACGAAGTAAAACAATCACAACTCTGTGGGAAATGGACAAGAAAAAATATGTATTTGTTAGGGGCGCTCCTGAATCTATAGTCAAAAACAGTTCACTGAATAGTGAAGAGAAAAAGCATGTCGATCAGTTGTTTGAGGAATATGCAAAAGAGGGACTGAGAGTCATTGCGTTTGGATATAAAACAGAAAGTTTTCCAAAAGGAAAGAAACGAGAACATCTAGAACAGAATCTTCATTTTTTGGGATTTGTCGGATTGTATGATCCTCCACGTGTGGATATTCACAAAGAAATAGCAAAAGCAAAAGCTGCTGGGATTAAAACAATTATGGTAACCGGTGACAATGAAGTAACTGCACTTGCAATCGCCAAAGAGATAGGACTGGTTGAAAAAGATGAAGATGTTTTAACGGGAGAAGAACTTGAAAAAATAACTGATGAACAACTGAAACCCCTCATTGTAAAAACGAGCATTTTTGCTCGAACAAAACCCCAAGACAAATTGAGGCTTGTCAATCTTTTGAAAGATCAAGGACTCATTGTTGGGGTTACAGGAGACGGAGTAAATGATGCACTTGCTCTAAAGCGCGCAGATGTGGGAGTTGCCATGGGACAAACAGGAACTGATGTCGCAAAAGAAGCAAGTGACATAATACTCACCGATGACAATTATGGAACATTGGTTAAAGCAATTGAAGAAGGACGAGGAATTTATCACAATATTGTAAAAGC